>Ga0310690_10000810_pt1 | contig 61822 bp, 52 predicted proteins | sample AusTroGonzalo_MG_2_FD_207661 | JGI IMG/M metagenome (GOLD analysis project Ga0310690, IMG submission 207661) | Bovine rumen microbial communities from tropical cattle in Woodstock, Queensland, Australia - Gonzalo_04 (v2) (version 2) | ecosystem: Host-associated > Mammals > Digestive system >... | reverse complement strand
TAATGCGAGTGCATTATGTTTTTCGGGCTGCAAAGGTAAGAAAATTATTTCAGCTTGTAATAAAACTCTATCTTTGCTGTCTAACATGATGAACGTTGCAACGAAAACGCATTATGAACAACGACAAGGAACATCAGTTTGAACTTTTGGTGCGGCAGCACAAGCGGACCATTTACACGGTGTGCTACATGTTCTCGCATGACAAGGCTGAAATCGACGACCTGTTTCAGGAAATCTTGATTCGGCTTTGGAATGGCTTCGACCATTACGAAGGCCGCAGCACCGCCCAGACTTGGATTTATCGCGTGGCACTCAACACCGCCATCAACCAGGACAAGAAGGAACGCCGACGCATCGAGACGGTGCCGCTGACCGTCGACATCGACCCTTACGAGGCTGACGACCCGTCCACGCATCAAATCCGTGAACTCTATGACCGCATCTCGCGCCTCGACCTCATTGACCGAAGCCTTATCCTACTTTGGCTCGAAGGCATCAGTTACGACGAAATCGGGGCCATCATCGGCATCACGCCGAACAATGTGGGGGTGAGGCTCATGCGCATTAAGGAAAAACTGGTGAAAATGTCAAACAACGAATGAAAGGAATCATCATGGAAAATCAGGAAAACAATATGAGCGAACTGGACCAACTGAAGGCCCAATACGAAACGTTGAAACAGCAATTCGACCAGCAGGAAATCGTCAATGACAGGTTGATTAAATCGGCCACTCAGACTGATGTAGACTTTTTTGCCAAATATAGGAAAACGGCACTGATCGCCTATCCCATTCTTGCGGTTCTGGGGTTCGCCTACTATGCCTATTTGGGCCAATGGGCTTTTGCCATCAGCTTTTTCCTGCTATTGGCTGTGATGATTGTGGTCGAGATGTGGCTTACCCGAAACACGCGGCGTCAGGTGATGGAGAATGCCGACTTGCTGACGTTGTCGAAGAACATGCAGAAATTGAAGACGGGTTATGCCATATATACTACACTGATTCTAATTGCAGGCCTCATGTTTGTGACGGCGGTTACCTTAAATAAGATTGTCAGTCTGCGTCTATATGGCCCTCAAATCAAGGAAGCGATATGGTCGCTTGGCTTTGCAATGGTGTTGATGCTTGGCTTTGCCATTTTAGCATATCGCAGCTTTGTGGGGCATTGCAACAATGTACTTAGGCAGATCGATGCCATGAATTCGGACCACCCAGTCAGGAATAATCGGCCGTTTTGGTGTTTTTTGTGTGCAGTGACCCTTTTGTGTACCATAAGCGGCTTGTTGTTTTACAATGCGATTGACTCCGTTGTTTATACACGCGCTGATAACGACTTGTCAAGCGAGGGCAAACTAGGGATTTGGGAGATTTATGCCGATACCAATGTTTTTGAAAAGGATGTTGCTCTATGTATGGAACAATGGCAACAAGGCGATTCTATAGTGCTTATGACCGGAAAAAGCGGGATGGTAACAAAGGATATTGAAGAAACGACCGGCCTCTCTTGTAACGAGGGGAAAGGACAGCTGGTAAAGCTTTATGCGCTGAAAGAGACAACGTCCGAAGGCCCAGTCATCAGTTCGGCGGTATTAGACGGGAAACCGATCATTAAAAGGATTGAGCATGGACCTTACAGAAACCGAAAACCCGAGCGTCTTGGGGTATTTGTGAATATGACGCCAGAGGCTAGTCAACTTTGGCTTGATTTTACACAAAAAGCGGAAGAGAGTGAAGCACCATGTCGCGCGGCCTTATGCCTCGACGGGATGGTCTATCAGGAATGGGCGGTTGTAGGAGCGATTTCTACAGGTGCATTTTTCGTGACGAGCATTTGGACCAAAGATGAAGTGGAAGCGTTCTGCAAACGCTTGATTAAGCAATAATAGATAGCTTTTTTAAAAAATCTCCCTTTTTTCTTGACAGCAACGAAAAAAGCCGTACTTTTGCAGTGTGATAGTTTACTAATACACTAAAAAGAATAATTGCGAGATCAGATACGAAAAGCAAATCAATCATAGTTAATACTTTGTAAAACTCTTTTGATATGAAAAAACTAGTTCTACCATTCATTATCGCTTTATTAACACTTGCATCTACGGCATTTGCCCAAAACCGAATCACCGGCACAATCGTCGAGGATGGTAGCGGCAAGGCCATTCCTTTTGTCAACGTGGGTTTGTTCCGTCAGGCCGACAGCGTCTTCGTGAGCGGCGCGGCCTCCGACGACAAAGGCCGTTTCGAGCTCTTGGCTCCCGATGGTGACTATCGCTTGTCGGTGTCGGCCATCGGCTTCCAGACTTTTGAGCAAGAACTGACTGTCAACGGAAAACAAGACCTCGGTCAACTGAAGCTCAAGGAAGGCTCCACCAAACTCAACGAGGTGACCATCACCGAGAAACGTCCATTGTTTGCCGTGGAAGGGGAGAAGACTATGTATAATACGGCTGAAGACCCGAGCATCCAGACGGGTACCTTGTCGGATGCCTTGCAGAACGCCCCGGGCGTGAGCGTCGACGTGGAGGGCAACATCACCCTGCGTGGCACCTCGAGTGTGGAGGTGTGGATTAATGACAAGCCCTCGCATATGACTGCAGAGAACCTCAAGACCTATATCCAGACCTTGCCTGCCAACAGCATCGACCACCTGGAGGTCATCACCAACCCTTCGGCGCGCTATGGCTCCAAGGCCGACGGCATCATCAACATCGTGACCAACGCCAAAATCCAAAAGAACGAGTTCTTCAGCTTTGGCGTGAACGGCTCCACGAGACCTTCCGTAAGCCCTTGGGTGTCATACGTTTGGTCGAACGAGAAGCTGACCGTCAACGCCTACGTCAACGGCGGCTATTCCATCTGGAAAGGCGACGCGTTCTCCGAGCAATCGCTCTATGACGGGGGCGGGATGTTGGCCAACCACGAAATCGACACCTCACGCTATGGCAACAAGAGTTACAGCACTGGTGGTTACTTCAGCCTTGACTATGAGATTGATACGGCCAACAGCCTGAATATCTGGGTCAGCGGCTGGCCTAACTGGGGCAAGAACACCAACTACACCTCCATGTTCCGCGAACAGTTCCTGCCCGATTCTTTAATTACCGACTTTGTCGAGGATGCGTCGGCTTGGAACCGCAACTATTTCGCCAACGGCGGCTTGTATTACCAGCACAAGTTCGACAACAAAGGCCACAACCTCTCCGTCAGCATCGACGGCATGGGATGGGGCGGCGGCAACGGAGGCGAGTTTACGAGGACGTTTACCTCGCCCACGGAATACAACCTCGTGATGCGTCAGGACAGTAAATACAGCTCCGTGGGCGTGGATGGTGAGATTGTCTATAACCGCCCCTATTCCGACGACGGCGAGATTTCGGTGGGCCTGACTTCGGGCTATAACCCCGAGAAGCGTCGCCTTGTCACTGACTCGATTGCCAACGGGGTATGGGTGAACGACGTCTACCGTTCCTATAATGCCAGTTTCACTAACCTCAACAACGAGCTGTTTTTCACCATACAGCAGAAGATCGGCGGCTTCACCATCAAGTCGGGCATACGTTTCTGTTCCGAACTGGTGGGCGGTGTCTATCCCGACTCAACGCAATACAACTTCAAGAAACACTTCTTCAGCGTGCGTCCTTCCTTGCACCTAACATATATGACCAAGTCGATGCATAACTTCAAGTTGAGTTACACGCATCGTATCTCCGCCCCCGATGCGGAGGAGCTGAGCCGTTTCCCGCTGTATCATCTCGACGAGTATAGTTTCGGTAACCCTGACTTGGAACGGATTTACACCGATGCCGTCGAGGCAGGTTGGACCAAGTATTGGACCAAGTTCGGCTCGGTGGGTCTTTCGGCCTACTATCGTGGTAAGACCAACGAAGTCAACCAGATAGAAATGTCGCAATATCACTGGCTCTATGGCCGCGTGGTGCCCTACACCTATCCCGTCAATGTGGGTGAGAGCCATAGAATAGGCTTGGAAGCCAACGTGATGTATCGTCCGAATGGTTTCTTTAACCTGCGTTTCTACGCCAACCTATACAATTCACATATCAAGACGATGTTTGGCGGTGAGGAATACAAATATAACACCTGGTCGTACAGCTTCAACATGAGCCTTTGGGCCAAGCTGTGGAACAAGCTGGAGGTGACGGCTTCGGGTTATTATAACTCACCGACGCAGATGCTCTTCAGCGATTGGCATGCCCGCTATGGCATCAACGCTGGCTTGAAGGCTGACTTCTTCGACCGCAAACTGTCGGTCTTCGTCAATGCCAACGACATCTTCAACTGGGGCGGCTGGGGTGAGAGCAACTACAGCCCCACGGTGGTGTCCACCTCTGACTCCAAATTCAACAGCCGTAGCATCTCCGTCGGTCTGACCTTCCGTTTCGGCAAGATGGAACTGGAGCAGCGCGCCCGTCAAGGCGGTGACGACTCGCAAGGTGCTCCTCAAGGTGCAGGTAAGGGCATGTAAAAACTGCACAGAATTCACCTCAAAAGACGCGAAAAACTCGCGTCTTTTTTGTTTTTATTGACGAATTTCGCCACAAAAACGCTCAAATTTCGCCACAAATAGCCGAATTTCGCCACAAAGCCCCCTTTTTCGACACATTTTCCGCACGGCATGGTACGATGGGGTAATTTTGCGGCGTTTTTAATCAAAACTGAAAACGAGTTTTTTAATTGAATCGAAATGAAAATTATTGGAACTGGAAGTGCGTTGCCGTCCCTTACCGTCACCAACAACGATTTGGCGACTTTTTTGGATACCAACGATAATTGGATTACGACCAGAACGGGCATCCAGGAACGACACCTATTATCTACCGAAGATTTGTATGACTTGGCCGTCGCCGCCGCCACCAAAGCCATCCAGGCCGCGGGGCTGCGTCCCGACCAGATTGATTTCCTCTTGGTCTCGAATGTGGCCAACCGTCACATCACCCCGGGACTGAGCTGCATTGTGCAGAAACGCATCGGCTTGAGCTGCGCCGGCCTCGACATCAACGTGGCCTGTGCGGGATTCGTCAACGCGTTGATGCTTGCCGACAGCATGATGAAAGCCGGACATGCGAAGAACATATTGATACTGTGTGCCGAGGAGCCTACCAAATACTGCAACTGGCATGAACGCGACTGCAGCGTGTTGTTCGGCGACGGCGCCGGTGCCGTGGTGCTGACCGAAGGCAACGCCTTCAAGGACGTGCAGCTGACCATGATCTCCGACCGAGATGTGCTGTATTATGAGCGCGGCATGGAGACGACGCCTTTCGAGGAACATTATGTGAAGGGTCAGCCGCTCGTGATGAAGGGCAGAGAGCTGTTCAAGACCGCTGTCACCGAGTCGGCCAAAGACATTCAGACCATAATGAAACGAGGCAACCTGACGCATGAAGACATCAACTGGTTCATGCTGCATCAGGCCAACAAACGCATCATCGAGGGCATCCGCAACATCGTGGGTGGTCCCGACGAGAAGTACCCGACCGTCATCGAGAAGTACGGCAACACCTCGTCGGCCAGTATCCCGATTATGCTGGATGAAATGCTGAGAGACAATAAGATCAAAGCTGGCGACAAGATCGTGATGAGCGCCTTCGGAGCGGGATTTGTCTCGGCCGCGTGCCTTTGGAATTGGGAATTCTAATGAAAGCGAAACGCCAAGCCATTGTCGTCATTGCGGGCTTGACCCGCAATCTCCTGAGTACAAGGTTTTCCTTCTGCGCAGGAGATGGCGGATGTTCCTCCGCTATGACGTGTAAGGCTAAAAGATTCGCATAAAGATTAATGAATAAGGAAATAGAGAAATATGGAAAATAAGAATAGAAGAGTAGTTATAACCGGCATGGGCACCGTTTCGCCGATTGGCAACGACCTGCCGACCATTTGGGATAACCTGATGAAGGGCTATTGCGGCATCGACTTCATCAAAGCGTTCGACACCACCGACCTGCCCGTGAAGATCGCCGCCGAGCTGAAGGACTTCGACCCCGAGGCATGTGGCGTCGACAAGGGTTTCGTCAAGCGTAACGACCGTTTCGCGGTCTATACCTTGGCCGCGGCCTATCAGGCGATGAAAGACAACGAAGATATGCAGATGGACCCCAGCCGCTTGGGCGTGTATGTCGGCTCCGGCATCGGTGGCTTCGACACCATCATGCGTGGCGTCAAGACCTACTATGACGAAGGTGCCCGTTGGGTCTCGCCCATGATGATTCCGACCATGATCGGCAACCAAGCCTCGGGCAGCGTGGCCATCCGCTACAACGCACAAGGCCCCTGCGTGCCCATCGTGACGGCCTGCGCCACAGGTACCCACAGTATCGGTGAGGCCTATCGCGCCATCAAGCACGGCTATGCCGACGCCATCATCACAGGAGGCTCCGAGGCGGGCATCAACCCCGTCTCCATCGGCGGCTTCGCCAACTGCAAGGCCCTGACGAAGGCTGAAGACCCAAAATATGCCTCGTTGCCGTTCAACAAGAACCGCGCTGGCTTCGTCATCGCCGAAGGCTCTGGCATCGTCCTCCTTGAAGAGTACGAACACGCCAAGCGTCGTGGAGCGAAGATCTATGCCGAGCTTTGCGGCTACGGCAACAGCTGCGACGCATACCACAGCACGGCACCGCGTCCCGACGGCACCACGCAGAGCCTGGCCATCAAGCAGGCGCTGGAAGAAGCCCATTTCAAGGCGGGCGAGAGCATATACATCAACGCCCATGGCACGGGCACGCCGATGAACGACATCGGTGAAACCAACGCCATCAAGATCGCGATGGGTGAGGAGGAAGCCCACAAGGCCCACATCAGCTCCACCAAGTCGGAGATGGGCCACGCCCTTGGAGCGGCCGGCGCCATCGAACTCGTCATCAGCGTGATGGCCTTGAACAACGGCATCGTCCCCCCAACCATCAATTTGGATGAGCCTGACCCCGAGTGTGACCTCGACTACACCCCCAACAAGCCCCTCAAGGTAGACCTCGACCTCGCCATCTCCAACTCCTTGGGCTTCGGCGGACATAATGCTTGCCTGGCTATTCGTAAAGTGAAATAATCAATTATCAAAACAACATACAATGAACAGAGACGAAATCAAACAGTATCTCCCGCACCGCGAGCCTATGCTCTTGGTCGACGAGATGACCCTCGACGAGAACCATGTGGCGCATTCCAAGTACCATGTGACGGGCGAGGAGTTCTTCCTTCAAGGCCATTTCCCGGGCGAACCCGTAGTGCCGGGTGTCATCCTCTGCGAGATCATGGCACAAAGCTGCGCCCTTTTGATGAAGGACGACCTCATCGGCAAGCTGACCTTCTACACCGGCATTGACAAGGTGCGCTTCAAGAATAGCGTCAAGCCTGGCGACACCGTTGAAGTGGAAGCCACGCTGACTTATCACCGTGCCAACATATACATCTGCTCCGCCGTGCTCAGCGTTGATGGCAAGATGTGTGTGAAAGGCGAACTTTCTTTTGCTCTTCTTCCCGACACAAGAAAAAAGTAATATCTTTGCACCATGGCTACCAAACAAGAAAAAACGCGGGCGCTGATAGCGCAAAAGCTTAACCTCGACGAGAGCGAAATCACGCCCGAGAAAAGCCTCACCAATGACTTGGGTACCGACTCCTTAGACGTCGTCGAAGTGGCGATGATGCTTGAAAGAGAGTTCAACGTGAAATTCGATGAGAGCGAAACGGAGAAGATACAGACCGTCAATGATTTGTATGAACTGATAGAAACACACACGAAGAAAACTAAATAAAATGGGACTGTTAGATAATAAAGTGGCTCTGATTACGGGAGCCGGTCGTGGCATCGGCAAGGCCATCGCCCTGCGTTTTGCCTCTGAAGGCTGCAACATCGCCTTCACCGACATCGCCCTGAATGATGTCGTCATGGAAACGGAAAAGGAACTGCAAGCCCTCGGCGTGAAAGTCAAGGCTTATGCCTCCAACGCCGCTAACTTCGAGGAGACGCATCAGGTCGTCGACGAAATTGTCAAGGACTTCGGCCGCATCGACATCCTCGTCAACAATGCGGGCATCACCAAGGATACCGCCCTCAAGCGCATGACCGAGGAGCAGTGGGATGCCGTCATCAACGTCAACCTCAAGTCGGTGTTCAACTTCACCAAGGCGGTGCAGCCTGTCATGTGGAAGCAGAACGGCGGCAGCGTCATCAATATGAGTTCGGTGGTGGGCGTCTCGGGCAATGCCAACCAATGCAACTACAGCGCCTCGAAGGCCGGTATCATTGGCTTCACCAAGAGCGCTGCCAAGGAGATGGGTGTGCGCAACATCCGCCACAACGCCATCGCCCCAGGCTTCATCATCACCGCCATGACCGCTGCCCTTCCCGAGGAGGTGCGCAAGGCATGGGAAAGCATGATCCCGTTGCGTCGCGGTGGCACACCCGAGGATGTGGCCAATGTGGCCCTTTTCCTTGCCTCCGACCTCAGCTCGTATGTCACGGGACAGGTCATCCACTGCTGTGGCGGCATGAATTGCTGATGCGACTCGGGGATTGTGAGACTGATGACACGAGAACGTGTCATCGAATATGGCATTTTGAAATTTTAAATTGAAAACGATAGCAGAAGAGAAGCCTTGCTATTTGGCGGGGCTTCTCATTTATTTCTTGTTGAATGCTTCCAACACCTTCGCAGAGTAGGTCTTTGAGACAGGTATTGATTCCAGCCCCTCGCGCTCGAAGTCGATGACGAAGCCATCGGCCTCGTTATGCAAGACGCTCACCTTTTTGATGTTGACGATATAGGAGCGGTGGCAACGCATCAACGAGCTGGAATCCACGCAGTTGTCGGCGATGGTCTGCATCTTGCAGCGCAACATATAACTTGCAATGACACCGCTGCGTTGGTAGAAGACGTTGATATAGTTGTCCTCTGCCTTGATGTAATAGAGGTTGTCGAGCTTAACACTCAGTTTCAGGTTGCCGTTGTTGTCCATCAGGTTGATGATCTCGGTGTGCTCGGGCATCACCTCGTTGTCCGACTCCACCGTGTCGCTCTTGGTGAGCATGAGGCGTTGTCGCGTGTCTTTCAACAAGATAGACTGTATGGTGATGGTGTAGGGCACCGCAAGGGCGACAAAGGTGATGAGCACGCTCTTGGCATAGAGGTAGCCGAAGCTATGGTCGGTGGCCTGGATCTCGAAATAGGAAATCAGCGTGTGGCACACGGCGATGATCATGATTTCGAGGAAGAGCCAGAGGAGATACAGCCAGAAAGGGAAATGCCGGCTTTTGCGGACGACCCAGTTCATCATGATGCGGCTGAGTGCAAGAAACATGGTGCCGGAACCTACAAACGCCGCCGTGATGAAGAAATAGTTGCCGCGCCCCACTTGGAACCATGCCGTCTCCGAGAAGGGGACATAGGCCGTCAGAAACACCAGCGCAAACAAGGTCGAGATAATGACGTTGAGGACCTGGCTGGTGGGTTCGGTCAGACACTCGGGCGTTTGCGTTATCAGGCGTTTGAATCTCATGGCGATGTTTTCAAAAGTGCGGCAAAGATACGAAAACTTGTCAAATCGTCAACTCATTCAAGACCTCCCAAACCAGAGTGCCTTCAAAGCCTTTCTGCATGGCGTAGGCGGCCAGCTTGCGTTTCTTCTCGAAGTCGGAGTCAGCCTTCACGGTCTTGGCTTTCGTCTTGAGGATGTCGATGAGACGTTGGCGGTAGACTTCCTCGTTGGTCTGTCCCAAGGCATCGTCGACGAGTTCCTTGGCGATGCCTTTCTGCGCGAGATGGAAACGAATTTTGTTCATTCCCCAGCCGTTTTGGTTGACCTTGCCGCGAACGAAAGCCATAGCATACCGCTCGTCGTTGGCGAAGCGGTTATCCAACAGATAGTCAAGGATTTTTGTCTTTTCCTCCTCTGAGATGTCAAAGGTCGTCAGTTTATCCTTCACATCCTTGACACAGCGCTCCTGATAGGCGCAGAATTTGGCCATCTTGTCCAACACTTGGTCGGGCGTGAGCGGCTTGGCAGGGGCTTTAGGCATCAGCAGTCGATTTTGAGGTCGCCTTCACGGATCCAGCCGATTTTGCGGAAGACCAGTCCGAAGAGCCAGGTCAGCACGGCGGGTAGCACGAAGCAGACCAGCAGCATGCCGATCCACATGTTGGCGCCGCCTTCGGGCATGGCCGTGTAGATGCCGATGGGTCCGACGAGGCCGCAGGTGCCCATGCCGGAGCCAATGGGGATGTTCTCCAAGTGGAAGACGCAGGTCGAGATGGGCCCCGTGATGGCGGCGGTGAGCAGCACGGGAATCCAGATGCGGGGATTCTTGACGATGTTACCCATCTGTAGCATGGAGGTGCCGAGACCTTGTGCGACGAGTCCACCCCATCGGTTTTCCTTGAAACTCAAGATGGCGAAGCCGATCATCTGGGCACAGCAGCCGGCCGTGGCTGCGCCTCCTGCGATGCCGCCGAGTCCGATGGCGAGGCAGATAGCTGCCGAGCTGATGGGCAGCGTCAAAACCATGCCGATGACCACCGAGACGACGATGCCCATGAGGAAGGGCTGCATCAGCGTGGCGTTCTCGATGAAGGTGCCGAGGGCGGTCATCACCTTTTGTATGGGTGCTCCGATGGCATAGGCCGTCAGCACGCCGCTGATGATGACCACGGCGGGGGTGACGAGGATGTCGACTTGGGTCTCCTTGTAGACCATCTTGCCCAGTTCAACAGCGACGATGACGGCGACGTAGGCACCCATGGGTCCGCCCAGTTCGTTGCCCGCGATGCCGACGGCGATGGCGCTAAACAGCACTAAGCCCTCGCAGCCGAGTTTGTAGGCGATGGCCACAGCGATGGCGGCACCCGTGGCGGCCTTGGCGTATTTGGCGATGGTGGCGAAGGCCTCAATGCCTGTCTTGTCGCCAAGGGTTTGGAAGATGGTGCCGATGAGTAGCGAGGCGAACAGGCCCAGCGCCATTGCGCCAAGAGCATCGACAAAATATGCGCGCCAGGTTAGGTCAACCTTCTTTCGTTCTAGAAATGCTTTAAATTTCCCCATGGTTTTAAGGTAATACTATTATGGCCTTTTACCCTAAACTCTCATTGCGGGCTTGACCCGCAATCTCCTATGCGGTTGGGTGTCATCTTCGCGCATAGGAGATGGCGGATGTTCCTCCGCCATGAGGGTTTAAGAGGTATAGTATTGAAGCCCAGTATAGGTTCAGTTCGTTAAAATTCAATGCCTTCGATGCCGTTCTCCTTCATTAGGTCGGCGAGTTTCGTGTCGCTGTCGTCGACGGCGGCGAGGCAGTTGGTGACGATGCGGATCTGCTTGGCAGGATAGAAAGCCATCAGGTCCTTGGTGGTCTCATAGACGCAGTAGTCCGTAGCGATGCCGCAGATGTCGATGCCTTCGAAGTTCATTTCTTCGATGGTCTTGCGCAGCTTCTCACCGCTGTTGGCGTTTTGGAAGATGCTGAACTCCTCTTTGTCGGGGAGGTCGCCTTTTTGCATGAAATGGATGTTGGGGACGAGAGGCATAAGTGACGATAGCACCTCTTGCAAAGGAGGATAGACGCTCATGCCTGTGGTGCTTTTCACGCAGTGGGGCGGGAACACGCCGCCATTCTCTACAAACGAGCAGTGATTGGCCGGGTGTGCGTCTTGGGTGACAACGATCCAGCCGTAGTTCTTCCAAGCGCCTTCGTTGAGTGCTTTGGCGAGGTAGTCCATGGCGGCGGGGCCGTTGGCCGTGGCCAGGCTGCCTGTGGTGAAGTCGTTCTGCGGGTCGACGATGATGAGCATGCGGTTGGGTAACTGGATGGCTTCAGTCACGGTCTTCGTGGCTTCGTTTTCCTTTTCTTGTTTCTGGTTGTTGTTGCAGCCTGCAAAAGCAAGGGCGGCGACGAGCACGATGGCTCCAATGAGGGTTTTCTTCATGTTGTTCGGTTTATGTTGTTTAACATTCTGCTGCAAAAGTAGTGAATTTTATGATTTGTAGAGTTTTTTAATCCAATCGGGATGCCCAATGCGCCTCAGCGCGTTCTTCACCCACTCACGGTTCTCGGGTTTGTACCAGAAGAAGAAGCGTTGCTGGGAGAGCTTTTCCTCTTTGGTCTTGGCGCAGAAGACTGGCTCCAAGGTGTAAGGGTCGTAGCCGGAATAATAGATTTCGGTGGCCAAGGTCATGGGAGTGGGAGTGAAGTCCTGCACCTGCTCAAGATGGTATCCTAACTCCTTGGTTCTCACAGCCAAGTCGGCCATGTCCTCGAGGTAGCAGTCGGGATGCGATGAGATGAAATAGGGGATGAGCTGCTGGTTGAGGTGCTCCTTTTCGTTGATTTGGTCGAACTTCTTCTTCAGCTTCACAAACATGTCGAACTGGGGCTTGCGCATGAGCGTAAGCACGGCGTCGCTGGTGTGCTCTGGCGCCACCTTCAGTCGTCCGCTGACATGTCTCGTGACTAACTGCCGGAAGTATTCATCGTAGCCCATGGACTTGTTTTCTTCGGGGGTGCTGTCGTGCAAAAACAGATCATAGCGGATGCCTGAGCCTATGGTGGCTTTTTTCACTTTCGGGTTTTTGTCTACCTCCTGATAAATCTCGATGAGCGGATGATGGTCGGTGTTGAGGTTTTTGCAAACGCTTGGTTGTAAACAGGTTGGACGGGCGCATTTCTCACAGAGGCGTTCGTCCTTGCCTCTCATGCGGTACATGTTGGCCGAGGGACCGCCCAAGTCGCTGATGTAACCCTTGAAGTCCTCCATCTCTGTCACCTTCTCCACCTCTTTCATAATGGACTCCTTGCTGCGCGAGGCCACGAACTTGCCTTGATGCGCCGATATGGTGCAGAAAGCGCAGCCGCCGAAGCAGCCACGGTGCAGGTTCACCGAGTGCCGGATCATCTCGTAGGCGGGGATGACACCACGTTTGGCGTATTTCGGATGCGGCAGGCGGGTATAGGGCAGGTCAAAGGAAGCGTCGATCTGTTCGGTAGTGAAGGTGGGTAATGGTGGGTTGATGATAAGCCTCTGGTTGCCAATGCTTTGTATTAGCCTTGCGGCGTGTTTTTTGTTCGATTCCTCTTCGATATGGCGGAAGTTGGAAGCGTATTTCCTTTTGTCTTTCAGGCAGATCTCATGGGAGACGAGTTCGATAGTCTCGCCGTCAAAAGCAGGCAAAGGTGTTTTCTTTTCCTGTAAGAAAAATGTCTGCTTGACGTCGGTCAGCTCGCTGATTTTCTTGCCGTTTTGTATGGCCTTGGCGATTTCCACCATGGTAAGTTCGCCCATACCATACACGCCAAGGTCGGCCTTGCAATCGACCAAGATGCTGGGCTTCAGGCAGTCGTCCCAATAGTCGTAATGCGTCACCCTGCGCAGCGAGGCTTCTATGCCGCCGACGATGATGGGCACGTCGGGGTAGAGTTTCTTCAAGATGTTGCAGTAGACCACGGTGGCACGGTCGGGACGGAAACCCGCCTCGCCGCCTGGGGTGTAGGCGTCGTTGCTGCGCAGGCGTTTGTTGGCGGTGTAGTGGTTCACCATCGAGTCCATGCAGCCCGCCGACACGCCGAAAAACAGTCTCGGCTTACCGAACTTCTTGAAGTCGCGCAGGTCGTCGCGCCAGTTGGGTTGGGGGATAAGCGCCACACGGAAGCCGTTGTGTTCCAGTACCCTACCGATGACGGCAGCCCCAAACGCAGGGTGGTCGACATAGGCATCGCCGGTGACGAAGACGATGTCCAGCTCGTCCCAACCGCGCAGGTCGGTCTCTTTCTTTGTTATGGGGAGCCAGTCGAGGAGAGTCATCGTTCAAACACTCTTAGGATTTTTATCTTTTTCTTCCCAATCTCGCCACCATAGGGATGCTCCCGCAACGGTAAATTGAACCGTGTCTTGCCTTTCAGTACCGTCTGCGGATGGGTGAACTCCCTAAAACCCCACTCGCCGTGGTAGGCGCCCATGCCGGAATGACCTGTGCCATTAAAGGGTACCCCCTTCACCATCATGTGAATACACACCTCATTGATGCAGCCTCCGCCATATTGTTGGGTTTGCATGACACGGTTGGCCCACTTCATGTTCTTGGTAAACAAGTACATGGCTAAAGGATGTTCGCGGTCGGCGATGGTCTCCATCAGTGCGTCAACTTCTGCGTCTTTGAATGGAACGATGGGCAGCAAGGGGCAGAAAAGTTCATGCTGAACAATGTGTTCGTTGATGTCGACAGGATAAATGAGGGTAGGGGCATAGCGGCGCGTTTCCTTGTCGCCGACACCACCAAATACGATGCGGTCACGGTATTCATCAGCCAAGTTGGCGCATTTGTCATAGGCGGCATCGGTGATGAGCTTGGGATATTCTGGATTGTTTTTAGCATATTCCCCGATTTGGGCTACAAAGGCCTTCTTCAGTTCCTCGAGGAAAGGCTCCGCCACTTCTTCAGCCACGGCAATCTGGTTAATGTTGATGCAGATTTGTCCGGCATTGCACAATTTAAAGAAGGCAATTTTGCGGGCAGTGTCTTTCAAGTCGGCGTCTTTGCGCACTACACACCAGTTGCCCGTCTCGCCACCGAGTTCCAAGGCCACTGGGGTGAGGTTTTTGGCGGCTTCGGCCAAGACATGTTTACCTACAGAGGGCGAACCTGTATAGAAAATCTTGTCGAAACGCTGTGCGAGGCACATGTCGGCCACGTCATGGCCACCGTCAATCAAGGTGACATATTCGGGCGGAAATACTTCGGCGAAGAACTTTTTGAGTACCGCAGTGCAAGCCGCCGACTTGGAGCTTGTTTTGGCAATCACGGTGTTGCCTCCTGCCATTGCTGCCGCCACTACACCGATGGTCAGCAGGATGGGGAAGTTGAAAGGACTGATGACCAGCGAAACGCCGTAGGGCATCTTGTAAACCTTGGTGACCATGCTGGGGAAACACATGAGACCGCTGAAATGTCGCTCAGGTCGTGCCCAACGGCGCAACCCATGAATCATCTCGTTGACTTCGGTGATGATGGGGCCGATGTCGCAGAGATAGGCTTCCACTTGGCTCCGGCCTAGGTCCTCGGCTAATGCATCTTCAAATTCCTTCTCATAGGCGATGACGGAGGCCTTTAACTTCTTGAGTTGCTGGATTCTCCATTTTATGGGTAGCGTGGTGCCCATGCGGAAAAACTTCCGTTGCTCGGCCACGATATTACGAATCTCGTTTTCGGTATAGTTCATGGTGTTATTCTTTGGGTGTGACAGTTATTAGCACCTGCTCTATGTCTTTGTTGCTGAAGGTGAAAGGTGCCGAATAGTTGATGGAGTCCTTGACAATCATGCGGGTCAGTGCTTTGTGGTCGCTAGACTTGACTGGAGAGACTAATTTGTCCATGCCGCATTGTTCCATAAGCTGTTTGACGGCTTGCAGAAACATGTCGGCGGCTTCGTTGTCGCAGACCTTTTCGCTAGCGATCTTGCAATAGCGTGCCAGCATGGCGTATTTTTCTTTGCATATTTCTTTCTGGTATTCCAATACGGGTAAGAGCATCAATGAGATGGCTTGTCCGTGGGGGACATGGTATTTGGCACCGATGCTGTGGGCAAAGGCATGAACATAACCCGCCAGTTGCGTGTTGATGGCGTTGCCGCCGTACATGGCTGCACGGCACATCCCCAAGCGCGCCTCGGTGTTCTCGGGTTCTTTTATCACGATGGGAAGGTTTTGAAGAATCAACCGCACGCCTTCCTTGGAGAGCTTCATGTCCTCTTCGTCTACTTCCACGTCACTTATCGCCCCTTCGATGCAATGGCTGAGGGCGTCCATGCCGCAGGATGCCGTCACCTGTTGTGGGGCATGGAAGGTGAGTTCGCTGTCGAGCACCACATGGGTCACATCGAGACCGATGAGCACGGTGGAGTTTTTCGCCCCGCGATTGTTGGTGACCACTGCACCCACGGTGACTTCGGCCCCTGTGCCAGCGGTGGATGGCACAGTGATGAGAGGCAGGGTTTTGTCGGGAACAGGCAGGAACTTCAGCAGCAAGGCCTTGACGGGAAGATGCGGTATCTTCACGCCTGCTGCCACTATCTTACATGTATCCATCACCGACCCTCCGCCAAGGGCGATGACACATTCAGCATGGCTCTCCAAGGCCACCTTGCGGGCGGCTTCGATAACGGCTATGTTAGGCTCGGAGTTGATGTCGCTGAAAACGCTGTAGCTTATGCCTGCCTCTGCCAAAGATTGTGTAATGGCTTGTTCGTAGCCGAGTCCGCTTAATGTTTTGTCGGTAACAACCAACACCTGCTTGTAACCGCATTGACGGCAGATTTCTCCAATTTGCTTACGCGATGCATGGCCTTCGATGACTTGGGGTTGGGGAATGGGAATGTTGTGGATGACTTTGCCTGGCAAACGATGGATTTGTTTTCTTATGAGATAGGTTTCCATATCTGGTTTTGAAATGAATGAAGCAAAATTACAATTATTCTTTGATACTATGCCATTATTTGAAAACTTTTCCGACCTTTGCAGCCTCAAAAATTGAAAACGATATTTTAATTAAAAAATTGTAAATCAAAGTGTTATGAGTAAGTTTAATGACATAATGAAGGAAGTTGGCTCGGCTTTGGCAAGCAAGAAGTTTTGGGTTGAGCTGCTCATCATGACATTTGGCATGTTCATGACGGGTGTCTGCGTATATTATTTTCTCGTTCCCAGCAAGTTGATTGTAGGCTCCATCTCGGGTCTCTCCATCGTGCTGACCAACATTTTCAATGGAATGGGCATCAACATCAGCTTATCCATGATGATTACGGTCATCAACGCCATCCTGCTGATTCTGGCCTACCTGCTCATCGGCAAGGAATTTGGCTTGAAGACGGTCTACTGCGCTTTGATTCTCGGTCCCATGACCAAGTTCTGCGAATGGCTTTATCCTTGGCAAAACTTCGCCACGCCCAACGATTACCTTGTTAATATGGGCGTTGCTCCAGATCAGGCTTTTTCGGTGATGGGCAATCCCTGGTTCGACCTGCTCTGCTGCGTTATCATCCTCAGTGCGGCCCAAACGCTGATGTTCTCCATCAACGCCTCCACGGGTGGACTTGACATTTTGGCCAAGATTGTCAACAAATACCTGCATTTCGATATGGGCAAGTCGGTGAGCGTGGCGGGAGCCATCATCTGCCTCACCGCTTTTGCCATCAACCCCTTCCAGATGGTTGTCATCGGCCTCATCGCCACATGGATCAACGGCATGGTTGTGAATATGTTCACGGCCAACCTCAACCAACGCAAGCGTGTCTGTATTGTCTCTAAGGATTACGACCGCATCCGCCATTACATCATCGACGAGCTTCACCGTGGCTGCACCCTCTATGAGGTCATCGGAGGCTACACCAACGAAAAGTCAATCGAATTGGAGTCGCTGCTCACCAACGACGAGTTCTCTAAGTTGATGGAGTACCTCGGCAAGAACGAAATCAACGCCTTTACTACGGCAGGCAACGTGAGCGAAGTCTACGGCTTGTGGGCCAAGGACCGCCATAGGGCGAGAAAACACGCGGAGAAACGGTAATTTCAAAAGTTTTTCTATCTTTGTGCCACATTAAACCGCACAAATATGGAAAAGCTATTAGACAAATTCCTGAGATACGTCTCTGTGGAGACCACCTCCGACGAAAACTCCGAATCACAACCTAGCACCGCCAAACAGTTCAACCTCTTGAAGATGCTGCGTGACGAACTGCAAGCCATGGGCATTCAAGTTGAACTGGATGAATTTGGCTATGTGATGGCTACGATTCCTTCCAATGTCAACCGCGACATCCCCGCCATCGGCTTCATCGCCCATGTCGACACGTCGCCTGATGCTTCGGGTGCCGACATCAAGCCGCAGATCATCCCGAACTACGATGGTAACGACATCGTGTTGAATAAGGAGAAGAACATTGTCCTGCGCGTGTCAGAGTTTCCTGAGATGCAGCAATACAAAGGCCAGACGATGATTACCACCGACGGCACGACGCTGCTTGGTGCCGATGACAAGGCGGGCGTGGCCGAAATCATGTATGCCGCACAGTATATGATGGAGCATCCCGACTTCAAGCACGGCGAGATCAAGATTGGCTTCACGCCCGACGAGGAGATAGGCCGCGGCGTGGTGAAGTTCGACGTGAAGAAGTTCGGTGCCAAATATGCCTACACCATGGACGGTGGCGAGATCGGTGAGCTGGAGTATGAGAACTTCAACGCCGCCGCCGCTAAGATTCACATCCAAGGCAGCAACATCCACCCCGGCTATGGCAAGGATAAGATGGTGAACTCCATGCTCATCGCAATGGAACTCAACGCCATGTTGCCAGTAGAGCAACGCCCGCGCTTCACGCAGGGCTACGAGGGCTTCTTCCATCTCACTGAAATCAACGGCACGGTGGAAGAGACCAACATGTCGTACATCATCCGCGACCACGACAGAGCCAAGTTCGAGGAAAAGAAGGCCTTGATTACCTCGGTGGCTGAGTTCTTGAACAAGAAATACGGCGAGGTGGTGAAACTTGAGCTGAAGCACCAGTATTACAACATGCGCCAAGAGGTGGAGCCTCATTTCTTCATTGTGGAGCGTGCCATCAAGGCTATGGAGATGGCAAACATCAAACCTAAAGTGCAACCCATTCGTGGCGGTACCGACGGCGCCAACCTCTCCTTTATGGGTCTGCCTTGCCCCAACATCTTCGCTGGCGGACATAACTTCCACGGCAAACTCGAATATGTGCCGCTCGAAAGCATGATGAAGGCCTCGGAGGTTATCCTGAACATCATCACCTTGTTCCAGACAGAGAAGTAAACGGTCGGCATGAAGGCACTGACCTTGAGCAAACGGCAGAAAAACATCACTTTGGCATCGGTGTTTACCGTTGCTGGAGTGTTGTATGCCCTTATCTCTTTGGTCAACCATTACCTCTTCAAGACCTATGCGCTCGACTTGGGACTATACACCAACTTCATATATGAGTACGCCCATTTCCGTTTGCCGGATATGTCAATGGTGGGCAAGGGGGCTGCGCTGGCACTCAGTGACCACTTCGACCTCTATCTCATTCTGTTGTCGCCCTTGGTGTATGTCTTTGGGACATATACCTTGCTCATCGTGCAGATTGCAGCGGTGTTGCTGGGCGGCTGGGGCATTTACAAGCTGATTGGACTCTATACCGATGATGATTGGATGCCTCTGCTCGCCGTGGTCACCTTCTTCTTCTCTTTTGGCGTGATTCATCCCATTTCTTTCGACTATCATTCCAACGTGGTGACAACCATGATGCTACCTTGGCTGCTTTATTTCCTGAAGCAGAAAAGGTATGCTTTGGCGTCCCTCTTTGTCGTGCTCTTTGTCATCGGCAAGGAGAATATGTCACTGTGGCTGTTTTTCATCGTCACGGCCTTGATGTGGGACTATAGGAAAGACAAGAAAACACTGTGGCATTTGGTGGCCTACGCAGCCTTTTCCATTGCGTATTTCTTCATTATTAATATGGTAGTGATGCCAAAATTGGGTGGCGCAGGAGGAGGTTTTTCGCGTTATGCCCATCTGGGAGAGAACTATGTCGACATCGCAAAGAGACTACTGCTGAATCCTGGTGAGACCATACGTTTGCTTTTTGTTAACACCACGACATGGCCAGGGCATGACGGTGTGAAGGCCGAGTTTTATCTTTGTGCCTTGTGCTCAGGGTTGCTTCTTACCATTCTGAAACCCAATTATTTATGGATGTTAATTCCGCTTGTCAGTCAGAAGATGTTTTCCAACGACCCACTATTTTGGGGTGTGGGTTTGCAATATTCCGTTGAGTTCATGCCCGTTTTGGTCATCGCTTCGTTCCTCGTAATCATTAGGTTGAAGAGTCAACTTTGGAGACTCGTCGCAGCTGGAGTTTTGCTGATTTCCGTTGTCCTTACCACCTTCTATACGATAGGCGTGCCTCGTTCCTATGTCATCCCCGAACAGGTTTGTATCTATCAAGGTCGTCATTATCAGCAGAGTAAGTTCGATGCCAACTATGCTCGGGAGTTGATTAAGCAGATTCCCGACGATGCATACGTTTGTGCTTCCAATATGTTTGTTCCGCATTTGGCATTGCGTGACCATGTCGAGGATTTCACTAATAACAGGAATACAGGAGCCGAATATGTGTTGCTCACACAGCCGTTTTTAGACTATACCGTCCATGGGAAGCTTTGGTTTGGCAACCGCGATGAGTTTGATATCGTGGGCACTGATGGGACTATCTATCTGTTCCATCGTAAGCAACCTTGATCCTTATCTGGTGTAGTAATTGATAATGTAAGGGAACGCGTCTCGCTCTTGTTCCAAATGGAAGCCCTTTCCACCCAAATAAGCATCTAATCCGTTGATTGGAAAGTCCTTGTGATAGGGTAGAAATACTTTGTCGTATCTGCCAAAATCGGCCGTTTGGTAGTTACAGTCGTAATAGTAGCCTTGTCCAAGCAGGTAGTTTTGAAACGCGCAATAGTCAAGGGGTTGGCTTTGGGTGCGGAAACTCTCGTGGTTTTCGTCCAGATAATAGGTGAACTGCTTGTCGAAATACTCGGGCAGGATGACTAAGGCATTCTCTTTCTCTTTTGATTCAACAAGTTGATTTACAATTGGTTTTATGTCGTAGTGCCATCCGCTGAAATGTTTTGTGGAGCTGTCGGGCGAACAAGAAACGGCCATGGCTACGGCAAAGACGCCCATGAGTGACAGTCCGAGTGCTTTCCTCTTGGGAAACAGCACAAAGCAATAGGCAGCAATAGCAAGATAGAAGAGGGGGAAGAGGAAGTAGAAATAACGGTCGAGGAAAAAGCCGGTAAAGAAGGAAAGCACGAACGACACCAAAAGCGGCACCACCCAAAGTAAGGTAAGGATGCCGATGTTACCGAACTGTTGTTTCTTTTGGATGATATTGACAATCAATACGATGAGTGCTGAAACAAGGATAACTATAGCCAAAACCGTCGTGACGGGTACGTTGCACATCCGCCAAAGGAAGTCGTAGAGGGCTTCGGGACTGCTGGTCTTGGCAATCCAGGTGCCGTTGACGCCCGAGTCCATGAAACGCTTGAAAAGTACCGGAAACATAGGCAAGAAAAGTAACACCAGCGCTGCTGCATGAATTAGATAGGGTTCCCAAATCTTTTGCCGTATAGATTTGATACTCAGTGCGATGATAAATTCCATCGCGATAATCCAAACGGAGAGGTAATGCCCGTACATGAGCATCAGGTTGACGAGGGTCAACAGGATGAATTTGTAAGTCTTGGGCGTCCTCACGATACTGATGAACAGCAAAGCGGAACTCGCCGAAAGGAACCCGATGAGGCTGTAGACTCTGCAATCGTGCGCCAGATAGATGGAAAAAGTGGAGAAACAATAAAACAAGCCAGCAGCGATGCCCACCCCTCTATGGATATGCCTTTCGCCGAGGAGGTAGATGGGAATGATGGTCAAGACGCTGAAAATCAGTGATAAGCTGCGGATACTGACTTCGGAAATGCCGAAGACTTTCACCCAGAAATGAAGCAACAATTCCCAAAGTGGCGGGTTGTCGCCTTTGCTCAGCAAGCGGACGATGTCGGGCAGAGTTTGCAGGGAGATATGGAGCGAGAAGCTTTCGTCGTAGCCGAGGTCGGTCTTGTCCACAAACCAGATGCGAAGCACGGCCGCGATTACGAGCAATACCCAGCATTCAATGAGGGTTTGGCGCTTGTTGGGTGTCGACAGTGCTTTCATGGCTTGGGGTTTATTTCGTCTTCGCTAGCGTTTCTTGGACCGAGGGTTGCATGTATATCAAGTCTTTGCAGGAGTACACGAAGAAGTTCTTGGTAGGCTTGCCGCAGCGTTCGATGGTGATGGTGTCGATGGGCTGAATTGACTCGAATCCGCCAGGGTAGAGTCCGTTGGGGTTCTTCAGATAACGGCTGTCGGTGAGGAACCAGAAGTCTTCTCCTTTTGTGAATCCGCCCCTCTCGTCGTTGATCCATAGGTATTTGTGAAGCTTCTCCAGATAGCCTACGCCCATCACTTTCATGCCCAAGGGACGGGCCACATAGTAATCTAGATTGGCCAAAGGGAACCATTCGTCGCCCACGATGCCGTCTTCTTCTTTCATCATGCCTTCGGCGATTTTCTGTTCGCGTAAGGCGGCAAATTTCGTCTCGAGTTGCTCCCAACCATACATGTCCAGGGTAAAGTCGTTGCGTCCCAGTTTCTCAGGCTCTGTGTGGCGGTCGAGCGGGATGAATCCCGTGTTGATTTCGGCGACACCAAACACGACCGTAAACGCCACGACGCATAATGCTGCCACAATCGACTTAGGGATGGCAAAGCGACCTTCAGAAGCCTCGTGTTTCGTGCTCAACATACAAGCTGTCAGAAGGCACAAGAGGCAATAAGCCGGGGCATTCCAGTGGGGCAGGGTCGGGCGGGTGAGCGAGAAGAACAGGAACACGGAAATCAAGGGCAGGGTTATGCACAGCACTAGCCGGAGCGCACCTTTCTCCATGTTGATTCTCCCTTTGAAGGCGGCGACGATGGCCATGATAGCTAAGACGAAATTCACGGGGTTGTTGTAGAACAACTCGCCGGCCAATTCAGTGCCGAAGGTGGCAGGATTGAGGACATAGCCTCCAACACGGTCGCCATGGAAGCGGAAGCTGATGAAGTCGTTTTGAAGGTTCCAATACAGGATGGGTGAGCAACAGAGGGCGGAAATCAGCAAGGACAGATAGAGGTATGGACTTTTTAGCTGTTTTCTATTGAAAATCAATATGTAAAGCATCATGCCAACCCACAGGAAAGCTCCAGAGTATTTGGAAAGCATGGCAAGGCCGGCAAACAGCCCGAAAAGAAGCATAGGCCCCTGAGCCTGTCGAAGGGCCGGTTCTTCTTTGAAATACTTCACCGCCATCCAAACCGCCAATAACATGAACAACATCAGCGGGGTGTCGGGCATGATGAAGACACCCGTGATGACAAAGGCATAGATCGAGGCGGTGTAAAGCAATGCGGCATAGAGTCCTGTCTGCGCGTTTTTGATTTCCTTTCCGATGCGGAAGATGACATAGGTGCTGGCGGTCATGAAGACAATGGATGCCAAACGGATAAAGAACTCGCTATCGAGCAATAAGTTGAGGCTGAAGAGCTGGATGACCCAGCCCACCATGGCGGGGTGGTCGAAATGGCTCCAGTCGGGGTAGAGGGCATAGGTCCAGTAGTAGACTTCGTCGTTGCCAAACTCGATGGAGGCCGCGGCAATGCCTCTCAAAACCGCGCTGATAGCCAAGAGCCAAAAGAGGATGCGATTGATTTTCTTATCGTGATTTTCGACGAGCATCATGCTTCTTTCTCCTTGGCTTTTTTGATGAGGTACCAGATAAACGCTGCGATGGCTACGACGTAGACGAGCCAATACAGGCCTGTCTGGGCGTAATTGATGTAGTCTAAACGTTGGTCTTTGAGGTCGGGCGAGGGGTGTCGCGTGACGGGGTTGAGGTAGAGGAAATGCCTGCCGTTCAAGTCAATGCGAGTGCGGACATAGGTGTCTTCAGGTTGAATGACATAATAGGCCGTGGGGATATCCTCTTCGGCTTTCAGCACCTTGCCGTCTTGTCCGATGAACAGCACCTCTTTCATAATCTCTGCCGAGGTGCTTATCATTAATGTATCGCCAACCAGCTGTGCCTGAGTTAGATAGCCTAAGGAGCGCGCGTCTTTGACCTTATAATCGAGCGCGAGGGGGTAATAGTACCAGTTGTCGAACTCCACGGCATAGCACAGGCCTTTGTCCAAGGCTTCGTAGACGTGTTCGGGGTCGAGGTCGGGTGTGTTGATCATCGTGAAGTTGCGGCACACCTCATGTTCGTCCGTTATGTCGTGGGTGTCGTCGTCGCCGAGGGCATACACGCGATGGCCGTTGGAGAGGGCCTTGTCCCAGTGCTCGAAGGCGTTGCCGTATGGGTTGAGCACCTCAAGCAGGCGGTAGTTGCTCAATAGCACCATCTCGTTCACCTTATAGCCTGTCGTGAACGAGGCATGGGCAGGCATGACGAAACGGCAGCGTTCGCCTAACTTGTTGATCATGTGCTGCTTCATGTTGAGGTTCTGCATGAAGAGGAAGTCGGGCCAATACACCTTCTCGGCACCGATGCATATCTGGTGTGTCTTGCGGAAGAGGCCGTAGCCATGTTCGTAAGTGGGGATATAGCCTTCTTTTTCAGCACCATGCTCGTTGATGCCCATATAATCGGAGATACCGTAATGGTCGTAGCCTAGGGCTTGGTATACGCTGTCGATGAGCACCTCCTTGCTCTTGCGTCCGTTGGTCATGCCGAAATATCTGCGCGAATGGCAATGGAAGTGGTATTTCTTCCATTGGTCGGGGTTCATGTCCTGATAGGGGTTGTAGAGGTATTCGCCGCTGAAAGGTCTCGGCTCCTTGAAACTGTAGGTGGGAACTGAGAGGTAGACGTATAATATCACCAGCAGCAAGGCGATGCCGATGCCAGCCATCACCCTGCCGAAATAAAACCAGAAGTCTTTTTTCTTTTCTTTGCTCATACAGACTGCAAAACTAACGTAAAAAACGCAATACTCAAAAAAAACCTCAATTTTCTGCCGACAGAGGACTAACTATCTTCATAAAAACCTTATCTTTGCGGCCTAATTTGAAATCATTCTTAATAAGGAGAAAAATGGATTCGAATCCGAACGAAAATATCATTAGCGAAGTCACGAACAAGGAGTACGAATACGGCTTTGTGACTGACATTGAGACCGATTTTGTGCCGAAAGGCTTGAACGAAGACATCATCCGCCTCATCTCCAAGAAAAAGGAAGAACCGGAGTGGTTGTTGGAGTTTCGCCTGAAGGCCTTCCGCCATTGGCAGACGCTGAAACAACCCAACTGGGCACATCTCGACATACCCGAAATCAACTATCAGGACATCATCTATTACGCTGCGCCGCGCAAGCGCCAGCAGAAACAGAGCCTCGATGAGGTCGACCCCGAATTGTTGGCCACCTTCGACAAACTCGGCATCTCGCTCGACGAGCAGAAGAAGCTCTCGGGTGTGGCCGTCGACGCGGTGATGGACTCCACCTCAGTGAAGACGACCTTCCAGGAGACGCTCTCGAAGCACGGCGTCATCTTCATGTCGTTCAGCGAGGCGGTGAAGCAGCATCCCGACTTGGTGAAGAAATACCTCGGCAAGGTGGTGCCTTACACCGACAATTTCTTCGCCGCCCTAAACTCTGCGGTCTTCAGCGACGGTTCGTTCTGCTACATCCCGAAGGGCGTTCGCTGCCCTTTGGAGCTGTCCACCTATTTCCGTATCAATGCGGCCAACACGGGTCAGTTTGAGCGCACGTTGATTGTGGCCGACGAAGGCGCCTATGTAAGCTATATGGAAGGCTGCACCGCCCCGCAACGTGACGAGAACCAACTCCATGCTGCCATCGTGGAAATCATCGCCGAGACCGACGCCGAGGTGAAATACTCAACAGTTCAGAACTGGTATCCGGGCGACGTGAATGGCAAAGGCGGCGTGTATAACCTCGTCACCAAGCGTGGTCTCTGCCGCGGCGACCGTTCCAAGATTTCATGGACACAGGTCGAGACGGGCTCGGCCATCACTTGGAAATACCCGGGCTGCGTACTGATGGGCGACAACTCAGTAGGTGAGTTCTATTCTGTCGCCGTGACCAACAACTACCAGCAAGCCGACACTGGTACCAAGATGATCCATTTGGGCAAGAACACCCGCAGCACCATCATCTCCAAGGGCATCTCCGCAGGCCACAGCCAAAACGGTTACCGTGGTCTGGTGAGGGTGGCTGCCAAAGCCGAGAACTCGCGTAACTATTCGCAATGCGACTCACTGCTGCTGGGCGACAAATGCGGTGCCCACACCTGGCCCTACGTCGAATGCGGCAACGATTCGAGTATCCTCGAACACGAAGCCACGACCTCGAAGATCTCCGAAGACCAACTGTTCTACTGCCAGCAGCGTGGCATCCCGACGGAGAAGGCCATCGGTCTCATCGTCAACGGCTACGCCAAGGACGTGCTGAACAAGCTCCCAATGGAGTTCGCCGTCGAGGCACAGAAACTATTGTCGATAACCCTTGAAGGTAGCGTCGGATAGACAATTATCAATTCTTAATTCTCAATTATCCATTCCATGTTCGCCCGCTCAAATAACACCCCCTTCTGGTTGCTCCTCATCGGATTGTTCCTCATTCTGGTGAGCAACAGCCTGTTGACCGAAGGCATGTTCTTTGACGGAGTGACCTATGCCTCCATTTCTCGCAATATGGCGGAAGGGCAGGGGGCCTTCTGGAACCCGCACTACACGCAGACCTTGTATCCTGAGTTCCGTCAGCACCCGCCTTTGGCCTTGGGCATGGAAGCCTTGGCATTCAAGGCCTTCGGTGACCATCTATGGGTCGAGAAAGCCTATTCCGTGCTGATGTCTTTGCTCTCGGGCTTGCTCATCGCCTTGATTTGGAAACGTACCACCAACAACATCCGCTGGGCCTGGCTTCCGCTGTTGTTTTGGCTCGCCATGCCATTGGTTAGCTGGTGCGCCACCAACAACATGCTGGAAAACACCATGTCGGTTTTCGTGCTGCTGTCGGTCTACCTGATGATTGTCGGATACCAACGCAACCACAAGATCTGGCTGATACTTGCGGCTTTGGCTCTGCTGTTGGCCTTCCTCACCAAAGGTTTCACGGGACTGTTCCCACTGGTGTTCCCCATCCTTTACTGTGCTTTCGACCAAAAACGCAAATGGATCCAAGGCCCCATCGACAGTCTGATATTAGTGGTCTCAATGGCAGTCTTTGCGGGTATCATGTTTTTGGCGTTTCCGAAGTCATTACCTTATTTAAAAGACTACATCCAGCTCCAAGTCATCGGCGGCGGGCTGCACGAAGCCACAGTTTCAACTCGTTTTTACATCGTCTTCAGCCTGTTGCAGCAACTGATTGCTCCATCTGTGATTGTTTTGGCATTGGTGATTTGCAAGGCCAAAAACAAGGTCAACAATAAGGTCTTTGAGTTCCCGCTTGACAAATCATGGTTCTACATCTTCTTGATTCTTGGATTGTTAGGTGTGCTGCCCATCATGGTAAGCGTGAAGCAACGCGACTTTTATATGCTGGCCGCCTTGCCGTTCTTTGCCTTGGCTTGCGGACATATCACACTTTCAATGGTCACCCTATGGTTGCCGAAGATGACGCCCAAAGTTTACAAGTGGATGACCCTCGGAGCAGTGGGCATTGTGCTAATAGGTCTTGTGCTGAATATCGTCCATTTTGGGAAATACGGTCGCGACGAGGCCTTGATTGAAGAGGTGAAGGCGCAGATTGCGGCAGCGGACGGCAAAACCATCATTGAAATATCACCAGAAGAATACACCCAATGGGCCAAGCACGCCTATTATATGCGATACGGCAAAATCAGTTTGCGCCCAACTGAACAACTGACAACTGAACAACTAACAACTGAATAATATGTTACTGAATATCAAAAACCTACATGTCTCCATAGGAGGCAAGGAAATCCTGAAAGGATTGAACTTAGGCGTCAACGAAGGCGAAATCCACGCCATCATGGGTCCCAACGGAACGGGAAAGAGCACGCTCGCTGCAGCCATCACGGGTCGCGAGGGCTATGAAATCACTGAAGGCGAAATCTGGTACAAGGGCAAGAACATCGTCGGGATGTCGCCTGAAGACCGTGCCAACGAAGGCATCTTCCTCAGCTTCCAGTATCCTGTCGAGATTCCAGGTGTGAGCATCCAGAACTTCATGCGCACTGCGGTCAACTCAAAGCGTGAATACCAAAAGCTTCCGCCTATGAGCACGATGGAGTTCATGAAGATGATGAAGGAGAAGCAGGCCATGGTGGAAATCACTGAGAAGCTGCAAAACCGCTTTGTCAACGTGGGTTACAGCGGCGGCGAGAAGAAGAAGAATGAGATCTTCCAGATGGCCATGCTGGAGCCGAGCCTCGCCATCCTCGACGAGACCGACTCGGGCCTCGACATCGACGCGCTCCGCATCGTGGCCCATGGCGTCAACCAGTTGCACAGCGCTGAGAACGCCTTCGTGGTCATCACGCACTATCAGCGTCTGCTCGACTACATTGTTCCCGACTTCGTCCATGTGATGTACGACGGACGCATCGTCAAGACGGGCGGCAAGAACCTCGCCCTCGAACTCGAAGAAAAAGGCTACGAATGGATTAAGGAACTGTGATTATGGACAACCAATTTATCTTAGCCGCCAACCAAAGCCGCGAACTCATCGAGTACGACGATGATGCGCATATCTCGGCCGAGCCGAAGGTGTCGGAGATCGTCCTCAACGAGAACTCCAGCCTTGAGTTGTACGTGCTGCAAAATGTGAGCAACGAGGCTTCCATCCGGCGCGAGTTCAAGATCAGGCAGCTGGCCGACAGCCGACTGAAGATTGTGGTTATCACTTTCAACGGAGGCGACATCCGCAATACCTATCACATCGACTTGGACGGCGAAGGCGCTGACACTCAGGTGTATGGCCTCTATCTCATCGACAAGGCCCAGCATGTGGAGAACCACCTTAAGGTGAACCACAACGTGCCGCACTGCACCAGCAACGAGAAGTTCAAGGGCATTTTGGACGACGAGGCTACGGGCGTGTTCAACGGTCATGTCTATGTTGCACCCAATGCCCAGAAGACCGATGCCCACCAGAACAATAGCAATATCCTGCTTACCTCCAAGGCCAAAATCAACAGCCAGCCGTTCTTGGAGATTTATGCCGATGACGTGAAGTGTTCGCATGGCACCTCCACGGGTCAACTCGATCAGGAGTCCATGTTCTACATGCGTCAGCGCGGTGTCAGCAAGGCCAACGCCAGGATTCTGTTGATGTACGCCTTTGCCGCAGAGGTCAGCAACCATATCGGCAACGCCATGTTGCACGAACATATCGACGACATGATCAAACGTCGCCTCCGTGGTGAGCTGTCGAGTTGCGAGACCTGTGTGTTGAGGTGCAGCCATCCGAAGGAATATAATTTTGAAATTGATTATTCGAAAATCTAATTTCGTAGAGACGTAGCGCGCTACGTCTTTACATATATCAACATGGTTATTAACGCAATACGAACCCAGTTTCCCGTCCTCGACCAGCAGGTCTATGGCAAGCCCTTGGTATATCTCGACAACGCTGCCACCACGCAGAAACCCTTGTGTGTCATAGAGCGCGAACGAGACTATTACCTGCATGAGAACTGCAACATCCACCGTGGGGTGCATTACCTGAGCCAAAAGGCTACCGAGGCATACGAGCATGCCCGTCAGACCGTGGCCGACTTCGTCCATGCCAAGGAAGCCCGTGAGATTATCTTCACAAGAGGGACAACGGAGTCATTGAACTTGCTCGCCACCTCTTTCGAGCACCTGTTCCTCTCCACTTTCAACTCTCCACTCTCTACTGACTCTAAACTCTCAACTCTAAACTCTCAACTAAAGGTGCTCGTCACCGCCATGGAGCATCATTCCAACCTCGTCCCTTGGCAGCAGATGGTGCAGCGCCATCAAGGTCAACTGCTCGTCGTTCCGATGGACGGCAGAGGCATCTTGGACTTGAACCGTTACGAGGAACTGTTGAAAGAAGGCCCGAAGGTGGTTTCCATCGCACATATCTCCAATGTGTTGGGCACCATTAACCCCGTGAAGGAAATGGTTAAGATGGCGCATAGGTATGGCATCCCCGTGGTCATCGACGGCGCACAGTCTATTGCGCATCACACTATTGATGTTCAAGACTTGGATTGTGACTTCTTTGTATTCTCAGGTCATAAGATGTATGCTCCGATGGGCATCGGCGGTTTGTATGGTAAGGCCGAGTGGCTGGAGAAATTGCCGCCTTATCAATTTGGCGGCGAGATGGTCGACACGGTGAGCTTTGAGAAGACCACCTTCAACGTGTTGCCCTACAAGTTCGAGGCAGGCACGCCTAACGTGGGCGCGGCCCTGGGTTTGGAGACGGCCATTCAATTCCTGCAAGGATTGGTTAGGGAAGAGGTTGAACGTTATGAGGCTCAACTATTAACGTCTGCCAAACAAAAGCTTTCCGAGATTGAAGGCATCCGCTTCATCGGTGAGGCAGAACATCGTTCGGGTTTGGTTTCCTTTATCATCGACGGCATCCACCCTTACGACTTGGGTACTATCATCGACAAGATGGGCGTGGCAGTACGCACGGGTCACCATTGCGCCGAGCCGGTGATGACACGCTTCGGCATCCCGGGAACGGTACGGGCTTCGTTTGCTATGTATAATACGTTGGAAGAAGTGGAAATCTTCGTCAATGCGGTGAAGAAAGCCGCCATGATGTTGAGGTAACTTAATTCTGTTCAGCGGCAGGGGCGTCGCTGCTCTTAGGTTGTTCTTCTTGTGCTTCGATGGGTTGCTTCTCCTGGATGTCAACAACAGTTTCCTCTTGTGCTTCGGCAATCTGCTCTTCTTGTGACTCAGTAGGCTGCGTTTCTTCTTGCTCAGCAGGCTGCTCTTCTTCAACCTCCTCCAATTTTAGCTTGCCGTCTTGAAGCTTGATTTTCTTCTTCACTCGTATGGGTGCGATGATCAGAATCAGAAGCACTTCCAGAGCATATTTCACAATCGGCACAAGCCCGGTCTTATACAACTGGAAAGCGATGAGCAAGAAGGAAAAACCGACAAATAGGGCTTTCCCATAGACTTTCTTTCTAAAGACTTGTATCAGACTGAAAACCAGTATGGTGGAGAGGATAAGTTGGACGATTTGCGTCCACAATTCTTTCAGTCCTTCTTCAGTCTCTCCTTGGTTAAAGTAATAAGAATCAACGAAATATCGGCTGTAGACGAGAGTAAAAACTTCGTAGATGAGCAACAGGCCATAATACGTGATGGCAAAACTCGCCGCCAACTTCATGGCGGTGGTCAGCTGCGGCTTGACATTAAAGATTTTACTCTCGCGCTTTTTCATAGCTGTTCGTCGTTTTCAGAGGGAGGCACCATTTCCATCCTTTTGAAATAGAGGTAATACATCAGGATGAAGAGTATGGTGACAATCAAGTCGGAGGTGAAGGAGTTGGGCTTTTGCAGGGGATAGACAAAGATGGAATGGTCTATCAACATGCAGATTTGGGCGATGGCATAGATATGGAGACCACGTTTGTCGCCTTTGAACATCCTGATGACGCCCACCAAAGAGGCGATGAACAACGCCAACAGGATCAGGTAATAGGTGGGGTTGATCTGAGAGAAAACATGCATGGCGTCGTTCATGGCGTTGGTGAACTCAGTTCCCATGCTAGAAAACGGTGCCATCATCTCCTCGAATTGTCCGTTCTCGTACATCTCGACCATCTTTGGCGTGGTGAAATACAAGACGATGGACCTGAGGATGTTCCAGCAGGCATTGATGAACGACAACACCAACAGGATGGTCATCCCCGTGGGACGTTTCTTTTGTTCTAGGGTTTCCATATCAACAATATTGTAGAGACGGTGTGCACACCGTCTCTACAGGGTCAATCATTATTTATTCTCCAAATTATCAAATGCCAACGGATAATTCTTCACGAATTCGACCGATTTGGCAATCTCGGTGTACATCACCTTGTCGATGCGCACAAACTCCACATTTTTGCGGTATTCGGCGACGAACTTCTCGATGATGGGTGACGACTTCAGCGGTCTCCTGAACTCTAAGGCCTGTGTGGCGTTGAACAGCTCGATGGCCAACACTCGCTCCAGGTTCTCGGCCACGCGCAAAGCCTTCGTGGCGGCGTTGGCGCCCATGCTGACGTGGTCTTCCTGCCCCTGCGACGACTCGATGCTGTCGACCGAGGCAGGCGTGCAGAGCTGTTTGCTCTGGCTGACAATGCTCGCTGCGGCATACTGCGGGATCATGAAGCCGCTGTTGAGGCCAGGCTCGGCGACGAGGAACGACGGCAGGTCACGCTTGCCAGCGATGAGCTGATAGATACGACGCTCGCTGATGTTGCCCAACTCAGCCATGGCGATGGCCAGGAAGTCCAAGGTGATGGCGAGGGGTTGGCCGTGGAAGTTGCCGGCGCTGATGACAAGGTCTTCGTCGGGGAAGATGGTCGGGTTGTCGGTGACGGCGTTGATTTCCTCACTGAACACCGAGGCCACATAGTCGATGGCATCCTTAGAGGCGCCATGCACCTGCGGCATGCAACGGAAGGAGTAGGGATCTTGCACGTGTTTCTTCTCCCTGACGATGAGCTGGCTGCCCTTGGTGAACTCACGCACGCGCTTGGCGGTGACGATCTGTCCGTTGTGGTGACGGATTTGATGCACCTGGTCGAAGAAAGGCTCGATGCGGCCGTCAAAGGCTTCCAAAGAGACGGTGCCAATGAGGTCGGCGAGGTAGCTGAGACGGAAGGCCTTCAGCAACACATAGGTGCCGTAGCTGTTCATGAACTGGGTGCCGTTGAGCAGGGCGAGACCCTCTTTCGACTGCAAAGTGATGGGCTTCCAACCGAACTTCTTCAGTATCTTCTCAGCAGGGACGATCTTGCCTTGATAATGCACTTCGCCCAAGCCGAGCAGAGGCAGCATGAGGTTGGCCAAAGGCGCAAGGTCGCCAGAGGCACCGAGTGAGCCTTGGTTGTAGACCACAGGCAGCACGTCGTTGTTGAAGAAGTCGATGAGGCGTTGGACGGTCACGACTTGCACGCCGCTGTTGCCGTAACTGAGGCTCTGCACCTTAAGCAAGAGCATGAGACGGATGATCTCCTCGGGCACCATCTCGCCTGTGCCGCAGGCGTGCGACATGACGAGGTTCTTCTGCAAGGTGCTCAGGTCTTCTTTCGAGATGCTGTGGTCGCAGAGCGAGCCGAAGCCAGTAGTGACGCCGTAGATGGGCTTCTCGGGGTTCTCCATCTTCTTGTCGAGGTAGTCACGGCACTTCTGGATGCGCTTGATGGCATCGGCGCTGAGCTCGAGCTTGTAGCCCTTGGTAAGTATTTCGTTGACTTGCTTGAAAGTCAGTTCTTTGGCTGAGATTTTATGGATTTTCATATCATTTATTTTATAATTGTTTCCACTAATTTATTGGCATCCACCACCGTCTGGGTTCCCTCTTTCATGAACTTGACGGTGAACTTCTGCTCGGCCACTTCGCTTTCGCCGGCGATGACGACAATCGGGATGTGGCGTTGGTCGGCATATTTCATCTGTTTTTGGATCTTGGCGGCGTCGGGATAGATCTCCGCGTTGATGCCGTGCTTGCGCACCTGGTTGAGGTATTTCAGACAATATTTCTCTTCGTTCTTGCCGAAGTTGAGGAAGATGACCTTGGTGCTCTCCGACATGGTCTCGGGGAAGAGGTTAAGGCCATCTAAGACATCATAGATTCTGTCGGCACCGAAGCTGATGCCCACGCCAGAGACGTTGGGCAGACCGAAGATGCCCGTGAGGTTGTCGTAGCGACCGCCACCCGAGATGCTGCCGATGGCGAAGTCAAGGGCTTTCACCTCGAAGATGGCACCGGTGTAGTAGTTCAGGCCACGGGCGAGGGTGAGATCGAGTTCGGTGGCTATGCCGAGTTCCATGTTGTCGATATAGTCGAACAAGGTCTCAAGCTCGGCGATGCCTTTCTGGCCGACTTCGTTGTCGAGCAAAGGCTTTAGCTGCACTAGTTTCTCGCGGGTGTTGCCTTTCATGAAGAGGATGGGCTGCAGTTTGTCGATGGCGGCTTGCTCCAGTCCCTTCTCGGCGAGTTCCGCGTTGACGGCATCGATGCCGATTTTATCAAGTTTGTCGATAGCCACGGTGATGTCGACCAAGGCATCCGACTTGCCGATGTATTCGGCGATGCCGGCCAGCACTTTTCTGTTGTTGATCTTCAATATGACGTTGATCTTCAAGGCGCTGAACACCTCGTCGACGATTTGCACCAACTCGGCTTCATTCAATAAGGAGTCGCTGCCGATGATGTCGACGTCGCATTGATAGAACTCACGATAACGGCCTTTCTGTGGACGGTCGGCACGCCAAACGGGTTGTATCTGGTAGCGCTTGAAGGGGAAGGCGATTTGGTCACGGTACATGGTGACGAAACGGGCGAAGGGCACCGTCAGGTCGTAACGCAGGCCTTTCTCTGTGATTTTGTTGGTCAGCTTCAACGATTCAAGCGGCTCGCCGTTTTGTTCCACGCCGCTCATGAAGTCACCGCTGTTGAGCACTCGGAAGAGGAGCTTGTCGCCCTCGTCGCCGTACTTGCCAAGCAGGGTGCTGAGGTTTTCCATCGAAGGGGTCTCGATGGGTTGGAAACCAAAGCGTTTGAAGACGGCCTTGATGGTGTCGAAGATATAATTGCGGCGCACCATGACTTCCGGCAAGAAGTCGCGTGTGCCTTTGGGAATGCTGGGTTTTTGTGCCATTTTTGAAAATTTTTGCAAAAATAGAAAAAATTATTTCAGCTCGAACTCTTCGCCGGGCTCGGGGATGACGATATTGTCCCAGCCTTCCTTGCGCAGCTGGCGACGATAGAACTCTTGTGCCTCAAGGTCGCCGTGCACGATGAAGGTCTTCTTCACCTTACTCGGGTCTTGGCAGCTGAGGTAGTTGATCATCTCCTTGTAGTCGCCGTGGCCGCTGAAGGCGTCAATCTCGTAGATGTCGGCATTGACGGCGTGTTCCATGCCGAAGATGGAGACGGTCAGCGGCTTGGGGTCGGCCAGCAGCTTGGCACCCAGGGTGGTGGGGGCGCAGTAGCCGATGGCGAGGATGCTGTTGTTGGGGTTCTCGATGCTGTTGGCAATGTGGTGCTTCACACGTCCAGCTTCCATCATGCCCGATGCCGAGATGATGATGCAAGGCTCTTTGCGGGCGTTCAAGGCTTTGGACTGGTTGACGTCACGGATGAAGGTCAGGCTGTTGAAGCCGAAGGGGTCGGGGTTGTACTCGATGACATCCTTCACGTCGTCGTTGAAGAGGTCGACGTACATACGGAAGATCTCGGTGGCGTTGACGGCCAAGGGACTGTCGACGAATACCGGGATTTTCTCGGGTAGCTTGCCTTGGTTGTAGAAGTTGTTCAGCAGGTACACGATTTCTTGCGTGCGGCTAACGGCGAACGAGGGGATAATGAGTTTGCCGCGCTTCTCCACGCAGGTGTTGTAGATGATCTCCAACAGCTGCTGCTCGGCGTTGTCGCGGTCGCTGTGGAGACGGTTGCCGTAGGTGGCCTCGGTGATGAGGTAGTCGCAGTGCGGGAACGGCTCGGGCGAGCGCAGCAGGTAGTTGTGTTCGCGCCCGATGTCGCCGGTGTAGCCGATGCGGGTCATCTTGCCGCCCTCGTCGATTTCGAGGATGGCACAGCCGCTGCCGAGGAGGTGACCCGTGTTGTTGAACTTCACCTTGATGTTGTTGTCGAGATAGAGGTAACGGTTGTAGCTCACGGTGACGAAGAGGTCCATACAAGCACGCGCGTCTTTCTCAGTGTAGATAGGCTCCAAGGCCGGCAGGCCCTGTTTGCGGCGTTTCTTGTTGAACCACTCCATATCGTTCTCCTGGATGAAGCCTGTGTCGGGGAGCATGATGCTGCACAGGTCTTTGGTGGCCGGCGTGCAGACTACCTCGCCTCGGAACCCTAGCTTATAGAAGTAGGGGATGAGGCCGCTGTGGTCGATATGGGCGTGGGAGAGGATGATATAGTCGATTTCCTTGGGGTCGACCATGATGTTACGGTTGGAGGCATCGGTCTCGAGGCCCTTGCCTTGGAACATGCCGCAGTCCAACAATATCTTTTTGCCATGGTCGGTGGTGATGAGGTGCTTGCTGCCCGTCACTTCCTGGGCCGCACCGATGAATTTGATTTTCATAATTCAATAATTTGACCCCAAAATTAGCAAAAAAAAGTGAGGTGGCAATAAAATGTCACCTCACTTTGGGATTATTTCAAAACAGCGTTGAAAACTGGGCTTATTCCACCACGATCTTCTTCACGGTCTGACCTTCGGCGGCCTCGATTTGCATCATGTAGATGCCCTTGGCCATTTGCGACAGGTCGATGCGCGTCTGGTCGCCTTCGAGGTCGGCGCTGTAAACTGTCTGTCCGTAGGCGTTCACAATGCGCACATGGCTCAAGCTTTCGCATTCGACGGTAATTTCGCCCGATGTCGGGTTGGGATAGACCATGGCTTGGGCAGTGTTTTCGGCGACGCCTTGAGTGTTGAGGAGATGGACTACCAAGTCGCGGTTTGCAGTGGCTTGGAAGGTGAACGTCAGCTCTTCTGAGACGACCACGCCGTTCTCAGTCCAGTTCTGGAAGGTGAAGTCTTCAGAAGGAGTGATGTTCAGTGTCACCATGTCGCCGTAGTTGTATGTGCCGTCGCCGGTGACGAGGCCACCACCCATCGGGTCGACAGTGACGTTGATCTTCACGGTCTGTACCTCGTAGTTGGCCACGAGGTTGCGGTTGGCGTTCACGGTGAAGGTGTAGCTGGCATTGGTGGAGACCACGTTGCCGTTCTCAGTCCAGTTGTTGAAGGTGTAGTTGGCATTAGGTGAGGCCACCACAGTGCATGACTGGCCTTGCTGGTAGGTGCCACCACCCGATACATTACCACCGTTGGTCGGGTTAGCAGAGACGGTGATGGTGTAGTTGGTCGGAGGAGCAACATAGGTGAAGTTGGCCACGAGGTTGCGGTTGGCGTTCACGGTGAAGGTGTAGCTGGCGTTGGTGGAGACCACGGTGCCGCTCTCGGTCCAGTTGTTGAAGGTGTAGTTGGCGTTAGGAGTGGCCACCACAGTGCACGACTGGCCTTGGCTGAAGGTGCCGCCGCCCGTGACGGAGCCGCCAGCAGTCGGGTTGGCCGACACGGCGATAGTGTAGCTCTGCGTCTGGTTCGAGAAGTGAGCCACGAGATCGCAGTCGTTGGTCACAGTGAAGGAGTAGGTGGCGCTTGACGACACGGCGGTGCCGTTCTCGGTCCAGTTCACGAAATGGTAACCCGTGTTAGGCGTGGCGGTCACGACGCAGGTCTGACCATAGTTGAAAGTACCGCTGTCGGTGCCGGGGTCTTCGCCTTCCACGATGGTGATGTCGTCGACCAACAACGAGGCCTGGTCAGCGCTTGAGGTATGGCGGATGGCTACATAGCCCATACCAGAATAGCTGCCCAGATTGACGTTGACTTGGGTGTAGTTAGTGGAGGTCACACGCGTTGACGAGACCACCGTAGTGGAGAACTGGTTGATGGCGTTGGAGCCTGTCGATAGGAGGACAGAGTAGTAGTCTGTATAATTGGTGCTCGTGGTCTTGATATAGAAACTCATGGTGCCACCTAGCATAAACTGAGGCGAGATCAGCCAGTCGTCAACGGCATTATTGCTGTCATAGACGGAACCGATGTAATAGTTGCCGCCATGGGTGGTGTAGTTCTGGTTGGGACTGCCTGCTTGACCCACGGCCCATGTCGTTGAGCCGCTGTCGTTGCTGCCGACGATCCAGCCTTGTGTGGTGCCGTTCTCGAAGCCGTAGGAGAAGGTCTCTCTGTTGCCGCCCACACTGACCGAGCCACCCACGGTAGGATCTGCTGTGGCAGTGACGGTGAAGGTCGGCACGGTGAAGTTAGCCACGAGGTTGCGGTCGTAGTTCAGCGCAAAGGTGAAACTGGCGTTGGTGGAGACCACGGAGCCGTTCTCGGTCCAGTTGGTGAAGGTATAGCCTGTGTTGGCCGTAGCGGTCACGGTGCGGGTTGAGCCGGCGGGGAAGGTGCCGCCGCCAGTGACGTTACCGCCTGCGGTCGGGTTGGCCGACACGGTGATAGTGTATTCAGAGGCGCTGCCGCCGATGATGTTGATGTCAGCGATGTATGTAATCTTGTTATAACCAAACACGGTCAGGGTGGCGGTGCCGGTCGTGCCAGGAGCGGCGAAGGTGATGTTGCAGCTGCCGTTAGTGATGGTGGCCGACCCCATGATCTCGCCGTTGCGAGTCAAAGTGGCCAGGGCGCCGTTGCCGTTGGTGGCGTTCACGGTGAAGCTCGTGGCGTTGGTGTACATCGTGGGAGCGTGGGTCACACCCATGTCTTGAGGAACGGCGTTGCGCACAGTCAGGGTCGGGTCGCCGAAGAGGATCCAGGAAAGATAGGTGCCCTTGGCGGAGTTGTCGTTGGTTCCGTATTGGTCCAAAATCTTCATGTTGCCGTCGAAAGAGCAACCGCCCAAGGTACGCTTGATGTTGTTGCTGTAGCTCTCAACGAGCACGTCCACCATCTCGTCTTGGCCGTATTGTGGCGGCTCCCAAGGCTGGGAGATGTAGGAGAACATACCGCCGACGGCGCCGGTGGGCTGCTCGGGGTTGTTGCTGTTGTTGGCACGCAGCCAAGTCTCGCCGAAGCACACTTGGCTGTAGTCGTATTTGCCGTTGAGGCAGGCCACCGACCAAATGATGGGCAGCTTGTTGACGTTGGTCAGCGCATAGACGTTAGAGTTGCTGTAGCTGTTGAGTGCCCAACTGGTCTCCGAGCCGTGGTTGCAGTAGTTGATGATGCTCACACCGTTGTTGATGTGCTGACTCAGGACACTGGCAGAGGAAGAGTAACCCGAAACGCCGGGATAGTCTTGATATACGGTGGTGTAGTTGTAGTTCAAGAGGTCGGTACGGATGTTCTCGATGTGCTGGTAGTCATATTCGTTGTAGTGACCGGGGCCGTCGCCGTTGCCGATGCCGTCGCCATTGGTGAGCCAGGTGGCCGTGGCGTTGAGGTCTCTTTCGTAATAGATGACCTTGTTGACCTGCGTGGTCACTTGGGTCTCATTTTCAGCCGAGAAACGACCGATGATGATGTCGTTATAATAGTCGTTGCCAACGACTTGGCCATACATGTTGTCGCTCTTGCCGCTATAGCCGTTCCAGCCACTGCCAGCGGTGAAGGAGATGCCGGGGATTTGTGCGACGTCGCCCACCAACAGCACATGCGAGATGTTGTTGTTGGCATTGTATTGGTTTTGGATGTAGCTCTGGATGGCAGAGTTGGAGGTGCCCGTCGTGCTGGTGCTGACGATGGTCGTAGGACGGCCGATCTGTTTCTTCCAGTTGACGAAAGGCTCCATGGCGGTCATGAAGTTGCTGTGGCAGATGATGAGCAGCTCACCGGTCTCGACCATAGGCGTGTACTTGCTCAAGCTCTCGCCGAAGTTGATAAAGTGATTGCCGTACATGGCTTGGATTTCGGGGTCCATCTTCACCTCGTTGGAACGGCGGTTGAAGACGTTCTCGGTCGAAGTGCCGTCGGCATACATCTCAATGGTCATGTTGTAGTACACACGAAGCGTGTGCGTGACGCCGTTGTAGGCGAAGGGATAGACCACCATGTTCTGTCCGCGGAAGTCGCGCATGATGTAGGGATCATAGAGTCCCACATTCTGGGCGGGGAAGAAGGCGTCCGTCGAATAGGCCTCGCCGTAGGTGTAAGGCACGTCGGCGGGGTTGATGGTGCGCGGGAAGTCGCCTTTCGAAGGCACCACCTCCATCGGGAAGTCGGTGTATTGCGCATCGACGACGCGGATGCTGTAGTGCTGACGGTCGCCAACGATGGCCGGGATGGCAATCATGGGCAACTTAGGCTCGCCGGCCTGGGCCGTGCTGACCGTGCGGGGAACAGTGATGAGGTTGGCTTCGCCACGGGGTGTGGTCACCTCTTGCGTGAAGAAGCCGGGGACTTGCAGGTTGACGGTGATTCGGCTCTCCGTCGAGGAGACCAAAGTCGTCTGGATGGTGCTCGGGGTGTTGTCGCTGATGGCGACCCACTGCTGGCCGAAAGTGACGAGGCTCAGCATAACGAGCATAAAGGTTATAAGTTGCTTTCTCATAGTGAAATGAAATTGATTTTCGATTTTGTTTTTTTAAGGAGGCAAAAATAAAGTATTTCCTTAAATGTTGGTCGTTTTTGACGATTTTTTATTCAAAAACGCCACCGAATCGCCCCAAGCGTTGTATAAAACCTTGTGCCCGATGGCGGCGAGACGCACGTCGAGGCAGCTGTGACACTCGTCGGGTTTGTCTTTGACGCAGGCTTTGTCAGGGTAGATGAGGTAGTTCTCGCGAAACTCGTTCGGCGTAAGATTGGGCATGATGACATTGGCTCCGGCGAGGATGGCCTTTTCGCGACCTTGCGGGTCAACAGTTTGGTTGGCGGTGGCTGCCACCATGTTGATTTCGGGCATCATCAGGCGAAGGACGGCAATCATCTTGAGCGTCAGCTCCATGCGTTTCTCGGCGGAGGGGATTTGGTCTCTGTATTGCCACAAAGGTGTGTCGGGGTGGGGGATGAAGGGCCCCATGCCGACCATGGCGACATCTTTCTTTTTGAAGAAAAGCAGGTCATCGGCGAGGTCATCTAAGGTTTGGAAAGGCAGACCGACCATCACGCCAGTACCCGTCTGGTAGCCGACTTTCAGAAGGCTGTCGATGCAGGCGAGGCGCTGCTGGAAGTCGTGTTTGGCGTCGTGCGGGTGAATCTTGTAATATAGGTCTTCGTTCGAGGCCTCGATGCGGAGCAGGTAACGGTGCGCGCCCGCCTCAAACCAACGGCGGTAGGTCTCTTCGGCCTGCTCGCCCAATGACAGCGTGATGCCCAGACTTCCATTGTCGATTTTCTTGATTTCCTGAACCAAATGGGTGATTTTGTCCACAAAGGACTTGTCGCTTCGTTCGCCGCTTTGCAATGCTACCGAGCCGTAGCCTAACTCGTGTGCCAGCTTGGCGCATTCGATGACTTCCTCGTCGCTGAGTTGGTAGCGTTCCACCTTCAGGTTCTTGCAGCGCACACCACAGTAGAGGCAGTATTTCGTGCAGATGTTACTGTATTCAATGAGTCCGCGCAGGTGGACGTAGTTGTCCAGATGCTCCAGTTTCACCTGCAAGGCCCGGTCGAAGAGCTTCTTTTTGTCCTCGCCTTCGGCGGAGAGGAGTGTTTTGATTTCCTCTTTGGAGAGCGAGGTCCCTGAGCCCTGAGGTCCCTGAGCCTGTCGAAGGGCCGAAGGGCCGACATTATTTAGTATTTCGTCAATGTTCATTTTAGTTTTCCTCGTAATAATAGGAATAGTCGATGCCTTTCATGAAGATTTCGCGGTCGTCGATTTTGTCGGTCAGCGCTCCTTGGAGCAAGGCTTTTATGCGATTGGCGTCTGTCGTGCTTTGGTGCATGGCATCCATATAATCTTTCTTGTCGATTTTGCTCCAATCCACGCACACCTTCATCTGTTTCTTAAAGATCAGGTCGAGCCAGATGCGGGTGCTGCGTCCGTTACCTTCCATGAAAGGGTGGGCCATATTCATCTCCACATATTTGTCCACGATCTCTTCGAAAGCGTTTTGTGGCATCTGCTCAATGTTAGCCAGGTTTTGCTTCAAATATTCCGCTCTGCAAAAGAGGGTGCCGCCTTTAGAGATAGTTTTGGTGCGGATTTGTCCTGCAAAGTCATACAAGCCACCGAAAAGATAGGCGTGAATCTGCTGGAGACACTCAACAGTGCCAGGCTTCATGCTGTCGAGCAGGCCGCTTTCCACCAAAGTATATGCCTTCTTCTTGCTTTGCCCGTCGATGCTGTTGTCGCTGTAGACGAACCAATCGAGAAAAGCGTTGGCGCGGTTGTTGGGATAGTGTTTGGCCAAGGTCTGCACAGCTTCGCTGTCCAGTGCATCAGCGGCGCGCATTTTGCCGTCAGGAGCCATGAATTTGAAGTGGTTAGTGGTACTAACCAGTTGAATTCCATCCTTGGCTATCTTGCCTTTTAGGTATTTCCAATAATTACGGGCTTTGGTATAGTCTTCCTCATCATTGATGGCGCGCACAATATCCGTGGCCGAGAACCACCATTTACTGGTCTCCTCGTCCCAAACAGCACGCACCTCTCTGTCGTTGAAAAACCGGATGGAAAACTTGCTCATTTGTAGCCGTAGATATATTTGATGCAAAGATATGAAAAAAATGTTGTACTTTTGCCGCCCGATTGAAAACGAGATTTTTTATTTTATGACAAAAGCATTGAAAATCGTGGTGCTTGCCAAGCAGGTGCCCGATACTAGAAATGTGGGCAAAGACGCGATGACGCCGGAAGGCACCGTCAACCGCGCCGCATTGCCCGCCATCTTCAACCCTGAAGATTTGAATGCCCTTGAACAGGCCCTGCGCCTCAAAGAACAAAACCCTGGCAGCACCGTCGGTGTGCTCACCATGGGCCCGCCCCGCGCCGGTGAAATCATCCGCCAAGGCCTCTTCCGTGGGGCCGACACGGGCTGGCTGCTCACCGACCGCCTCTTCGCAGGCGCCGACACCCTCGCCACCTCTTACGCCCTTGCCACCGCCATCAAGAAAATCGGTGATGTCGACATCGTCATCGGCGGCCGTCAGGCCATCGACGGCGACACTGCTCAGGTGGGTCCTCAGGTGGCGCAGAAGTTAGGCCTCAACCAAGTGACCTACGCCGAGGAAATCCTCAAGATCGAAAACAACATCGCCACCATCCGTCGTCATATCGACGGTGGCGTGGAGACTGTGGAAGTGCCGCTGCCCTGCGTCATCACGGTCAACGGCAGCGCAGCGCCATGCCGTCCCTGCAACGCCAAACTGGTGATGAAATACAAGTATGCCTCTTGCCCGCTGGAGCGTCAGCCAGAGGATCCTCGCGCCGACCTCTATGTCAAACGCGACTACCTCAACCTCAACCAGTGGAGCGTGGCCGATGTGGATGGCGACCCCAACCAGTGCGGCCTTTCAGGCAGTCCCACCAAGGTGAAAACCGTGCAGAACATCGTCTTCCAAGCCAAGGAGAGCAAGACCCTCACCGCCAGCGACGGAGACATTGAGAGCTTAATAAAAGAATTGTTAGAGGAGAAGATTATTGGATAAGATGACGGCCCTTCGACAAGCTCAGGGACCTTTGCTTTTACTGTTTGAGTTGAAGGTGCCTGAGCCTGTCGAAGGCCCGACCCAAAATGAGAAGTTTTATGAATAATGTATTTGTATATTGTGAGACCGAAGGTGCTATAGTCGCCGAAGTGTCTCAGGAGTTACTCACCAAAGGGCGTAAACTCGCCGACCAGCTGGGCGTGGAACTTCACGCCGTGGTGGCTGGCACGGGCATCAAGGGCAAGGTGGAAGACCAGATCCTGCCTTATGGCGTGGATAAGCTCTTCGCTTTCGACGGCGAAGGCCTGTTCCCCTACACCTCTGCTCCGCACGCCGATATCCTCGTCAACCTCTTCAAGGAGGAACAGCCGCAGATCTGCCTCATGGGCGCCACCGTCATCGGCCGCGACCTCGGTCCACGTGTCAGCTCGTCGCTGACCAGCGGTCTCACCGCCGACTGCACCCAACTCGAGATCGGTGACTTCGACGACATCAAGACCAAGAAACATTATGACAACCTGCTGTATCAAATCCGTCCCGCTTTCGGCGGTAACATCGTGGCGACCATCGTCAACCCTGACCACCGTCCGCAGATGGCCACCGTCCGCTCGGGCGTGATGCAGAAAGCTATTTATGAAGGCAAAGCCAAGAACGAAGTCGACTATCCCGAGGTGAGCAAGTATGTCTCGCCCGAGGCGTATGTCGTGAAGGTCCTCGACCACCACGTGGAGGCCGCCAAGCATAACCTGAAAGGCTCGCCCATCGTTGTGGCCGGCGGCTATGGCATGGGTTCCAAGGAAGGCTTCGACATGCTGTTTGAACTCGCCAAGGTGCTCCACGGCGAAGTCGGCGCCTCACGTGCCGCCGTCGATGCGGGCTTCTGCGATGCCGACCGTCAGATCGGCCAGACCGGCGTCACCGTTCACCCGAAGGTGTACATCGCCTGCGGTATCAGCGGACAGATTCAGCACATCGCAGGTATGCAGGACTCCAAGATTATCATTTCAGTGAACAGCGACCCCGACGCGCCTATCAATAGGATTGCGGATTATGTCATCGTCGGTACCGTCGAGGAGGTCGTCCCGAAATTGATAAAATATTACAAACAGAATTCAAAATAATTGCGGTTGTTGTTGTAGAGACGTACGGCCGTACGTCTCTACAACCAACCAAACAAATATGAATACCATGGCAAATTATTATAACGACAATCCGAACCTGCAATTCTATCTCGACCACCCGCTGATGAAGCGCATTGTCGAGCTGAAGGAACGCAATTTCGCCGATAAGGATACCTACGAAGACGCTCCCGTCGATTACGAGGACGCGATGGAGAACTACCGCTGCGTGTTGGACATCACGGGCGACATTACCGCCAATATCATCGAGCCTAATTCCGAGAGCGTCGACCTCGAAGGTCCGCATTTGGAGAATGGTCGCATGATCTATGCCTCCAAGACCGTGGAGAACCTCGACGCCTGCACCAAGGGCGGCCTTTGGGGCGTCTCCATGCCGCGTCGCTACGGTGGCTTGAACCTGCCCATCACGGTGTTCAGCATGCTGAGCGAGATGGTCGCCTCCGCTGATGCCGGTTTCCAGAACATCTGGTCGCTGCAGTCTTGCATTGACACCTTGTATGAATTCGGCAACGAGGAGCAGCGCATGAAGTACATCCCGCGCGTCTGTGCTGGCGAGACCATGTCGATGGATCTCACCGAGCCCGATGCTGGTTCTGACCTGCAGAGCGTCATGCTGAAGGCCACCTATTCCGAGAAGGACGGTTGCTGGCTGCTCAACGGCGTGAAACGTTTCATCACCAATGGCGACTCCAACATCCATCTGGTGCTGGCCCGTTCCGAGGAAGGCACCAAAGACGGCCGTGGCCTGTCGATGTTCATCTACGACAAGCGCCAAGGTGGTGTCAATGTGCGCCACATCGAGCATAAGCTCGGCATCCATGGCTCGCCCACCTGCGAGTTGACCTACAAGAACGCCAAGGCCGAACTTTGCGGTGAGACCCGTCTGGGCCTCATCAAGTACGTGATGGCCCTGATGAACAGCGCCCGTTTGGGCATCGCCGCCCAGTCTGTCGGTCTGGGACAGGAAGCCTACAACGGGGCCTTGAGATATGCCGGAGAGCGTCAGCAATTCCACAAGAAGATCATCGAGTTCCCCGCTGTGTACGACATGCTTTCACGCATGAAAGCCAAGATCGACGCAGGTCGTTCGCTGCTTTACATGACCGCCCGTTACGTGGATATCTACAAGTGCTTGGAAGACATCCAGCGCGAGCGTCCGCTGACGCCCGAGGAGCGTGCTGAGTGCAAGAAGTATTCACGTCTCGCCGATGCCTTCACGCCTTTGGCGAAGGGCATGAACTCCGAGTATGCCAACCAGAACGCCTACGATGCCATCAGCATCCACGGTGGTTCGGGCTTCATCATGGAGTACAAGTGCCAGCGTCTCTACCGTGATGCTCGTATCTTCTCCATCTACGAAGGCACGACGCAGCTGCAGGTGGTGGCCGCCATCCGTTACATCACCAACGGCACCTATCTAACCATCATGAAGGAGATGCTCGAGAACGAGGTCTCCGAGGACTTGAAACCTCTGCAGAACACGGTGCGCACCCTTGTGGAGCTCTACGAGCAGAGCATCAACTACGTGAAGGGCGCCAACAACCAGGAGGTTCAGGACTTCTTGGCCCGCCGTCTCTACGACATGACTGGCGACATCATGATGTCGTTGCTCATCCTCGACGACGCCACCCATGCCCCGCACCTCTTCACCCAGTCGGCCAACGTCTACGTTCATGCCGCCGAGGAAGACGTCATCGGTAAGAGCGTCTACGTAAAGAACTTCATCGAGGAAGACTTGGTGAATTTCAGGGCGAAGGCGAAGAAAGGGGCAGAGTAGGCTTCGCTAATCGTATGAATGAGAAAGCGCGTCTCGTTGAGATGCGCTTTTTTCATTGGTAAAGGCGACCTTGATAGGTTTTCCTGTCTTCCATCCGTTTCTCGATGCGACTCAAAACTTCGTCATACCGCAACTTCATCCAAGGTTCAGAGACAAGATAACGTGGCGGCACTTCCCCAGCGAAGCGCTCGATGACGATGTCAGGGTTGAGGCGTTCCGCAAAGTCTATGACGAAGTCAATGTATTCCTCCAAGTCGAAGAGATGGAAATGCTCGGGATGCTCAAGGTATTCCTCGGCAATCGTAGTGCCTTTGAAGATCTGCAGTTGGTGGAATTTGACCGTGGTCAAAGGCAGTCGCGAGATGATGTCGGCGGCATCAAGCATCATGGTTTTGGTCTCGCCAGGCAAGCCAAATATGAAATGTGCACCACAGGGAATGCCGTAGTCGGCGGTCATGCAGATGGCCTTCTCTGCTGTGGCGAAGTCGTGGCCTCGGTTGACGCGTTGCAAGGTCTCATCGTAAACACTTTCTACACCGTATTCCAGCATGACATAATGTGTTTTTTGGATTTCTTTGAGGTACTGCAAAAGGGCCTCGTCAATCAAGTCCGGTCGTGTGCCGATGACGATGCCTGCGATTTCGGGTACCTCCAAGGCTTGCTGATAGATGGTTTTTAACTCATCAAGCGGTTTGTAGGTGTTCGAAAAAGGCTGGAAATAGGCCAGATATTGGCTCGCTCTACGGTAACGTCGTCTATGGAATTCGATGCCTTCCGCAATCTGTTGCTTGATGGACTTCTCTGGTCGACAATATGAAGGATTAAACGCCTCGTTGCTGCAAAAGGTACAGCCTCCCGTGCTGATTTTCCCATCTCGGTTGGGACAGCTGAAGCCCGCGTCGATGCTGATTTTCTGCACCCGCCCGCCAAACTGCTTCGTGAAGTAGTTGCTGTAACTGTTGAATCTGCGCTCGTCGCCCCAAGGATAGGTCATGGTTCGGAATAATCGGTGTTGTTTAAGAATGTCTCATCCGTCAAGGTGTTCAAGAACGCCTTGAGCTGGGCTTTCTCTATGTCGGTGAGCCGCACGCCATCTTGCATCACATGGTGCATCAGCGGGCTGATGGTGGCCGAGTTTTTGACGCTGTCGGAGTAGAAATCGATCACTTCGTCCAAGGTGGTGAAGCGTCCGTCGTGCATATAGGGTGCCGAAACGGCGATGTTGCGCAGGGTAGGGGCTTTGTATAATCCACGATCCAGCGGATTCCCCGTTATCGAGGCACGGTCTTGCGGGTCGTCAGGGTTGGTGTCCAAGCCATTATTGTAGAATAGGTTGGTGGTCATCAGAGCGTTGCCGCCGCCACCGTGGCAATGGAAGCAGTCGGCGCCGTCTTCGGTGACGAAGAGCAGGTAACCCTCTAACTCGTCTTGAGTCAGCTGTTCCTCGCCGCGCAGATAGCGGTCGAATTTGCTGTCGGAAGAGACCAGACTCCGCACAAACTGCGCGATGGCGCGTTGGATGTTCTGAAAGGTGATTTCGCTGCTGCCGAAGGCTTTCTCGAAGAGGGGCGGGTAGTCCTCGGTGGCTTGCAGGAACCTCACCACCTGCAGGGTGTCGGCGTTGATTTCCACTGGACTCGTCACTGCTGCCAGAACCATATCCTCAAGAGTAGCCACGCCGCCGTTCCAGCCCAAGCCTGTCGTGTTCCATGCCAAGTTGACTAAAGGCAGCATGGCATGGTGTGTGTTTGTGGTGGCGCCATATTCGAAGTTGTGTTCCTGGTGATGACACGAGGAACAACTGCGGATGCCATCGTTGCCGTCGCGCCCCGAAAGGCGTGGGTCGTAAAACAGCTTCCTGCCCAAGGCGACGCCTTCCTCGGTCATGGGGTTGTCGGCAGGGATGTTGGTCAAGGTAGGGAAGAAGTGCGGCTGCGGAAAATCGTAGGCCGTCGGCTGATAGGAGGGTTGTGGCGTGGGCTTACAAGCCACGCACCCCAGCAGCAACCCCGCCGCCACCAAACACAATCTAAGCCTTTCCCTCTTTATCATCTCAAACCTCCAATTCTCAATTATCAATTATCAATTCTCAATTATGACTTATCGCTTCTCTTCTCCTCCAGTCTCTTCTTCACATTCTCCCAACTCCAAAAACGTGGTTGGGGCGCGGCTTGCCGCATGATGCGGTTGAAGCCCTCGACGATCTCTTCTTTGTTCATGTCTTTTTCTAAAAGTCCATCGGAAACGGACCAGGTGAAGACATCCTGCCCGTTCTCTTTTAATGTTTGTTGTGCTTCCTGGTTTTGCATGATGGCGCTGCCATAGGTGTTGAAGTCGTACACATGGGGATTTCGGAACCAGTTGTCCACCTCCATGCGCAACGTGATGAAGTTTTCCCTGTTTCCATGGACGTACAAGTCGATGGGGCCTTCAACGGTGAAGTGGTTTTGGTAGTATTCTGAATGGTCGGCGTTTTGCCCGATGCCCAAGTGGATGTTCAAGGGAGCGAGGTCGCCATTGGCAGTGACATATTTCCCGTTCAGTTTCATGTAATGGTAGCCGCCGCCCAGAGGATCGGGCCAAAACATGTTGGCTTGAGGTGGATTGCTGAAAAGTCCCGTTTGGTTGTCGGCCTCGTCCAAACCGAAGGTAAAACGCAGCGTCTTGTATCTCCCGACGGGAATGGCTGACAGTGTCAGCGCTTGGCTTTCCGGGATGTTGGTGTCGATGTAGAAAATCTTATCGGTGGCGGCTGGTGACAGGTCGTCAAAGTTACGGTGCCTCACTGAGAACCACTGCCCTTGCTCGTTTTGTATTTCAATCTTGGAGATGAACCATTGTATCTCGGTAATCATGAAGGCGTTTCCGGCCTCGTTGTGATAGCATAAACTATCGGTAATCAAAGGGCTGCCGTTGACAGAATAGTCGATGCTGACGGAAAGGTATCCGTGGTCGGAGGGCTTGGTGCAGGAAGCCAGTGCCGCCGCGACCAAAAGCATGAGGATGAGACGTGTTTTCTTCATGTCACTTCATAATTCAGCGGCGAAGATACAAAAATTCTGCCAAAATGCGTAATTTTGCGGCTCAAAACGAGAAAACAATGGCAGAATTTAAAGTAGGCGATAAAGTGAATTTCCTAAGCACCGTCGGTGGGGGAAAAGTCACGAAAATCATAGACTCACGCATGGTGATGGTGGAAGTGGAGGACGGCTTCGAAATCCCCACTTTGATCACGGATTTGGTGCTCGACTACCGCACGATGCCCGCACCCTCCAAGCAACAGGAGACCGTCGACAAGGTGCAAAAAGAGGTTCAGGGACAGCAACTGTTGGCCCAGGAACAGGCTGAGGCAGCCCGAAAGGGCGGCTTGCGTCGCTTTGCGAAAGAGGCGGAAAAGGAAGGCGTCTACATGGCCTTCGTGCCGCACGAGCAGCAGTGGCTCCTCACGGGCCCGCTCGACGTAGTGTTGGTCAACCACACGCCATACGAGATGCTCTACACCTTCACTATCAAGGAAGAGGATAAGTTCGCCAATGTGGACTACGGCCAGGTCGACAAATACGAGAAAATCGTCATCGAGACCGTCTCGCGCGACGACCTCGAGTATTGGCTCAACGGTGTGGTGCAGGCCATCTTGACCACGGAAACATCTGATTGTGTGTTGCTTCCGTTGAATGCGCCATTCTCCTTGCGAGTGGGCCGCTTCATGAAAGAGGGCAGCTATTTGCCTTCGGGCATCTTGGGTGAGAAGTCGGTGATGATCTGCCTCTCCGAACTCATCGCCTTGAAGCATGGCGACAGCGACTTCACCAAAATCATGAAGGAGGGCATGGGCTCACAGGCACCTGCCAAAGACCTTGTGAAAAAAGAAGCTGCGATTGACAAGCACAGGACGGCACCCGGCGAGGCCGTAGTGGACTTGCACATCGGCGAGTTGGTCGACAACATCTTGGGATTGTCGAGCCACGACATGTTCAAGATCCAGACCGACTATTTCAAGAAGATGCTCGACAGCGCCATCGCCGCCGAATACACCAAGGTGACCTTCATCCATGGCGTGGGCAACGGCGTGCTGAAAAATGCCATCATCGAGGAGCTGAAAAGCTACAAAAATACCGAAAACCGCATGGCCAGCATCGCCAAGTTCGGTGTCGGCGCCATAGATGTCATTATTACGGATAGGGAAAAGTAAATTCAATCTCAAACGGAAATGAACCGAAGCAATCAGAAATCGGATGCATTCGGATACGTTCGGTTAGAGGCATAAAACAATCAGGGCCGTCAGATCATTATTGACAGCCCTGTTTTTTTGTGAACCCGCAGGGAATCGAACCCTGAGCTAAGGAACCGGAATCCTTTATTTTATCCATTAAACTACGGGTCCTTTTGAGCCTGCAAAAGTAGTAAGAATTTGGAAATTTCGTACCTTTGCGCGTCCAAAAAGCAAGTTTTTAGATTTAAACAATTGAATTATAATAGTTTAAGATATGAATAGCGAGAAAGTCAAGCAAGAGATCCTGTCGTACGCCTGCTTAGTGTTAGGCTCGGCGTTGTTTGCCGTTGGCGACGTGATGTTTGTGAACCCCTACCACCTGGCGCCTGGCGGAGTGTATGGTCTGGCCAACGTGTTCAACGCGTTGTGGGGATGGAAGATTTCGGTGGCGGGCGTCTGCATGGACATCCCGTTGCTCATCATCGGCACCATCTTGCTCGGCCCCAAGTTCGGCATCAAAACGGTCGTTTCCGTCGTCTTGATACCCGTGTTCACCTATGTCCTTGAGTCGTTGTGGGGCTATGCGCCTCTCATCCACGACGGCGCCTTCTTCGACACGGAGTTGCAGTCGTCGCTGTTCTTCATGGATGGTGACGTCAAACGCTATTTCATGCCTGACTTCTTCTTGAACACCGTGGTCTCGGGTCTTGTTTACGGCTTGTCCATCGGTATCATCTTCCGTGCTGGCGCCACCTCGGGAGGTTCCGACATCATCGCCATGGTTTTACATAAATACACTAAGATCGGCCTGGGTACCTTGTTGCTTGTCGTCGATGGCATTATTGCCTTGACCACCCTCATCGCCTTCGAGGACATCCGCCTGCCTATCTATTCCATCATCCTCATTTTCATCGAAACCAAGATCATCGACCTCATGGTGGAAGGTGTGAAGAACTATAAGACCGCATTCATCGTCACCGACAAGATTGATGAGGTGCGTGAGTTCATCATCAAGGACTTGGACCGCAGCGGCACCGTGTTTGCGGGTACAGGCCTTTACAAAGGCGCAGAACGCAAGATGATTTATGTCACTTTGAACCGAAGTGACTTGGTGAAACTGAAATCCAACCTCCGTTTCCTTGACCCCGATGCCTTCGTCAACGTGATCGAAAGCTCGGAGATTATGGGTAACGGTTTTAAGGCTCTTCCTACTGAGTGATAATTAGTATTTTTTCAGCATTTCTTTCAATAGCGACTTGATTTCATCCCTCAGCGAAATCGGCTCCAACAACTCGATATGGGCGTTCATGGTGAGCAACTGTTGGATGAAGTCGTAGGAAGGCTTTAGCCGCCATGAGAAGATGGTATAATCGTCCGTCTCTTCCACAATGCGCTGACTATGGTGCAAGGGCAAACCCTTCAGGAAATTGCTCTGGTCGCTGTCTGCCTTGACAAGGATTTCTTCTGCCTTCAAGTCTGGCTCCACATAGATGCCGAAAGCGTCTTGGAAGTGCGTCTGCAAGTCAAAATCCTCTGGAGCCTTAAAGGTGGTTTCTGTGAGGCTGAGCGTGTCAATGCGGTCTAAGGCATAGCAACGAATCTCTTCGTTCTCGTTGAGGGCTATCAGATACCACCTTTGCTTGAACAACTTCAAGGCAAGCGGCTTGCAGCGGTAATGCTTGATGTCATCCTTGCCATAATACCGCCTGTATTGCATCTCAATTTCAAGGTTTTTTTCCAAGGCTTCCATGAGCGGCTCCAAATGCTCAATGCCGCCTGGTATGCGCTCAAACTGCACCCGCTTGCGCAGACCGAGGTCTGACGAAAGCCTGTTGTTGAGGGCAAAGCTATGAAGCAGCCACATCTTCAAATCGTTGCCAAGCATTTCCTCGCGCTCGCCTTGGGGAATATAGTAGGCGTTGCGGCTTTTGTCGCACTCAATGTCGATGCCAAACACGTCGGCAATATATTGGCGGTAGTTGTGGAATGACCTTTCAGGGATAGGGTCGTTGTCATCATCCCGCGTCCACCTGTCATTGAGTTCTTTCAGCGTGATGCCGGCATCCCGCCTGTCGGCGATGGTGTTGGCAATCCAGATGCATTTGATGAGTTTATCCATAAGGTGCTACATATTTGCTCGCAAAGATAATGGTTTTATGTAATCACCCCAAGATTATTCTTCCATCAGCAGCTCCCACGTCTGTTTGAGTGGAAACAGCGTTTCAAACTTTTTCCTCGTCCCCTTGGGAATGAGGATCCTTTTCAAGGCTCGGCAACCCTGAAATGCTGTAGGGTCAATCTTTGAGATATTTTTGGAAAGCCTTACCGTGTCCAACTTACTGCACCAGGCAAAAGCACATCTGCCAATCTTCATTTTCGTGCCAGGATAGGCCGTAAAGTAGACCGCTTCCAAATGTTGGCACTCCATGAAGGCATTTTCGCCTATCTCCGTGACCTCTACACCGCCATCAGTTGCACCATCATCCATCACTACAGGTATCGTGTATTCTTTGTTGGCTCTACCGCACGGGTATTGGAACAAAGTATAGCCGTGGCTTTTGCTAAAGCGGTCGTAGTTCCTTTCAAACAGCACGCCGTTTTGGGTCAGATAATCGAGGCAATACGGCGGTCCCGACCTGAAACCTATTGAGTCCAGCTGCTTGCACCGTGCAAAGGCATTTATGCCAATCCGCTTGATGCCGCCAGAAAGGACGATATACTTTACGTTGTTCGCGTTCTCAAAGGCACTCTCGCCAATGTATTCAACGCTGTGGGGCAGCACGATTGACCTGATGCCGTCAAAGCTTTCATACCTGAACGCAAAGTCACCAATGTCTGTGATGCCTGATGGTATTTCCAGCGTGTATTTTTGTTTTCCTTCTTTCATGTTGCTACTGTTTTTGTGAACTAATACCCAATTCTCGGCCTGTTTTCGACGATGTTTTCTTCTTCGCAAAAGCTGATGAGCGTTTCAAGGTTCGGCATTTGGCCCGTCAGGATATGCTCAACAGTGGCTTTTCTCGTGATGTTTTCCATTTGTCCACCGCTGAAGTCGTAGCGTTCGGCAAGGATGGCAACATCGCTTTCAGGAAGGTTGGGCATCATGCTTTGCCAAATGAGGAGGCGCGTGGCAAGCTCGGGCTTGTGGAAATTGATCTTGTAAAGGAAACGACGCTCAAAGGCCGAATCCATGTTTTGTGTCAGGTTGGTCGTGGCCATCATGATGCCGTCCAGGGTTTCCATCTCTTGCAGGATGATGTTTTGCAGCGTGTTTTCCATCTGGTCAACGGCATGGACGGCATTGGTGGAACGTTTGGAAATGATACCGTCTGCCTCGTTGAAAAGCAGGATGGGTTCCTTGTCGCAATACTCCACGAAATTGCGGTAACGGTCAAAGACGGCCTTCACTTTCTTCTCGCTTTCGCCTACCCACATGCTGCGCAATTCCGACAAGTTGACTTGCATGATGTTTCGTCTTGTGGCGCGGGCGATTTGTAGCACGGTTTCAGTCTTTCCCGTGCCTGGTGCGCCATACAAGAGGCAAGCAAAGCCGCTGCGCATCCCTTGTTGCTTCATCCTAAGCCTGATGTCGCTGAAGGATGTCGGTTGCAGCAGGCTTTTCAACCGTTCTATTTGGGCTTGGTCGTTCGCATTATAGAACAGCCGCTTCTCGGTGATGCTTGTGGCCAAGGTGAGTTCGTCAAGGTCAACAGGTGCCTGTTTGAGGCGTTTTTGGGGTAGCAAGGTTTCTTTGGCGTGTGCGGTCAGTCGGAAAGTGTCGCCTGAAAACAACTCGCGGCCAGCAGGTTCCACCAATTTGTCAACGATAAGCCGATGCTGGCCATTGCGTAAGAGATTAAACTCCGCTTTTGCCTGCCGCTCGTTGTCGAAAAGGTCGTCAATATCCCGATACTCCAAACATTCCTCTTGGTCGATGAGCGTGCAGAGGCAGAATTTCAGCAAAAAGATAAGTTCTTTGTCGTTGAGGTTCATCCTATCGAGTTTCTTGACAAAGTCTAACTGTGGATTTGCCTTGATGAGTTCGCGGATGTCATAGACGAAACCTTCAAAGTTGCCGCCTTTCTCTTCCATTTCCTTGAAAAGCGTGTCCAAATGCAGAATGAATGCGTCGAAGTCAAGGTTGCCTATTTCCTGCCGCTCAATCTCCTTGTCGTACAACAGGCAGTTGAGTATTTCTTCTGGCACAAAATAGCTTTCGTCGTTAAACAGCCCTTTTTTCCCGGTGCCACGGATGAGCCGCGCCCGTTGCAGGGCTTTCAAGTCAGGAGAGAGCCGAAGCATGTCGAGGTTTTCGCAGCCAAGATGCCGTTTGATGTCGGAGAGCGAACAATCGTCGTTGTAGGATGAGCTGGCGATGATGGCGAACAAGGTCGCCTGCGCTTTGCTGACCCCCAGTTTCTTTGCCAGCCTTTCAAGCGGTTGGGCGTTTTCTGTCATGAATTGGCTGCTCATTTTGCAGTCTTCCGAGGCATTGACAATCTTTTCGATGTCAAGCAATGAGGTTGATTTTGCTTTCATTTTGCGATGTTTTTTTGATTTCATCGGCAAAACAAAAACAAAACTCTGCCATTTTCAGGCAGAGTTGTGGGGTTTATTGAAAATAATTTGGGTTAGGGAATTAAAAAGCCTCCCGTTTTGGATGGAAGGCTTATAGCTTAAGTTGGCAATACAATGTATTAACAAGCCGTGATATCAAGTCCCAAATCAAAGGTTGAGTTTATTTCTTGAATGAGAGTTATTTTTTCGTATATTCCGTAATCTCCACTAATTTTCCCATCGCTTGTTCTGTCAGAATTATTGGATAAAATGTCTCTAAAAAACTGTTTGTCGGTCAAATTGAATCCTACGTTTTTGCAAATTCTTGCAATATCGTAATTTGCATAACAATGTGCGTATCCCTTTTTTGCCCGTGCTTTATACGTCTTTTTTTTCTCTCCTTTTTCAATAATAATCCCGTCCAGTTTTTCAACCTTTTCAAATCCAATGATGATGGATTCGGGCTTCTTGTCAACATCTGCTTTCTTCTCAAGGCATAGACTATCAATTTTTTGACAATCAATTTTGTTTAAGATTGCGTCAAAAAAAGACCAAATCAACCCTTGTTCTGGATTTTGAATGTTAATTTCGCCCTTGTATTCTATGTTTGTATGACCCTGATTACTGGCAAAAAGGCACCATCGAAGTCCATTTGTGAGAATTCCATATTGGAAGTGCTTATCCTTCATATATTTAACTATTTGATCCTCATTCTTTTTGGAATCATTGCCTTCTTTCTTATCTGTTAGCAACTGCTCTCTATATTTCTTTGCTTCGATTATGAGTTTCTTTGAATCCTCGCCTAAAAATCTATCATTGCAGAGGATATAATCCATGTGGTCAAACTCTCTTCTTAAATAGGGCATTTTCCATCCAAGTGCCTTTAAAATAGGGTCAACCAATTCAGCACGAACATTTTCTTCGGAAGCTCTGAAACACCATTCGTTTTCTTTAAAGTTGTTTGCTAGCTCATTAATCAGGTCGAGAAACTCTTCCTTGAAAGTACTTTGGAATTGTGAGTCCAAATCAATTACTTCTTCTTTCTTGACTACCATGACTTTGATTGTGTTAGATTCTTCAATATCAAATACTAAACGGTCATCGACTTCAAGGTGGTTATCATCGAAAAACTCTTTTCTAGCATAAAGATGTCCATACCCTAAACTTTTGTCAATGTTTCGATTCTTATATACTTTACCATTGCAAATCAAGGTGATGGGCTGGTCAACATCAATTCTTTTAAGAGCTTCTTCACCAATCGCAAAATAATGGTTGCGAAGGTCATTTTTTGTAAGTATTCTGTAATTTGCCATTTTACTTTTCTTTTGGATTCTGTATTTGTTCTTGGGTATTAGATTGCGAATATAAAGGTTTTTTCTAACATACAACTTTTTATTCAGAAATAACAAGTTCCCCATCCATCCGAATACAAATTTCAAACTCAAACTCGCTCACATAAACAAGGTCATAGAGGCTGAAATGTTGGTTGTCGTAGAGGTTGTGGAAAGGATAGACAAGGTGCATGTCCTTCGACCATTCGTAATCCAAGCCCTCGTTCCAGTTGTCGTTTTCGTCGGCCATGCCGAGCCATGCTTCAAGGCTTTTGTGTGTCGTCATGTTCCCGTTCTGGTCCCATTTCAGGCTCCACGAGCAGCCATCCGTGGAATACATTCGGTCGTAGCCGCCTTGGGTCATCACCTCCCACATCGTTTCCGCTCGCTCGGTCTGGACGGGATGCGCCGTAGGGTAAGTATAACCCAGTTTCAACTTCCCCTCAACTTCAAGGTCGCCGATGCCGTCATAGAGTTTCATCATACCCTCGTGGATGGCTTTCGTTTTGTTGAAGAGGGCAGTGGCTGCTGCCTTTATCCTGTCGTTGAAATCCGACAGCAGCCTTTTGCTTTCCTCGTCGTACTGCATCAGCTCACGCAGTGTAATCCACCGATAGTGCAGCGCATTCTTGATGATGCTTTCCTCTTCGACTTGTTTCCCGTGCTCGTACTCATCCAAGATGATTTCTTCTATCAGCACGATACGCGGGTCTTCAAATGCTTCTTTGGTGTTCATCTTGCATGTCAGTTAAACCCGTTTGCAGCTGCTTCCAGCATTTTCTTGTTAATCCTCGTGTATCTGTTCACTTGCTTCGTCGTCATGCTGCCCGAAGCGTTTTCCAGCTGTTCACCCAATTCCTCTGCTTTCTCCAGCAGTTTTGCATATTGCGTCATTGCATCCATATCGCCTGAAGCAATTCTCTTCAAACAAGCGATGTATCTGTCAACATAATTTTCATAAGCATCAAGCACTTTGTCCCAATCGGTTGTGGCTGTTACTTGACCTCTGCCTTCTATGATTTCACAAGCCGAGGTGATTCTGAAGGTAAGTTTACCCTTCGCCTTATCTTCAGCAGGGTCAGTGTCCCAACGGATGATACCAATTTCGCCTGGTTGGAGTTTCATAAGGTCGAGTATGTCATTGCTACTGTATGGCCCCAGAAGCCCCGTGGCTGTCGCTGAACGTTTGTCTACCAAGTTGCCATCCTTGTCAAAGGTTTCCAATCCGAATCCAACTTTACAGTAGGCTCTTCCATCGGTGTAAGTGTCGTTAAATTTTGCCACTGTCATACTTTCATCCCATGGAAAAGGCATGTCAGTACGCCTCAACTCCACATTCCAAAGCGACCATCTTCCTTCTGTGGCAATGATTTCTTTTTCGACCACCTCGAAATATCCGCTCAGGTCACCTGAGATTTCTGTGGTCTGCGGCGACATGGTAGGACGTTTGTTTCCACTGCAACCACATAAGACGAAAGTGAGAACAAAGAGAAGACAAACGAATGTTTTCTTTCTCCTCAACCATAATAAAGGTTTTCGTGGGCAAGTGAGATGCAACGCCGTGTTTTCAATATCAAGCGTGTACTTGATGGTGTCTCCAGGTCTCAGTTCATAACGGTCATAAAGCTTGCTTAATCCTAAAACACGGTTGAATTTGGTTGCACAAAGCTGATGTGTGTGGGTACGTTCGTCAACAATGACGACTTGCTGCGGAACATGTGGGTATTGTGTCCAAAACTCAGGAGGCATAGTAAAAGTCCCGTAGTGGATTTCCCATCTGTCTAATGTCTTTTGTTTTCTGTTTCTCTGTTCCATTTCTGTAGGTTTTAATGATTGTTAGTATTATTGAAAGCACTGATACATTGCTTGTGTCTCTTTGGCTATATTATCCTCAACAAAGCCATCCCAATCAAAAGGCGTGGGCAAGACAAATTGGAAGCCGAGGTTGAGGTCGGTCATGTCGCAGAGCGTTTCTTCCTCAATGGGAAGTGCGTGGCGTTCATAATAAGCGTGTTCTTTGATGAGATTGTCGCCCATCGTGGCAAGTCGTTCGTCAAGCTGATGTTGCTCGTTTTTGGGTCGGTACCAGATGCCGTGAATCAGCCTTTTCTCCGTGCTGTTCACCCAATAGACAGCAATTTCGTTGAAAAGGTTGTCGTCAAAGATCAACTTCCCAATTCGCGTCTTTGTTTTGCTACAGCCAGCATGAAAGTAGGGTTGAAGGTCAATTCGAGCCTGTTGGTCTGTGCTGTAACAGTCGCCCAAAGTTTCGAACAGCACATCAATCAGACTTTGATAATAGGCAAAGGCTGCTTGTCGTGCCTTGCTGAGATCGGCATCCTCAAAGATTTTGTTGATGTTGCAAAGATTGTCTTTCTTTGCTTTGTGATAGTTGGCATTGTTCATGGGCTCTTTCCAGAACAGCCCGTGCACGAGGTAATGTGATTTCTTTTTGTCCATAGCGGTGTTGTTTTGATTTCGATGCAAAACAACATCCTTGTTCTGCCAAATTCAGGCAAAGTGACAAACTTTTTCAAAAAAAAACGACCGCCCGGTTGGGCAGGTCGCTATAGCAAACTATTGTTTTGAAGGTTTTGTCAGTTTTGTGACAACAGCACCTGTTCAATAGCGATTGGGAAATACGCCTGCTCCAATTGGTGGATCTTCGCCGCTAGAGAGTCGGGCGTTTCTTTTTCGTTCAGGCTGACGCGTGCTTGCAGGATGATTTCGCCGTTGTCGTACACCTCGTTGACATAGTGCACGGTGATGCCCGACTGGGCTTCCTTGGCCGCCACCACAGCCTCATGCACATGCTCTCCGTAGAAGCCCTTGCCGCCATATTTCGGCAACAAAGCAGGGTGGATGTTGACGATCCTTTTCGGGAAGGCTTTGACGAGGGGCTCCGGGATCTTCCAAAGGAAACCGGCCAACACAATCAGGTCGACACGAAAGTCTTGCATCTCCTTGACGAAGGCCTCGCTTTTGAATTCCTCTCTGGTGATCATACGTAGCGGGATGCCCAGTTTCTTCGCCCGTTCAATGGAATAGGCTTGAGGGTTGTTGCACACCACATTGGCGATTTCAATGTTTGGGTTGCTGGAAAAATACTCGGCAATGCGCTGCAGGTTGGTGCCGTTGCCGCTGACAAATATGGATAATCTTTTCATTCTCTGTATTTTATGGTGACGGTTTCGTTTTTCTTCAGGTCGAACCAAATCAGGTAGCCTTCGTCCACCTTACGGAAGTCGATGGCTTTGCCTTCCACGATGACGGGCTTGGAGCAAAGCAGGGTCAGTCCTTTTATGGTTTCGCCGTGGTTGACCAATCTTACGGATGTATTGTCTAGGATTAGGTATTCGACGTTTTGCAGTTTCTCGTAATAGCTGAGGTAGGCTTCCACCGTGGTGGGCAGGATTTTCTTCTCGTCGCGGAAATGGGCGAGTTGACTTAGTGCGAAGTTGAATCCGGGCATGGCCACGGCATTGCCTTTTTCATCGTATTCCCAGAAGGCACGCCAGGGGTTGCTCCAGGCGGGGTAGGTGTGGGTGATGAACACAGTGTGCTGGTCTACAAGGTGTTGCAGACGGATGCTGTCGAAGTAGTAATACCATTCGCGGTCTTCGTTCACCTCCAAGGTTGAGGGTGTCGACCACAGCAGGAAGTCCTTGTCGCCATTGGGTAAGGTGGTGATTTGTCGGTTAGGCAACGCATCGCCGAAGCCGTCGTAAGGTTGCACGAAGTGACTGTCGAAGTTGTAGCGCTCCATGCGGTTTTCCTCGTAGTAAGGGTTCCACAGGTAACGCACGCCGTTTTCCTTCCAAAGGTTGACGGCATATTGTGGCGAGTTGGGTAGGAGGCCGTCGCAAACCATGTCCTCGCGGTTCTTCTCGGGGCCGTTGTTATAGCCGTGGTCAATCCAACTCTTCGTGCCAAAATGCTTTCTCATGAAATGCATGGCCTTGGGAAACTCGCTTGGAATGGTGGTGTAGATTTCGGGCGAGTGCAGGCAAATCTCAAAGCCTTCTTTCTTGATGGATTTCAATAACTTAAAGAACTCCTTGTTCGTCTTGATGGATTCGATAAGGCCTGGGAAACGACCTTCGCTGGTCTCGGCATTGGTGATGTGGTCGGGATTCCAGTAAAACACGCTCTTCGTGACGGGGATGTCGTAGTAGCAAAAGCCACCCACGGCATCTTCGGGCTTAGTGATGTTTTCGTTTCCGAAGAGCACGGCGCGATGGGTCCTGATGTCGGTCCAGTCAGCGTGTTCGGTGAAGATGAAGGCGCTTTGATAGCCATCCCAAACGGGCATGAGGCGAGGGAGGTCGTCGGGAGCGTCCCCAAAGATTCTGAATTCGCCGGATAACACATCTCCCGCTTTAATTTCACGGTAGGAAATGTCTTCAAAATAATCCGAAGTGTCGGAGCGCATTGGGTAGTGCAACAGAGGATGGTCGCGCCAGTAGTCTAAATTGAAACATGCAGTGCAGTTTTCAACATCCAATTGCAGCGATGAAATGCCAGTGTTGTGATATGTGGTAACACCAATGCTGTCGTTTTTTATCGTAAATCCTTCTTTGTCAAGATAATAAGATGGCTGGTAATGAGTGCTATCAATGTGTTGGTTTCTGCGATAAATGGTGAGTTCTCCTTCGGGAAGCGCTATCGTGTAGCCAAGTCGCAGCAAACGCAGGTCTTGTTCGGATTTTGCTTTAACGCTTACAAGGTTGCAGTTTTTTTGCTTCTCAAAGTTGAAATTTGTTTCCACTACCGATGGGTCGCTGATTGTGTCGCCTTGGGCATTGATATATTCCACGACAGGGAAAAAGCTTTCTTTTGTCAATCCGAAAAGGGGTGGCGTGTCTTGCTTGATTTCGGTCTGATAGTTTGGTAACGCAAAGGTGGTTATTTCCAAATTCGCATCATCAAACAGCAGTTTTTCATGACCTTTGTTCCAAATGAAACTTTTGAGTTTGCCGCTCTCAATATAGTCGGACGGGAAGATAAAGTCGAGGTTCGCAATGGACCATTCCGTCGTGTCGCTCACAAAGCGGGCGAGAGGATAGGCCTGCCAGAAATGGGTGCTCGTTGAATCAATGATAGTAATGACGATTTCTGCCTGGGAGTCTGCTTCGGCTTTGAAGCGGAAGCTGTATTGGCAACGGATGTTTTGGTTTGGGTGGTCCTTGCCGGGTTCAACGCTGAAGCCCAGTCCGTACTCGCGTTCGGCATTGCAAAGGCAGATGTAGTTTTCGCCTTCGGTGTTGTTGTCGGCAACGATGTCGAGGTTGAACCATGGCGGATACCAAGTGTATTGGTTCTCGAAGTCGTTCGAAAAGCTCTGTGCTTTCAATATGGAGAACGCCGCAAGGAGCACTATTATTAATAGGTGTCGTTTCATCCGTCGTGATTATGGGGCAAAAATAGTGTTTTTCCTGAAATTGGATAAGGAAAAACGGCTTATTTGAGGCGATTTGACGCTTTGTATATTAATAATAAGGTGTCAAAAATGTTATGGTTTTTCTAAAAAGAAAGTTGTAATAAATTGATTTATAGAGATATATATTCTTGAAGAAAAATATTTTCAATAAAATGTCGCACGTATCATAAAAAGCTGTACTTTTGCACCCGCTTTCGGAGAGAACGAGGGGAGAGGACAGAAGGGATTCCGGAAAGCTTAAGTTCTTTGAAAGTCTGAGGCCAGCACAAGATACCTGCGCCACCGGGAGGCGGCGCGAGGGAAGGAACCTTTAAAAAGGAACACCAAGAGAACATCGAGGCGGAACCCGAGATTCAGAGTAAAAACAAAGCAAGACAATAGTACAACGAAGAG
>Ga0310690_10000809_pt1 | contig 61903 bp, 56 predicted proteins | sample AusTroGonzalo_MG_2_FD_207661 | JGI IMG/M metagenome (GOLD analysis project Ga0310690, IMG submission 207661) | Bovine rumen microbial communities from tropical cattle in Woodstock, Queensland, Australia - Gonzalo_04 (v2) (version 2) | ecosystem: Host-associated > Mammals > Digestive system >... | reverse complement strand
CGAAGTTATTGTAGGCTGTGGCGGCTGCTACGACAGCGAGCCCTACACTTGCACCTATTCCTACCATGGCCGCGAGATTGAACACAACGGCCGCAACGCCACCGTAGGCTTCCGCATCGTTTTGAGACCTGTAAACTAAGGAGATAGGTCAGCGTTGACATAGTTTCCTGACCAAATATTATATGCTATTACAAAATAAATAAGTAATACTATGGATAAAATCATTCCTATCGACTATTCCCAGAAGGCCTGCTGGTACAAAATCCCTGAGATTACCAAGGAATTCGACACGTTCTATATCTACTCGACGATATTCATGGGAGCAAACGAAGGTGACCCCGACTATGCGACGCTCGACAATGCCGAGTTACTGGCGGGTATACCAATCGAGCATGCCATCAAGTCGAGCGTGTTTGAGGAATCCACCAACTTGTTTATCCCGTTCTACCGTCAGAGCAGTTTGAAACATGCGTTTGAAGCCTTTGAGAAGGACGGAAACATTGATGCGGCACTTACTGGCATACCCTATACCGACATTACCGCCGCATTGGACTACTACTTTGACCACTATAACAACAGCCGTCCGTTCGTTATCGCGGGACACAGTCAAGGCGCAGCCATCCTCCGACTGGTGCTAAAAGGCTACTTCATGGAGCACCCCGACTACTATAAGCGCATGGTGGCGGCATACGCCATAGGCTATTCCATCACGAAGGAAGACCTGGAGGCCAACCCGCACTTTAAGTTTGCGACTGGTGAAACAGACACGGGTGTCATCATAAGCTGGCACGCCGAAGGCCCAAAGAATGTGGAGGCGAACTTACCGCTCCCGAACCTCATTATTGGCAAGAACGGAGTAGCCATCAACCCGCTGAACTGGAAGCGCGACGAGACTTATGCAGCTGCCAGTATGAACCTGGGCTCGATTGTAATGGACGAAACCGGCGCAACCACAATCCGTGACATTGATGCCGATGCGCAGCTGTGTCTTGCCCGTGGCACGGTAATAACCAACGCCAAAGCTACGCCCAATGAAATGGCCGACCTTGCCGGACCGCAATGCTACCACCAGGACGACTATTCCATCTTCTACAACAACATCAAGGACAACGTGGCGAAGCGTATCGCCGCATATAAGACTAGCAGAAAATAACTATGAAAGCAGATCAAATCATCAAAAACGCAAAGATTTTCACATCCGATAAGAACAACCCCAAAGCTACTGCTCTGGTGGTGAAAGACGGGAATTTTGTTTATGTAGGCGACGAGGCCGGCCTAGCCGATTATGAGGGCGAGGTTACCGACCTCGGCGGGAAGTTCATCTTGCCCGGTCTTATTGACAGCCATGTCCATATTACCACCGGCGTTGGATTCGAGTATCTGGATTTGGGTGTACCTGTGATGTGTTCCACCAAAAAGGAATGTCTGGCCTTTATGGCGGATTGGATTCAGAAAAATCCCGGCCTGAAGCGTTACAGATTCATGATGGAACGGACGTGCCTAGCTGGGGAAGTTCTTTCGAAGGATGAACTGGACGCTATCTGCCCAGACGCAGAGATGCTGGTCCTGGAGGGCGAAGTACACAGCAACTGGGTGAACTCCAGAATCCTGGCAGCGCACGGTATTACCGATGCCACGCCGGACCCCGTTCCTGGGCTGGCCTATTTCGTGCGTGAGGATGGCCACCTTACGGGAAACTCGTTTGAGACCGCCAGTTGGCCCATGCTCTTTGACGGCATCAACGACCTTACGGATGAGCAGATCAGCACGGCGGTCCTCCGCTGGCTGGACAGCTCCATCAAGTATGGCGTAAGCGGTGTCTTCGATGCCGGTTTCCCGGAGCACAACGGGATGAATGAGCGCATTTACGATTTTCTGAAGGATTTGGACAAGCAGGGAAAACTGCCGGTGTATGTGGACGGATGCTATGTGCTTACCCAGCCCGCAAAAATGAAGGAGGCCCTGGATGGAGTAAAACGCTTCCGTGAGAAGTTCAACACGGAGCACATGAAAGTGCACACGTTGAAAATCTTCATGGACGGCACCCTGAAGATTGAGACCGCAGCGATGGTGACGCCTTACGTGGACACCGGTGTGACGGGTGCCACAGCCTTCAATGCGCAGCAGGTGGCAGAAATCCTGAAAGAGCTCAATGATGCTGGGCTGGATCTTCATGTGCACACAGTGGGTGAAGCCTCGTCCCGCGTGGTATTAGACGGCGTGGAACTGGCCAGAAAGGCGCTCGGAGACAAGTACCATGTGAAGGTTACCTGTGCCCATCTGTGGGTCCAGGATGACGCAGATCTGGACCGTTTTGCAAAGCTAGGCGTAACGGCCAATTTCACACCTTGGTGGCATAGCGGTAACGTAGGCGGCAATCCCATCGAGTACTGGCCCACTTTTATCGGAGAGGAACGCGCCCATTCCATGTTCCGCTGCAAGACGATGTGGGACACCGGAGCACTCGTGACCTGGTCAAGCGATGAGGTGTTTTATGGCGATTTCAGGAACTGGAGTCCCTATCTTGCGATGGAAATCGGCATGACCCGCTGGATTAATGAGAAGACACGGTTCGACAAATACAGTAGAACCGTTGCGGCATTCCCTCCCGAGAGTGAGAGAATGAACATTGAAGAAATGATCATTGGCTATACCATCAATGGTGCTAAGCAGCTCGGCATCGAGAAAACCAAAGGCTCCATCGAAGTGGGCAAGGACGCCGACTTCCTGGTGTTCGACAACGACCTGCTCACAGCAGAACACGAGGGCTTCAGTTATAACAAACCCTCTGAAGTGTATTTTAAAGGAAAGAAAATGAACTGATATGTTTGGATGGAAAAAAGATAAACGGGAAGAGTATTATAATAAAAAGTCCCAGCTGAACAGCAGGCTGCAAAAGGATGTAATAAGAAACGGTACTGCTTATCTGTCATGCAAAGTCAGTGGACTTAACGATATCCTAAGTAAATTCGCCGTGCCGGGTATCGAGGCCCTTGACAGCGAATTCACAGATGCACTTTTGAATTTTGCAGACTGCATTCCGCAGGAATATCCTTTGGTACTGGAAATACACGGGCCTAAATTCACCGAAGAAGAGAAGAAAAGGATTTCTGAGGCCGTTACATCGGATGGCGATTATATGCTGGGGAAAACAGAGGCGGAAAACCGGCATCACAGAAGAGTGTTTTGGTGGATGGTCGCGGGAACCGTGGGGTCGGGCATATTGCTTGGCGTCATCAAACAATTTGTTGATGAAATACCCCTTGAGTTTTTCTATGTATTGTTCTGGCTCTTTGCAGATGCCCTGGTCCGGTATCTTTTCATAGAGCATGGGGATTACAAAAGCGATAAGATCCGGGCCGGCAGGATTGCCAGCATGAAAGTGGAATTTGTGGAAGAGCAATAGTAAGTAATGAAAGAATCGACATTCAAACTCCCGGAAAGTTATTCCTTCAAATCTATTTGGAGGATAACTTTCCCCATTCTGGTAGCCCTGGTGATGGAGGAGCTGCTGGGCATGACCGATACGGCCTTCCTGGGCCGCGTCGGAGAGATCGAACTGGGAGCCTCAGCTATCGCTGGCGTGTATTTCACCATTCTCTACATGCTTGGGTTTGGCTTCTCCATCGGGGTCCAAATCATCATCGGCCGGCGCAACGGGGAGGCTTGCGAGAGCGGAACAGGCTTCGGTGCCATCGGACGTGTGTTCTGGCAGGGCGTATGGTTTCTTGCGGCCCTGGCGCTGCTGACTATGGTCCTTTCGTATCTTCTGTCGCCGCCTCTTCTTCGGGGAATCCTGAAGTCGGAGAACATTTATGAGGCTGCCTTAGTCTATGTGAACTGGAGGATTCCGGGGCTGCTCTTTGCCTTTATGACAGCGCTGTTCCGTGCTTTCTACGTAGGGATATGTGAAACGAAGAGCCTCACCTGGAATTCCATCGTGCTGGTAGGCAGCAATATCTTTTTGGACTGGGTGCTCATCTTCGGCCACTTGGGTGCGCCGGCGATGGGCATCAAGGGAGCCGCGTTGGCGTCGACCATCTCGGAAGGCATCTCTTTGCTCTTCTTTGTCGTTTGGGCCTTCTTTACGGCAGATAAGAAATACGGCCTGCGAAAGATGGTCAAACCCGTATGGAAGGAGCTTAAGCATGTGTTTTCTACCGCCTCTTGGGTCATGTTGGAGTATGTCCTGAATATCTCCGTGTGGCTGCTTTTCTTCCTCTTTATCGAGCATCTGGGCGAGGAGCAACTGGCTATCGCCAACATCGTGAGAAGTATCTCCGAGGTACCGTTCGTTTTCTCGGCGGCCTTTGCCTCTACGTCGGCAACGCTGGTGAGCAACATCATAGGTGAAGGTCATCCCGATGGCGTGGTCCCAATTATCCGGCGAGTAATTCTGCTCTGTACGATAACCATGTTGCCGTTACTGGCGTTCTTTTTCCTGTGTCCGCACCTGATTATCAGCCTGTTTACCGACATTCCCACTCTAGTCCAGGCTTCCGTTCCTACCTTGAAGGTGATGTGCGTCGCCACCGCCGTCACCCTGCCATGGAATGTGTATCTCCAGTCAGTCGCGGGAACGGGAGACACTCGTGTCTGCCTCCGCTTCGATGTGGTGGCCCTTTGCATCTATGCCGTGTACTGTACCATCGTTATCGGCATCCTTAAATCGAGCATAGCCGTGTGCTGGACGGCCGATGGTGTCTATGCGCTGTGTATCTGGATACAGGGTGTTGTGTATATTCACAAGAAAAAGTGGCGCAATAAACAACTCTGATTGAAAAATTTTATTTCCTATATTTGCACTTTGATTGTTGACGCTTGATGAAAATCGAGACGACAATAGAATTAAAAACTCGAAACAACCATGCAAACAAGATTCAAAGAAAGAGCCAAAATCAGAGACATTGTGATAACCGCCTTGGCCGCCATGCTTTCAGTGGGCATGATGCTATATGGTGTCTTCCATTATGGGCTGAGTGAAACCTGGCCTGAGTTGGTGCTCAACCTGTTCTACATCGCCTGCGTGGTGATGATATGGATGTACTTCTTCAACACAGGCATTACCACACAGCAGTTCAACTATTGGTGTACCTTATGTGTTGGCATCACGGTGATGCTGCGCGACATTCTTTTCTCTCCTCAGTTGGCCTATTACTCCATCAGTTTAGCGTGTTCCACACTGTCGGTGTTGCTGCTCATCCTGCTGACCTACTTTTATGCCCGCAAAGACTGGGAGAGCTACACCAAACGGAATTTGTGGCTGATTTGCATCATCGACACGCTTATCGCCATACTCTATAACATCGATATTCTTCTCGAGCCTACCGATGAATTCACTGCATACTCACTCACAGAAATCTGGATACGTCCAACCATTACCTACGGGCTTGTGGCTTGTTTCGTGTCTGAAACCAAAAAGGAGAAACAAGTATGATGAAAAAGCGCAAAGTTGTCTGCATCCTTTTGGCACTGTTGGCCATAGCAGTGCCCGCCTTGGCCGTTTTTACGGGAATGGATTTGGACGCCACGTTAGCCAATCTACGGCGGGAATTAAGCCATGACTATCAGCAAATCTCCCAGACGCAAGAAGAGTTGAAGGTTTATTACGAAGGTCAGCACGAGCAGATGGTGGAAATCGCCAAGAAATGCAACGACCAGTCGCTGATGCTGTATTCCCAAAAACAGGACTACACCTTCGACATCAGTTATGCCTTGGAAAAGGTGACCCAGGAATACGAAGACTTCAACAAAAACCGCAGACCTTACGACCGCATCGTGACAAAGTTGAGCATCGAAATCAACCGCTATGCCCGTCTGATTGAAGCCCTCCGTCGTCTCCCTCCAGTGTTGACGGAAGTGGAATTGGTGCCCGACAGCCTCGCCTATCATAACGACTCATTGGATGCCCACTTGCAGAACAACGAAAGCCTCCTGGAGCAGAAACTGTATGATCAGGTGGATCTTATCATGGCCATCATCGAAACGCAGGATACACTAGCCGGGGATTCTTTAGCTCTCGGAGACAGCCTTGCGTACACCACAGAGGCTCATCTGCCGCAGGACAAAGACCTCGTGATAGAGCAACTGACTGAGCAGGTGGAAGCCATCGTTGATTCAATTGCAGTGCAAGACACAACAGCCAAAGAAGGAAGCTCTTCGCCGTTCATGCTGAGCGAAATAGGCCAGATGGAACGCGACTCGTGCCTTTACTATGCTTCCCAACTGCTGAAAATCTATGCACAGACGCGCGAGGTGGTGATGGCCGACAGCACCTACTACGTCGAAGCCTGGCTGCGCATGAAGGAATCATACGACTATGCACAGGACTATTACAAGATTCTCCAAAACAGCGTGTTCGTGGAGGGCCAAACGCCATGGATGCAAATATTAAAAAACCCTGATGCCTATTGGCGACAGGCCAAACTTGCAATGGAGGAGCGGTTTTCCTCGACTTTTATCTTAAATCTGTCAGACTACGATGAATCAGACGACATTAGCAAGGACAGCCGTTTACACAACTCGGAAACGCTGATCTGGTTAGTGGTCTACATTATATTCTTTTTTATCCTGTGGGGCATTGCCGCCCTATTGATGCGTCTGGTCTATCGCTTCGTGAAACCGCTAAATCAAGCAGTTGCCAAAGAACAAAGGCGTTATATTGCTCTTCTGTTAGGCTGTGTCCTGTTTGTCTTCCTCACCAGTCTCGAAACCGCTATGGACGATAGAACAGCCAAATCTGTCAGACTAATGCACACCTTCATCTGGCTGTTGATGGCCATCAACACGGCACAACTCATCCGCTTGGAACCCAACAAACTCAAACACGGCATCCGAAACTATCTATCCACAATTTTCACAGCACTCTTTGTCATCAGTTGCCGAGTGCTTTTCCTGCCCAATGCCTTCTTGAATTTCATTTTCCCGCCCCTTTTGCTGATCATGACGGTGTGGCAACTGATTTCCAATTTGCGCCGAAGCAAGATATCGGATCGGGCCGATGCCATTATTGGCTGGTGTTCATTGGGCATCACCACCATCGCCATGTTCATCAGTTGGGCGGGCTACATCTTCTTGGCACTCATTATCTTGGTTTGGTGGTTTTTCCTGTTGACGGCCATCCTTGCCATCGTCACCGTATGGTATCTGCTGCTTTGGTACAAAGACAGCCGCTTGAACCAGCGAATGGAGGACCACAAGGCACGGATTACCCATTTGCCAGCTGCGGCCAGGGAGAGTCTATTGTTCTCCGCCACATGGTTCTACGACTTGATAAAAGATGTGGTGGTCCCGCTGTTGGTGCTGGTATCGTTCCCGTTGTGCATCCGATGGGCATTGAACATCTTCGAATTCAACGACTTGTATCGCCAGATTTTCGTGGAGCCTTTCATCCAACATGGGACAGACGGATTCAAGGTGTCGTTGTATGCCCTTCTGTTCCTTGCAGGGCTGTTCTTCGTGTTCCGTTACCTGAACAAGGTCATCCATACCATTTGGCAACAGACCAAGTACAACCGTTTCCTCCGCAAGTACAATAGGACAAGCATACGCAACAATGAAATCAACCTTTCGTTGGGCAACAGCCTCATTAGTGTTTCCGTCTGGTTTGTTTACATCTACATCTTCATAGCTACCCTAAACATCCCTACCAGTTCTATGGGGTTGATCGCAGGCGGTTTGTCAGCTGGTATCGGTATTGCACTGAAGGACATCATCAACAACTTCGTTTATGGCATCCAACTCATGGGCGGACGTTTGAGGGTAGGCGACTGGATTGAATGCGATGGTGTGCGCGGTGCGGTCACCGACATTAACTACCAAAGCACACAAGTAGAGACCATCGACGGCGTCACCGTCTCCTTCCTGAACTCAGCCCTGTTCGCCAAGAGCTTCACCAACCTCACCAAGAGCGACTCCTACGAGTGTCTCAAGTTGCATGTGAGCGTGGCCTATGGCTCCGATTTGCATCGTGTGCGCGAAGTCCTTGTTGATGCCATGCAGGTGATGCGCACCAAAGATGCTTATGGACGAGAAGTCGTGGAGCCAAAGAAAGGTATCTATGTGGTGTTTGGAGAATTTGGCGACAGCGGTATTGATGTAATAGTGAAGCAATACGTCTTGGCCGCCGAGCGCGTCGCCTACGCCGGCAATGCCCCGGAAGTCATTTACAACGCCCTGAATGCCGCTGGCATTACGATCCCGTTCCCGCAGCGCGATTTGCATATTATTAAGGATGATTCTGAGGAATGAGGTAAATACACGAATTGCTGACAGAATTCTAATACAAGATCACCGTGAAATCATGTATTAAACCAACAATCCTTTTAGGTCTGATGTTTCTGTCCGTGTTTTCCTTCGGACAGGAACAAAGCACAAAGGTCGAAAACTCAACTTTTGTGGAAAATGAATTCATTATCTGGTTGGAGCAAAACGTGGACGCACCGACTTTTGCCGCCAACTCCAATGCTGGGATTATTCCGAAACGACAGTTATCCAAAAGACTGAATATCTGGCTTTTCGAAATCACCGACAGCAAGGAACCAAGGGAAGACAAGATGCTCCGTCTGACCAAAAACACCGATGTGCGGGTCATTCAAAACAACCACACCAACATCGTGATGCGCGAATCGATTCCCGATGACCCTTATTTTGGCCAACAATGGGCACCATCCATAATGAATCTGCCGCAAGCATGGGAGGAATTCACCACTGGCGGCATCACAGCAACGGGCGACACCATCGTCGTGGCCGTCATTGACGGCGGCATGGACTGGACCCACGAGGACCTGAGCTGCTGGGAAAATTGCCACGAAATTCCCAACAACCAGATTGACGACGACGGCAATGGTTACATCGATGATTATCGCGGATGGAATGCCTACAACCACAACGGCTATATCGGTGCTCATACCCACGGCACCCATGTCTCGGGCATTGTCGGAGCCGTCGGCAACAACGGGACCGGCGTTTGCGGCGTGAATTGGAACGTGAAAGTCATGCCTATCGCAGGTAGTTCAGGCGACGAATCCATCGTCGTGGAGGCCTATTCGTATGCTTTAGAGATGCGCGCACGATACAACGAAAGCAACGGCGAGGAAGGCGCTTTCATCGTGGCCACCAACTCTTCATTCGGCGTCGATTACGGAAACCCTGACGACTATCCCATCTGGTGCGCGATGTACGACGAAATGGGTGCTGTCGGCATCTTGAGTTGCGGAGCAGGCCCCAACATGAACGTGAATGTCGACGTGGTAGGCGACGTCCCCTCCACCTGTCCTGGCGACTATCTGATTGGCATCACCAACACCACCTCGGAAGACGAGAAACTCAATAGTGCTGGCTACGGTATCAACAACATCGACATTGGAGCGCCTGGCACCATCATCTATTCCACGACACCCAACAACGGATACGGCAACATGACCGGAACCTCGATGGCTACGCCACAAGTCTCAGGCACCATCGCGCTGATGTATGCGGCCTTGACCGAGGAGATGATGCAAGCCTGCAAAAACGATCCAGCCAGTTTCTGCCTTACGGTAAAATACCACCTCTTGAACGGTGCCGACCACTTGCCTTCGCTCGACGGACTGGTGGCCGCGGGAAGAAGACTGAACGCATACGGTGCTATTGAAAGTGCCTTATACGACAGCATCACTCCCGAATTAATCGGTGATGTCAATATCATTGGTGAGCCTTTCTTCGGAGAGACCTTAACTGCTGTAACGAATCTGGGGGCCATCCCATCCATTCCCGACCTCGGTGAATTGAGTTACCAATGGTGCCGCGACACCACCGCCATTGAAGGGGCTATCGATTCCATCTACCTATTGACCGAAGACGATGTGTTTGCCAGGATTTGCGTGCAAGTTACAGCCAGAAACTGTATAGGAGTCCTCACTTCGCCCTATTTCGGGCCCATCAAAAAAGCGGATCAGCCCATGCCTGAGCCCCCGCAGTTGGAGAGCAACACCGACACGAGCATCACCCTCGTTGCCATCGAAAATGGCGAATACAACATCAACGGCGGCGAATGGCAGCCCTCCCCAATATTCGAAGACTTGACACAAAACACCTCCTATGTTTTCACGCAACGCCTAAAGGAGACACGTTCACACAATGCTTCTCCGACAAGTCCCGAGGCGGTGTTCAGCACTATGCCCGACCAACTTGGCGAAAATCTCAGGAGTACCTTCATGGTTTACCCCAACCCATCCAAAGGCCACATAACAATAGAAGGATCAGGCACTTTGACTATCACCGACATCCTTGGTCAAATTCTTCTGACCAAGGAAATCAGAGGCAAGGCAAAGGTGGAATTGCCAAAAGGGATGTATTTCGTGACATTGAGTGGAGAAACACGGAAAATCGTGGTGGAATAGGTATTATTCCCTCCTCTTCGAATCCATGATAATCGTCACCGGCCCATCGTTGAGCAGCTCCACGGCCATCATGGCGCCAAACTCGCCGCTCTGTACCTCACGGCCCGAAACCTCGGCAAGGCGTTTCAAGAACAATTCATAAAGCGGAATGGCCTGCTCGGGACGCGCGGCACGGATGAAACTCGGGCGGTTGCCTTTCTTGGTCAAGGCATGAAGGGTGAATTGGCTCACCACAAGAAAAGAACCCTCCACCTGACAGATATCGAGGTTCATGGAATCGTTTTCGTCACCAAAGATACGCAGCTTGGTGAGCTTTTGGCAGAGCCATTCGATATCCTCTTCATTGTCGGCCTCCTCAATACCGAGCAGGACCAACATTCCCAAACCGATTTCAGACTTCACCTTACCGTCAATCGTGACGGAAGCATGGGTAACACGTTGTGCAACTATTCTCATATTCTTTTCGACTACGGGACACGAGACTGCGAGACCGCGGGACTGGCATCCACGGAGTTATAATTATTACTTCTTTCCATTAGCAAGATAGGCTATAAAGGCTCCTATCGCATTAGTCAACGACTTACATTTTCCAATAAGCTCAACAGCCTTTTCATTACTACAATAACCTAATTTTGGACAAAGATAGAGCATATTCTTCACTTCACCACAACTACCTTTCGAGATTCTCAAATAGCGAATCATCATCGCATCAGAACTATATTCCGAACCTTCAGCAATGTTGTTTGATATAGAAATGGCTGCCCTTTGGATTTGGTCTCGAAAACCATAATCTTTATTGTCCTTGAACATCTCGTAAACCTCCAACGCAACCTCTTGTGCATCCTGCCAAATCCGTAAATCTTCAAAAGCTTTCATAAAGTCTGTTTTATTTGTTTTGCTAAAGTCTCGAAGTCCCGAGGTCCCGCGTCCCGAAGTCAACAATGAAGCAGCTTGAATATCATTTCGCGATAAAGATCCTTCTCACTCACGTCGCCGCTCTCATAGCCCTTCGACTTCAAATCGAATTCGCGGAGGATGGAGATGCAGCGAATGCAGGTCGCGGGCGGATAGTTCTTGGAGGCGGCAAGATAGTCTTTGACAAAAAACGGACTCACACCCAACACGCTGGCCAGATTGCCTTGTGACTTGTCTTGGGTGCAATGCAGCTTGATCAGTTTGGTGAAATAGCCATACAGCGTGATTGCCGTGACCAACAGCGGATTGTCCTTGCCGTTGTCGCCGAAATAGTTCACGATGCGGTTGGCTTTCAGCACGTCACGGTTGCCGATGGCGTTCTGTAGTTCGAAGACATTGTAGTCTTTTGAGATGCCGATGTTGCGCTCTATGTCCGCGTCGTCGATGCTCTTGTTCTTGGGCAGGGCGATGGTGAGTTTCTTCAGTTCGTTGGCGATTTTGTGGAGGTCGGTGCCAAGATAATCCGCCAACATCTGCGTGGCCTTGGGCGTGATGGAATAGCCTTCGGCTTTCAAATAGTTCTGAATCCAGCCCGGGATGTTGCTGTCGTACAGCTTCTTCGACTCAAACCAGACGCCTTTTTTGTCGATTTTCTTGGCCAAGGTCTTGCGCTTGTCGAACTTCTTGTATTTGTAGACAAAAACGAGAAGCGTGGTTTCGGGAATGGTGTCCAAATAGGCCTCAAATTTCTCCAAATCCTTCACATCCTGTGCTTCCTTGACGATAACCACCATGCGCTCACCCATCATCGGAAAACTGCGGGCGTGGTTGGCGATGGTCTCCACGTCCACGTCGCGGCCATACAGCACGATTTGGTTGAAGGCGCGGTCGGCCTCGTCCAAGGCTTCGTTCTCTATGGTGTCCGAAATCATGTCGATGAAATACGGCTCCTCGCCCGTCAGGAAATAGATGGGCGCGAAGTTCTTCTTGTGGATTTCGGAAAGGATTTGTTCGTAGGTCATTATAGGTTATTTTTTGACTCGGGACTTCGGGACACAGGACTTCGGGGCTATCCCATCTCACAGTCCCGCAGTCTCGTAGTCTCGCGTCAGAATTTTAGGTGCTTGACAGTGATACCATTATTGATAAGTTGCCGCAGTGAGTCGATGCCTATGCGCAGATGTTCGCCGACGTAGTTCTTGCTGACTTGTTTATCGCTTTCCTCGGTCTTGACACCTTCGGGAATCATCGGATTGTCAGAAACAAGCAACAGCGCACCCGTCGGGATTTCGTTGTAGAAACCGACGCTAAAGATGGTGGCCGTCTCCATATCAACCGCCATGCAGCGGGTTTTGCGGAGATATTCCTTGAACTCCTCGTCGTGTTCCCACACGCGACGGTTGGTGGTATAGACCGTGCCAGTCCAATAGTCGCGGCCATATTCACGGATGGTGGTGGAGATGGCCTTTTCGAGGCTGAAAGCGGGCAGGGCAGGCACTTCGGGCGGGAAGTAATCGTTTGAGGTACCTTCGCCACGGATGGCCGCAATGGGCAAAATAAGGTCGCCGACCTTGTTTTTGCGCTTCACGCCACCGCATTTGCCGAGAAACAGGACAGCCTTGGGGCTGACAGCGCTCAACAAGTCCATGATGGTAGCGGCATTGGCGCTACCCATACTGAAATTGATAATGGTGATTTCACCGTCGGAAGCACAGGGCATCGATTTGTCGCGACCCACCACCTCAATACCTTGCCATTCGGCAAAACGGTCGACGTAATTCTGGAAGTTGGTCAGCAGAATGTATTTCCCGAACTTTTCCAACGGCAAACCCGTATAACGCGGTAGCCAGTTTTCAACTATTTCTTGTTTGGTCTTCATTTCAAAAAATCTTTGTGCAAAAATAAGAAAAAATTGCGACCATCAGAAAAACAGCATATTTTTGCAGTAAAATAGGATTCTACAATGACTCATTACCCCGTAAAAATCCTGATGGCCTTCGCCTGTACCTTCGACCCTGAAGGCGACGAATTCTTCGACTGGCTGATGCGCAACGGCTATCCCGAGCTGGGTGCCCTGAGCCGTACCATTCAAGGCGACACCAAAGCCAAGGACTGGCTCATGGAGCATGGCTTCCCCCATCTGGCCGCCATCGACAGCGTCATCGACAAGGAGGAGAAAGCCGAGGAATGGCTCATGAAAAACCATTTCGAAGTCAACTTGGCCTTCGCAAAAGCCGTCAACCGCGACGACGATGCCATGGCGTGGCTGGAGAAAAACGAACTACAGATTTTTTTGGTCATTGCGGATAAGATTCGTAAATATTTGGACGACAAATATTTAGATTATCACAAAATCCATTTTTAAAATCAAACGATTTTTTTTGTCCGACATAACGGAAAAAATCATAACTTTGCCGCCAATCCATAAGAATAGAAATCAGAAAAACATACTACAATGAAAAAAGGATTATCCATCGTCATCAACATCATTCTGTTTGCCATCATCGTGCTGTTAGCCTGGCAAGTTGTCAAGAGCATCCAAGCTCCTATCAAGTTCAACACTGAGCAGAAAGCCCGCGAGACCAAAGTCGTTGAGCGCCTCATCGACATCCGCAACGCCGAAGTGCTTTACAAAAACGCCACCAGCCAGTACACGAACAGTTTCGACACGCTGATCAAATTCTGCCAAAATGCAGAGATTCCGATTGTGAAGATCGTTCCTGACCCGACCGACACCACTTTCACCCGCACCATCAACGACACCATCGGTTTCGTCATGGTGATGGACTCCATCAAAGCCGGTCGCGAAAACTTCAACATCAACGACCTCAAGTGGGTGCCCTTCAGCGAGCCGCAACAGCAGTTTGAACTCGAAGCCGGTGCCATCAAGCGCAGTGGTATCGACATTCCCGTGTTCGAAGCCCGCACGCCTTACGAGGTCTATCTGGCCAACCCGGGTGCAGACTTCACCGACAAGGAATGGAAACAGCGCGTTGACAACGCCAAGGCCGAGAAGGAAAGCATCAACCGTTACGCTGGCCTGAAGGTCGGCTCGATGGAAGAAGCCACCACCGACGGCAACTGGGAGAAACTCTAATCACTGCATGAATGGCGGCATCATTGAACCCTTATATCACCGCATGTGGCGAGGAGTTTGATGCCGGGAAGTCATCGCAATACAGACTGACCATCCAATTCGCGTTGGGTGGTCTTTCTTATGCCCTTCTCGACACCAGCAACAACCGTCTCATCGCTTTGGAATGCTATCAGTCCGATCTCTTGTCGGACAGCAACGACCTCTTCCACACGCTTGAGCGTGCCTTGGAGTCGAAAGGGCTGAACAACAAGGCCTTCGCCTCGGTGACCTGCATCGTCGACGAACGCATCAACACCCTTGTCCCCGAAGCCCTCTACCAGCCGGAAGAGCCTGAGAAATACCTCGGTTTTGGGTTCAACCTGCCTTCGGGCTACATGATGCTGGCCGACCGCCTCGCCTGCAAAGCCGTCAACCTCTACGCCCTGCCTCAGACACTGCGAAACAAGGTACTCGCCAAATGGCCCGAGGCAAAGCTCACCCATTCCAGCTCCGTCTTCATCAACAGCCTACCTTACACCGAACGCTCGACCGTGTTCGTCAACGTGCGCAACCGCGACTTCGACATGGCCGTCGCCAACGAAGGACAACTCGCCTTCTTCAACAACTTCAGGTTCAACACCAAAGACGACTTCGCCTATTTCTTGGTCTTTGCCATGGAACAAAACGGCCTCTCGGGGCAAGACACGCCCGTCTGTTTCACCGGACTCATCCGCCCCGCCTCGGAGATTATCGACCTCTGCGGCCGCTATGTGAGCGACCTCCGCTTCGTGGAAGACCCGAACGTGTTTTCAGTTAGTGAAGCCCTCGCCGAAGTTCCATTTCAATACTATTACACGCATTATCAATCACTAAGATGAGAATCATCAGAGGAAGATACCAACGCCGCCAGATTGTGGCACCCAACAACCTGCCCGTACGCCCCACCACCGACATGGCCAAGGAGAGCCTGTTCAACATCATCGAGAACCATTTCGACTTTGAGGAAACCGAGGCCTTGGATTTGTTTGCCGGAACGGGCAACATCTCTTACGAACTGGTCTCAAGAGGCTGTCCAAAAGTCGTCGCCGTTGACCAGGACTTCGGCTGCGTGAAGTTTATCCGTGACACGGCCAACAAGCTCGACATGAAGGAGTTGCTTGTTGTCCGCTCCGATGTGTTCCGTTTCCTCGAGAAGCACAAGATGCAATACGACCTTATCTTCGCCGACCCGCCTTACGACTGCGAACATTACGAGACCCTAGTACAGCTCATCTTCGACAACAACCTGTTGCGCGAAGGCGGTATGTTTGTCCTCGAACACGACAAATACCAGAAATTTGAGGAGCATCCCCATTTCATGGAACAAAGGCACTACGGCAAAGTGAATTTCACCTTCTTTGCCCAGACCATTGAGGAAGACAAAGACCAGTAACAATGACAATGACCGTCCTTACGCATTGTAGGAACGGTCATCGTCATCGTCACAAGTCATAGTCAAATATACCCGAAACGCTTTCTTACAGTCTCCTTTTCTTCCTCGCTACTGTCGCGGAAGAGCGGCATCACCTCGTCCTCTGGGAAGTCGGTGAAGGTGAGGAACAGCAGGCTGTCCAAGGTGTCGTTGAAGTCTGGGTCGACATTGAAACAGAGGAACTTGGCGTTCAGTTTCAGGTATTTCTTGTACAAGGTAGGCAAGCGATATTCACCATTGCTGAGGCGGAACAGGAACTTGTCGAACTTGTCGACGCTGCCCATGTTGTTTTGCAGCAGCACATCGGGGTCCACCTTGAGGAAGTCGGGCTCGAAAGGCGTCCTCGGCGTGACCTTGCCCTTGTATTCGTCTTCGATGGCATGCTTCTCGGAGACAAAGCGCGCGATGAGGCTCAGGTAGAACTTGGGATACCACGAGCTGATGCTCACCGGCCCGATGAAATGGTTGATTTCGGGATAGCGCACCACCACGTCGGAGAGGCCGCGCAGCAGAAGCATCATCGGCAACACTTCCTTTTGATAGTCGAGGGCGACGAAGGAACGACCCAACTCGATGGTATGTCTCAGTTTCTCTGAAAACGACTCGTCGATATTCACCAAAGTACTGACATAGAAGCCTTTGATACCATATTTCGGGATTATCTCGCTGCCGATGCCGAGACGGTAGCAGCCTGCAATTCTCTGCTTCGTCGTGTCCCAAAGGAACATCTGCTTGAAATAGCGATCAAACTCATCCTGGTCGAGGCTCTTGCCCGTGCCTTCACCGATGGCGCGGAAAGTCTCCTCGCGAAGACGCGCAATCTCATGCATCAAATTCGGAATATCCTCATAGTCGGCCAGATAGCAATCATAATTTGCCGTCGAGTACAGGAAAGACTTCTCGCGGATGGCTTCCAACTCGGCCTGCATGAGCGCCAAATCGGTAGACGCATCAATCGGTTCCTGCTTCACAGCCTTTTGCTCCACCACCTTGGCAGGGATGTTGGCTTCGAGCGCGTAGGAACGGCTGCGCAGATAGGCTGCCAACTCCTTGGGATTCTCATATTGTGCGATTTCAGCCGACAGTATCGGCTTGCCGATTTGCAGGTTGAAGCATTGGTCGTGCTTGTTGATCAGCTCCTTGGTGAGACGCGCCGTGCCCAGCATGGGATGAATCTTGTCGACGACATAGAATAACTTGGAGTTGCGCCCATCCCAAAACACAGGAATCACCGGCACGCCCGCATTCTTGATGATGCGGGCGATGGAGGTGCTCCATGGCAAATCCTCAGGATAGTCGTGACCATGATAGCGTGACACCTCGCCAGCCGAAAAAACGCCCAAACCTTTCCCCGCCGCGATATGCTGGATGGCCCCCTTGATGCCGCCCACGCTGCTTTTCCATTCGGGGTTTTTCTCGAAGGGGTTGACGGCAAAGAAGCACTCCTTGAGGTTGGGGATATGCGACAGGATGAAATTGGCCATTACCTTGAAGTCGGGACGCACCTTGGCGATGGCGCTCAACAGCATGACGCCCTCGATGCCGCCAAAGGGATGGTTGCTGACCACCACAAAGCCGCCCTCTTTGGGGATATTCTCCAACTGCTCGGGGCTGACATCGATGGTGATGCCCATGTTTTCGATGAGGTGATCGGCAAACTCACGGCCTTGATAATCAGCGGCCGCGTCGAACAAACGGTTGATTTTGCCAAGACGAAGGTAGCCATAGGCCAGCCCTGCGACACAAGTGCCGAAAAAGCCTTTCAAGCCGAGGGCGTTCTTGAGATCCGAATTGGTAACAACTTTACGCATGGTGTTTAAGCCTGTCGAATATAGGTTTGAACTTGCAAAGATACGGCTTTTCTCCCATCATTCCAAAATTTTTCGGACAAAATCGGACAATCAAGACACACCTTATTAATAAAATGTATCTTTGCCTTTGAATTACTTTTCACGAAAAGCCATGGTCATCCTGTTCAACAAGCCTTTCGGCGTACTCAGCCAGTTCACTCCCGAAGCCGGTCATCGAGCACTTGACGAATTCGGTTTCCCGCCCGGTGTTTATGCTGCCGGTCGTCTCGACCACGACAGCGAGGGAGCTTTGCTCCTCACCGACCAAGGGCCTCTCGTCAAGAAGCTGCTAGACCCGAAGTTCGAACATCCGCGCACCTATCTCGCCCAAGTGGACGGACAAATCACGCAAGAGGCCATATGTCAACTGAAAAAAGGCGTCGTCATCAAAGGTTACCGTACCAAGCCCTGTCAGGCGGAAATCGTTGAAGCTCCCGAAAACCTCTGGGAGCGGGTGCCGCCCATCCGCTACCGTGCCAACATCCCGACCAGCTGGGTAAGGCTCACCCTCATCGAAGGCAAAAACCGCCAAGTGCGCCACATGACCGCCGCCGTTGGCTTCCCGACATTAAGGCTGATTCGAGTAAAGATTGGGAACATCGCCTTGGGCGACTTACAGCCTGGGGAATGGCGGATTGTGAACGAAAAGGTGATATAAACCATTAAGCCAATTTTTCGGTGGGATAACCAGTCTCATTCCAAGCAATGCTGTAATACTTGCCAAAATACTTTTTGGCGTGACTATTTGCCCTGAGTTCCGTCCAAAAAATGCTGTGATCACCCTTGCCGAAGGCGCTCAACAGGCTCGGTAGCCCGATAATAGGTAGATAAAACCAGCCAAAAAGCCGACTGTCGACAGTGTGTCCGAATTCATGCATACAGATTTGGTTGCCAAGGATATAAGCCTCTCCTTCACCGTGCATCCAACTGCCTGCCCAAAGGTCGACAAAGGTTCCTAGCGACACCCCCATGCTATAGTTGCAGCCTGATTTCGCCGCGAGAGTGATACCACCCAAGGTATCGACCCGGTCAATCTGTCCAGCAAACGCACGTCCCACCGAATAGAGCCATCCTACTAAGGTCTGCGGCAACTCCCAAGTGAACCTTGAAAGCAATTGCCACACACGACCCCATGTTGTACGATTGATGTCGGTCAGAAAGAGGCCTTTGGTGATTTGAGCGGATAGGCGGAGTCTATGATTGAAGGTAGTGTGCATAACAAGAAAGTTACGCAAAGATACGCAATTTTCCTGTCACCAAAGCCCGCAACGACTTAAGGCTAAAATCGGCACGTGAGTAACTTGGGTTTACGACGAGCTGTTACTCCTAAATTGATGTAGCTTCAGAGACGGTGGAAGATGCGCCTCAAAAAAGCTTTACAAATCAAATTTCGTGCGTAATTCGAGTATAATTAGCAATTGCTAACTCCTATCTCAGCTTTTTCTCCTCATCAATAAGTTCTTTTATAGCCCTGTCGTAGTCGCTTTCAAACTGAAGCATTTCTTTGCGTCGGTATTCTTCAAACTCAGATATAGCCTTTGCCTTGGCGGTTTCATGGCTAACCGTTCCCTTTCCAATTAATGCGGGCCTGCCCGATACTTTCAGCAACTCGTCAAGTTTGTCAACCCACTCCTGCATCTTCATGGGGATTTGCTGTAATGCCTGAATTTCGGCAAAATCCAAGTATTGCGAAACTATCAGGTTGAGGAAGTTCAACTCTTGTTCGGTAAGATAGTTCTTGGCTATCTGAACATCGTCCCTTGTGATATAGTTGCCTTTGAAGTTAGTCATGCCAACCATAGGCTTTTCAGCATCCACGCGCTCATAGATGACCTCAGCTGCTGTATGCTGGTGGGCTGCGTAGTGTAACTTGTTCTGTATGGTCGCAAAAAAGTTCTTGGTACAGTCTGACCGCACATCATAATCTATGCTTGTGGCAAAAATATCGGTCACCTGCTGATAAAGGTTTCGTTCACTGCTTCTAATGTCACGAATCCGTTGCAAGAGTTCCCGAAAATAGCGGCTTCGGTTACCTTTCAGTCTGTCATCGTCCAATGTGTAGCCTTTCTGGATAAACTCATGCATGTGAACCGTAGCCCACTGCCTGAATCGCGTGGCGACTTGTGATTTCACCCGATACCCAACAGCAATAATCATGTCAAGATTATAGTGGCTGATGTTTCTCTTTACGCTGCGTTTCCCTTCGTTTCGAACTAACAAATATTTTTTGTGAGTTCGATTTTCGTCCAGTTCCCCTTCCGCGTAAATCTGGTTGATATGATGGCTGATGTTTTGCTGCGACGCATCAAACAATTCGGTTAGTTGTTCTGCCGTGAGCCAAACATCATCACCTTCAAAACGGACATTCACTCGGCTAACGCCATTATCATCCTGATATATCAGGAAATCTTGCCGTTTGATAATTTCGAGGTTGTTGTTTTCTATTGTTTGGGATTCAGGCATAATTCTATTCGTTGTTTTTTATTGTTTCAAAGATACTGCTCATTTTCTCAATGCGGTTTTCTGTATCTATGCCATTTTCGTTTTGATTAATAGCGAATTCCATTAGCAATTCTTCATTCTCATCATTAGAAATCACCCGATAAGATGTTTGAGTTTCTCTCAAAAACTCTTTTTCGCTAAGATAAATACGATTTCCCCAATGCTCACGCCATACATTGTCATTTACTGCTTTCAAAAACGGATTATATGAGTTTTCTGACACCTTTTGTCTTTGGAAGAGTGTTGTGAATACATAGGGTGAGTTTTCAAAGTCATTCCACCAATATTTGCCATAACGTTCAGGACGGAACACATTGTATTTGATGTAATAGTAAATCCAAGGATATTGTTTGTGATTTTCACATTCTGTGGTATAGTTATCTATCGTTTTTTTCAAATACTCATCTGTAAAAATGTGTTCCTGCATTAATAACTCATTCAAAACACTTTTAGTGTTGTCAAAGCCGATAAGATTCTCGCTTTTGTGGAAAAGAGTTTTCCATGCAAAACCATCGCTCATAGAAGACCCTAATTGATAACGCCATCCATTCCGTTCTTTCTGTTTGTAATCTCCAAATGTAAACAACGCACAATCTACCAAATCCCAATTACATCTGAATAATGATTCGAATCGCTCAAAATACTCAGGATGTTCTAATCCGACAACTGAAATTTGACCATAAAGCAGTTCGTGATCCTCCAATGCAAAAAGTAGTTCTGCTTTTTCTGGATTATTAAGTGTCCATGCCAATTTTATTCTCTCTTCTTCTATTTGCGAAGGATTAAAGTTAATACCAACAGCTTCGCTATCTGCTATTATGCCCTCCAATATAATGCTATCAACTTGGCGTAAAATAGCCGGTAAACGGTTACCGCCCTGACGGTCTTCGCTGTCACTTATTTGGTCGGAAGAATTTAATATCAGATTGTTTAATGTTCGCAAACGCCTGCTGAACTGTTCTTGTGAAACACTCGTCAAGTTTTGTCGATATATTACAAATGCGTACAATAGAATAATCTGATTTAAAGTAAATCTACGCCTATTCTTTCCAATAATGTCTGCATAGTTCTTCAGACAATCTTCAAACAAGTTGACATTATAGTTTGTTTTGATTCTTCCTATCGAATGTTCCTTTGAAGAGAATGTCTCAAAGAAGCTTTGGATAGGAATGCTTTTTTTATTATCAAGCCAACAGTCGAAGAAACTTTCAAGTGTTAGTGCATTTTGAATTACTTGAGCTCTACACTGGTCTATTTGTTCTTCATTGTCTCCTCCTATGGTAAAAAACTCTTTTACTAACTCAAATTCATCGCTTGTTTTAGGACTACTCCCATTTTTATAGCAGATAATGTTACAAATAAAAATGAAGTATCTTAAAAATTCAGCATCTGTGGTATTGTCGTTATTATTACCAAACTCACTATTGCGGTATTGCCACAGCAAATCAGTCCATTCTCTATCGATTTTGGAGCCAATCCGTTTTGCAACACTTTCATCGGCTAATTTCAATTGTTTTTCAAACTCTGCTTTAAAATGCTCAAATGGAATCAATGGTTTCCCTCGAGAGTTCATTTTTATATAGAGTTCATCCGTCAAGCCCATATCTTCAATAGGCAAGAAATAGAAAGATATGTTTTCAAGTTTTGTAAAAAGATTATCTACGCATGAGAATTTTTCTTGAATGGCATCAAGCATAACAAGCATTGAAGAAATTGTCGCATCATGTTGCCATTCGAGCGGAAACCAGTTTTTATCTTTAATTTGTTCCGATATAATCGTATCTCTTTTTAACTCAAAAACTTTGGTAGTTATAGATTTGCAGAATTCGCGCGCAGAAGGTCTTGTCTCGTAGCTGAAATTTTTCAAGAAATCGATTTCAACACCTGCTATGTTTTCCTTTTTTGATGCATACCAATAAAGCAAAAATAGTGTTGTCAACCTTTGCTGACCATCAAGCGGGGTTAATTTGTTTTCTCTAATGTCGCCATAAACAAAATCAAGAGTAATGGGATTTTCACAAACAGCGTCAAAGAGGGAATCCAAAAAACGCTCTCTTTTGCGTCTGTTTTTCTCATCTATACGACCATACGCAAAATCTCGTTGGATTTTTGGGATTTCTATTCTTTTAATCTCAACTGTTTTGCCAGATTTATCGTTGTATGGCGAAAATATCGTTTTAAAAGTCTTTGGTTCCATAGTTTCTACTCAATTACTTGTTCTTCGTTTGTCAAATAAGATTTCAGCACTTTCTCCATAGCTTTGAAATATGCATCTCTATCATTTTTCCCCCAAAAATGCAAATTTGTATCTTCTACCGAATAATACTTAAGGAACACCATTTTTGTGCAAAACGGTATATAAGAACCATTTTTGTCCATTTCCAAAATAAGATTCCGTTTAGCGTCAAATGTATAATTGCTTACGGCGGAGTTCTGTCCCGAAGAAAGCAACGCCATATTGGGTAACAAATGAATATATTCCGAATCCTCACCTTTAGGAGAAAGAACATTTACCACTTGTTGTTGCAAGGGTTCAAACCGCTCTCTTACTTTGGGCGTTTTGGGATTATCTTCAATTGATTTTACCAATTGCTCCATATCAGAAATCAATTCGTCTTGTCCTCCAATAGATTGTAACGACTTGATATGTGCTTTAAGCCATTCCACTATTTTTTCGTTCGTTTTCAAACCTTCTGAATGCTGGGCATGAATATGTTCAAGACTCCAATTCTCTTTCTTATGACGACCAAAAGGGAATCTTCGCTTTTTGTCGTCTATCTGTCTGACCGATTCAACATTGAAAAGAAGGAGAAATTTCTTTATATCGTTATAGTCATGCTCATAATCCAAATTAGTATAAACTTTTTTGAAGTTGATGCTCTCTTTTATGCTTTTGTCCAAATATTGCCGAAATTCAGTCTTTGATTTATCAGCATAATCATTTAATACATCTATCAGATTTTTTGAATTGCTTGCTATCAAGTACCCGATTTTATGATAAAACTCATGGTCAGAAAACCATTCCTTAAGCGTTAAGAAATGATGTTGAATCTCATCCCAAATATTCTCCAGACTTTTACCACTTTTAAGTTCATTATCGAAATAGAAAAAAGTTCTATATGTTTCCTTGTCTCCGAATTGCTTTCTAGAAATCAAGTCTAATACCAAATCTATCCGTGTCGGATAATTGTCGGTATCAGAATTTGTGAGAAATCCCCAAAACTCCTCGTCATGCAGTTCTTTTTCCATATTATCCCATTCAAGGGACAATTCTTCTTGACGGATTGCTTTTTCACTTTCGTCCTTAAGGAACAACGCTTTTACAAGTTCTGAACTTGTCAAGGGGATCTTTCCTATGTTCAATCTAGTAAAAAGGTCTATGCTGTTTTCTGTGTCAGGAACTTCATACCAAATGATTTTTACGCATTCATCGAAATATTTGTTTATATTCGTCAAAGTAGATTGGAGTTTTTCTTTTTGTGAAAACCAATCTTCAATGGTTTTATATGCATTATAGATAAAAAAGAAATCTATATTGTCATTGCGTTTAGCTTCGTCTGGATTTTTTAAATAATCAACAGATTCATCACGTGTTTCGTAAGAAAGTGTAAACCTTGGTTCACTCATAAATCCATTGCTTACTTTATTCATATAAACATAAATGAGATAAAGCGTTGTAAGTCTTTGTTGTCCGTCGATTAATTCATAGTTATCACCCAAATTGCGTACTACAACTGGTTGCAGACAATAATTATCCTTATCCGTTTTTCTTATTTTTCCACCATACTCATTGATGTCATTCAAAAGGGTTTCGACTTCCGTTTTTTCCCACCGGTAACCACGTTGATAATTGGGAACATAAAAGTCCCCCTGAATATCACCAACTAATTTCGTTATTAAATTGATTTCTGCCATTTGCTAAATGTGAATTGGTTTTAGTATCAGTTTGTTTGTTCAACAAGGATGTCGTTGTTATACGAGTAAGCCTCACCGTATTTGACAATATACATATCGGTTGCCCAAAACATGATTCGGTTCGTGGTATGATCTTTCAGCACTTCTGGCCTAAGGAGAAGGATTTCGTTTTCTAATATGTCGGTAGCGTTTCCCGTCATCTTGAATAAAACAGATTACAAAAATACAAAGAATTCAAACATCTGCCATCATTATGATATTTAGCAAGAAAAACTTTCCTCTCAAACCAAATCCAGCACTCTTTTCGTCTCCATCAGGACACTTTCACTCCAAGCCCTAGAACTCGACAGTCTTTCAGTAGAAAGACTCCCAAAATCAACGTATTGATTCCGCTTAGGATAACTTTTATGTCTTCACACAAGTCTATATACTTATTTGAACACAAAAGAGGCTGTTAGTTAAACCAACAGCCTCTTTAGTTTTTTTTTGATAATTAACTGATTATCAAATTAATATTCGTCCTCGTGGAAAAAGAAATCGTCCTTGGTGGGATAGTCGGGCCAAAGGTCCTCGATGCGTTCGTAAATCTCACCTTCGTCTTCGATTTCCTGAAGGTTCTCTATGATTTCTTCCTGCGCGCCCGTACGCAAGGCCCAATCCAACAACTCGTCACGGGTGGCTGGCCACGGGGCGTCTTCCAGTTTTGAGGCTAATTCAAGTGTCCAATACATAGTTCTATTAGTTTTGCTTTTGAGGGCGCAAAAGTACAAGTATTTTTTTAACTGACAAGGGATTTTTATTCTAAAATACAAATAATTTATTTATTTGATTCCCAGTTATTTTCATCGACCTTGTCTAAAAAGCCAAAATACCTTGCCAAGACAAAGAAATAATCCGACAGCCGGTTCAAATACTTCAAATCGAGCGCATCGACGGGATGCTGCGACGCTAAACGCCAGCCTTGACGCTCGGCACGACGGCACACCGTGCGGCACACATGCGCATGACTGGCCTTCAAGTTGCCGCCCGGGATGACGAAGCTCTTCAACTCAGGCAGAATGGCGTTCATCACGTCGATTTCGTGCTCCAAATAGGCCACATCGTCAGGAGTCAGCACAGGAATCATCTTTTTGACCTCGGAATTCTCGTCCAAGGCAAAATGCGACTCGATGGTGAACAACTTGTTCTGTACGGTATCCAACACGGTACGCATCTCCGCCGTGACACCTTCCTGGTCATACAGCACGCCGATGAAGGCACTCAGCTCGTCGACGGTGCCATAGGCCTCCACCCTGTCGTCAAATTTCGCGACACGCAAGCCACCAATCAATGAGGTCTTGCCCTCATCGCCAGTTCTCGTATAAGTGATATTTTTCATTTAAAATTCAAAGATTCAAAATTAAAATTCTGCATTCCGCATTCATCATTCCGCATTCAGTATTTAAGAACAAAGTCCTGTTTTTCAATGCCTTCGCGGAAGAAGACCATACCGACGCAATAGAGATCGAAAGTGACCGACACATCTTCGTTAGCCTTGATTTCCTCCCAAGCATCTTCCATGTCGCGGTTGTGATGGATGCCCTCAAAGACAAAGACCGAATCGGCCGTCTTATAGTTCAGGCAATCCACGAGATAATCCCAGGTGTCGTCTTCGAAGGAGTCGCGGCTGAAGAAGACAAAGCCCGTGTTGAGCCGACGAAAACGCCCTGAGTCAAACTCTTCTGGTTGGATGAGGTTCACGTTGACCACGCCCATCGAGTTGAGCGTCTCCAGAAAGTTCTCCGACTGCTCCAGATAGACCTTGGTCTGCATGTGTCCCAACGCCATGGCCGTGGCATTCAAGGCGCTCATGTGACCGAACGACACCACTGAGTCAGGCTCGAAATAACGCACCATGCGATAGAGCAAACGGCTCTGTTTCCGCAGGTTGAAGTTGATATGCTTGCGTTTGTCGAGCAGACGGGCGATGCGATAGATGGTGTCGTAGTCGCGGTTGGAGCCACTGTCGTTCAGCACCTTGCGCATGAAGTCGTAGACGAAAGGCGAATGGATGCTATACGCGCTCTTGCGCTGCCAAAGGTATCTCAAGTAACTCGTCACCATGCCTCAATCATATTGGACTTTTTGCAAATAATAGACTGTCCGCCTCGGCTTAGGTTGGCTACCGTTCCGGATGATCTGCGACCCGAAGACCAAGAAGCGACTGCCATACCACCGCGCCATCTGCGCGAAATACTCGTCTTCCACATAGTCGGCGCCATGGATGGGCGCCATTTTCTCCTCCTGTTGGCTCATCAGCGACAGGCCCTGCGCATCAAAGGCAGTATAGCGCAACTTATTGCGATACGGTGAAGCCACAACCAACTCGTCATAGCACACACCCTCTCCCGAATGGGGGAAGAGGTCGTAAGTCAATTCGTTGTCGAACTTTACCGACTGCTGCCATTTCAGATGACCCTCTTGGTCGAAGGCCAGGATGATCTCGCTGAAAAAGTCGTAGCCGTCAAACACGGTATAAGTGTGGGGATAGCCGCCATAATAGCCGTAATAGCCATAGCTCATGCGGGTCTCCGTGTGGTAATAAGGCACGAAAGCCTCCACCGCAAAGACGGTCAAGTCGCCGAAATCAGTGAGACGCGGACTGAGGAACTGGAAGGCAATCTCGCCTTTTTGGGCTTTCTCGTTTTTCTCCAGCCTCAGCTTCTCCTCGCGCAGGCGCACACGGTCGGAGGCAGTCAAGGCATGCTCGATTTCTGGCATGTTCTTAAACAGGTACACATGGCTGTCGGACATCCCGCCGCCAAAACGCATCCACACCACACCAACGCTCTCCTTGTCGAAGTTCTCGGTCACGCCTTCAAGGTTAATCTTACGCCCTGTCTCACGCTCCAAGGTGCCGATGACCACTAGGTTTTGGCTCTCGTCGAAACGGAAACCCATACGGCCCAAAGCAGCATTAGGGATGTTTTCATAACGGTGACGGCCTTGAAGGTTGCCCGTCGTTGAATAGATCAGGAATGAAGTCGACATGAAACGCTTGTTCTCAAACTCTTTGGCCGCCACCACGAAACAGTGTTCCTTGGCAAAGGCTTCGGTTTGGAACAGCACGATACTGTTTGAAGATGAAGGCATTACGGTGCGGCATTGGTTGTCCGTAAGGTCATAGAAATACAAAGCCCCGTTGCCGTTTTTGTTGTTCAAGGCCAGCAGCATCGTGCCGTCGGCGACTTCCACCGACAGCGGCACCGACTTCTCAGGCCATTTGTCCCAGAAGGTGCGATAGGCATTTTCCTGCCTGTCGTAGGCAACCACAATGAAATCCAAGGTGTCAGCGGCTTTCTTGTTGTCCTCGTTGACGAAGAGGAAGGCCGCAAAACGCGTGTCGCTGCCCGAGTCGAAGAACTTGATCCTGTCGGGTAAGGCGATGAGGTCGCTGCGGGTCTCGTAAAGGCTGCTGTCGACACGGGCAAAGCTCCACAGGCGGTGTTTCAGCTTGTCGGTCTTGTCGGTCTCATAGACCATGATGCCCTCAGCGTCGGCAAGGGTCTGGAAATGGCAGCCCTGATCCTTGCTCCAACGGTTCACCTCATAGCGCACTGGCTCCACCTGCTGAGCCGAGGCCCAGGATGAAAGGAAGAGGAATGCTATGAGAAAGAATCGTTTCATCTGTCAGTGCTTTTCGTCATTGCGAGGAGGAACGACGAAGCAATCCAGGGTGAAAAATTCATTGTCTGGATTGCTTCGTTCCTCGCAAATCTCGGATTCGACGATGCGAAGCGAGTCAATGACGCTATCGCGTCTGTATTAGAGCTTCACGAACTTGGAAACCGTCGAGCTGCCGTTAGCAAAACGGAAGTTGACGAAGTAGATTCCGCTCTCAAGCTCGCTCACGTTGAGTTGGGCGTTGCCGACAGCCATGTTCGTCTCACTCACCTGACGGCCCGTCATGTCGAAGACGATGACTTGAGCGTCGCTGTCGAGGGTGAAGGTCACCTGCTCGTTGGCGGGGTTGGGATAGAGGCTGATAACAGGCATCTCAACTTCATTAACGGCATTCACATGCATACCCGTCACTTTCACACCGTCAACCTCCCATGAAGCGGCCATCTCGTCGCTGCTGGTATAAATGAAGGCAACATAGAATGACGTAGGATAATTCGGAACCACTTCAGCGACATTGACTTTGCCAGATTCAACCCATTCATAGTTGCCCGTCGAGTAGTCGAAAGCATCGGTAATGTAGATCCAATCGAAATCGCTGGGGTCACTCTGTCCATCATAGTCGCTGGAAACAGCCACGCGGATTTGTTCACCTTCATACTTCATAGCCGTTTTAAACTCAAGCCAGACTTCGTCAAACACCATATTGGGTGAAATCTCGACATAACCAATCAGCCAGTCTTCGTTCTGGTGAGAAGCACCATCGGCATAGCCGTTCATTTGGGCATAGGCATTGCCTTGGTAAGTGGCTTGGTGCCAGAATTGGTCACCGTAAGCATCGTAAGCAAAGAACGAGCCGAGGTCTTCATCAAACTCTTCATTGAGCAGATAATAGATGTCTTCCGTAGCGACAGTGACCGTCGGATAATTGCCATCGGTCTTGTAGTCGATATTGGAACCGCCGTTGGTGTAGGGGAAGATGGCGAAATGATAACTAACGCCGCCTTGCAAGCCGCTGAAGGTTACGGTTTGTACGCCGTATGTCACATTCTTTGCCAAGGACCCATCGGCAACAGGCGTTCCATCAACGGGAACAGTGATGTTGCCAGTAGAGGCCACAACCAAGTACTTTGAAGGCAGTTGAGTACCAACGGCATCAGTCCAAGTAAGGGTTACGTCAACGCCATCGGGTTGTCCGGCGAAATTGGTAGGATAGTTGGTCGGTTCCGGGAGAACCTGGCCGCCACCAGCCTTATAGAAACTGACACGGGTGTCGATGTTTGACGTTTCGGCATAGCAGCTGAACAGAGGGGCGTTGTTTTGCGTGTTGGGGTTGAAACGCATGTTGTTGCGCTCGTTTTCGCCCTGGGCAACGACTTCAGCAGTGCCATCGTTGTTGAAAGTGATGCTCCATTCGCCGTTGGCATCGAGGGTAGTTTGCGTCTTTAAGTTGTTGCTGCTGCTACTTGCGGCATAGAGATAGCCACCTTTCACCTCGTCAAACAAGGTCCAGGCACCAGTGCTGCCACCCAAGGTGATTTGGAACACATCCGTAGTGCTTTCGGGATCCGTACCAGGAGTAACGGTAATAGCATCGCCGTTTTCAGTCACAACCACTGCATTGCGGTTGTTGGTTTTTTGGTTACCCATCGCAAGTACACCCAAATCGTCGTGATGAGCCACGATAAGGTAATTGGCACCTGCCTCAAGACCCGAGGCCGAATTGACCTTTGTAAATGTCGTTTGTGCAATACCGCTCACCGAGAGAAGCAGCATAGCCACTAATGAGAATAGAATTTTTTTCATGTTGTTTGGTTTTATGTTTGACAATTAGTTATAAATCCAATGTTTCAACCTGTTCGACGGCCTTGATTTCGGGGATGACTTTCTTCATCACGGACTCAATGCCGTTTTTGAGCGTCGACCTGCTGTGGGGGCAGTTGCCGCAGGCTCCTGTGAGTTCCACAATCACAGTGTTGTCGTCGGTGAGTTCCACGAAGTTGACGTCGCCGCCATCCTGCTGGAGGTAGGGACGCACCTGTTCGAGGACGTTCTTGACTTTGCGTAATATTGTTTCTCTATCCATTTGTATCAGTTGTCAGTTGGGAGTTGTTCAGTTGTTCAGTTAGGCGTTCATAATGGCTTGCGCGATTTGGTCGAAGGCTTTGGTGACGGGCGAGTCAGCATCCAAAGCGAGTGGCATGCCATTGTCGCCGCATTCGGCAATCTTCTCCGTAATCGGAATCTGGCCGAGGAGCGGCACACCGAGTTGGTCGGCAAAAGCCTGTCCCGTCTCCTTGCCGAAAATATAGTATTTCTTCTCCGGCATGTCAGAAGGCGTGAAGTAAGCCATGTTCTCCACCAAGCCGTAGATCGGGATTTGCAGGGCCTCTTCCTTGAACATCATAGCGGCGCGCAGCACATCGGCGAAGGCCACCTTTTGCGGCGTGGTGACGATGAGAGCACCCGACACATTGTATTGCTGGGCCAGCGTCAGCTGGATGTCGCCTGTGCCAGGTGGCATGTCGACCACCATCCAGTCGAGTTCGCCCCAAAGGGTTTCATTCAACAGTTGGTTCAAGGCGCTGGTGGCCATAGGTCCACGCCAGATGAGCGGACGGCTTGCATCGACGAAGCAACCGATGCTCATCAGCTTGATGCCGAAGCGCTCGAGGGGTAGCATCACCGTCTTGCCGTCTTTCTCGAAGGCGGCGGGTTGTTCGTCGCCGAGGCCAAACATCATCGGAACGGAAGGGCCGTAGATGTCGGCATCGATCAGACCCACGCGCTGGTTGGCACGCGCCAAAGCGATGGCGAGATTGGCCGCCACCGTCGACTTACCAACGCCGCCCTTGCCCGAGGCCACGGCAATGATATGCTTCACCTTCGAGAGGGCTGTCTTTTCCTCCACCACCTTGATTTCGATGTCGATGTCGCCAAACACCTCGGTCAGCGTGCGCTTGGCACCGTTCACCAAGATGTCGTTCTTCGGGTCGTTGGCATGTTCCATGACGAGGTCGAAACGGATGGCATTATCTCTAACCATCAGGTTTTCAACCATATTCAAGGCAACGATATTATCCCCCTTCGGGAAATAGATGACGTCCTTCAGGACTTCCAGTACATTTTCTTTATTGAGCATGATGTTTCTAAAATGATTCTAAATTATGCTGCAAAGGTAGTAAATAGTTAGAAGTTGGGAGTTAGAAGTTAGAAGTTTTTTTTGGAGGGCTGTCACACTGTGGCAGCCGTACCAAAATAGTTTTTTATCGTTCGATGGCGATGCGTTTTGAGATGATGCCGTTCTCTGTTTTGACGCGCAGCAGATAAAGCCCTTCGGAGACATTTTGTAAGTCAATCGTCGTTTGGCTTCCTTCGGCTTTCTTCTGCATCACGCACTGACCCAACATGTTGTAAACCGACACTTCTGTCATTGCCTCAGCTTCAACAGTGATCATGCTTTTTGTCGGGTTGGGATAAACTTTCACCTGAGCCTCGTTCTCCTCCATACCAGTAGGAGAATAATAGACATGCAGCTCGAAGACATTGTCGTAGTAATGACGGTTGGCGGGCGAAGAAGTGCAGTCCAAGTCGCCATAGTATGCATAAAGGCGATAGTAATAGTCGCCTTCCTGAGTCATCGCATTGTCAGTGAAGGTCACCGCAGAAGCGTTCATCAGCTTGATACGGCGGTACTCGCCGTCGCCGTCCTTTCTGAAGAGGTAATAGCCCGAAAGTCCTTCATGAGGCTCGGGGGGCTCCCATTTCAGCTTGATTTTATAGTTGTTGGCATACTCGAAGTCCAAATCGCGCGGCGGATAGCAAGGACCTGCCGTGGCGCACGACTCGTTGGAGCGTTCGCCATTGTCGCCGCCTTCGCAGAGCACCGCCACCTGATAGCAATGGCCGCCCATGCTCACGTTTTCATCGAGATAGGTGTTACCTTCCTGAATGAGGCGATATAACACGCCGTCGCGGTAGAGATTGTAGCCATAACCTGGGTTCTCGACCGCATCCCAAGTGAGCAGGATGGCATCGTCTTGAACCGTGGCCACCAAGTTGTCGGGCGTGCCGCAAGAGAGGTCTCCGCCGCAGGTGTTGTTGGTCTCGAAGAAGATGCCTTCCGTCAAGTCGTCGGAGGAGCCAGTGAACGAATGGACCGTATTATTCTCGGCATCCTTAATGACAAAAGCCATGGTGTTGATCGTCTGCTCGGGTGCCGTCCAGCCGAAGCTCAGCCCACCCAAAGGCATATCAGGCTCGACGGAGACCGTGGTCGACGAAGTCATCGTGTAACTGCCTAACTTCTGGCCCGCCATGTTGTAGACGCTAATCGCGCCACTATGCCAGCCTTGGAACGAATTGGTCGTCATGATGATCTTCCAGGGACAGGTGGGCCCAACCAACACCTTCATCTCATTGGCGTGCTTGCCGACACGTCCATTGGCGACGGCATACACGGCATAATGATACACGTCGTAGCACGGCACGTTAGCATCTTCAAATTCCATGGTCACACCAGGAGCGACATCGATCAAGACGGCTACGATTTCGTTATTTCGCGTCACCACAACCTGTTCTATGGTTTCCAAAGTCGAGCCGTCCAAAGTGGTGGTGGGATTGGTCCAGCTGAGACGGACCTTGAGGTCGGTCGCAGAAGTGGCAACGGCCGTGAAATCGGTGGGCATCGAAGGTGTCTGGTTGTAGACCTCGGCGGGCACGAAGTTAAACATAGCATCGGCGGGATGCGTGTAGGGCGCGTCATCGATGAGGTACCAGCCGTCGGAGCTGCCGCCCCAACCCAAGTTAAAGTGGAACATGTCGTTGTCGTCGTAGCCATCGCACACGAAGGCATGGCAGCCACCATCTTGGCAGCCACCATAATACATCGGCCAGCCCATGTCGAACTGCTCGCGCACCATGGCCTTCCAGGTCTCGGTCTCATAGTCGTCGCGGCGGAGCTGCACGATGGCGTCGCAATAGTTGAAATACTGGTTCATGACTCCAGGAATAGGGCCTGAAGCTCCACCGCTGCCATCGGGGCCATAGCCCATATCGATGGTCACGCCGCAGTGGAAACACAGCGTGCCCGTGGCGAGCATCTCGGCCTCTGACGAGTTGTTGTTCAGCGTATTAGGCATGTTGTCCCAGTCGTAGGTGGTGTTGCCGAAGTCAGCACAAATCTCACCGTAGTCGCTGTGGTAATAGCAGTGGCTGCCAATGCCTTGGGCGGGATAGGCCCAGAAGCGCATCAGCTGCGACATGGCCGTAGCCAAGCAGCCCACGATGGCGTGGCCGCCCGAGCCAGCAGGGTCGTCGGGGCAGCAATAGTTATAGGGATAAGTCTGATTCCATTGGGTCTGGCAGAAATAACCCGTGCCGCGACCGCCGTGGCTCGAGAGGAGTCTGCCGTGCGCAAGCACCGAGGCCCACTCGGCGGCGACATCAGGCGTGGCGACCGCGGAATGCAGTCGTAGCACACACTCGGCAACGCCGTCCAGATAATAAGCTAACGCGGGCGGGATGTCGGTGGCATCAAACGACGACTCATCGGAATAGCCGATGACGGGACGATGGGCATCGTCGCCAGCAATGATGACAAAGCTATGCTCGCCGACATTGAAAACGAAGAACGCCCCGTCCTGACCCGTATAAACGAGTTGGGGCGTGGCGCGCTCAAGGGCGAATTGCGTTGTGGCGAACTTCTGTGCCGCAGCAAAGGCGAGACTGCTGTCGATGGGTTTGGCTTGAAGGTTCAATGCGCTGAAAACCAGCACAAAAACAAGGATAAAAAGCTTTCTCATTTTCAGGCAATGTTATAGTTTAACTCCAATAATTCTCTGAATTGCCTGCAAATGTAACACTATTTTCTTAAAAATGCATCCACCACCTTATTAAATACATCAGGGTTCTTGTTGGCCACGAAATGATCGCCTTCGATGATGTTCATCTGCGCTTTGGGTAAACTCTTGTATATTAACTTTGTATGCGACTCTTTAATCATATCCTTGGTGCCAGCGATGACCAACACAGGCATCGTCAATCGGGCCAATTCCGATGGCTCGATGTGCGGTTCGTTGACCATCAGACCGAGGAGTTCGGCGTTATGCTTTGCTTGCTCGGATTTCTTGGCAAACAGCTTCGCGATGCGGTAGCCGACTTCGATGGGCCACTGATACAAAGGCTTCACGCCAGAAGGAAAGAGATTGGCCCCGTTAAGAACCAGTTTGTCAATGCGTTCCGGGTATTTCAAAGCAAAAGTCAAAGCAATGTTGCCGCCATCGGAGAAACCCAAAAGGATAGCTTTTGCAATGTTTTTCTCGTCCATAAAATCATGCAAATCCTCGGCAAACTGCTTGATAGTGAAAGGCTTCTTCCCTCTCGGCGACTGGCCGTGACCTCGTGTGTCTATGGCAAATATGTGGTATTGTTTGCTAAAATACTGTATTTGGTGCTCGAAATAGCCGCAATTCTCACCGTTGCCATGAAGCAAAATCAGCGGTTGGCCTTCGCCTTGTTCCTTGTAATGCAGTTGGATGTCGCTCATGACTTTTTCCTTTTATTAATGCCCAACACACACCAGCGCACAAACGGGATTCGTCTGATAATTTCATAAATCGCAGGCGACAGCAGCATCACCGCCACGGTAAGGATGACGTACATCATCCAAGGTTCCAAGTTGGTGTACATCTTCATCATATAACCCAGCGAGGCAATCACCAGATAATGAACCACATAGATACAAAAACTTGACTTGGTCATGTAAATGGCAAACTTGCCGGTCTTATCAAACCAGGCCTTGAAGCAGCCAAGCATGGCCAAAATCATCAACCAGGCATAGATGCAGTTGAGCCAGCTTGAGAGAAACTGCGGAGAGGTGTTGTTCTGCCCCCATCCCGTCCAACACAAAGCCACACCAGCGACTAGGGCACAGATCAGCATGGGCAGGTGAATCTTTTCCACCTTATCTTGAACCTCGTCGTGGGAGAACACGAAATACCCGAGCAGAAATGGGATGAAATAAGTCAACGGCTTGTAAAGGTTATATAACCCGTCAGCACTATCCTTGCGCGGGTTCATGATAAGGGCTTGCGAACCCAGCCAAACCAGCACGCCGAGCAGGATAATGACCGGAATATTGGCTTCCCCGCACCAACGCCAAAAGCGGTCGTTTTTGTCCAGTTTCTTGATGAGTACAATAAGCAATGAGAATAGCCATAGGTCTTGGATGAACCACAAAGGTCCGATGCCCGAGAGACTGTATGCAAAGTATTTGATGATGTTTTTGATACCGTTAGGCACCTCGTCGGGGATGTCGGCAAAGAGGTCGGTGCCTTGGGCAAGAGCCGCGACTTGTGTGTTGAAATAGCCGGTCATCCACTGAAAAACGAACAAACCTATGGTTGCAGGAACCAACAGTTTGAGCGTGCGGCTCTTGATGAATTGCTTGCCGGTTTGCTTATTCAAAGCGTACCTTGAGCTAACTCCTGCCACCAAGAAAAGCAGCATCATAAACCAAGGATAAAGGATATACATCACAATATCTTGCGGTTGCTTCATCGGGTCATCGACAAAGCCGCCGATGCCACCAAACACGCCTTTGTTGTTGTAAAAATAGATGACATGGTAAAACAGCACCAGGAGCACCGTCACCCAGCGCAGATTGTCCATCCAATGCTTTCTCATTTTGTCAGACCTTTCAACGCTTGATTGAGAATCTCTTGAAACACCTCTGTCTTGAGCAAGGCGATGCCTTTATCGTCGCCAAGCACCATCAGGCTGTCGCCAGGCTTGATGTCATACTGTTCACGGGCTTCCTTGGGGATGACAATTTGTCCCCTCTCGCCCACTTTCACTACTCCAAAGATGTATTTTCCATTTTCGGCTTCCATAATGATTGATTTTTGTAATTTGTATGAATTTTCATATTTTGCTGCAAAAGTAGGAAAAGTTTTCTTTACTTGTATCTTTTTTGGCCAAAAAAAACTCGTTTTTTCATAGTTTTTTCTATTTTTGCACCCTTTTAATCCCTTAAAAATGAAAAAACTATCCTTACTCCTTGTCTTGGCCCTGAGCACGATGTTCGCCATGGCCCAGAACGGTCGTATCGACCTGCGCAGCACGTCGCGTGCCGAAATCACACACAGCGACTTCAGTTCGCTCCGCGCCACCTTTAGCTATGGCTCCATCGAGAGCATCGAGGTGAACACCGAGCGAGGCACCTTCTCCGAAATCGCCATCGAAGGCACCTACGCCTCGGGCGAATTCGGCAACCCCGAACTGCCTGCTTCACACCAACTATTGGCCGTGCCTTTCGGCGCCACGCCTCGTGTGACCGTAACCAACTATTCCACCACCGACTATCGCCTCTCTGACTACGGCATTGGCACGCTCATTCCACACCAGCCCTCTGTCCGTAAGGACCAAGACCCTGAGGATGTGGAGTTTGTCTATAATGCCGCGGCCTACCAAGCCACCCGCAGCCTCGCCACGGCTCCTGAAGCCAGTATCGAGGTGCAAGGCACAATGCGCGGCATCCGCGTCGGCTCACTGGTCATCAACCCCGTGAGTTACAACCCCGTCGAAAACACCCTACGCGTATTCAACGACATCGAGGTGGAAATCAGCTTCGATGGTGCCGACCGCGCTGAGACCGAACGTATGTTGCTCAGCACCTACAGCCCTTATTTCGACATCGTCTACAAGCAGATGTTCAACTACCGCCAGATCCTTGACGTCTACACCGACCATCCTGACCTGATGGCCTATCCCGTCCACATGATTGTCCTCACGCCTGAGAGCTATGTCTCCACTTTACAGCCTTGGATCAATTGGAAAATCCAGAAGGGCTTCGATGTGAATGTGGTAACTAAGGAACAGGCTGGCACCAACTACAACGCCATCCGTACCTATATCCAGAACCTCTACAACACTGGCGTCAACCAAGGTGCTACGCCTACCTTCCTCGTCATCGTGGGCGACGTGGCACAGATACCTAACACCACAGGATCGTCCTCCCAAAAAGTGACCGACCTCTATTATGGTTCGGTTGACAACGATTACTTCCCCGACATGTTCTACAGCCGTATGTCGGCAGAAAACACCAACCAACTTACCTCCATTGTCAACAAGATCCTGCAATATGAACAATACACCATGCCTGACCCGAGCTACCTCAGCAAGGTATTGCTTATCGCAGGTCAAGACAACTACTGGAACTCATACGTCGCCCAGCCAACCATCAACTATGCCACAAACTATTATTATAATACGGCCCACGGCTTCACCAATGTTTACGCCTACCTCAATTCCTACAGCGGCTGCTATAACAACCTTAGCACGGGCGTAGGCTTCGCCAACTACACCGCCCACGGCAGCGAAACAGGTTGGTCGGGACCCTCGTTCTCCAACTCGAACGTCAACAACCTGACGAACACCGACAAATACTTCCTCGCCATGGGTAACTGCTGCCTGACGGGTAACTTCGGCTACGGCTCAGCCTGCTTTGGCGAGACCATGATTCGCGCCGAGAACAAAGGCGCTTATTCTTACATCGGATCATGCCCGGTCACCTATTGGTATGAAGACTATTACTTCGGTGTGGGTGCGACCAGCACCTTCGGAAGCATGCCCAACATCAACAATACCGCCACTGGCGTTTACGACGGCATCTGGATGGACGACACCTACAATACGGTTTCCTCCATCGTCTTCCTTGGTAACATCGCGGTCTGCTATGCCAGCACAGGTGGGTATCAAACCAGTGCCAGCCCTCTCTATTACTGGCAGGCTTACCATGTGCTCGGCGACGGATCCATCGTGCCTTATCGCGTGAATCCTACCGCCAACACCGTCAACCACGCCTCAACCTTCCCATCGGGAGCCACCTCGTTCCAGGTGAGTGCTCAAGAAGGCTCGTATGTGGCTATCTCGCAAAACAACGTGCTGAAAGGAAGAGCTTTGGTGCCTGCTTCGGGTACTGTCAATGTGCAGGTTGAATCGGGCATCACCTCAGGTCAGGTGCGTATCGTGGTGACCAAGCCGCAGCGCCAGCCCTACATCCAAGACATCAATGTGGGCGGCGCCCCGCAGTCCTACACCATCAGCGTTTCGGCCAACCCGACCAACGGCGGCACTGTCACGGGTGGCGGCACCTATAACCAAGGTGCCAGCTGCACCGTCACGGCCACGGCTGCCAACGGCTACACCTTTACCAACTGGACTGAAGGCGGCAATGTGGTCTCCACCAACGCCAGCTACAACTTCACCGTCACGGGTAACCGCACCTTGGTGGCCAACTTCCAAGCTCAACCGCAACAATACACCATCAGCGTGTCAGCCAACCCCTCCAATGGTGGTACCGTCACGGGTGGAGGCACCTATCAGCAAGGACAATCTTGCACGGTGACAGCCACGGCTGCCAATGGTTACACCTTCTTGAGATGGACTGAGAATGGCAACCAAGTTTCGACCAATGCCAGCTACACCTTCACCGTCACAGGTAACCGTACCCTGGTGGCTCAGTTCCAAGCCCAACCTCAGAACTACACGATTACTGTTTCGGCCAACCCGACCAACGGCGGCACCGTCACGGGTGGAGGCACCTACCAGCAAGGACAATCTTGCACAGTGACAGCCACACCTGCCAACGGATACACCTTCTTGAGATGGACCGAGAATGGAAACCAGGTCTCGACCAACGCAAGCTACACCTTCACCGTCACGAGCAACCGCACCTTGGTGGCCCAGTTCCAACAACAGAGCTACACCATCAGCGTGTCGGCCAACCCGAGCAATGGCGGCACGGTGACGGGTGGCGGCGCCTTCCATTATGGTGATAACTGCACCGTCAGCGCGACGGCGGCCAATGGCTACACCTTCACCAATTGGACCGAAGGCAGTAATGTGGTTTCGACCAACGCGAGCTATTCCTTCACCGTCACGGGCAACCGCACCTTGGTGGCGCACTTCACGGCCCAAAGCTACACCATCACAGCCACGGCCGAGCCGAGCAACGGGGGCACCGTGAGCGGCGGCGGCACCTTCAACTTCGGCCAGTCTTGCACCTTGACGGCTTCACCTGCCACCAACTATACCTTTATTAATTGGACCAAGAACGGCCAGCAGGTCAGCACCAACGCCACCTACACCTTCTCCGTGACCGAGTCGGCGACCTATGTGGCACATTTCCAAAGTCAGAGCTTCACCGTCACTACCGCTGTCAATCCCGCCAACAGCGGAACCACTACGGGTAGTGGCACTTACACCTATGGCCAAAACTGCACCATCACCGCCACGGCCAACACAGGCTACGACTTCGTCAACTGGACCGAGAACGGCATCCAAGTTTCCACCAACTCGAGCTACAGCTTCCCCGTGACCAGCAACCATAACTTTGTGGCCAACTTTACCTTACAAACCATCCGGATCACAACCACCGTCGACCCGGCTGAAGGCGGCACTGCCACAGGCGAAGGCACCTACCAATACGGCGACGAGGTGACCATCAATGTGGAGACCAACGAAGACTGGGCCTTCCAAAACTGGACGGAGAACGGCGTCGTAGTGTCGGAAGAGAAATCGTTTACCTTCATCGCCACCGTCAACCGCGACTTTGTGGCCCACCTTCTCTATACCGAAGGCGTCGGCGAACAGGGTGGCCAGGCTTTGGCCCTCTACCCCAACCCCGTCAGCGACAAGCTGACCATTGAGGCTGATGAGGCACTCGGCACCGTTGAGGTCTACAACCTCATGGGCGCCTTGGTCTACAGCCAAAAGAACTGCGACAACAAGTTAGAAATCAACACCTCCGACCTGCCTTCGGGTATCTATTTCATCCGCCTGACGAACAACAAGGCCTCGGAGACCCGGAGGTTTGTAAAGGAATAAAAAAACGTAGAGACGGTGTACACACCGTCTCTACTGAAATACCATTAATGTGGAGACGTAACGCGCTACGTCTCTACTATTTTATTCTATCCAATAGACGTAATTATCCTTGCGCGGCGCAGCCTCAGGGTAGTCGCCCTTGATGTAGCCCATCACACAGTTGCCGATGCCGATATACCGCTCAGGGTCGAGACCAAGGTTTTTCAGGAAGTTCTTGCCTTCCTCAATCATGAAGACCTCACGGGCGCGATGCACCCAGCAACAGCCGAGGCCTTTGGCATGGGCCGCGTTGAGCAGATTGCCCATGACGAGGGTGCCATCTTCCTTCCAGGTGCGCACTCTACTGTCGGCCAACACCACTAATACCACGGGAGCGCCGAAGAAAGGGTCGAAGTCATCGCGGCAGATGACGACAGAGTTGAGACGGCTCAGCATGTCGCGCACCTCACGATTGGTGACGGCGAGGATGATGGCACTCTGACGATTTTTGCCCGACGGGGCGTTCATGCCTGCTTTGACGATTTCAGCAATCACCTCTTTGGGAGGCATCTCGTCAGTGTAGCTGCGCACGCTGCGGCGCGTCAGTATGTCTTGAAGGGTAGCGTCCATGGTTTTTTTTCTTTGAGGCTACAAAAGTACACATTATTTTTGCATTTTTGCAGCCCGAATTTGGTTTTAATGCAAAAACTTAAGAGTTACGTCTTGCCCATCGCCATCGTGCTGGGTTTGCTGCTGCACGACTATTGTGCAGCCTTCAGTGTTGTGGTGCCCTTTATCATCTTTACTATCCTGTTGCTGACCTTCTCGGCCGTCGACATCACCAAGCTTCGGTTCAAGCCCTTATTCGTCTGGATTCTACTCTTCCAGGTGGGCGTAAGCTTGGGCGGCTATGCCTTGCTTAGGGTTCTCAATGTCAACGAAATCATCGCCGAGGGCGTGCTGATTGGCGTGTTGTGCCCCGTGGCGGCTTCGGTGGCTGTGGTGAGTACCATGCTCGGCGCCGACCGCAACACCGTAACCTCGTTTTCCGTCATCGGGAACCTCGCCATCGCTTTTGTGGCACCGATTTACTTTTCCTTCATCGGAGTGAACCAAGACCTGCCTTTTCTCACGTCGTTCCTGCACATATTGAGACGCATCGGCACTGTCATCGGGCTGCCGTTTTTCATAGCCTTTGCCTTACAACTCTGTCTGCCCAAAGCTAACGCTTTCTTGAGCCGTTACAAAGGATTGGCGTTCTATCTCTGGGCCGTCGCGCTTTTCCTGACGTTGGGCCAGACCATCCATTTCATCTTCCTCAACGGCAAGGGCAATTGGTACAGTATCTTATGGCTCGGTGTCTCGGCCTTGCTCTTCTGTATCATCCAGTTCGGCCTGGGCAAATGGATCGGGCACAAATACGGCGACACTATCGCCGGCGGACAGCTTCTGGGGCAGAAAAACAGCGCCATGGGCATTTGGATGGCCAACCATTATTTGCATCCCTTAGCCTCGGTTTATCTGGCCTTTTATTCCGTCTTCCAAAACCTATTCAACAGCTGGCAGATTTGGTATTATGAACGTAAAAAGAAAAAAGCGTCAGTTTGACGCTTTTTTCTTTTTACAAATCGCTATAAGCAGGCGAGAAGGTGTCGCCCAGCGAGACGTCGCCCGTTGTCAGGCCTTTCTTCAGCCAACGTGAGCGTTGGGCCGAGGTGCCGTGGTTGAACGTCTCGGGCATGGTGCGGCCGTAAGCCTGCTTCTGCAAATAGTCGTCACCTATCTTGGCCGCCGCATTGAGGGCTTCTTCGATATCGCCGTCCTCCAACGAACCAAACCTCTCATTGTCGTGGTAGGCCCAAACGCCAGCGAAGAAGTCAGCTTGCAATTCAAGGCGCACACTGGTCTGGTTGTAGCCTGCCGTGTTCTTGCCGTACTGCGCCATCTGCTGATGGGCTTGGCCCAAGATGCCGAGCTGGTTCTGCACATGGTGGCCCACCTCATGGGCGATGACATAGGCGTAAGCGAAGTCGCCGTCGGCGCCAAGTTCTTTCTTCATGTTCTTGAAGAATTCCAAGTCGATGTAGACACACTGGTCGGCGGAGCAATAGAAAGGACCGCTGGCCGAGGTTGCGTTGCCGCAACCTGAATTGACGGCATCGCTGAAGATGACGAGCTTCGGAGGCTGGTAGGTCTTACCCATCTTGCGGAACTCCTCGGTCCACACATCCTCTGTGCCGGCAAGAATCTGGCTTGCGAACACCCTGAGGTCGGCTTCCCATTGTTCCTCAACATATTCTCCCGTAGTTTGCTCGGTCTGTGTAGAGGGGAGGTTTTGTATCACCTGGTTAGGGTCGCCACCCAAGAAACTGATTAATAGATAAATAAGGATACCGCCGATACCAAGGCCACCGGCAGCCACTGCTGTTTTTTGTCCTCTGCGGTCTACCACATTGGAACTTTGTCTGCGTCCGTCTAATTTCATGGTGTTTCGTTTTTGGAATTAATGGCACAAAAATACAAAAAAACACCCACTATCGCTTTTTTTCCGAAAAAAACGGCTTTGTGTAGTGATTTTAGTAATTTTGCAGCAAAGAACCACATATAAAAACACATAAACCATAAGAATATGAAAGTATTTGTCAACGACACTGAAGTGCGCACATATTACGGCGCGAAAGTGAAATCAGTAGTGCTCGCCTATTGCCGAGCCAAGAACCTGCCTCTCAAACTGGATGGCATCGTAGTTAAAGACGCTTACGGCAACATCGTTGACCTTGACGGCTCACTGCGCGCCAATTCGAAATTCTATGTAAAATTCTAAGGCTATGAAGAGAATCTTTCGACTTACCCTGATGGCCTGCGCCGCTATTCTCTTTCTTTCGGCCTGCGAACCGAAGGTGAAAGAGCAAAAGGTTTATTTCGCCACCACCAACGACATGCACGCCAATATCGACAACTTCCCTCAGTTTGCCGCATTGCTGGACAGCCTGCGTGCCGTGCATCCCGACCTGATTCTGATGAGTGCGGGCGACAACCGCTCGGGCAACCCCATCAACGACCGCTATGCCGAGCCTTCCAAGCCCATGTATGAGCTGATGAACAAAGTCGGCTTCAACCTTTCGACCTTCGGCAACCACGAGTGGGACAGCGACGTCACCGGATTGCGCAAGGTTCTCGGATGGGCCGACTTCCCTTTCGTTTGCGCCAACGTCACCTTCGAGGATTCGTTGCAGATGCCCAATCACTCGCCCTACAAAATCATTGAGCGCGATGGCCTGAAGTTAGGCATCATCGGCGGCATCCAACTGGGCTTGAATGGTCTCCCCGACTCACACCCGAAGAACCTTGGCGGCTGCCACTTCACCCCTATCACCGAAGTGTTGCCCCAATACATCGAAGAACTCAGCGACTGCAACGCCATCTTCCTGCTCTCGCACTGCGGCTACGAAGACGACATCCAAACGGCAGAACAGTTCCCGCAGCTGGCCGCCATCTTCGGTGGCCACACCCACACTCGTGTGGCTGAGAAACAGCTCTTCAACGGCGTGATGGTGACCCAAGCCGAAGCCAAAGTCAAGTTTGTGACCCTCAGCACCTTCACCTTCCGCGACGGTGTGCTGGTCGACAAAGACATGCAGCTGCTCTCCATCAAGGAGTTCCCGAAAAAGAACGAGGAAGTGGCAGCCATGGTCATGCAATACAACAGCGACCCTTACTTCTCGACCGTCGTGGCACAAAACCTCACTCCCATTGATAGTTACGAATCACTCGGCTGCCTGATGACCGACGCTATCCGCACCGTGACGGGTGCCGACATGGCCTTCCAGAACCCAGGCGGCGTGCGTTACGACACGCTCTCAGTGCGTCCCGTGACCATCAAGGACCTTTTCGCCCTCGACCCCTTCGACAACGAAATCATCGCCTTTACGCTCAGCGGCAAGGAAATCATCGACCTGATGAAGGTTTGCTACCCCACCGACGGAGGCCCCATCTACTGCTCGGGCTGCTCTTACAAATATAAAGTGGACGACGAAGGCCAGATAACCGACATTAAAGTCACGCTGGAGAACGGCAAGCCTTTAGACCTCAAAGCAAAATACAAGGTAGTGATGAACAGCTACATGTCGAGCGTGTTCGACTATGAGCACGAGGACGAAGGCACCTCGACCTTCCGAAGCTCCAACGACATGATGATGGAGTTCCTCTCCAGCCATCCCGAATTGGATTACGGTAACACCTCTAGGGTGACCGAAGAATAAACATTCAGAAGAACAAGCATTTCAAGGGCTGGCCGCGGTTGCGGCCAGCCCTTGAAACTATATTGGCACGGTTTTGGTAGTGGGATAGGTTGACGACAAAAATCAAAGTCTAACCCTTAAAAAATCACCACTATGAAAGCCAAGAACATCATGATGAGCCTCCTATTAGTGATGGGAGCCATCGCAGCAAAAGCAAGCGGTTATCCACCTGAACTCGCCTTGGTCTCACAGCCCGTGATGGTGTATAACTATAGCTCGATCACGGTCTACTACGACGTGGAGAACATCGGCGACTACACCTATAGGGGTTATGTCAGCCTCTATCTCGATCCTGACTACGGCTACAGCTACGCCGAAAAATACGTCAGAGTGCGTCCTGGTCACATCAAGAGAGTCGCCATCGAAATCCCGACCTACAAGATTCATAGTGGGCATCGCTTCACCATCATGCCCTACTACGAGCTGGGCGACGACCTCTACAGCTTCACCATCTTCGAGTACTTCGAGCCTATCAACTTCTACTTCGACGGGCCGCGCAACGAGCGCTGGGTGGTCATCAACGTACCGCCTCGCCCGAGAGTCTACCACCGCCCTGGCGACTACCGCTTCTACTATGATGGTTATCGTCCGCCGATGCCGCCTCCCGGCCACGGCCCTGGCACGCCTCCGCCCCCGATGGACCCGCACCACCACACCTATGGCTACCACCACAGCAACGGCGGCTACCCCGCAACGCACAACGAGTTCAACGACCATCCGGCACCCAGCGCCACTGTGAGACCCAACGACAACGCAGGCAGCATGAGCTCGGGCGGCCATAACAGCGGCACCAACAACAACGCCCCCACGCCCAACAGCGGAGGTTCGAGCAGCCGCCCGAAGGCCAGCAGTAACAGCGGCCGCGTCAACGGAAGCTCCAGCAGCGGAAGCCGTCCCAGCAGCTCCACGGGAAGCTCCTCAAGCCGAGTGAGTAGCTCCAGCAGCAGCGGTAGCAGCACAGCTCGCCCCAGCAACAGCAGCAGCTCAAGCGGCCGAGTGAGCGGATCTAGCAGCAGCACCCGTCCCAGCAGCGCCAACGGAAGCTCTTCAGGCCGAGTGAACAAATCCAGCAGCAGCCGTAGCTCCGGCACCTCTGGAAGCTCAAGCACGCGCACCAGCTCGACCAGCAACACCCGCAGCAGCGGCACCAGCACCTCGAGCAGCAGAAGCGGAAACAACTCCACCCGCAGTTCAAGCTCCTCAAGCAGCAGCCGCAGCAGTGGCTCAGCAACCGGCAGCGGACGCAGATAAGACAAAAAAAATCGAAAAATCGAGGGCGGCCACAAGGTCGCCCTCAGTTTTTTTCTACCTTTGCGGAAAACTTTCGCACCGTGAACATCATCAATTTCGCTGAAAGCAACAGCATCATCAACCAGTATGTGGCTGAGTTGAGAGACGTCAACGTCCAAGGCGACAGAGGCACTTTCCGCTACAACCTACAACGCATCGGCCAGCTCATGGCCTACGAAGTGAGTAAGACCTTGCGTTACTCAGAGAAGAACATTCAAACTCCGCTGGCCGTGGCCAAAGCCAACACGCCCGACGACGAGGTGGTGCTCGCCACCGTGTTTCGTGCTGGCCTTCCCTTCCACCAGGGCTTCCTTGACATCTTCGACCATGCGGGCAACGCCTTCGTATCGGCTTATCGCTATTATCTGGACGAGAAACATGAAAATGTGGGCATCAAGGTGGAATATCTGGCTGCCCCCGACCTGACGGACAAGACCCTCATCATCGCCGACCCGATGCTGGCCACAGGCGGCAGCCTCGAGCTTGCCTACCAAGCCCTGTGCACCAAAGGCATACCGAAACACTTGCACCTCTGTTGCGTCATTGCAGCGCAGGCTGGCATCGACAACCTGCTGAAGCTGTTCAAGCCTTTGGACAACGTCACGCTGTGGTGCGCCGCCATCGACCCGATATTGAACGAGCACAAATACATCGTGCCCGGCCTTGGCGATGCCGGCGATTTGGCGTATGGCGATAAAATATAATGTCCCTTTTCAAACACGAATTTTCAGAAATGATTCACGAATTGTCAATAATTTAAATTTCTGATAATTCGTGTTCATTTATGGCCATTCGTGTAATAAATAAGGCGAAGAATCAAGTTAATCCTGATTTCCGTCTAAGGTGTCTATGATGGATCCCACCAGATTGTATGCACCATCGTAAACATCCTTCAATGTTGCGTCAAGCATGTAAGCGGGCGTGGTGAAAACCAACAGCTCGTTGTCGGCGCATACATCGCCGTGCTCGGTCTGCACATGGAAAGCGCCCATCTTGCGAATGTTGTCGGCATCGGGCGTGCCTTCGTTGCCCAAGGTGACGCATACGCCAGGCAGCAGCTTGGCGAACATCACTGGGGCGATGCACATGCCGCCAAGGGGCTTGCCAGCCTCACGCGTCTCGACGATGGCGCGGGCCACATCGGGCTGCACCTCCATGTCGGCGCCTTTGTAGGCATAGTTACACAAGTTTTTGGCCACGCCATAGCCGCCGCTGAAGAGCAGGCCGTCGTAGTCGGCGGCTTTGTATTCCTCGACAGGACGGACGTTGCTGCGTGCCAGGCGAGCGGCCTCGGTGAGGATATTACGTTCCTCCTTGACCTGCTTCTCGGTGAAATGGTCAACGACCTCAGTTTGAGGGCGGTTGGGCGCAAAGCACTGGTATTCACAATCGTGTTGCTCAAGGGAGAGCAAGAGGGTGATGGCCTCGTTGATTTCGCTGCCGTCCTTACGGCCGCAGCCGGCCAAGATTACTGCAAATTTTTTCATGATGATTCAAATTTAATAATTGAGGCAAAGGTAGAAAAAACCATGAAATCCCTGAAAATCGATAGTAAGTTTTTCAAAAACACCCCTTCAACTCTGCGGAAAGTGCATTTTTTTGATAGATTCCGCAGGGTTGAAGTACTTTTTTGTTATTTTTGCGGCATCAAATCCACGAAAAATGATTATCGGTAGATTCAATGAAAAAGAGAAGATGATGCGAGCGTATCATTCTGAATACTCACAATTTATTACTGTTTATGGCAGACGTCGTGTAGGAAAGACCTTCTTCGTTAGAGAAACCTTCGGCTACCGATTCACCTTTGAACACGCAGGGTTAGCCCATACCAACATGAAAGGACAGTTGGCTGCATGGAAATCGTCACTCCACGACGCTGGAATGACCAAACCAAAACTTCCTAAAAATTGGCTTGATGCTTTCGATATGCTTAAAGAACTCATCAAGTCTTCACAAGAAAAGAAAAAGGTTATTTTTATTGACGAAATGCCTTGGATGGACACCCTTCATTCAGGTTTCATTCCCGCGTTAGAACATTTTTGGAACGGTTGGGCCTCAGGGCGAAAAGACATCCTTTTAATCGTTTGTGGTTCGGCTACTTCCTGGATTATCAGCAAACTTATCAAAAACCATGGTGGACTTAGAGGACGAGTCACCAACAAAATATTCATTCAGCCTTTTACCTTAGCGGAATGTGAGCAGTATGCCAAAGCATTCAAATTGGGCATGAGTCGAAGGCAGATTGCCGAGGCTTATATGGTGATGGGCGGAATCCCTTATTATTGGTCATTCTTAGACAGGGAGAGAAGCCTTGCGCAAAACATAGACAACCTGATGTTCAATCCGACAGGTGAACTCTACAACGAGTTTGACGCCTTGTATGCTTCATTATTCAAAAACCCAGACGCATATATTCAAGTTATCACCATCCTTGGAAGGAAAAAAGCGGGTATGACACGCGAAGAGTTGATAATGGAAGGTTTGAGCGACAATGGCAAACTCACCAAAATCCTCAACGAACTTGAATATTGCGGCTTCATCAGAAAATACAACAGCATTGGCTTTAAGAAGAAAAACGCTGTTTTCCAACTAATTGACTTTTATACCTTATTTTATTTTAAATTCATCGCCGAAAACTCCCATTCCGACAAACATTTCTGGTCACTAAACCAAAACTCGCCATTGTATTACAACTGGTGCGGTTTGGCTTTTGAGCGGATTTGCTTTGCTCATGAAGAGCAGATTCTTCAGGCTTTGGGCATTTCAGGTATTTCAACCGCTTTCTACTCATGGCGCACCAAGCAAAACGAGACCGACAAAGGTGCTCAAGTCGACTTGATCATCGACCGCACAGACGGCGTTATTAACCTTTGCGAAATCAAGTTCACAAAAGAGCCTTACATGGTCAATGCCGATGACGAGGCCAATTGTGAGACGAAAATTGCCCGACTTTCTGAAGAAGCCCGAACCGACAAAGCTATCCATTTAGTATTGGTATCAGCCAAAGGATTGAAGAAAAACGAATACTCTAGTATTTTTCAGAATGTCATTACTTTAGAAGAATTATTTAGGTAATACTCTCTTGAAAAACACCCATTGAACCCTGCGGAAAGTGCATTTTTTTGATAGATTCCGCAGAGTTAAAGCACTTTTTTTTCAAACTTTCTTCGGATGAAAATAGTCTTTTTTTGTCAAAAACCTTTCGTAGTTCAAAAAACATTGTAAATTTGCACCGTCAACCCCAAAAAGTCTTAGATTAGACAACCAGTGGGTGACAGACATATTGAGAAGACGTTAGACTAACGTTTTATCTGCGACTTGTTCGAATCTCGCAAATTCAACTCCTATCGCACGGTAAAGCAATAGTTGATGTCCAATACTACAATTATACCCTATACATTATAGGTACGATTGATAGCGTGGGCTTCGGTATTGCTTATCCTCGATAGGAAGGCAATGCGAGAGCCTGAACAAGTGGGATGAGCAAAGTCCAGATTCCCGCGCTTTTTCTTTATGTTCCAGCAAACATGACAAAACAACTTCGGTATTGGGGAGTCGACCGAACAAAGGAGACGAGCGATGCTGCCATGAACGAAATCCATTTCGGCAAAATGATATCTACAGAGTTGCGCAAGCAACGCTATAGTGTGGCGTGGTTTGCCAAAGAAATGGGCAGTGATCGAAGCAACATGTATAGACTGCTTGAACGACAACATCTTAATTCTGAATTCATTCTACGGGCAGGCAAACTGCTCAACCACGACTTTTTCGGAGATGCTTCCCATCTCTTCCTTAAAAATCCAACAGATTGAATCCTGTTTGCGGTAAATTTAACAACAATTTGCGGTAATAACAACAACAATAGACTGCCAGGCTATTAAGGGATTAGTTGTTACTTTGCAAAAACCCAATCACAAAAAAGGCAATAATTGTATCACATTAAATATCAAAACTATGAAACAGATTTACAGAAACATTCTGCTGCTCGTCATGATGGGAGCGGCCTTTGTCGGATGTAGCAAAATCAAAAATCCGAAACCGAGCGTCGAAATCATGGCCGAAGAGGGTTACACCACAGGTGAAAAACACTTGTTTACAGGAAGCACTTTGAAATTCGGCTTCGATGCCCACGCTAACGCTGAAACCAACGAAAACCTTGTCAAGTTTCGAATGTATGTATCTAATGGAAGAACAACCATCTACGATACTGTTTTTTCACTCAACAATGAAGACCACTTCCGTTGCGAAGGAGAGTTTTGTTTTGTGGAATTGGGCGATTGGCAGATTGTTGGCCGCGTTTTCGATGCTGCAAACGAAGAAAATGCCGCCTATATTGACATCCATGTGCAAGAAAACATGGAAGAATCCTTTGTCTGGCAACAAATCGGTTTAGACAGTGTTTCAGGCTTTGGCGACTATGGTCTGCTTTGGTTTGACAGAGAGGTTGCAGACAGCTTATTCGTGGCGCTTGACACCATCAGCCTCTTGCCTGCCGATGATTCAATTACACTCTACTGCTTTGACAAGTCGAAATGGGATGAAATTGACACCTACGATGGAAAAACCGCCCTGTTCAAAGACATCAAAAAGAACCCCAAGGACTACAAAAACAACAAAATAAGTGCCTATAACATCTTTGCTAATGAAGAAGCCGTGACCTACGATGAAGTGATCGCTGTGATGAATGAGCACAAAGAGAAAGAGAACTATTTGATTCTCATCAGCAATTCCTACTCTGAAGACTATCATGGCTTGAGGCACTTAACTGTAAACGGAGTATTGAAATAGTAACTTTTTCTATAATTAGGGTAGAGGCCGCACCTTTGTGATGCGGCCTCTATAGCAAAAACCGACGTGCCCGATGAGATAGAACTGGGCAACATACATCATGAAAAATAGCAGAATTATCTTATTAGCCTTAATACAAATCTGTCTAACAGGAACAGTTCTATCACAAGACGTAATCTTGAAAAAAGACAACACTACCATTTTGAGCAAGGTGCTTGAAGTGACAAGCACGGAAATCAAGTACAAAAAATGGTCGAACCAAGACGGACCAACTTATTCAATCAGCCGCACAGAGGTGACAAGCATTAATTATCAAAATGGTGATGTTGACAGGTTTACTAACAATACTGTAGCTACACCTGTTCCACAGCAAACCGTGACTCCCAAACCTCAAGTTCAAACTCCAGTCGTTCAGACACAACCCGAGCCCGAGAAACCCAAATCGCCCTATTCACGAGGTCGTGTCCAATTCTCGCTGAATGGTGGAGTGGCTATTCCTATGGGGGATTTCGGTGTAACTGACAACAATAAGTTTTGTGCTCCATTCGCGTTTGGCGGCGATGAACTTGAAACAGGTTGTGGTGCCGCCAAAACTGGATTCAACGCTTCCGTCAAGCTGCACATTCCAGTTTATACACAAGATAAAGACATTGTCGGCATCCCATTGAAGTTTAACGTAATGTATAATGGATTTACGGATGCAGAAAAGAGAGGTTATCGAGAACAATGGCAAGCAATAAGTCAAACCATGAATGCGCAATACGGCTCAAATGCTTACCAATACCAAGTCACCAAATACTCCAATTATTTGAACTATTCATTTATGGGAGGCGTTGACTACACACATTGTTTCTCCAAGTCTTTCGGCTTGTTCGCTGAAGCAAATTTAGGGTTAAACCTTGCTCAGATAACAAGCTCAAACATGAGCAATCTCTTGGGAGGTTCTTTGGTGTATGTGGATTATAACAACTATATTCAATACTATTCTGGAGATGGGATGGAAGTTAAATACAAAACGAAAGTAAATTTCGCTTACGAAATCGGCGGTGGTTTAGTCTTGTTTGATCATCTTAGTATAGGCGTTTTCTTTACAGGATTCTCACCTTTCCAAATAACTCCGACCTGGCGTGAATATAGTAATAGTTCCAGTTATACTTTCAATAATGGAACAGGAGAAGCCTCTATTGAGACGACGGCTCCAAAACTCAAAGTCTCAGCATTAAGCATCCAATTGGGTGTCCATTTCTAACCTATTAAACAGCAAGAAAATGGAAGCATCAAAAAGATGGTTTGCAACGCTATTTCTGCTTTGCATAACTGGAATGATAATGGCACAGGACGTGATTGTAAAAAAAGACCAATCCACTGTGATGAGTAAAGTGCTTGAAATCACCAACACTGAAATCAAGTACAAAAAGTGGTCAAACCAAGATGGCCCAACCTATTCCATCAGTCGCACAGATGTAGTGAGCATCAATTATGAAAACGGAGAGGTGGAAGTATTTTCGGGCAATCCAAACAGCCAACAAAACATCTATTCGCAGCTATATCAAAAAAACAATTTAGGCTACCTGGAATCGTATAATACTTTTCCTGCGGGGTTGAAAATGAATGGTCGCAGATTAACCAATGAAGAAATAAAAGGTCTATTGGACGAACAGACTTATCTACTCTTTAATAAAGCAAAAAACCAAATCAACTTTGGTGAAATAATTGGCATTGTTGGTTTGGGGTCATTATTTATGTCCTATCTTTTTGCGCCTACCTACCACAACGACTATAGCCTTGAATACATAAAGCCATGCATTGCAACCTTAGTTTTTGGAATCGCTGCCATAACCCCTGGTATTGTCTTAAGTATTGTTGGTTCCAACAATAATAATAAAGTCGTTGACACATATAATCAAAATAAGTCCTACTCTCTCAACATTTCCCCCACATTGATGAGACGCGAACTACCTCAATCACAAGGCAACTACGGATTAGGTCTAACACTAAATTTGAACTTCTAAAAACCGATGAGCCCAATGGGATAGAACAGGGCCTTAAACAAAATGAAACAACACAAAATCAAATTTGGCATCTTTCTCATAACCACACTAATAATGCTCACGTCGTGCACGAAACTTGATTTTGAAGACAACTCACCAATAAAGGTCACAAATCTTGTAAGATCTTCTCCATCTAACCAACCAAACCATTGTACCAAAATAAGGCTTTGCATTAAAAACAACACCGCAAACACATTATATTACAGCAAAATAACCGTTGGCATCACAGACGAATCGAATGACGATGTCCATGAAGTTTTCCGACAAACTCTCGAACTCGGCTCAAAAAGCAACTACAATTGGACTGTAGGACCTTACGAAACACAGTGGTCGGATTGGTTCGCAACTGATTTCTACGTTTTTGGAGAAGCCGCTTACGGGGCCAGGATTGATGAAACTCTTTTCTATTAAATCATAACTTGAATAGACACTGAAATGAAAAAGACTATTTATATCATATCACTCGTGTGTTGCATTATGTTCACCTACTGCAAGAAAGAAGGCGGCGGAATGACTGCTGGGGAAGATTTGTCGTATCTGATCAAGACTTATTACCGTTACGAAAGCGGCAATCAAATCATCAAGCAAATCTGGACTTATGACGGGTATAAAATGACAGGAAATAAATATTATGTAGACGGCCAATTATATCAGGAAAGAAAAAACTTTTCATACAATGAGTTAAGGGCCAGCTACGACTCTTATTCATACCGAAACGGCGATGCCAATGACGTTAGCGTTACTCACTACGAATATGAGTATCTCGACAACACCTATCAAAGAACAAAACACGTAAGATATTACTACCCTAATGCTGAGAATGACAACATCTATGAGACCTATTATGAATATGATGGAAATAAACGGCTAGGCTATAAAAGCTATACAAATGGCGTGCTTACCAACGAAGTTCGCTACACTTACAACGGTTTGCGTTGCTCGTATAAAACAACAGATTATTATTCGGAAAATGTTGTTAGGCAAGAACGCGATTATGAAATTCTGTATCTTGATGAAACCTATTTGAGGGAAAAATCCAGACTGCAAACAAGGAAAAGATATGATACCGAAGGAAATCTAACTTCTTCAGATACATATTATACAGTTAATGAATACGACGGCACGAAGCCCGTTGGATACCAGTCTTATACTAATGGCAAATTGAGTGCCGTTGGAAGAGACTACCAATATGATGGCTTGACTTGCTTTTATTTCATTGATTCATATAATAATAACGGGGAAGTGGTTTCCACTCGAATGTACGAGGTGGAGTATTTAGAGTGAATGACGAAAACCATTTCAAAGCGAACGCAAAACCTTGCTTAAAAACTGCCAAAGCAAGGTTTTTTTTGTTATCTTTGCAAAAAAATACCACCCCATTCGCAACAACGAATTGGAAAAACCCAACGGCGACATTATCATCTACCAAACCGAGGACGGCTTGACGAAGATTGATGTGAAATATGACAAAGAAACGGTTTGGCTCAACCAACAGCAAATGGCTGAACTTTACCAAAGTTCAAGAACCAATGTCGTGGAACATATCAAACACATCTACGAAAAAGGAGAATTGGACGAGGTGTCAACTTGTCGGAAATTCCGACAGGTTCGGTCAGCCATGCCCAAGCCTTAGAGAAAGCCACTGCCGAATACCGAAAATACCAAAACTATACGCTTTCGGCTGGGGAAGAGGCTTATCTCGAAACCCTGAAAGCGACCGAGAAATTGGTGAAGAAAAAGAAATCATAACCAAAATCTGCTTCAAAATTGTTATACTCATCAAACCTTGGCATGTTTAGCAGGTTTGGAGCAGTTTTTGAACTGAATTATCATTACCAGCGAAAATTATCGACCATATTTTATCATTAGTAATGATAATATTTCGCACTATTTTTTCATTAGTAAAGATAATTTTGGAGAATCTTTGTGCCATTCACCTTCACCAGCAATTCGATGAAAACCAGTTGTATTATTACAGATCGCGCACTTATCATCACACGAGACGAAGAAACCATTATCAAGAAAGACAATGGATTAACCATCGAGGTGAAGCCCATCTGGAAATGGCTGTTAGAATAACTATGCCCACTCAGGCTTCCGCTTCTCGAAAAACGCCGTCAGTCCCTCCTGCCCGGCCTTGGAGACACGCTGGTTGGCGATGGCCACCGAGGTCTGCATGAAAACGGGATTATAGCGGTCGTCTGTGCCGCTCACCATGCGAAGCAAGTGCTTACATTCGGTGATGGCATCGGGCGAGGCGTGCAGGAAATGGTCGATATATTGGCGCTCCACATCTATCATCTCGGCTTCATCTACGACGACGTTCACCAAGCCAAAGGCCTTGGCCTCCTCGGCAGTGAAGCGACGTCCCGTTAGCATCAGCTCCTTGGCGGCCGTGTTGCCAATCTTGCTGAAGACAAATGGCGAAATGGTGGCAGGCGTGAGGCCTAAGCGCACCTCAGTGAAAGCGAACTTCGTCTCCTTTTCGGCAATCACGATGTCAGCGGCAGCGACGATACCATTGGCCCCGCCGATACAAGCGCCATGGACGTCGACAATGACGGCCTTGTCACAGAAATAAATAGTCTGGAACAACTTCGACAGCTTTTCGGCATCGGCGATGTTTTGGTTGTAGCTGAAGTTGGCCATCTCTTTCATGTAGGCCAAGTCGGCACCGGCGCAGAAGGCCTTGCCGTTGCCTTTCAGGATGATGACACGGATGTCGTCGCGGCTGTTGAGCCAGTCAAAGACTTCGGTCAGTTCACGTATCAGCTCGGCATTCAGCGCGTTGCGCACATCGGGTCGATCGAGGTTAATCCAAGCCATGCTTTCGCCCAGTTGTACTTTTATTGTTTTGAAATCCATCGTTATCAGTTGTTCAGTTGGGAGTTGTTCAGTTATTCAGTTGTAGGGCTGTCACAATTCCCCCTTCCAAAGGGGGCAGGGGGATTGGGCAGCCTTACAAGTTTGTAATCAGTTTGCAATATTCGTGAAAAAATGTCAAATTGTCGCAATCATTCCGCAAAAAATCCGTTTCTTTGCAGACGGAACGGTCTTTGATAGGCCGTCATCCATCAATCAAGTTGCAAATTATGGACGATAACAACCTCAATAACGGACTCGACCACCTCTTGGAAATGTTCAAGAAGCTCATGGAAGGCCAAGACCTCGACGCCATCCCGGGCATCAACGAGGAACAGAAGGAACAGCTAAGGATGTTTCTTGAAGACTTCGATGAGCTGAAACAGGACATGAAAGTCGAGATATACAAACTGGACCCGTTCACGAAACAGATGGTGGGCATGGTGATGGGACAACTGCAAAACCTCGGCGGCGACAACCCGCTGGGCATGAACCCAACCACAGCACCCACCGAGCCGCCTGTCAACAGAGAGAAACAACTGACCGACATCCCCGGCACCACAGAGAACCTTGAAGCCAAGTTAGCCGCCATTGACGCACAGCTGCGCCAACCCGACCTCAGCGAAGAGGAAATCAACCGACTCTTGGACGAGCGCACCGCTATCATGAATGAGTTAGGAGTTGGGAGTTAGGAGTTGTTTAGTTTTTAGTTATTCAGTTGTTCAGTTTTCAGTTAATCTGTTAGAAACAATAGTAATTCAATATGAAAAAAGTAGTCTTTACACTTATCGCGATGGTCATTTCGATGACTTCCTTCGCCCAACTCATTGCCAACAAGACGGACAAGAGGGTCACTGTCAGCCTCGACCTGTTCCACGACTTCCAACTCGCCCCCAGCGACAATTGGGATCCGCGCGGTTTCAACCAAGGCGTGAGCTTTGGCATCACCTATAACTTCCCCTTAGGCGAAAGCAAGAAACACACTGTGGGCATCGGCTTAGGCATGTCGTCGCACAACTATTTCTCCTACACGCGCATCTTGAACCCATACACCAACGGGGACTTTGAATATGCCAGCTACCGCGACGTGGAGAACTTCAAGCGCTACAAGGTGAACCCGACCTACGCCGAGGTGCCTCTGGAGCTGCGTTTCCGCATCAAGGATGCCATAAAGATCGGAGTAGGGGCCAAAGTCGGCCTGGCGGTCGTCACCAAGACCAAGTATGTCGGTCCCGACAACGAGGAAGGCACGCTGACCGATGGCAGCGGCACGATCGTCCACGAGAAGCAGTGCTACATCAGCAACGTAGAGCGTATGGCCTACTCGGTCACGCTGCGTATTGGCTGGAAGTGGGTGAACGCCTTTGCCGCTTATCAGATTAATCCTGTGTTCTCCGTCGGCCATAATGCCCCAGAGTTCCATCCCTTGTCGGTGGGTCTGACCCTCACTCCGTTCTGATCGGACGCGATACTACGGGACATGGACGCGCTTTCGAAATGGATTGTCGCTGAAGCCGAACAGATGGGCTTCGATGCCTGTGGCATCGCCAGCGCGACCCTCCTTGAAGAGGAGTCGGCCCATGTGGAGCAATGGCTAGAAGGCGACAATGAGGGCGAGATGCGCTACCTCACCCGCAACAAAGAGAAACGCTACGACCCGCGGCTCTTGGCGGAAGGCACCAAGAGCATCGTCACTGTACTCTACAACTATTTCCCGAAACAACAGCTCGGCGGACAATACAAAATCGCCAAATACGCCTATGGTGCCGACTATCACGATGTGCTGAAACGCAAGATGCGCCAGCTCTTGGAACGCATCGAGTCGCAGACGGGCAAGCTGGATGGCGTACGCGTCTTCGTTGACTCCGCCCCCGTATTGGACCGTGCCTGGGCCGTGCGCTGCGGCTTAGGGTTCATCGGGAAGAACACCACTTTAATCCATCCGAAAAAAGGCTCTTTCTTTTTCATTGGGCATTTGTTTTTACCCTTGGAATTGGAAGCAACAGGATTACCCATGACCAACCGCTGCGGCCGCTGCACAAAATGCCTCGATGCCTGTCCCACGGATGCCTTGGAAGCTCCTTTCCACATTGATGCGCGCAAGTGCATCTCCTACCTCACCATCGAATACAAAGGCAGCCTCGCGGGAATCCATCCTGAGATTTTCAACGGCTGGATGTACGGCTGCGACATCTGCCAAGACGTGTGCCCCTACAACCGTTTCGCCCTGCCCAACATTGAGCCTGAGTTTCAGCCCTCGCAACGACTTTTGGCCATGCGCGACGAAGATTGGCTTAGCCTAACGAAAGATGATTTTGACGTATTATTCGAACACTCCGCTGTACAACGCGCGGGATACGAAGGGTTGAAACGAAATATAGTTTTTTTGTCAATGGATTGAAGGTTTCAGAAAGCATGTCATTCCGACGAGGAATCGTGCGTAGGAGGGAATCTATGCTTTCTGGAACCGCCTCCCATAGATTGACTACGTCGAATCTGCGATTTCCATGCCAACACACTTGCCTAAGCAGGAATGACATGGAAGGCTTGGTATCACCTCAGGGGAGAGTTGATGTTGTAGGTCAAGGTGATTTGGATGACCTTGTTGTAATACTGGTTGTAGAACCATCCTGGATTCCCCGTAAAGCGAATGGGCACGATGGAATACATGAAGCGCGCACCTATACCAATGTGGTCTGTGATATCAAAATGTACTCCAATATTACCCGTGGCCGACACAGTATTCCAACGACGTGTCGTAACTTGAAAATCAGCATTGACATCCTCGGTAGCCTTTAGAAGAACATCAATACTGGCACCTCCTTCTATAGTAAAAATACCAAAGTTTCCTTGCAACATCAAAGGTATTTCCACATAATGCAAACGGAGACTGTAAGGATCATAGTAATACTCCGTCACTTCCTTGGTCGAAGAATGCGCTCCAAGCAACGAGTACTTCAGTTCCATCTGGGCTGAGAAATGGTTGGCCAAAGGCAGGTTGGCATAGGCACCCGCCGTGAGGCCTAACTGATGGAAGCCCGCGTAATGGTCGCCGTCGACTTGGCAAAAAGTGGGACCCACAATAAGACCTGCGTTAAAAGACTGGGCTTGAAGTTTGCCATAACCCAAAAACGAGATAGTGAGAATGAGAATGAGGATAAGTTTTTTCATAGACGGATGCTACTATTGGTCGGCCCTTCGACAGACTCAGGGACCTTGGTTTATTCAATTATAACTCGCTTGATATTGATAGAAACGGTCAAGAACTTCCTCGACAAAGCGATAGGTCTGGATGCCGCGCAAGTAACCCGAATGGCAGCAGGTGTCATTATAGTACTTTGACTTGTTGAGGATGAAATAGTCCACATTGTTGTCCCAAACGTCGGGATACTTGCCGTATTTCTCCGCAAGTCGCTGAGCATCATACACATGGCCGAGGCCTGCATTGTAGGCAGCCAACACAAACTTCACCCGCTCGGTGCTGTCGGCCACCTTGTTTTCGAGGCACCTGTTAAGATAAGAGATTAGTTTTCCGCCCGCATGAAGTTGTTCCTCAAGTGTGGCGTCATAGTCTATGTTGTATCTAGCCATCACTACTGGCATAAGTTGCATAGGCCCAAAAGCACCTTTATCGCTTTCCAAATCCACCTTGAAGCGTGATTCCTGATAGATCAACGAAGCCAACAAACGCCAATCCCAGCCAATCTCCATGGCGGTTTTTTTAATAATGTCGTCGTATGAGGAAAGATGGTTACCAAGGGGTCTCTTGGGTGCAAACACGTTGCCTTGGTTGACATATTTGGCCAAAATGCGGTTCAGGTTGCGTTGCTCGAAACTATCAATCCATCCATTCAATACCACGAGAAGCGACGAGTCGTTGTCGTGGTTGGCAACGGCCCAGCACAAGGGTTGCTCTACGCTGACATTCAGTTTCGTGTCCAAGCCCTTCATCCCGATGGAAGCCATGCGGGCCACATATTCTTCCACCACGGTATAGTCGATTTGTCCAGAAGCCACAGCCTTCACCAAATCAACGCTGTTGAGGCTATCACACTCCACGATGTAAATGGTGTCACCAATCTGGTCGGAGAGGTGCTCCAACAGTTTGACCTCGTGGCTGCCTTGGGGCAGATACACGGTCTTGCCCGCCAAATCTACTGGCGAGCGTAACAGCTGGCTCTCCACCTCGTTGGCCGTCGACATTTGGCTCCAATTCTTCGGAAGCCGCTGCACGAGAACGCTTCGCTGCATGAGGATAGGTTCGGTGAGCAGGAAGCGGCGTTTCATGTCTTTGTTGGCCCCAATGCCTATGGCCACCACGTCGACCTTGCATGAGTCAAGAAGCTGGAAGCACGAGTCTAGATTCTCGTTGACCATCATCTCAAGTTCAAGACCGTTGTTGCTGCAAAAGTCACTCAAAAGTTCATACTCAAAGCCAGACGGAGTTTCGTTTTCAGTATTATAATTGATTATTTCACAATTGGTTACAGCTACCAATTTACCTTTTTCCTGCACATGTTGCCACACCGTCAAAGTATCGACGGGTTTCACCTTTTCCACTGTTTCCACTTTTTCAATTTCTTCAATTTGAGGTTCTTGCTGACAGGAGGAAAAGGCCAAAGCAAATATCAACAAACCAAGAATATAAGGTATTTTTATCTTCATTTCGTGCGTTTAAGAGGCGGTAAAAGTAATAAATAATCTCATTTGTTAGAAAAAACGGGGCTTGGTTTCTGAAAAATCCGTAATTTTGTAGATTATTTTTCGCATTTGGAATGGCAAAAAAAATACAAGATCCGGATTTTTGGTACAGCATATTGCTACCTTATGTAAGCTGGCATACACGCAGGGCTTATCGCAGGTTTGAAGTGCACGGAAAAGACAACGTCCCGAAAGACAGTGCAGTGATTTTCGGCGTCAACCACAGCAACACGCTGATGGACGCCTTGGTATTATTGGCGGCCAACAACAGCAAAAAAGTGTTCATCGCGCGCGGCGACATCTTCAAGAATCCTATCGTGGCCAAGATTCTGACTTTCTTGCGCATCCTGCCCATCTTCCGCATCCGTAACGGCGTGGCTGCCGTACGCCAAAACGACGACACACTTAACAAAGCCGTTGACGTTATCCACGACCATGTCGACCTCTACCTCTTCCCCGAGGGCATGCACCGCACCAAACACTCGCTGCTGCGCATGGGCAAGGGCCTGTTCCACATCGCCGTGGACGCCAACAAGCAATTCGGCGACAAGAGTCCCATCTATATCATCCCCACTGCCATCGAATACGGCGACTACTTCCGCTACCGAAGCACGGCGATGATCAACTTCGGTGAGCCGATTAATGTCACTGAGTTCCTGAAAAACACCAACGAGGAAAACGAAGCCGTCAACATCAACCTGCTGAAGGACAAACTCCACAATGAAATCTCGAAGCTCTTCACCTACATCCCCGACGACGAAGACTACGACGCCATCTGGGAGATTGTGAAGATGAAGAACGAGAAACGCGCCGGTGGCCTTTATAAAAAGATGCTCCGCAACCGCGCTACCGTCGAGAAGGTGCTGGAATACCGAGAGCAAAAGCCCGAAGAAGCCAAAGACCTCTTCGCGCGCGTCGTGGACTTTGCCAAAGAACGCAGACGGCAGAAAATCTCCGTCATGTCGACCGCGAGAAAATATCCTTTGATTAATTTCATCTGGAGACTGGTCGTCCTGTTGATAGGTCTGCCTTATTTCGTAGCCTCGGCTGTGGTCAACCTGCCCGTTTGGCTCACCACGCTGATTATCAGAGGAAAGCTCGTCGATAAAGCCTTCAGCAATACCGTTAGTTTCGGGGTGGAATTGGTGCTCTTCCCGATTGTCTTCATCGTAGGCACTGTGCTGTTGTTCTGTTTCCTGCCATGGTACTGGGCCTTGGCTAGCACCGTGTTGCTCTTCTACTCCTATATGGTCTTCGTTGACTACTGCGAGCTGGCGCGTCGCTGGATCTCGGATGTGCGCTGGACCTTCAAAAGCAAGCTCAGAAAGCAATATGAATCACTAAACCTCAACAACTTATTCTAATGTCAAAACGCTGGATCATCCCCGATATTCACGGCTGTGCCAAGACCCTGAAGGTGCTCTTGGAAAACATGCTCAAAGTCACCAAACACGACCAACTCTATTTCTTGGGCGACTACATCGACCGTGGTCCCGACGGCAAAGGCGTCATCGACTATTTGATGCACTTGCAAAAAGAGGAGTATGAGGTACATTTCCTGAAAGGCAACCACGAAGACATGTGCGTGCAAGCCTTTGAGGCCGACCAAAAGAAGAAGTTCTTTGGTGGCAAGCACCAAGAACAGAAGGATTGGGAAGCCGTGGGTGCCAAAGCCACCTTGGAGAGCTTCGGGGTGAAGCATCCACGCGAGATTCCGCAGGTGTACATCGACTGGATGAATGCCTGCCTGCCTTATATCGAGCTAGAGGAATACATCCTCGTGCATGCCGGCATGAACTTCAACATCGCCGACCCCTTCGAGGACGAGGACAGCATGATGTGGACGCGCAAGTTCAAGGTCGACTTCGACAAATCGCACGGCAAAAAGATCATCCACGGGCACATCCCCGTCGACTATGGTTTCATGAATCTGGTCATCGAGCAGAATGAAAACTATGACTTCATCGTCTTGGACAACGGCGTTTACGTGACCGACAAGCCCGGCATGGGCAACCTAACTGCTTTCAATCCCGACACAAAGGAGATTGTGGCGCAGTCGAATATGGATTTCTAAAACGGCTGCCCCCTTTGAAGGGGGAAAACACCAAAAAAGGCGACCCACAAAAATGATGTGCCCCCCGGAAGTGATGTGCCCCCCGGAAGTTGGACGATTAAACATTAATTGTTTAGGTAAAGAGTTCGGTATTGCACCGGACTCTTTCCTTTTAGTCTCAACTTAATTCTCTGGTTGTTATAGTAATGTATGTAGTT
>Ga0310690_10000807_pt1 | contig 61947 bp, 55 predicted proteins | sample AusTroGonzalo_MG_2_FD_207661 | JGI IMG/M metagenome (GOLD analysis project Ga0310690, IMG submission 207661) | Bovine rumen microbial communities from tropical cattle in Woodstock, Queensland, Australia - Gonzalo_04 (v2) (version 2) | ecosystem: Host-associated > Mammals > Digestive system >... | reverse complement strand
GCGACACAACCACATCTACCGCAGCCGCACTTGCCTCTTTTTATCATCATATCCCAGTCGGCCATGTGGAAGCAGGACTTCGTACAAACAATATCTACTCTCCTTGGCCAGAAGAGATGAACAGGCAGATAACGGGAAGAATTGCGACTTTTAATTTTGCCCCGACACCTCTTGCGAAAGAAAACCTGTTGAAGGAAAATGTGACGCAAGAAAGCATCATGGTGACTGGCAACACGGTAATCGATGCATTGTATTGGGTGGTTGAAAGGATTAAGAGCGATGAAAAATTGTCAACCTGGTTGACGGATAGTATTTTGAAAACAGGCTATGATGTCAGCCGACTGGCGAATGGACGTAAATTAGTGTTGGTTACAGGCCATCGTAGGGAGAATTTCGGAGAGGGTATTTTAAATATCTGCCATGCTATTAAGGCATTGACAAAAAAACATGAGGATGTGGATTTTGTTTATCCTATGCATTTGAATCCCAATGTCCGTGGTCCGGTTACTGAAATGCTGGGAGAAGGATGCCCTAATGTGTTCTTGATCGAACCTTTGCAGTATCTTCAGTTCGTTTATCTAATGATGAAATCGTTCTTTGTCCTTACCGATAGTGGCGGCATTCAAGAGGAAGCTCCAGGGTTGGGCAAACCAGTTCTTGTCATGCGTGAAACGACAGAAAGACCCGAAGCAGTCGAAGCAGGAACCGTTGTGCTGGTAGGAACCGATAGGGCAGGGATAGAAAAAGGGGTTTCAACGTTGTTAGACGACCCTATCATTTATGATAAGATGAGCAAAGCCGTTAATCCCTACGGTGATGGAAAAGCTTGTGAACGTATTGTGAATTGTTTTTCTTAAATATGATACCAAAAAATATACATTATTGTTGGTTTGGAGGTGGCGAGATGTCTCAACTGGCGAAAGACTGTATCGCTAGTTGGCATAAGTATATGCCGGACTGGGAGTACAAGCTTTGGAATGAAGATAATTTTGACGTTACGTCTATTCCCTATACAAAAGAAGCTTACGAAGCAAAGAAATATGCTTTTGTTACGGATTATGTAAGGCTATGGGCTTTATATGAAGAAGGCGGGGTCTATATGGATACCGATGTCATGGCTCTTAGGCCTTTGGATGACTTGATGTATCTGTCGGCATTCACGGGGTATGAAGGCAGCAAAAACAAACCGCCAGTCACAGGCCTGATTGCTAGCGCACCTCATGGTGAGTGGGTAAAAGAACAGTTGGATTCGTATGAAGGTGCCCACTTTTTAATTGGTGACGGTGTCTTTGATTTAACGACAAATACGGTCCGAATTGCGAATATAATGCGAGAAAATGGTTTTGTTCAGGATGGTTTTGAACAGGTATATAAAGACCTTCATGTGTTCCCCGTGGAGTATTTCTGCCCGAGACAGACCACCGGTGAGTATCTGAGGACGGAAAACACCTATTGCGATCATCTCGGATTGGGTTCTTGGGCGGAATGTGACAACGGGTGGAAGACGAAAGTTGGACATCTTGTCGGCAAAAAGATAATGACGAGATTAATCAAGTTGAAAAGAAAACTCTTCGGTTAGATGATTCCGTTTTTTCCCAAAGCGATATCAAACAAGGGGCTGACGTTGTATTTCATCAGCTTGGCCGTGGTCAGTGTGGCTTTTATGAGCCATGCCATTGATACGGTGTGGATGGTATTGGGTATCGTGGAAATAACATTGTTCTTTGTGCTTTCAGCATCCTTGTCACAGCAATGGCAGAACATACCATCACGGGTGTTTGTGAAAAAAGTCTTTTGGATCGCCTTGCTGCTGCGTGTGGCTTGGGTGGTGTTTTCCTACTATTTTTACTCGTATCAAACCGGAGAGCCTTTTGAGTTTGATGCGGCGGATTCCCGAGGCTATCATGGCGATGCCACCTGGCTTGCAAGAGCGTCGTGGGGAGTGGTTTGGGATTATCTGTTTGCAAGTCGTAGTGGTTATTCGGATTCCGGTTATGTGTTATACCTAACTGTTTTATATAAGTTGGTTTCTCCCAATATAATGATTGCTAGGTTGCTGAAGGCCGTATATAGCTCGCTTATTTGTCTCTTGATCTATAAATTGACACAACGAACTGTTAATGAAAAAGTGGGTAGAATGGCAGGCGTGTTTGCCATGCTGATGCCCAATCTGATCATTTACAGTGGGCTGCATCTGAAGGAAATGGAAATGCTTTTTTTGGTGGTAGCCTTTTTGGAACGTGCTGATTATGTGCTGAGAGCTGAAAGGTTTAAGGCCTATGATGTGATACTGCCAATTCTGTTGGGAGCCAGTCTGTTTTTCTTTCGTACTGTTTTGGGTGTCGTTGCGTTATTCTCGTTTGTTACAGGTTTGGTCTTTATGCGTAGTAAACCGAACGCAAAAAGGAGAAAAGCCGTTGTGATCGCATGGTGTGTCATGGCGGCTGCTTTTTTTTCGGGAGGTACAATCATCAATGAAGTCGAGTCGCTGTGGCTGGAGAGGGAAAACAATCAGGAATTGAAACGCGAGATGCAAACGGCGCAAGGCAACCAATGGGCAAAATATGCGACAGGTGCAGTGATGGCACCGATGATGTTTGTGATGCCTTTCACCACGCTTGTTGATACCAACCAGCCAAACCAACTGGTGATGCATGCAGGCAACTATGTCAGGAATTTCATGGGCGTTTTCATTTTGTTGGCACTGTATGTTGTCTTGTTCGTCAAGAAAAATTGGCGCAATTTCGCATTGGTGGGGTCGTTTGTCATCGGTTATTTGGGTGTGGTGTCTTTAAGCGGGTTCGCCAACTCCGAGCGTTTCCTTCTGCCTGGATTGCCATGCCTGATTGTCATTTGGGCATACGGCATCTCGGTGGTGGACAAACAGAATTACAAGTTTGTGAGATATTGGTATTTTATTGTCCCAGTCATGGAAATAGGTTGGGCCTTCTTTAAAATTGGAAGCCGTGGATTGCTGTGATGAAAGTGCTAATAGTTGCATCGAACAATAAAGGTTTTTATGCGCCTTTCATAGTAGAGCAAGTCGAGGCGTTGCGCCGATGTGGCTGCGAAATCGACTTCTTCGGAGTTACGGGCAAAGGCGTTTGGGGCTACTTGAGAAATCTTTCGGCATTGAAAGAGATAATCCGTACATTCCATCCCTCGGTGATCCATGCCCACTATGGACTTTCAGGCCTGTTGGCGAATCTGCAGCTCAAGGTGCCGGTAGTGACAACCTATCATGGTTCCGACATCAACGATCCCAAGGCTCTTGGCTTTTCTAAAAAGGCGATGCGCTTGTCGGCTTGGAACATATTCGTCTCGCGTGGAATCATGGAAAAGGCAAGACAGGGAAACAACTGTTCGCTGCTCCCTTGCGGCATTGATCTGGATTTGCTTCAGCCTATTGAAAAGCAGGATGCTCGTCAAGAATTGGGGTTGTCTTCGGGGAAAAAGTATGTGTTGTTTGCCGGTGCATTCGACAATGCAGTGAAAAATGCGCCGTTGGCCCAGGAGGCGGTGGCGTTGCTTCATGATGAAAACGTGGAACTGTTGGAACTGAAGGGATATACCCGCCAAGAGGTCAATCTCCTGTTTTGCGCTGTTGATACCTTGCTACTGACCTCGCTCAACGAAGGCTCGCCCCAAGTGATCAAGGAGGCCATGGCCTGCGGTTGCCCGATTGTGAGTGTTGATGTTGGCGATGTAAAAGAGCGTACCGATGGCTTGGAAGGCTGTTTTGTGTCCAAGACACGTGAACCGCAAGAGTTGGTCGGGCTGCTTCAAAAGGCCTTTCAGTTCAAGGGCAAGACTGATGGCAGAGCGAGAATTGTTGCCGATGGCTTGGATAACTGTGCTGTTGCGAAACGGATTGTTGAAATCTATGAAAGGGTGAGATATGATTGAAGTTGTTGGGTTGAAAGAGATTGAATTGCCCCAATGGCAGGCTTTGGTTGAGGCCTCTCCTGTATCCACTTGGTTCCAAACCCCTGAGGCCTATGCCTTTTTTAATAGCCTTTCGTTTGTTGAGACGTTTGGACAGGCTGTCAAAACAGATGGTGAGTTGAAGGCGTTGGTGGTCGGGTTTGTTCAAAAAGACGGGGTTGGCCTCAAACGCTTGTTGTCAAGACGAGCTGTTGTTTTTGGTGGGCCGTTGCTTGCGAAAGATGTCACGGAGGAGGCTTTGGAAGGCCTGCTCCTTGGATTGAAGGACTTTTTGAGGAAAAAAGCAATTTATATTGAATTCCGCAATTTCAACGATTATAGCAGTTGGCGTGATTGTATTGAAAAATGCGGCTTTTTCTATGAACCGCATTACAATGTTCAGGTTGATACCGCTTCGTTGGACGCGGTGAACGGTCATCTCGATCGCAATCGTCGCCGCAACATCAAGAAGGCACTGGAAAATGCCGTTGTCATTGATGCTGATCCAAGCGAGGCAGACTTGAAACGTTTTTATGCGATGCTCGAGACGCTCTATCAAACAAAGGTGAAGACCCCCTTGTATCCTTATGAGTTTTTCGAGAAACTGCGAAAAGTTCCACAGGGCAGATTCTTCATGATAAAGTCGCCTGAAGGTGAAATGCTGGGAGGATTGGTTTGTGTGTGCCTTGAAGGCCGTACAGTCTATGCCTGGATGGCTTGTGGCGACGACGTGGGGCATAGAGAACTCTCGCCTTCAGTGATGGCTAACTACGCAGGCATTTGTCATGCGGCCGAGAATGGTTTCCCAAGATTCGACTTCATGGGCGCCGGAAAGCCTGACGATGGCGGTTACGGAGTCCGCGACTTCAAACTGAAATTCGGTGGTGAGCTGGTGGAACATGGAAGATTTGTTTCCGTGTGCAAGCCTTTATTGTACCAAATTGGTAAACTAGGTGTGAAACTGATGAAACGGCTCTGACATGAAACCGCGGCTCGAAATACGATTTGACCAGGAACTTCGACGAGCTTTCCGCCGCCACGAGCCTTTGTATTGCCCAGCCGACAATGAGTTTCTGGTGAACCATGCGCGCAGTGGACTGCTGCTGGCTTTGAAGTCGTTGCGACTTCCGCCTGGCAGCAAGGTCGGAGTGATGGTTTACAACTGCCACACCGTGATGAACGCCGTGGCACAATCGGGTTGCGAGCCGGTCTTTGTGGATGTGAATGACGACCTAAAGCTTGATCTTGACGATCTGCAAAGGAAGTCTGAAGCCATGAAAGCTTTTGTTGTGACTCACCTGTTCGGTATCGTCAACGACATTGGGGCGATCCGAAAACGTTGTCCCCAACTCGTTGTTATTGAAGACTGTGCCCATGCCTTTGGAAAACCGATAGAAGGCGATTTTGGCGTGTATAGCATCGGCCCGGGCAAGTTACCCTCGTTGGGTGATGGAGGTATTTTGGTGGTGAACAATAATGACTATTTAAACAACATCAAATCGATATACGAACAGCTTACAGCATATTCCCGCAAAAACGAGAGGAAACTGTTTGCCAAATTGTTGCTGATGCATTGGGCCAACAGCCCTTGCTTTTATGGATGGCTTACCATGTCGTTGAAACGGATGAGAAGGCAACCCTCAGGTAGGGAGACCATCGTCATGAAGAAGATGTCGCAAGGAGTCCAAGCCATGTTGGGGCTGAGGAAAGAGTCCATTAATGGGATGATCAGCCAAAGAAAGTATAATGCGCAAAAGGAAATGGAACGACTAAGAGGCAATCCTTTGGTGACAAAAGTGATGATAGGGCAAAATGCCTTCATGTTGCCAGTGCTTAGTTCCGATCCCAAAGCATTGAAAGAACAATATAAACGACATGATGTCGAAACCGCCACACATTTCGCGAACAGCATGTCCTGGGCCTATGAATTCGGATATCAGGACGACTGCCCCAATGCCGAGAAACTTGTTGGAATGTTATTGGTGGTTCCTGTTTATTAGAAATAAGCATGTATAGTTTTAAGTGGATAGATCCTTCCTTAGATGACTGGAATGTCATTGAGGCAACCTACGACGGTACTGTTTACAAGACAAAAGCTTGGTTCGATTACTTGGCTTTTCAGCACTGCAGACCTTTTATCGTCGAGATCCATAAGGGGACGAAAATGCTGGGCTATTTCGTTGGTGAATTGCTTAAACGGGGCGTGTGGATACTGGGTTCACCCTTGGAAGGCGTGGGAACTGGCAACCAAGGACTATCGATGCTTGAGGCGACATCGGTCGGTGAGCGCGTGGAGATTTACAAGGAACTGGCGAGTTGGGTCTTTAAGAACCGCTATGCAGTTTGGATACAGATTGAGGACTGGCAGCTCTTGATGGAAGACCTCGAAGACAGTGGACTCACCATTGAAGGTCACGATGCGAGTTGGATCGACTTGACCGTTGACGAGACTGCATTGTTCGATAGAATGGACAAAAAGTCGTGTCGTTACAAGGTGAACAAGGCTCTCAAGGAAGGCGTTGTGATACGGGAGACAGCCAATCCCGATGCTTTCTTGGACGTACACTATGACCAATGCCTAAGCGTGATGCATGGCAAGGGCTTGGAGCCGGTTCGATCAAAAGAGCACCTCCGTGAGATGATCAAGCTCCTGTATCCGAAATATCTGCTGTTGCTGGAGGCAGTATCGCCCGACGGAAAGATCGTGGCGACCGGAATATATGCTACAAGCGACAAGAGCGCTTGTAGCTTTTCAAGCGCTAGCTATCGCGATTATTCCCATCTGTGCGCAAATGAGTTGATTCGATGGGAGGCCTTTAAGCGTTGTAAGGAAAGAGGAGCACTTTTCTTTAACAACAATGGATGTATGCCATTCAAGTTGAAATTCGGTGCCCTGCGTGATTTCCGTCCAAGGATTGTCTTCTCAAAATACAAAGGACTGTCATCTTTCAAAAGACTGTTTGGCAGGTTATATCGTAGATTTAGATTTACTTATATAAGATTAAGAAATAGATGATTTTTTTAAAAGACTATTAATATAAAGAATAATATAATTTAAAAAAATAATTAATTAATACAAAATAGTGTTGACAAATAATAATTTCGTTGTATTTTTGCAGTGAAAAATACAACTGTAATGAAAGATCTGTACAACGAAATTGCCAACATTCAGTTTAAACAGATTAATCCTTCTTCAGAAGATTGGCATACCATTGAAAGCACAGCCGACAATACCGTCTATAAAACCGAATCATGGCTCAGATATCTGCAAAAAATCGGCTGCAAGCCTTTCGTGTGCGAGGTCTGTAAGGATGGAGATAGGATAGGATTCTTTGTTGGTGAACAAAAAAGACGTTTTTTCAATGTTGTCGGTGCTCCTATCGAAGGTGTCGGCACCGCTCACCAGGGGTTGGCAATGCTCGAGCGGACTACGGCGAGCGAACGTATCGCAATCTATAATGCGTTAGCGGTATGGATCTTCAAGAAACGCCATGCAGTGTGGTTTCAGGTGGAGGATCAATGTATCACTGAAGTCGATGCCATAGAAGCCGGTGCGAAATATGAGAAACATGACAGAAACAACCTTGATTTGACACTTGGTGAAGACACGCTTTTCCACAATATGTCTCAGAAATCGTGCCGATACATGATCAACAAAGCTGTCAAAGCAGGCGTCACGATCCGAGAGGCAACCGATCCAAATGTTTTTCTGGACTTGCATTATGCCCAGCATTTACAGGTTATGCGTAGCAAAGGTTTGGATGCTCTGAAACCCAAGTCGGTATTCAAGGCTTTGGTTGATGCCACTTGGCCATCGGATATGCTGTTGTTGGAAGCTGTGCTTCCTGACGGCACCGTCGTTGGCACTGGCATGTACGCTGTTAACCATGGCAGTGCATGCTATTTCAGTGCCGCCTTCGACAAAGAATGTGGCGTCAGCCCGAACGAGCTGATGAATTGGGAAGCCATCAAACGTTGTAAGGCCAGGGGAGCACGCTTCTTTGACTTCAACGGTGTGTCGCAATGGAAGTTCAAATACGGAGGCACTTATTATGTACAACCTAGACTGGTGTATATGCGATACCGTTGGCTGGTTAAAGCCAGAAAAACCGCCTCTGACTTCTATCATAAGTTCCGTTATAAATTGGTGAAATTGGGAGTATAACAGATGTTGAGAACCTATTTGTTTTCCTTGGGCCATCCGGCGCATTTCCATATGTTCAAGCACACAATACGTTCGCTGAGTGACGAGGGGAACCGTGTCGTGGTGGTAGTGCGTCCCAAGGACGTCCTTGAGCAGCTGTGCATCAACGAAGGACTTCAATATGTGAAAGTTGGCGAGCGTTCCGCCAAAGGCGGGAAGTTGGGAAAAGCCATTGAGGTGTTGCGCCGTTTCCTTGCTATTGCCAAGATCGTCAGAAAGGAAAAACCATGCATGTTGATTGGATCCGATGGCGTGATGGCTCATTTGGGTTTTTTGTTTCGCATCCCATCATTTGAGTTTTTCGATGATGATTACAGCATCATTAAGCTGTATGCTTGGACGTTTTTCCCGTTTTATACGGATCTGGTGTGCCCCAACGTCACTGATCCTGGACGCTGGAAGAAGAAAAAAACCGGCTATGAGGGATATCAGAAGTTGGCCTATCTTCATCCCAACAGGTTTATCCCTGACAAGGAAGTGGTGAAACGCTATTTTCCTGATGACAAACCTTACTTCCTTCTTCGGTTTGCGAAACTCAATGCACATCACGACGGAGGTGTCGGTGGCATCGGCATTGAGATGGCACGGCATCTGATAGAGATGCTTTTGCCTTTCGGGAATGTGTATATTACATCGGAGCGTCCTTTGGAAACGGAATTCGAAAAGTACCGTCTTCACATTAATCCTTCCGACATGCATCACATTCTGGCTTTCGCGCATTTGTATATCGGCGATAGCCAAAGCATGGCGGTTGAGGCTGCCGTTTTGGGTACTCCAAGCTTGCGAATCAATGATTTTGCCGGCAAAATCAGTGTGCTTGAAGAACTTGAGCATAAATACGAACTGACATTCGCATTTTTCCCTTCGGAGATGCAGCGAATATACGATAAGTTGGACGAACTGTTGGCTTTGGAAGACCTCCGTGAGGTGTTCCAGCAAAGAAGGCAAGTAATGCTTTCGGAGAAAATCGACGTTGCAGCTTTCTTCACTTGGTTCATTAAAAATTACCCGGAAAGCCGGAAAAAACCATGGACTTTACCTTAAGCAAATATAAAGAACTGTTGGAGGCTTTGGACAGCTGTGAGCAGGTTGTGCTCCGTCACGATGTGGACCGTATGCCGAAAAACAGCCTGGCGACGGCGTATATCGAACGTGAGCTTGGCTGGAAAGCCACTTATTACTTCCGCACGGTGCCCGAAAGTTACGACGAAGCCGTCATCCTGCAAATTGCCTCCTTGGGTCACGATATCGGCTACCATTATGAGTCGTTGGCTACATGCCATGGTGATATGGAGGCTGCCTTTGACGATTTTTGTCGGAACCTGGAGAAATTGAGGAAATTGGTACCCGTCACCACTATTTGCATGCATGGCAGCCCTACCTCAAAATGGGATAGCCGTGAATTGTGGAAACACTATGACTATCATAAACTTGGCATTGAATCGGAGCCTTACCTTGATTCCGGTTTTCCACAGCTCGTTTATCTGACCGATACCGGTCGTCGATGGGATGGATTCAGGGTGAGCGTCAGGGATAAAATCCCTGAACATCAAAAGTATTGGAATGAGAAAGGTTGGGTATATCATAGTACGGATGATATAATTGAGGCGATTAAAAAGGGGAACTTCCCGGAACGTGTGATGATCAATACGCATCCACAACGATGGACCGATAATAAATACCAATGGATGAAAGAATTGGTGCTACAGTCGGCAAAGAACCTTGTAAAACGGCTTTTTGTCTGAAAAAAATTGTAATTTTGCAATGGAATACATAAACCCCATGAAACGTTGTAAACTTTTTATCATAATGGTCTGCCTGATGGTCGTGGCAAGTTCCTGTGTCACTTCCAAGGACGTGAGTTACCTCCGTGACATCTCGCCAGACGTAAACATTCCCCTGAATAGCAAGTTCGAAGCGGTTATCAGTCCTTACGACCAGCTCCGCATCACTGTTTTTGGTAGTGGCTCTGAGAAGGAGTTGGCGGAACCGTTCAATCCTTTTGGAAATGTGCAAAGTAGCAGTAATGTCATTGGCTATTTGGTGGATGTCAACGGCGACATCCAATTCCCCAGCTTGGGGACGTTGCACGTCAAGGGATTGACACGTCTGCAACTCCAAGACACCATCACCCATCGTCTTGTCACGGGAAGCTATATGAACAATCCCATGGTTGATGTCCGTTTTGCGAACTTTAGGGTTTTTGTGTTAGGTACCACGGATGGAGGACGTGTGCTTGAAATTAATAATGAGCGATGCACATTCCTTGAAGCCTTGGCCATGGCGGGTGGATTGAACCAGTTCACAAGAAGGGATCGGATTGCTGTTATCCGTGAGGTGGACGGTGAAATGGTTACCCGTTATCTCGACCCCCGGTCGGCTGACGTGTTCAACGACCCGTTTTTCCTTCTGCAACAAAATGACATTATCGTCACCCAATCGTTCAAGAGATATTATACGAGGGATATTTTCAGCACGAGTTTGAGCGTTTTTACAACGATCACGTCTCTAGTGTCGTCGGTCAGTGTCATCTATTTGCTGATCACGGGACGAAACTGATTTTTTTTGAAACAAATGATTATGGAAAGTAATAAACTGAATAACAATTCTGGTAACAACGAAGACTTGTCTTTTCTGGAAGATAATGCGTCAGGTATCCAATTCAAGGACATCCTCTTCATTGTGATCCGCAATCTGCACTGGTTTGTCCTTTGTGCCTTGATTGGAGCCTGTATAGCCTATTATAAGGTGAAAGGAGAGGAAAAGCTGTATTCCAGTTCGGCCACCATTATGCTGAAAAGCGGAAGCAGCGGAGGGTCGGAGTCGTTGCGCTCGTCGGCCCTGATCAACGAATTTTCGAGAGGTGGCATTGCCATCAGCTCCATTTTTAACGAAGTGATGATTATCCGTTCGCAAACCTTGATGGAAAATGTGGTTCGTCGCCTTGACCTCAATACGTTGTACTCCTACACCACGCGTCTTGCCAAACGCAACAAGGCACTCTATAAGGACTCACCTGTCGAAGTAAGCTTCCCTGATGCCAACGAACAAATGTCTGCATCGTTTATGATAACACCCAAGGATACCATGACAGTTGTCCTATCGGAGTTCCAAGGTCGGAAAGACCTGCCGCCGATGACGGTGAAAGTGGGTGAAACGGCGAATACCCCTGTGGGAAAAGTGATGGTGTCCTATACGTGGTTCTATAATGAATCGTTCAACGACATCTCGATCAATGTGCAGCATTTTCCTGTGGCCACCGTGGCTTCATGGTACCGAGGTGCAGTGAATGTGGCTCCCGATGACGAGAAAAAGAACACCATTCTTCGCCTTTCCATCGTTGATACTTCGCCTACCCGTGCGGCCGATGTGCTGAATACGTTGATCGAAGTGTATAACGAGGATTCCATGGAAGACCAAAGACGTATCCTCAAATATTCTTCGCAGTACATCAACGATCGTATTGCCTACCTCGACCGCGATATCGACTCTATCTCTCAACAAGTGGTTGATTTCCAGCAGCGGCATAACATTATTGATGTGCATACCTATGGCCAGTCGTTTTTGGCGTCGAGCATTGAGTATTCTCAGGAGCTTAAAGATTTGGAGGAACAACGTGACTTGACACGATATCTTCTTGGCATAATGGATCAAAACGATGAATACGACCTTATTCCCAGCAATATGGGACTGAAGGGGAAATCGGCCGCATTGATTGACAAATACAACGAACTGGTGCTACAAACCAACGGTTATAAACAGGCAGGTACCCTCAACAATCCCAATGCCCAGGCTAAATTGGTTGAACTGAGTACCTTGCGGATCAGCGTGGAAGAGTCGCTTGATTCCTATCTGAGAGAGCTAAACACTCGGATTCAAGCGGTTTCTCGAGGTCGGCAAAACGTAAATATAAAGGTTCAATCGGTGCCTGAGGAACAGCTGCGGGTGAAAGCCATCGAAAGCAAAAAACAGATCAAGGAGGGATTGCTGTTAGCCATGCTCACCAAGCGTGAAGAGCTGTTGTTGAATGAACCGAAAATTGAGCCTTCGGCTAAGGTGATCGACCAAGCTTGGCCAAACTACTCCGCCATAGCTCCCAAGCCCAAGAAAGCCGTCTCCAGAGGTGTTCTGATAGGCCTGTTGGTGCCGATCGCCGTGATCGTATTACGCCGTTTGTTGGATACCAGGGTGCATTTCAGGGGAGATGTGGAACGGCTCACCAAAACGCCGTTCTTGGGCGAAATCCCGCTGAAAGAAGGAGTCAGGGATCATGCCGTCGTGGTAAAGGAGAATGGACGAGACTCAATTTCGGAGGCGTTCCGATTGGTCAGATCCAATCTGGAATACATGAAGAACCCAAATGGCAAGGGCGGACAAGTGGTGATGTTCACCTCGTTTATGGTTGCTTCAGGAAAGACCTTCGTCTCTACCAACCTTGCTACCAGCTTCGCCTTGGCGAACAAGCGTGTTGTGCTGGTTGACCTTGATATCCGTAAAGGTACTATCAACAAGGTGTTTGGCATGAAACCCAAAGTGGGCGTGTCGAATTTCCTGTCGGGAGCCGTTGAATCGGTGGAGGAGTTGATCAATCCCGACATGATCGTCCAGAATTTGGATGTGGTGTTCTCAGGACCTGTGCCGCCCAATCCGGCTGAGTTGTTAATGAGTAATCGGTTGGAAGAGATGATGGACTATCTGCGCATGCATTATGACTACGTGTTCATCGATAACGTGCCGCTTGGAATCGTTGCCGACCCCGAGATCGTAAAACGTGTAGTCGATACCACTTTGTTTGTGATCCGTGCCAATAAGACCGACCGGCGTTTGGTCTCAGAACTTGACAAGATTTATAGATCCGATAGGTTCCCGAATCTGTCGATAGTTCTCAATTCCGTAAAATACAAGAAGCGCAAGGGCTATGGCTATGGTAGCTATGGTTATGGCGGTTATGGCTACGGCTACGGTTACGGATATGGTTACGGTTACGGGTATGGTTACGGATATGGCTATGGCTACGGTTACGGCGGTTATGGTTATGGCAACGATGATGAGGATAAGGACAAGAACAAGAAGAAACGTCACTCAAGCCATCATCACCACCGTCATCAGGCAAAGACTCAGGAGGATTGAATGTCATGAACCTGTCGCATCTTGGTTTTTGTAAATCTGCCTTGCCGAATGGCTTCTTCAAGGAAGCATGCGACATCCATTCTCATCTGCTTCCTGGCGTGGATGATGGGTTCCCGACTTTGGAAAAGACTTTGGAAGGATTGGCCTTCATGGATAATCTCGGCTTTAAAGCGCTCAAAATGACGCCTCATTTCATGGAGGATTATCCAAACAACACGAAGAAGTCCATTGAGGAGAAGTATGCCGAGATGCTTCAGGCTGTTGGGGACACCGTTCATGTGGAGATCTCCTTGGGGGGCGAGTATATGTTGGACTCGTGCTTCATGGATCGCTTCGAAGAAGGATTCCTGACGCTTGATCGGGAACAGTCGTTGGTGCTTTGCGAGACATCGTACATGATGGCTGATCCCATGTTCAAGGAGATGCTGTATCAGGTCATGCTGAAAGGTTACCAGCCTGTGATCGCCCATCCCGAGCGATATATGTATGCTTCCATGCCCTTGTACAAGCGTTGGAAACAGAAAGACTACCTGCTTCAGTTGAATCTGCTTTCGCTGGCAGGTGCTTACGGCAAACCAGCCAAAGTCAAGGCACATGAGTTGCTGAAAGAGGGTATGTACGATTTCGTCGGGACAGACCTTCATCGCATAGAGAATGTGGATCGCATGATTGCAGACATCCGTCTTTCCATCAAGGAAACGGATCAATTGTTGTCGTTATTGGAAAAGAATAAACAACTGGCTTAGAAATTGTAGCCAAGTGAGAAGTACATGCTGAATTGGTTCGTGCAATCTGACCATTGCGCGGTCAAAGCCAAGGGTCCTATGGCACTGCTGTAGGCATAACGAAGCCCCACACCTGAGTAAATCTCAGTTTGTGAGGCTTTTTTTTCGTCTGGGAAGTCATAACCCAGCAGGATGTTGTAGGTGCCTGTGATGTAGTGCTTGCTATGGAAGTTGTAACGCAGGTCGCAACGGATAACGGTGGCAAAGTCGCTGGCCTCGTTCAAGTTGCGTACGCCGATGAAAGGCATCTGCTGCTCAATGTACCGGCCGGGGATGTCACCTCCTATGGCGTTCCATAGGTTGGCATAGGGTGTGGCACCGATGGCTAGGCGGCTGTATAGCTGTGGGATGATAGTCAGCTTGCTGTTGCGTGGTGTGAGATATTGCTCGTAAGAAAAACTAAGGTCTTTCACCGACTTCCCCTTGTCCTTGGGATCGTAATAAAGATGGGCATTAAGCATGGTTCGAAGGCCATGATTTGCAAAACAACAATGGTCTAGATTGTCGAATTGAAAACTGACGTAAGGGCCAAAGAGACGATTGTCGTTGAAGGCTGAGGAGTGGACGATGACAAGCCCCGTGGTGTCGTAAGTGTCGTTGTCGAAGTATGATTGGTCGAAATGGGTGGTGGTGTAGGCAAATCCAATGGCGGAGTTAATGTTGCGAAGCTGGAACTGGGAGACATAAGCGCTAAATTGCCGTTGCGAATAGTGCAGGTTGGTGTTTTTGCGCAGGTCTTGAACCATGACTTTGAAATGCTGGCTGCGATAGTCATAGGCCAAATTGAGGTTTGCCACGGGAATCCATGAATAGGTGCCGGTAATGTTGAGACGTGGGTTGTAGCTGAGCCTGCCGGTGATGCCAAGCTTCGGCCCGGAGAGGTGCTTTTCGTTGAGTCCCAGTTTGATGAGCATGGCAGCGCCTTCTTCGCTGTCGTAACGGGTGCCTATGCCAATGACATGGGGAAGCGTGGGCTTGAAGTTGATCACAAGTTGGTAGGTTTCATCGGCTTTTTCGGGGATCTTGATGTCGCTTTCATAGAGGTTGTAGGTGATGTCATTGAAAGCACCTGTTCCACGATAGATGCTCACGGCACGGTCGATGTCCTGGGCGGTGATGTAATTGCCAACTTCCAGTCTGCCTTTTTTCGCCAGCCATCTGCTCTGTTGCATGCCAACCTGGTTGATGGTGATGGTGCTGATGAAAACGGGACCGTCCTTGAGGTTCTTGGCTTTGGGTGCCTGTAGCATCTTTTCAACGGGATGTCCTTCGCTTTGATCAATGTATTGCTTGATGCGCAAGAGCTGTTCGCGGTTTTTGTCGGCTCTCTCATAGCCGCGTCTCACCAAGGTGTCGATGGCATCAGGGGAGAAGCTCAAAGTGCCGTAGCCGGTGATGTCGGGATCGAGATACAAGGTGCAGAGCGACCTGTTGTCTTCCCTTTTTGAGCTTACGGCATTGGTTATTAAGTAACTGAGTACGTCGGGGAGTGAGGGGATGTCGTTCAGATTGGTTTTGCGTTTGTCGGAGACTTCCACGCCGATGATGATGTCGGCACCCATTTGGTGCAATACGTCGGCAGGGAAGTTGTTGACGAGTCCGCCATCGACCAGCACCTTGCCGTCGATCAGGACGGGGGAGAACACGCCTGGGATGGCCATGCTGGCGCGCATGGCATTGGGGACGCTGCCGTGGCGGATCACGACTTCCTCGCCGGTGGCGATATTGGTGGCCACGCAAGCAAACGGTATGGGAAGGTCGTTGAAGTCAATTTCGTCTTGGTAACCGACACACAAATCGTTGAACAGGTTGATCAACTCCGTGTTGTTGACATAGGCGCTGGGCAGGTAGCTGGCAAGGCTTTTGGTCTTATTCTTTCCCTTGTTGTTGAGCAGCCCCGAAAGGCTGAAAGGGACGTTCATGAACATGGTGCTGTTGCGTTGGCGCATCTCGGGTGACATGACGGAGCGGTCGATGGTGTTGCCGACGTATTCCGACCAATTCATGTTGGCGATGAGCACGGCGAGTTCGTCGGGAGTGTAGCCCATGGCATAGAGTCCGCCGATGATGGAGCCCATGCTGGTGCCGGCGATGTAATCCACGGGAATGCCTATCTCTTCAATGTATTTCAGCACTCCGATATGGGCGGCGCCTTTGGCGCCGCCACCACCAAGCACCACGCCCACCTTGGGGCGTGGTGCATTGATGGATACTTGCTTCTTGTGTTGTGCTTCAGCCTGAATGAACAGAAGACACAGAAGAACGCAACAGATTGTCCGTTTGATCATTTCAGTCCTCTTGCTCTAAGATAAGGTTCGTTGTCGGGATCCTGGCCGCGGAACTTGCGGTACTGGACCATGCCCTCGTCGTTGCCGCCGTCCTGGAGGCAGTACTTGCGGAAAGCCGCTGCGATCTCGGGGTTGAAGAGGTTGCCAGAGGTCTTAAAGTAGTTGAAGGCGTCTTTGTCCAAGACTTCGGCCCAGGTGTAGCCATAGTAACCGGCACTGTAACCGCCGTTGAAGATGTGTGCGAAGTTGGTGGCACGGTAACGGGGCAGAATCTCGGGGATCAGGTGGATGGCATCCATCTGCTGTTTTTCAAAGGCGTCCACATCGAGGTTCTCAACGTCGGTAAGTTCATGGAACTTCATGTCGAGGATGGAGGCGGCGATAAGCTCGGTGGTGTTGAAGCCTTGGTTGAACAGGGCACTGTTCTCGATCTTCTGGATCAGGTAGTCGGGCATCGGCTCGCCGGTTTGGTAATGCTTGGCATACATGCGGATGACCTCTGGCTCGGCAGCCCAGTTTTCCATGATTTGCGATGGCAGCTCAACGAAGTCGTGGGGCACGGCACCGCAGGTACGGTCGTAAAGGCCGTCGGAGAAGAAGGCATGCAGCGAGTGGCCGAACTCATGCCACATGGTCTCGGTCTCGTCCCAGTTGAGCAGGGCAGGAACGCTGTCGGTGGGTGGGGTGAAGTTCATCACCAGCGAGATCAGCGGATACACCTTGTTGCCGTTGATGTCGTGACCAGCGTTGCGGAACTCGGTGCACCAGGCACCACCGCTCTTCGAGGCACGTGGATAGTAGTCCAAGTACAGGATGCCGAGGAAGTCGCCGTTGGCTTCCTTGACCTCGTAGGTCTCTACGCCAGGGTAATACACGGGCAGCGTGTTGTTGCGGGTGAAGGTCACGCCGTAGAGCTTGTTGGCGGCCATGAACATGCCGTTGCGCACGTTGTCAACAGAGAGGTAAGGCTTGATCAGGTTTTCGTCAAAGTCATACTTCTCCTTGCGGAGCTTCTCGGCATAGTACCACCAGTCCCAGCCTTCAAGCTTGAAGTTGGCTCCTTCTTTCTTGGCGATGGCTTGCATCTCGGCGAGTTCGCGCTTGGCCAGCTCCTGGGCGGGGGTGAAGATGTCGGCGAGGAACTGATCGACGGTGGCGGCATCATGAGCCATGTTGACGGCCAGCACGAAGTTGGCGTGGTTGTCATAACCTAAGAGTTGTGCCCTCTGTTGACGCAACTGGATCATTTGCTTGATGAGCGCCTTGTTGTCATACTCGTTTCCGTTGTCGCCACGGTTGTAATAAGCGGTGTATATCTGCTTGCGGAGGTCGCGGTTGTCGGCGTATTGCAGGAATGGGATCAGGCTGGGCTTGCTGAGGGTGAACACCCATTTGCCCTCCAGGCCTTCCTCCTTGGCTTTCTGTGCGGCAGCTTCGATGCTCGATGCCGGTAGTCCGGCGAGGTCGGCTTCGTTGTCAATGACGAGCTTGAAACCGCTGTTTTCCTTTAACAGGTTGTTGCCGAACTGGAGGCTCAGCGTAGAAAGCTGCTCGTTGATCTGGCTCAACTCGGCCTGTTTCTCAGCGTCGAGGGCTGCTCCGCTGCGGACGAAGTCCTCATGGTATTTCTCCACTACGCGGATCTGCTGGTCGTCCAAGCCCATCTCATTGCGATGTTGATACACATAGTCGATCTTCTCGAAAAGTTTCGGGTTCATCGCGATGGCATCGCCATGCTTGGAGAGCATTGGCATCACCTGCTCGGCCAAGGCCAACAGCTCGTCGTCGCTGTTACATTCGAGGATGTTGAAGAACACGCTGCTGACGCGGCTCAGGGTTTGGCCGGACTTGTCGTAGGGCAGAATGGTGTTCTGGAATGTCGGAGTCTCCCCGTTGTTGACGATAGCGTCGATCTCTTCGAGCTGTTCCTTCATTCCTGCCTCAAAGGCGGGCATGTAATGCTCGGTCTTGATCTGGTCGAACGGCACGACCTTGAAAGGAGTCTGGTATTCGGTGAGGAATGGATTTGGAGTTTCCTGTTTGCTGTGGCTGCAGGATGCCATGACAATCATGCTTAGAGCTATCATGGGAATGATTTTTTTGTTCATGATAAATAGTTTTGAGATTTTGTGGCAAAAATAAGCAAATCTTATTAACTTTGCATCTGTAACGATCAACAAATAATCACTATGGAATATTATCAAATCTGGCTGATTGCCGCTATCGTGCTGGTGATCATTGAGCTTTTAACGGCAGGTTTCGGGGTGATTTGCTTCGCTATCGGTGCCTTGTTCTCGGCTTTGGCGGCCTTTCTTGAGGCCAATCTCGTATGGCAGATGGTGGTTTTCGCCGTTGCATCGGTGATTTGCTTCATCTTCCTTCGTCCGGTGCTATTGCGTCTGTTGGAAAAGAAGTCGAAAGACGTGAAAACCAACGCTGATGCCTTGATTGGTAAGATAGCCGTCGTTTCGGAAACCATCGATCCTGAGAAAAACCAAGGTCGTGTAGCTGTGGATGGTGACGATTGGAAAGCGGTGTCGGCCGATGGCACCGTGATCAATAAAGGTGAGAAGGTGGAGATCATCTCCCGCGACAGCATCATCCTCACCGTAAAAAAGTAAATCTTTAAATTTTTAAATGTTTAAATCTTTAAATTGGAATATATGGGAACTACAGTATTAATCATCCTCATCGCTCTCGTTGTGCTCTATGTGCTCAGCGGGATCAAGATCGTTTCCCAATCGGAAACCATGATCATCGAACGCCTCGGTAAGTACAACCGCACCTTGACAGCTGGCATTAATATCATTCTGCCTATCGTGGAAAGGGCTAAGGACACTATCGCTCGCCGTCAGACCGGTGCGCTGATGCGCGTGTCACGTATCGACATGCGTGAGCAGGTCTATGACTTCGACAAGCAGAGTGTGATTACCAAGGATAACGTTATGACTGAAATCAACGCTTTGCTCTATTTCCAGATCGTTGATCCTATGAAGGCGGTTTACGAAATCCAAAACCTTCCCGTGGCCATCGAGAAGCTGACCCAGACCACCTTGCGTAACGTGGTCGGTGAGATGGAACTCGACGAGACCTTGACTTCGCGTGACACCATAAACTCGAAACTTCGTACCGTGCTTGACGATGCCACCAACAAATGGGGTGTGAAGGTGAATCGTGTTGAGCTTCAGGATATTACGCCTCCTGAGAGCATCCGCCGCACCATGGAACTCCAAATGCAGGCCGAGCGTAACCGTCGTGCCGAAATCTTGAAGGCCGAAGGTGAAAAGCAGGCACAGATCCTGAACTCCGAAGGTGAGAAGCAGGCTGAGATCAATGCCGCTGAAGCCGACAAGCAGGCTAACATCCTCAAGGCTGAGGGAGAGGCTCGCGCCAAGATCCTCCAAGCTGAGGCTGAAGCTACCGCCATCCGCAACATCACTGAGGCTGTCTCCAGTGGTGGTGCCGATCCGGTCAACTACCTGCTGGCTGTGAAGTATATTGAGACATTGAAGGAGATTGCTTCGGGCCAGGACAACAAGACCGTCTATCTGCCGTATGAAGCCACCAATATGTTGGGTTCCATCGGCGGGATCAAGGATCTTTTCAATAAATAATATGACAAAATGTCATAAATTATTGTAATTATTACATAATAACAGGACAAATTGTCATAAATAATCATCAAAGCGGCTTGAAAAGGCCGCTTTTTTGTTTTGGCTCGCATTTTGACTAGGGTGGAAGTGTTCCTGAAAAACAGGAACGAAAAAACAGAATAAATAACATTAAAAAATAGGAGATCAAAACTATGTATCTTACCAGAAGAACTCAGGATTTCATTCCTACCTTATTCAATGAACTGATGAACATGGACACCGTTTCATATTCAGAGCCTAAGATGAACATCATCGAAAACAAAGAAAACTACTTGATCCAGTATTCTGTGCCTGGCCTGAAGAAGGAAGACCTGAAGATCAGCATCGACGCCGAGGGCAACTTGGTTGTTGAGATGAGCAAGGAAAACAATCACAAGGACGACAAGAAGGAAAACGGCGTGCGTTACCTGCGTCGCGAGTTCACCACCGAGCAGTTCCGTAACACTTTGGTGCTACCTGAGGACATCCACCGCAACCAGATCAGCGCAAAGGTCGAAAACGGCATCCTCGAAGTCACCTTGCCAAGGGTGACGGTCGAAGAGAAGAAAGCCCTCATCCAAAGCATTGAGGTCCAATAACCCTCCGTCATCGCGAACGAAGCGAAGCAATCCACATGGACTCGAAATGGTCTGTGTGGATTGCTTTTTTTTGTTCTCTTGAGAGAGTAAAAGGAATTCTCTTTATATTTGTGCGATTTTTGACCTACTATGAAGAAATTATTCCTTTTGGCTATAGGCCTAATGCTGTTGTCACTGGCCTTCTCTCAAGAAAAAAAGCCCTTGGTGACGCTCAACAACCTTCAATTGAGCACCCGCGCCGACTTCACTGTCGATTATAATCTTGGTAATGACACGGTTGATCCCAGCTTTGCCCACGGCTTCGCCGGGAAATACCTGGTGGTGGCGTTGGACGGCAAGATCGGCAGCAAGTTCTCCTATCATCTGCGCCAACGTCTCAATTCGCCAAATGTCAATTTTGCCAACACCTTCTTCCAAGGCACCGACTGGGCTTACCTCGACTGGAATTTCACCGACAACTTCTACCTCTCGGCAGGTAAGCAGGTGGTGGCCATAGGCGGCTGGGAATACGACACCAACCCCATCGATATCTACTACGGCACCGAGTTCTGGAACAGGGTCTGCTGCTATGAGATGGGTCTGTCGCTCAATTATTGCGACCAATCGGGCAACAACCACTTCCTCCTGCAGATGTGCAACTCGCCTTTCATCAATACGGCCATGCAAAGCATCTACGCCTACAACCTCATGTGGTATGGCAACTATGGCATTTTCAAGACCGCCTATTCGGTGAACATGATCGAATATGAACCTGGTAAGTTCATCAACTATATCTCTCTGGGAAACAAGTTGCAATTCAATGGTGTGGAGATGTATCTCGACCTCACCAATCGCGCTTCCTTTGAGCAACAACAGTTCTTTGGACAGGATCTCACGGCTATCTACGGAGTCGGCGTTGATATAGGAGAGAAGTGGATCGTCTTCGCCAAGGTCGGCTACGACTACAATCAAGCACAACTGCCCAATACCGAGGCCTATGACCAGTATGTGACCCCGGGCAAGAAGGTTGATTTTGAGAGCGTCGGGTTCGAGTTCTATCCCATGAGTGATCGCAGCCTGCGCCTGCATCTTTGCGGTTCCCACACCAGTGTCGATGGCGAGAGCAAGTTCCAAGCCAACCTCGGCTTGACCTGGAAAGTCGATTTGTTGCATGCATTGACAAAATAATCCGTTATGGCCAGAACAAAATACAACACACCCAAACGAAACACTTTATCCTATCACGATAGAGTGGAAAAAATCTTCAAAAAGCTTGAGGATATCATTAAGCGTCCCCTGCGCTTCACCACCAAGCGTAGTGTGGAAGCTTTCCTTTTCTTGATTGTTTTCATAGGCTTCTTCGGCCTTTTGGCCTATAAGATGACCCTGCCCAACATGCTGAACACCTTCATGCAGACAGCTTACCACCTGTTGTTGGAGACCGTGTTCTATATCATGGCCATCTGCGTTTTGATGGGTGCCATCAGCAAGCTGCTCACCGAGTTCGGTGTGGTACGTTTGCTGGAGAACCTGTTGCGTCCCTTGATGAAGCCGCTTTACAACCTTCCGGGTGTGGCGGCCTTGGGTGCCATCATGACCTTCTTGAGCGACAATCCAGCCATCATCACCTTGGCACATGACAAGAACTTCAACCGTTACTTTAAGAAATACCAGTTGGTGTCGCTGACCAACTTTGGCACGGCTTTCGGCATGGGCCTTGTGGTGGTAGCCTTCATGACGGGATTGGGCTTCGGCAAGGGAGCCTTGGTGGGTGTTGTTGGTGCCATCATCGGTAGTATCGTTTCAACGCGTCTGATGCAACGCTCCACCCTGAAAGCCTATCCTGAGCTGGACGCTCCTGTTTGTGATGAGGCCGGCGGCGATGAGCAGCAAATCTCCTTCAAGAGCGAAGGCGGCGTTTTCATGCGTTTCCTCAACTCATTGTTGGACGGTGGAAAAGACGGTGTCAGCATCGGCCTCGCCATCATCCCGGGCGTGCTTTGCATCTCCACCATTGTCATGATGCTCACCTTCGGTGCGGGACCGACGGGTTATACTGGCGAAGCCTACCAAGGTGTGCCTGTCATCAGCTGGGCGGCCAATAAGATCAACATCATCTTTGAATGGCTGTTCGGTTTCCAGGACGGTGCCCTGATCTCGTTCCCCATGACAGCTCTCGGCGCTGTGGGTGCCGCCATCGGTCTGGTGCCTCGCTTCATTTCCGAAGGTATCATCAACAATAACGCCATTGCTGTGTTTACTGCCATCGGCATGTGCTGGAGCGGATTCCTCAGCACCCATGCCGCCATGCTCGACAGCCTTGGCTACCGCAAGCTCATCGGCAAGGCCATCGGCGCACATACCATCGGTGGACTAGTCGCCGGCATTGCTGCGCATTGGCTGTACGTCTTGTTGGCCATGATCTTCTAATTTGGCACGATTCTTTCATAAATTAATTGTTTTGAATCATAAATCTTTAAATCATAAATCCTTAAATTTTTAATTATGAAAAAATCCTTATTAACACTTTTCGCAGCCATGCTGTTCACCATGGCGGCAAGTGCCCAGACTTACTATGTGTCGAAGAGCACTGGTAGCAACCGTAACGACGGAAGCAAGGACGCTCCGTTCAAGAACCTGGATAAAGCCATCGAGAAGGTTTCGGATGGTGCTACGATCTATGTAGCCGAAGGCAACTACTTTGGCGCTCTTGACAAAGGTAACATCCCTGTCACCAAATGCGTGAAGATTTACGGCGGTTACAATACCGATTTCTCGGAACGCGACGTGTTGAAATACAAGACCATGGTGCAGCCTACCGCTGCTTCCAACGGCACCGCCAGTGGCCTTGGCACCATGATCATCAAGGTGAACAACCCCAATGGCGAGGTTGTGATTGATGGTCTGCTGTTTGACCGTGGCAATAGCATTTCTTACAATGTCAAGGGCGAAGGCAAGCCTGAAGGCGTGGAGTGCCCCATGATGAACCCCATCGGTACCTCTGGCAAGGGCGGCCCCAACCTTGACGAGTCCAACGTGTTCACTACTGAGACCCGCGAGATCTATCTTGAGAACCCCAATTGCAAACAAGTCACCATCCGCAACTGTGCTTTTGTTAATGCTCCCAACTACGGTGTGGCTGGCCAGTTCCACTGCAAGATGCTCATTGACAATAATGTCTTCATCAATTGCCGTATGATGGCTTGCGATGTTTGGGGCGGTGATGCCAAGGATAACATGGTGGTTGAATTCTGCAACAACACGGTGCTCTTCACTTGGACCCGTCTGAAAGACCTTGGCGACATGGGTTGGGGTTTCCGTTACAACAACCGCACTGACAGCTATGTCCACCACAACATCATCGGCTGCAGCGCCTTCGCAGGCCTCGACCGTTGTCGTGTTGATACTCCCAAGGATCGTGAAGCCAAGAAGATCACGACCTCGGAATACAATATGTTCTTCCTCAACAAGCAAGGCGACCTCACCCTTCCCGGTGGCGGCCTTTACATGCGCGTCAACTGCGAGGACTTCGAGGAAGTTGAACAGCTGAAGGAAATTGACGGCTGCGTGCGCCTGAAGGATCCGAGCGTGCTCAAGGGCAAGATCAACGAGGCTTACCTCAACGGTTTCATCAATGTTTCCTACAAAGAGACTCTCAGCAGCGATCCCAACTCACCTGAGAACCAGTTCCGTTCAGCCATGGGCATGAACCAAACCGGCACCATGAAGTCATCGGCCACCATGTTCGCCAACCGCTATCCTTTCGAAGATGCACTGAAGATGTTCGGTGCCATCAGCGGGTACGGTGCTCAACTGCCGAAATGAAATAAGAAATAATAAATAATAAGTTAGAAGGCTGACTCTCATTTGAGGGCCAGCCTTCTTCTGTCTTCTGACTTCGGTCTTCTTTATTCTTTAATGATCTGCTTGTATTTTAGCTTGGTGACTTCGCCAAACTTCTCAAGATCTTTCTTATCGACCTTCTTCGGTCCCGACATCATGATGATGACAGGACGGCCTTTGACGTTGCGCTCGTAGAAGCTTATCACATCCTTGAACTCAGCCTTGCGGATGCGATCGTTGATCTCGGTGCGGGGATCGTGGTCGAAGCCTTTCTTGATCCAATACCGCACTCTTTCGGGTTTTCCTCGGAAGGTGACGTAGTTGCTGGCGTTGGCCTTGAGCAGGGCTTCCTTCGAGGCGTTGAACTTCTCAATGCGCTCGGGCATGTCCTTGATCAGATCGCTGAAGGCACTGATGCCGTCAATGGTCTTGTCGCCTTGGGTACCCAAGAAACCGTACAATTGGCCGGGCTTGCGCTGCAGATAGTCGTAACCGTAAACGGAGTAAGCGGTGTAGCCCAATGAGCGGAACTCCCTGATTTCTTGGAATACGATGGAGTACATATCGGTGCCGAAGTACTTGCTGAACACGCTCGACAAAGCCTCATCCTCCAAGCTCAGCTTTTCGCCGGGGACGTAGAACCAGATGTTGCTCTGGCGGAACTTCTTGTTGGGGGCGAAGAACACCTGTGGCTCGGTGAACTTGTTTTCGAAACGCACCTTGATCTCGCCTTTCAGGGGCTTTAAGGGCAGGATGCGATGTGCCATGATCGACTTGGCCAGGGTCTCGGGATCCTGATTGCCTGAGTAGGTGACGTAGCCGTCGCGTTGGAGGGCTTCGGCGATCTCGGCGAGGAACTCGCTGCCGCTGAGTTTCTTCCATTCCTTGATGCTTCTATGGTTCAAATAAATGGATTTTTCGCCATACAGGGCATATTCGCGGACGGCTCTAGCCCAGGTGGAGGCATCCTCCTTTGAGGTCTTTATGCCTGACATCTCGTTTTCGGCCAATACCGCAATCTGGCTCTCGTCGTTCGACGGATGGTAAAGCTTCTGGTAGCAGAGATCCAGCAGGCGCTCTTGGTCTTTCTCGAATCCGGTGACACACACCACGTACTCTTCGTCATCGCAATAGGTGTAAATGCTGGCGCCCATCTTCTGGAGTTCCAATGCGAATTCCTGATATGGCATGTCCTCGGTACCCTGCAAAGCCTTGTATCTGGTTGCGATCTCCAGGTCGGGATCGATCAAAAGGCCGTAGTTGAAGTGGAATTTCAACTCAAAGAGGTCGTTGACGGGGTTGTTGGAGGAATAGAGTTTGAAACCTTCGCTGATATCAGTGATCTTCACGTCTTCACCAAACTTGATGACCTGCGGCGTGACCTCGGGCACTTGCTCGGCTTCGATCATCTTGGCGAAGTCGGATTTCATGTTGGTATTTTTGGCTTCGAGGGGTTTCCAAGTGGGCTTCTCCACCTTGTCCTTGGGTGCTGAACCCATCTTTGAGCGGACGTCGAGGTAGTCGTTGCCAAAGTATTTGTTGGCCACAGCGACCACTTCCTCCTTGGTGATGTTCTTGATGCGCTCGGTTTCGGCAAGGAACTCCTCGTAGGTCTGGCCGGTACTCTCCATTTCAAGGAAGAGGTTGGCCAACTTGTAGAGGTCTTCGGTGGCTCGGATGCGACTCGTCAGCATGTCAATGCGCACAGCCTCAAAGAGGTCGTCGCTGAACTCGCCTTTCTTCAGTTGCTCAAGACATTCAAAGATCAGGTTTTCGGCTTTCTCGTGCGATTGGCCGATCAGTTTTGGGATATAGATCATCACATTGGCACCGTGGTCCTCAAGTGAAAGGGGCAGCAGCATGGCACCCATCAACTTGCCTTCGAGCGTTAGCTTGTCGGCCAAACCGGTCTCACCGTTGCAGAAGATGCTGCAAGCCATGGAGAGCGGGATCATGTCGGGGTCGGATTCCTTAATGCCGGGGTAGATCAAGGCACCCATCTTAATGGGGGTCATCCTGACGTTTTGAACCGTAGCGCCTTTGAATTTAGGCAGGGTGAAAGTAGGTTCTTTCGGCAAATCGCCTTTGCGCCAGGTGCCGAACTTCTCGGCGATCATGGGTTCGATTTCCTCGGTGTTGAAGTCGCCCACCAGTATCAAAGTCATGTTGTTGGCCACATAGTAGGTGTTGAAGAACTCGCGCATCTTGGCGGGCTGAGGGTTTTTCAGGTGCTCGGTGTAGCCGATGACGGGACGGCCGTAGGGGTGGTCGCCGAAGGCTTCCTTGAAGAGGTATTCCTGGAAACCGTTGATGGGGCTGTCGCCATACATGTTCTTCTCTTCGTAAACGGCCTCCAACTCGCTCTGGAACAGGCGGAAGATGGGGTTGCGGAAGCGTTCCACATACACGTCCATCCACTTGGAGAGCTGGTTTGACGGGAAGATGTTGTAATACATGGTCATGTCCCACGAGGTGCCGGCGTTCAAGCTTCGGCCACCCATTTGGGTGAGGATAACATCGACTTCGTTCGGAATGGCATAGTCGGTGGAAGCAAGCGACAACTCGTTGATCTTGTGCTGGATGGCATTGCGGGCTGCTGGATCGGTGGTCTCATGCAGCTTGTCGTACATCAGGCTGATGCTGTCGAGATATACCTTTTCTTTCTCCCAGTCGATGGTGCCGATACGGTCGGTTCCCTTGAACATGATGTGCTCAAAATAGTGGGCCATGCCTGTGGCGTCCAAAGGATCGTTTTTGCTGCCTGCATGGACATACACGGCACCGTAGATCTCGGGCTGGTCGTGATTCTCGCACAGTACAACCTTCAGGCCGTTGTCGAGATGATAGGTCTTGGTCTTAAGCCCCGTCTGCGCGGAAACCAGGCCGCAGAACAGCAGGGCAACGAGGATTAATAAATACTTCTTCATTGTTGGTTTGTTGAGGTGTTTATTTGTTTAATTGTTGTCATGTCAAAAGTAATAGCCTATGGTGAAGTTGCCAGCATGGAGTTTGGTTTTAGGTGCATCTTGGTTGACAAACATCGGGTTGAGTTGGTAACGGCGACCGCCCGAGATCTCCACCTTGCCGAATCGGGTGCCGATGGCCCAGCTGATGCCATATTGGTTGGGGTCGATGCTCAACTCAGGCTTTCCCGAGAAATCGGCACTTAGGATGCGGCCGTAAAAGCCGCCGAATTCCACGAAGAAATCCACTCCAGGAGCTCCTCCTATCTTTATGAATAGGTTGAGGGGAACCAGAATGGACTGCTGTTGGTATGGCAGATAGTCATTGAACAGGTTGTTTTCATCCGGGTATTTGGCCCTGAGCAACTCGTACTGAGCTCCGGTTTCCAAGGCAAAATGGGAGCTGAGATTAAACTTTGCCATGATACCCGCATTGACTCCGTAACGGTTCTTCCCAACGAAACCCGCATTGGGGAATTCGATGTTCGCATTGACCAGCGAAACCGTCGGCTCGATCTCAAACACCTTTTTCTTGCCGCTGTGGATGGGGGATATTTTCCCTGTGGGGGCAAACTTTTCATCGGTGGCGCAGCACATGGTAACGTCTGCCATATAATCAGTAATCCTGTCAAGCCCTTTGTAATCAATGAGTTCTGGATCGTCTTCGGGCTTGTGGTAAGGCGACTTCAGGCCAGTGGTGACATACCAGGTGGCCACACCTTTCTCTGCAAAGCCTCGGGTGTCGGTAGCTCCAAAAATGGAAGTCTCGAAGTCCTTGACCTGAATGTCGATATGCATCTTTTCAGCCTCTTCGCGAAGCAGGCGTTTTCCGTTCTTGATGGTGGCTACACCCTCGAAGTGCAAGGCCTTGCCCTTTTCGAGCCACCCAACCATGTCGATGCTCATCATCAGCTTGACTTTTGATAAATCCAGCTTTTTCGAGAGGTCGCTCGATCCCCAAAGACCTATCTCTTCGGCATCGAAAGCAGCGACAATGATGCTGCGTTTCAATTCGTTTTGCCGGCTTTTGAGGATGCGCGCCATTTCGATGATGGTGGCGGTTCCTGAAGCGTTGTCGTCGGCGCCATTGTAGATCTGGTCGTTCATAACGCCAAGATGGTCGTAATGTGCCCCGATAATGATGTACTCGTCTTTCAAGACAGGGTCGTTGCCGGGAATGATGCCAACCACGTTCTTGTAGGTTTTGCCATTCCTTTCAAAGCTCTCATACCAGCCATTTTCAAAATAAGGTTGGATGCCGATTCCCTCAAACTGGCCAACAATGTAGGCTGCAGCCTTGGCTGCGTCTTCGCTGCCTGCCTTGCGACCGCGCAAGGAGTCGCCCGCCAAGTAATACACATGACGGGTCAGCCTGTCTTGTTGGGTTTGGGCAAAGAGTGAAACGAAGCCCAGTAGGGCGATGATGAGTAACAGGTGCTTTTTCATGGTATTATTTGGAGAACATTATCTTTTCACTGTTGAACATTCGGGTCAGCCCCCAAACGGCAATGCCGGTGAAGGCAACGTTTGAAGCCAACATGACGATGACAGGCATCCACCTCATCTCGTGGGCGAAGGTGGCGGTCATCACCTGGATGGAGTTGTAGAACGGGATCATATAGCTTGTCAGGCTCTCAGGTGTGCCGCTCTGGAACATGGGGGTCAAGCCGCAGAACATCACTACCAGCATGAATGGAACGATCATGGTGCCGGCGTTTTTGACGTCCTTGGCCAAGGCTGAGAGCATGCTCACCACGGAGGCCATGATCAACACTGTGGCCAGAATGGTGATGAGAAGCACTGCATAGTCGGCTCCAGTGTAGTTGAGACCCAATTCGATACCTGCTGTGTCGGCTTGTATCATCTTGGGAAGCGACAGCACGATGCCGATGAAGCTGGAGAGGCCGCTCAAGAGTGCCATGCCGCTTAGCGACACCACTTTACCCAGTGCCAACTCGTTTCTACGCATCGGGGTGACGAGCAAGGTGGCGATGGTACCGCGTTCCTTCTCGCCGGCAATGGCACTGGGGGCGATGGCCATCACGCCACTGAAGAGCATCATCAGGATGAGCATCGGGATGAGCTTGGAAAGGATGCTGCCCAACACATCGTCCTGGCTGGCCATGTCGAAATGAGCCTCCTCGTTGTCGGCACGGTTGATGTCGAAACGGTTGCTCAACTGGTCTTCGTAGGTGGAGAGCGACCCTTCTAACATGTAGTAAACGCGAGAAGAGGCGTTGTTGGCCGAGTTGTAATAGATCTTCACGTTCGGTGCCGCCTCGCCGCTTTGGGGGTTGTAAGTGGCCACCAATGAGTCGAACTCTTCGGGGAAAATTGCCAATACCTCGTTGAGGTCCTTGTTTTCCAGATTGTCAATATCTTCTTGTGAAACGGACTGTTTTAATACAACGGTGGCGGGAAGGTTCTCCCACATGGGAACCACGCTCTCCGGCAGGTTCTCCACACGCACGGTTACCAGTTCGTTGGCGCCTTCGGTGGCCATCTTGCTCATGCCGTTACCCAAGAGGCTGTAAATGATGTAGATGAGCAAACCTGGCATGATGACCGAGGTGAACAACAATTGCTTGTCGCCGAAGAAACGGGCGAATTCTTTCTTAATGATGGTTAAGGTGTTGTTTTTCATTCTTCGCCTCCTTTCTGTTCTTTGTAAATCTCGAAGAAACGGTCCTCAAGCGAGAGTCCGTTGCATACTTCATCAAGGGTGCCGCAGGTGATCATGCGACCGTCAATGATGACACCCACGCGGTCGCACAGCTTCTCCACTAGGCTGAAGATGTGGGTGCTGAGAATGATGGTCTTGCCTTTGGAGCGCAAGTCCTGAAGGTAGTCGGTGACAGTACGGGCAGTCAACACATCGAGGCCATTGGTAGGCTCGTCGAAGATGATGATGTCGGGGTCGTGTACCAACGAAATCACCAGCGAAAGCTTCTGTTTCATGCCGGTGGAGAGGTTGGCCACCTTCACCTCAGCGAACCTGTCGATGCCAAAACGGCTGAACATCTGGCGTTTGCGCTCCTGGGCGGTGGATTCATCGACGTGGTGCAGCTGACTGAAGAAGTTGAATAGGTAATTCGGGGTAAAGAAGTCCTCCAATTTTAGCTCGGAAGTGAGGAAGCCTATCTTCCCGCGAACCTCTTCAGGCTGGTTGACCACGCTGTAGCCATCGAGGATGGCATCGCCACTGTCAGGGTGAATCAAGGTGGAGAGCATGCGCAGCGTGGTGGTCTTGCCTGCACCGTTGGGACCCAACAGACCGAAGATCTCGCCTTTGTTGGCGGTGAAGGAGAGGTTGTCAACAGCGACAATCTCTTTTCTGTTTGTCCTTTCTATTTTCTGTTGTTTGCGCGAGAGCTTGAAGGTCTTGCTAAGTCCCTCTACGCGAAGTATTTCATTCATTTTACTTAATGTTATTGTTTGGCAAAATTAAGAAATTCCTCCTCGGTAATCCCCAATAATCGCATCTTCTTGATGACTTGGGGTAATTCCTCGTTGATAAACACTTCCCTCATCCGTTTGAGCACAAGTTCTTTGGCTTCGTTTGCGATGAAATAGCCGATGCCTCGCTTGTTGTAGATGATGCCGGCGTTTTGCATGGTCTCGTAGGAGCGCATGATGGTATTGGGGTTGACACCTAACTCGATGCCGAGTTCGCGAACGGAAAGCAGCCGGTCTTCGGCCTTAAGCTCACCGCTCAAAATCTGTCCATAAAGCTGGTCGCAGATCTGTAGATATATGGGTTTATGTGCGTTGAATTCCATGGTTTAGTATTTTTGGGTTTTTAGTTTGAAAAAGATGCCGATATAAAGGCCAACAGTGACGATGGTGTGAAGGATGTTGCTGAAACTCATCATTCCCCTGGTAAAGTCAGTGATGGTGTCAATATTCATTGAACTTGTGTTGCCTTCGGTCATCCATGGGAAAATGCCTCTGCTCAGCATGAAGAATTGCATGAACAATGAGAGGACATAGGAAACACCGATCATCACAGCCAGGGTTTTGCCGGTCTTATGGGTCTTGAACAGCAGGTTGCCGAACATGAAGAGGCCGACGTTAAAGATGAGACTGAGAATGATGGCATAGGAATAACCTGGACCGAATGTGCTTAAGAACTTTTGGATGTCTCCGTTGAAATCGCTGACGACACCGACGTTGTTCAGGGCACCTATTTCAGAAATGAAATCCAGAAAGACATGCCTAAACCCCCAATGAGTGATGTAGCGGTCAAAGCCGCCGAAGGGCAGCAGGGTCAACAGGGAGTCAAGAGCCCAGGAGCCCAATAACACGAGGACAGGAGTCAGAAGACAGAAGATCGCATAGCTGAGATATTTCTCGAGGTTGGAGGCGGGCAGTATGGCAAACCTGACGCCTTCTCGAGGTAGGTTGATGTCTCCAAAGGCTTTGGCCGGCACCATGATGATGGCTAAAAAAACGGCAAGGTAGATGACCGTAAAGCGCACAAAAGCCACCATGTGGAAGTCGAAGATGATGGTCAGCAGCCACAGCACCAAGGTCAGTCCACTGAGGATGGCAAGGGTGATGCCGAAGTTGCGGAAGTACTTCCTGCCATCCATGGCAAGGAGCTTGCCGAAACGATTGAGATTGAATGTGTTATTCATATATATTAGTATTTTTGGTTCTTGATTCTACGATAAGTAAGGATGTAAAACACGATGGCTAAGACCAGCATGAAGGCATCGAAGAGCCACGGAAGGATTTCTGGGTTCGAAATGCCATAACATTCCCAGCGGACAAAGGCTTCCCAGAAGTGGCACAGCTGCAAGGCCATGGTGATGACGAAGATGATGAGCATGCCCCAAGCAATGGTCTTGCCGGCTTTGCGCTTCTTGAAAACCATGTTGCCGAACAGGAAGATGGACGAAAACAGCAGTATCGAACAGGCGATGGCTGCCAAGAGCGATCCGAGATGGCTTTTGGGAAGCGCCACAAATCCTTCGAATCCGCCAAAAGGCAGCAAGGCAAGCAGCGTATCAACAGCCCAGCTTCCCAGTCCCACGAGAATCGGGGTGAGGATGGAGCAGTAGAACAACATGCTGAAGAACTTCTCGGCGTTAGTAGCGGGTAAAGTGGCGAAGCTGACACCGTCGCGCGAGAGGTTGGCTTTGCCGTAAACCTTGGAGGGGACGAAAATCAACACGGAATAGACCAAGATGGCGATGGTGGAGATTCTTGATTCCATGGTCAAGGTGAAGTCAAAGATAAGGGTTGTAATCCAGCCTATGACGGGGATGCAACTCCATACGATCAGCGAGATGCCGAAGTTCCGGAAATAGTTCTTCCAGTCCTTTGCCAGCACCTGACCGAAACGATCGAAACTGAATTTGTTATTCATGACTTAGCCCTTTCTTATCCAAAAAGTTGCTTGATGGTTTCCTTGTTCTTCATCACGGTGTTGAAGAGGATCTCCACGCTCACCTTGCTATCGACGCCCTCTGGATTGCGGGTCACGTTGACATAGCCGCCGGGGATCATCTCGCTATAAAGTGCCGTATCGTCTTTCTCGGTGCCGTAGTCGAAGTAGAGCTTGTCAGTGATGGCTTGGAAGGTGGCCTTCAACAGCACCTCGTCATGGTCAAGGATGATGATGGGGTCGATCAGGTTCTCGACATCTTTCACCTGGTGGGTGGAAATGATGATGGTGCGGTTCTCGTTGGAGTGCTTGGCGATGACCTGACGGAAGAGGGTCTTGGATGGGATGTCCAAGCCATTGGTAGGTTCATCCAACAGGAGATAGTCGGTGTTGAGCGCCAAAGCGGTGGCGATCAAGCACTTCTTCTGTTGACCGAAGGAAAGTTCGGCATACTTGCGAGCAGGATCGACTTCCATCTCCTTGCAAAGCTCCAGGAATTGGGCTTCGTTGTAGTTGGGGTAGAAGGGAGCAAGTTCTTTAATATTATTAATAGGTGTACCCTCCGGGATGGCGAAATCCTCGGAGATGAAGAAGATCTTTTGCAGGGTTTCAGGCAAACGGTTGAATGGCGCAATGCCGTCAACCATGCACTCGCCTGCACTGGGTTTCTGCAGTCCGCTGATGAGCTTCAAAAGGGTGGTCTTGCCCACGCCGTTTTCGCCCAACAATCCATAAATGTTGCCTTTTTCAAAGTTCAGGCTGATGTTCTTGAAGACTGGTTGATACTTGTAACCGAAGTCTAAATTCTTGATTTCTATCATTTTAAATTGTTTTTAAGTTGTTTTTCTTTAGTGTATTAGTGATGTAGCACACTGCAAAAGTACAACAAAAAAACAATTTGTCAAGAAAAAAAGAAAAAATTTTTTTCGTCATTGCGAGCGAAACACGACTGTCAAAGCTTACTATAATGGCATAATAATATTCCTTCGGAATCCTTTCTGTGAAGGTGCATAGCGCCTCCGAGGCAGTTTTTATAGACTTTGCAGTCCTTGCAGATGCCTGTACGCATCCAATTGCGGTCACGGAAAATCTGGAAACGGTTTTCCCACACGTCATGGAAATCATCCTGATAGATGTTGCCTTGGGCGAATCGCCTGTCGATATTAGGGCAAGCGGAGATGGAACCATCAACTAAAATGGATCCGATGGTGATGCCGGCGCGGCAAAAGTAGAACCAGTCGCGAACCTTGCGCTCGTATGGACCTACATAGGCCTCACAGCTGAATTTGGCGTCAATCTTGCCTTCTTTTCGGGTGGCAGCGATGAAATCCATCAACTGCCTGAATTGTCCGTCGTTGAGTTGAAGATTGGGATCCTCGGCAGCTCTTCCAATGGGTTCGATGGTGAAAAAGCGCCATGCCTTCACATGATGCTCAATAAGCAACTTCTTCAGGTCGTTCAACTCGTTGAGGTTCATTGGACTGACGCAGGTAACCACGTCATAGGCGAGTTTTCTTTTCTCGTTGGCCACCAAGTCGATGGCATGCAAGGCATGGTCGAAGCTGCCTTGGCGTTTGCGAAAGGCATCGTGGGTGTCGTGCAACCCATCCAGGCTGAAGGTGACGCTGCAAAGGCCGGCGTTCATCAATTCTTTGTGACGTTCCTCATCGTAGGCCCAACCGTTGCTGACAATGCCCCAAGGGAAGCCGTGTTGGCGGAGCTGCCGTCCGCAGTCGGCCAAATCCTTACGGACCAAAGGTTCTCCACCCGTGATGACCACTAAGATGGAATTGCGGTCATATCTGGTTTCCAGTGGTTTGATAGCCTTCAGGAAATCCTCGAAAGGCATGTCTTTATACAAAGAGGATGCCGTGCAATCCGAACCGCAATGCCTGCAGCTGAGGTTGCATCGTTGGGTGCATTCCCAAAAAAGATAATTCAGTTCGTGGAGCTGGGTCTCTTTTTTGCGAAAATAGTTGTGGAAGGCCTGAAGCATGGATTATTCAGCTTCGATCTCCCTGGGGACGTCCGGAATGGAGTCTTGGATGCTGTCGTCAACTTGATAATAGTCGTCGTCGTAATTTTGGAAAGGCTCATGCGGAGCACCGTAGCATGCCTGCATGACGAACATGACCGTGGCGAACGCCGACGCTTTCAGCAAACCTCTTAACCATTTGTAAATTTTCATAATGATAATATTGTTGATGTTATTTTTTGATGCTAAGAATGACGCCCAGGGCTACGCCGAGGAAGGCTGCAAACAAAACCTGCAGGGTAGGAGGCAACAAGAAGGTGATGGTGTGCATCGGATACCAGAACAGCGGAATGGTCTTTGCGAAGACAAAGCCGTATTGGATGTCCCAGTTGATCTTCTTGCTCATCTTCTCGCGAATGTTGAGCGGATGGCTGAAGAAGCCTTTCAGTGTGCCACCGGTTTCGGCCACGTGGATGTCGGTGATCTTGTGGAAGGTCATGAAAACGGGCGCGAACAAGGTGTTCATCAACACACTCACGCAGAGGGCAACAAAGAACTTGCCCCAGCTAAGCTCACCGGCAAACCATTCGGCTGCTTTGCCATCGAGGTGGAAACCTCCATCCAACAGCTTGACGGTACCGGTCTTGAAAATCGTCATGGCCGAGGCGATCACCACGCCCAACACGCCCCAAACCAACAGTTTGGGTAGCAGCCCGAAGCCTTTCTTGATATAGACGCCCTCACGGATGCGCAGGGCCAACATCTCACCGAAGGTGCCAAGGATGGCAAACTTGAAGAAACTCATCAAAAGTCCGTGGTTGGCCGTGGTGGTGTTGAACCACTCCCAGGCGCCGGGGATGAAGGCAAAGCCGCAAATGACCGCGGCTACAATCAATAGGGTGATAACATCTGCTTTTTTCATGCTTCTTCCTGATCTTGTTTGATGCGTTTGTCAATCTCCTTGTTCTGCCAATACCTGCCCAACAGGCAGAGCACGCATACGCCAAAGAGGATGCCTCCCATCACAAAGCCGGTCTGGGAGGCAATCTCGTAATTGGTTTCCTTATAGTGAAAATACAGCCATAGCCCGTATCCCAAGATGCCTAAGTCGCCGAGGATGCAGATGGCATAACCCAAGGTGCGATTCTTCTTGTCGGTCTTTTTTAAAAGCCTGTCGCCGAAGAAGGTGAACAGCACCAATGCGGCGTAAATCAGGTAGATGAGAGAACGGCTGGTGATCATATGGCTTTATTTTTCAATTCTGATACGGGCATCGACGGCGGTCACATAGCGTGGGTTGCCGAGGAGCGGGTTGAGGTCCATCTCGGCGATCTCAGGGGCGGCTTGCACCAGCGCACTGACGCGGGCCACCTGGTCGGCATAGAGGTCGAGGTTGACACCTTCCTGACCACGGACACCTTGGAGGATCTTGTAACCTTTGAGCTGCTTGAGCATCTCCTTGGCTTCGTCGGCGGTGATGGGTGCCAATGCGCTTTGGACATCTTTCAGCACCTCGATGAAGATGCCGCCCAGTCCGAAGAAGATCTGATGGCCGAACTTGGCATCCTTGATGGCACCGATATAAACGTCGATGCCGTCAAGCATCGGGTACATCTCCACGGCGTAAGTCTCAGGGATGACGATGAGGCGATCGAATTCCTTGGCTACGGTGTCCAAGTCCTTCACGCCAAGGGTCACGCCGCCCACGTCGCTTTTGTGCAGCGGACCGACGACCTTCATCACTAGCGGCACGTCTTTGGAGCAACCGACTTCTTTGGCAAATGCCAGGGCATCCTCTTTCTTGGAGACTTCCACCGATTTCTTGCGGCTGATGCCGGCGGCGTCGAGCAACTCGTTGTAATCGGCAATCTCCAGATAGCCCGACTTGCAGCGGTCGATGGTCTTGCGGATACGAGCCACGTCGATCTTAGGCTGCTCCACATGCTCGGGTTGGGGTTTCGGAGTGTTATAGACTTTGCAGATGGCATTGCCTAACACGCACTCTTCGGGGAAGTTGATGCGTCCCTTGGCAATGAAGTCCTCAATCTCGTCCTTCACGTTGATGATGGAAGGCAACACGGGGAAAATGGGCTTCTTGCAAGTCTTCATCTTTTCGTCGAGCAGGTCATAGACCTCCTTGTTGCTGAACAAGCCGGGTGAGCCGAAGATCACCACTGAGAAGTCGATCTCGTCGTATTCGTTCTCGACGGTGTCGATGATATAACCTAGTTGTTCGGCGGTGCCGGTGGCGAGGAAGTCGATGGGGTTGCCCACTGAGGAGCCTCCGAAGAGCTTGGCGAGCAGAGCAGGGCTGGCGGGGTGGTCTTTCAACGGGGGAACTTCCATGCCGCCGTTCGACAGGACGTCGGTGAGCATCACCGCGGGACCGCCGGCGTGAGTGATCACCGCGCAACGCTTGCCTTTGATCTCGGGATGCATGAACACGCCGCATACGGTGGTCAGCTCCTGACGGTTGTGGCAGCGCACGATGCCTGCCTTGCGGAACAGGGCATCGACTGCGGCGTCGTTGGTGGCCAAAGCGCCGGTATGTGATGATGCGGCACGTGAGCCTGCAGCGGAACCGCCGCTCTTGATGGCGGCAATCTTGCAGCCCTTCAGGATGAGTGAGCGGCTATGCTTGAGCAACCGTTGAGGGTCGCCGATCTTTTCCATGTATAGCATGATGACGTGGCTCGACTTTTCAGGGTCGAAGGTCTCGTCCAAGTGTTCCAACACGTCCTCGATACCCAGCTGGGCACTGTTGCCCACGGCCCACACGCTGTTGAACTTCAGGCCGTTGCTCATGCCATATTCCTTGATGAACACGGCGGTGGCACCTGAACCAGTGATGAAATCGACGCCTTTGGGATCCAGTGGAGGGATGGGGGTGTCGAAGCAACCGGCATAGTTCACGTTGAGGAAGCCGGTGCAGTTGGGGCCGATCAAGCTGCCGCCGACGCTGTTGATGGTATCGACGATGTGCTTCTCGATCTCGGCACCTTCGTGGCTTTCCTCCGAGAAGCCGGCACTGATGATGATGAAGCCCTTGCAGCCTTTCTCCTTTGCCAGCACATCAACCGTTTGGGCGCAGAACTTGGCAGCGATGCATAGAAGGGCGCAGTCCACCTGCGGAAGATCATTGACGCTTGGGTAACACTTCACGCCTTGTACCTCGGTTTCCTTGGGGTTGACGGCATAGATCTGACCCTTGAAAGGACTCTCCAGGAGATTTTTCAATGACTTGCCGCCGGGTTTATGAATGTCGGACGAAGCACCGCAAATCACAATGCTTCTTGGGTTTAGTAATTCTTTTGCAATCATCTTATAGTTGAAATTAACTTTAAATTTTTATCTTTTATCTCTTGTCTTTCAAATGCAGTGAAGTCAGCCTTTCCTCGCAATCCAGCATCAACTGGTAGTGGATCTTGTTGAACTTCCCTTCGTTGCAGAGCTTCTCAATCTCCTCGCGGGGCATCCATTGCACCGACTCAACCTCTTCTTTCTGTAACCGAAGCATATCTACAGGGACGTTGCTCCTGAGCATGTAAAGGAGGGTGAATTTATAACCGTATCTCCTGATTCTCAATAGCTTCAGCTCGCTTTTGGTGACAGAAAGCCCCAGTTCTTCCTTGAGTTCACGGAGCATAGACACTGAAAAGTCCATTTCGCCTGATTTTACGTGACCTGCGGTGGTGGCATAGTATCCCCCCTTGGCTTCGGACACCTTTTGGATCAGGTATTTGCCCTCGTTGTTATGGATGAATACGGCGACGATGGGGATCATAAGTCCTTGAGGGACAAGCTGTCCACGCTCCACCGTCTGTCCAGTAGGCTTCAAGTCGCTGTCGTATAGATCCAATAGTTCCATGCTCGTATCTCGTACGGCAAAAATACGAAATTCTTATTTACAATAAAGACTTCTTTGTTAATTTTGCGCTCGAAAAGAAGAATGTCCCATGGAAGAAAAACTGTTCAATAAGAATTATCTGTGCTTATGCGCCGCTAACTTCCTGTTTTTCTTTTCATTCTATCTTCTGTTGCCCGTGCTGCCTTTTTTTATCATTGAGCAATTTCAGGGGAGCAATGCCATCATCGGCACGGTGATTTCGTGTTACACTTTGGCTACTTTGGTGGTACGACCTTTTTCGGGTTACATGATGGATACATTCAAACGGAAGCCTTTGTATCTGTTGGCTTTGTCGCTTTTCACCGCCGTATTTTGCGGCTATCCTTTCGCCACTACCATCACGATGCTGATCTTGATTCGTGTCGTTCATGGCTTGACTTTTGGCTTGACCTCGGTGGGGGGCAATACCTTGGTCATCGATGTGGTGCCCTCGGAGCATCGGGGAGAGGGAATCGGCTATTTTGGCGTGGCCAACAACATTGCCATGGCCGTTGGCCCAATGGTGGGACTGTTTGTGTATGAGCAACTTAGTTTCAATGCGATATTTTTGGGTTGCATGGGCTGTAGTTTTCTGGCTGCCCTGTTTGCATCCCGTATCCATACCAAAGTGCGTCCTCCGGTGAAGAGGCCTCCAATCTCATTGGATCGTTTTATTCTGATCAAAGGTCTGTTGGCAGGCATATCTTTTACGTTACTGGCATTCGCTTATGGACAAATATCCAATTATATCGCCCTGTATGCCAAGGAGATGGATCTGACCATCAGCAGCGGATTGTTCTTTACGGTCTATGCCGTTGGCCTGATTGCCTCCCGACTTTTTGCAGGAAAACGGATCGACCAGGGTAAGGTTACACAAACCATTGCTATAGGGCTGGGTATCACAGTGTTTGCCTTGTTGGGACTTGGTTTGTGCCACTACGTCAACCTGATCGGTTCCACCTATACCGCCGTTGCGTTCTTGCTGATCGCCTTATGTTGTGGCTTGGGATTTGGTGCCGCTTTCCCCTCGTTCAACGCCTTGTTCATCAACCTCGGCACCAACGCCCAGCGCGGCACGGCAACATCCACTTACTTAACTACCTGGGACTTGGGACTTGGCATCGGCATCTTCTCCGGTGGCCTATTGGCGGAGCGTTTCTCGTTTTCAACGGCCTATTTGGTGGCCTCGGCCTCGGTACTGGTATCGTTGCTCTTTTTTATCCTCGTGGTGACGCCGCATTATCAACGGAATAAAATACGTTAAATACTATGAAAAAACTGATTCTCTTCGCTTTGATGCTGGTATCGTTCCAGCTTTCTGCCCAGCAGCTGCTTGTGGGTTCCTATAACATCCGTTACAAAAACAGGAATGACAGCCTTCAGGGCAACGTGTGGAACAAACGCTGCCAAGTGATATGCGACCAACTGAACTTTATGGCACCGGATATCTTTGGCGCTCAGGAGGTGCTTTTTGGACAGCTTCAGGAACTCCGAAAAGGGCTGGATGGCTATGATTATATTGGCATCGGTCGCGACGACGGCAAGCAGGCGGGCGAACATGAAGCTATTTTCTACAAAAAGGATAAGATCAGGCTGTTGGATCATGGCGATTTCTGGCTCAGCGAGACACCTGAGAAGCCAGGGCTGGGCTGGGATGCCGTCTGTATCCGGATCTGCACTTGGGGCAAGTTTTCCGTCGTTGTCCCAGATGATGGTCATCATCGTGGCTTGTTTGGCCGTGGACCCAAACCGAAAGAGACCGTCTTCTATTATTTCAACCTTCACATGGACCATGTGGGTGTGGTTGCCCGCCGTGAGGCCGCCAAGCTGGTGGTTTCAAAGATCCAAGAGATCGCCCAAGGTGCTCCTGTGGTCCTGACAGGCGATTTCAACGTGGATCAAACCAATGAGATTTACACCATTTTCACTCAGTCGGGTTTGTTGAAGGACTCCTACGATGCCGCTCGCATCCGCTTTGCCGAGAATGGCACTTTCAATGCCTTCAAGACCGAGTATTACACCACCAGCCGTATCGATCACGTCTTCGTCACACCTGCTTTGAATGTTGAAGCCTACGGTGTCCTGACCAATAGCTATTGGACTCCAGATGAAACCGATGAAATGTTGAAAGCATCGGATGCCCCCCAAGAGATCTCATTTGACAATTACGTCCGTCGCAATCCTTCGGATCATTACCCGGTGTTTGTAAAAATAAGGCTCTGATTGACACCCCTACAGAAAGCTATTTCCTTCGCTGTCTCACCGCCTCGAAAGTAACAATGGCCGTAGTCACTGACACATTCAAGGAATCGGCGATGCCGTTCATCGGGATGATGATGTTTTGGTCGGCGGCATCCACCCAGGCTTGGGAGATGCCGGTGGCTTCGGTGCCCATCACCAAGGCGGAGGCTTTCGTGAAGTCGGCGTCGAGATAGTCAATGGAGGCTTTCAGATAAGTGCAATAGATGGTGATGCCATTCTTTTTCAGCCAGTTGATACAATCATCGGTGGAACAGGCATATACCGGCACGCTGAAGATACAACCGATGCTGGCCCTGATGGCATTGGGATTGTAAAGGTCAGTGGCGGGATCGGCCACGATGACGGCATCCACGCCGGCAGCGTCGGCGGTGCGCATCACGGCACCCAGGTTACCGGGCTTCTCCACAGTCTCCAACACGATGATCAAAGCGTCTTTCCGAGGTTTGAACTCACTGAGACTCTTATATTTAGGGATGGCTACGGCAAGTAAGCCGTCACTGCCCTCGCGGTAGGCGATCTTCTCAAAGACTTCTTCGGTGACGGTCTCCATATAGTCGGCCTTGATGCTTAACGGCTCACGCAACAGCGATTCACAGACGTAGAGCTGCTCAATCACAAAACCGCACTTTTGGGCACGCTCAATCTCGCGCTGGCCCTCGATGAGGATGCGGCCTTGCTCTCGACGCTCCGAGGCCTTTTGGAGTTTAACGAGGTTCTTGATTTTTGGGTTGGTTTTACTGGTTATCATGATGTTTTGGCTTGATTTGGGAAAGGATTAATCCTAAAATAACGATCACAATTCCCATGATCTTAAACAAAGTGATCTCCTCGTGAATCAAAACATAGCTGAACCCCGCAGTGAAGATCGGGATCGTGTTGGTGTAAACATTCGACCGGGCAACGCCCAATTGGCTCACTGAATAGGTGTAGAGCACATAGGAAAGGGAACTGGCCAACACCGCCAAAAGCAATAGCGGCACAATGTAGTTGCTCACCGGAAGCAGCGACCCCAACGCGTCGTGCTCAAGTGCCAGCACAAAGGGGATGAAATAGAGGATGCCGATGGAGTTGACCGTCCCCACAACCGTGAGGGCGTTATACTTGTCGGCAAGCTTTTTCAAAACCACACTGTAAAACACGGCCACCACAACGGCCATAAAGATGAACAGCAATCCCGAGGTCGATGCCGTTAGCTCCAGGTTCTTGTTGAATAGCATCAACAGCACGCCCAGGAACGAAACTATCAGTCCTACGATGTTCATCGCACTGATGCGTTCCTTCAGCATGAAGAATGCCGCAATGGGCGCGAACAATGGGATGGTGGCCACGATAGCGGAGCAGATGGTAGGAGAGACTCTCAACAAGCCGTAGCTCTCGCCAATGAAATAGAGGAAAGGCTCGAAAAAGGCGGCAACGAAAAACAGCTTGATGTCGCCTCGCTCGATCTTCTCGGTTTTTTTCAACAAAATCATCGCCAAAAAGAGGATGGCACTCGAAAGGATCAGACGCAACAAGATGGTCGTTCCAGGCTTCAAATATTGAAAAACCTGCGTTGACCATACATACGATCCTCCCCAAATAATCATGGCAATCAGGGCGGTAAGATGCGGAAGAAAACCTTGCTTTTTCATTCAATTAAAAAATCTTGGCAAAAATACGCTTTTTGGTTCAATTGTTGTAGTTTTGCAACCGAAAAACGAATAATAATCAATAATTTTTAAACATAACTATCATGAAAAAGTTAACCGTAATTTGCATGACCCTTTTAGCGATGCTCTTTGCAGTGTCATGCCGTGGCCCAATGGGTCCTGAAGGTCCCGCCGGTACCGCCAACGTCGCATCAACAACCATGACCATCAAATCAACTGATTGGCAGTGGTTGTGTGTTTACAAAGATGCTGAAAACCATGAAAGAGGCCAGTATTATGTTGAGATCGACTATCCCAATGTCACCCAAAACGTGTATAATTATGGTGCGGTGTTGGTATATATGAATATAGAGGGTTCATGGTCGCAGTTGCCAATGACCTATTATTACCTGGATACAGAGAATGATATCCTTGCTGAGGCATCCCTTGAGGTTTATACACAAAACAACGGTGGAATCACCTTGTTCTGGACACAGAGTGATATGTGGGATGTACGTCCCGAGACCTTCACATTCAAGATCGTTTGCATTGAAGCCACGGTATATGAACACCGTTCGGATGTGAACTACAGCAGCTACGAGTCGGTGAAGACCGCCTTCCAGCTGGACGACTAACGCGCCAGAATGGTATAAGCCATAAAACCTGAAAAGGCAAGAAGCATCAAAAACCCTTCAAAACGGGAAAGCTTCCTGCCTTTTCCCGTAAATACGAAGAGCAACATCAGCGTGTTGGCGAAAAACAGGATGCCCAAGGTGATGTTCATCTGGGTGTCGAACTGCAACGGGGTGATCAGTCCGCTGATGCCCAATACCACAAAGATATTCAGGATGTTGGAACCCAGGACATTGCCGATGGCGATGCCTGAGTTCTTTTTGGTGGCTGCCACAATGGAGGTGATCAGCTCGGGTAGGGAAGTGGCCATGGCAACCACCGTCAAACCGATCATGGCTTCGCTCATGCCCCAGGCCTTGGCGATGATCTGGGCATTGTTGGAGACCAGCTCCCCACCAAGATAAAGCCCCATAATGCCTAAAACGAGGAATAGGATGGTCTTGCCCCACGGCATGGGGATTTGTATAGCTTCTACCTCGTTGCTGGGCGACTCGTTTTTGACCATGGTGAGGTACAGGTAGCCGCCGGCCATCAACAGCAACACCAGCCCCTCAATCCAGTTGATGGTGTGACTGCTGCCGAGGAAAAAGTCGTTGGCCATCAAAAACAGTGCGGCGGTGGCCAGGAACCCCACCGGGATGTCCCTTCTGATTGAGATGCGACTTATGTCGATGGGATAGATGACTGAAGCAACGCCAAGGATAAGCAGGATGTTCATGATGTTGCTGCCCACGATGTTGCCGATGGCCAAGCCGGAGCTGCCCCTGATGCACGAGAAGACGTTGATGATCAGCTCGGGAAGCGAAGTGCCGAAAGCCACGATCGTCAGGCCGATGATCAAAGGCGACAGCTTGGCACGGATGCCGACGCTGGTGGCACCGTCAACGAGCCAATTTGCCCCTAGGATCAAGGCAACAAAGCCAACAATCAACAGTACTATCGGAACTACCATTCTTCAAACTTTTATCTCTTAACTTTTATCTTTTATCTCTTCGAATAGTCTCTTGCCCCGAAAATCTTACTTCCCACCCTGATTAGCGTAGCTCCTTCCTCAATGGCGATCGGATAATCCTCTGACATGCCCATGGAGATCTCTTTAAACTGGGGCTGTCCAGCGAAATAGTCCTTTTTCAAGGTGTCGAAAATCGCCTTCAGGTGCTTGAATTCCTTGCGAACCTCCTCCATGTCGTCAGTGAAGGTGCCCATGCCCATCACGCCGCAGATGCGGACGTTTTCCATTTGCTTGAAAGTCTCTGAATCAAGAAGCTGTCGGGCTTCATCCATGTCGAGACCGAACTTGGTCTGTTCAAGGGCTATGTGGAATTGAAGCAGGCAATCCACAATCCTGTCGTGCTTTTGGGCTTCCTTGTTGACGGCTTCCAAGAGGTTGGCCGTGTCGATGCTATGGATCAGCTTGACGAAAGGGATGATGTATTTGATCTTGTTGGTCTGCAAGTGACCGATGAAATGCCATTGGATGTCTTTGGGCAGGGCCTCGTGTTTGTCGCGCATCTCCTGGGGATAGTTTTCACCAAAGACCCGCTGGCCAGCATCGTAGGCTTCCTGTAAATCGCTGATTGGCTTGGTTTTAGAGACCGCTACCAAAGTAACGCCCTCGGGCACCGTTGCCCTGATTTTTTCAAGATTCTCCTTAATCATGATAAATCAATTTTGGTTGCGCAAAAATAACTATTTTTCGTATCTTTGCACCCAAATTTTTGAAGATATGTTTGAAGGCTTAACTGAAAAATTAGAACGCTCGTTCAAGGTCCTTAAGGGACAGGGATATATCACTGAAGTCAATGTGGCCGATACCATGAAGGAGATCCGCCGTGCACTGCTCGATGCGGATGTCAGCTACAAGATCGCCAAGGATGTCACCAACAATATCAAGGAAAAGGCTTTGGGTCAGCAGATCCTGACCACGGTGAAGCCTGGTGAGATGATGGTGAAGATCGTCCATGACGAGCTGGCTGAGCTGATGGGCGGCAGTGAGGTGGAAATCAACCTGAAGGGTCAACCTGCCATCATCCTGATTGCCGGTCTGCAAGGTTCCGGTAAAACCACTTTCTCGGCCAAACTGGCCAACTACCTGAAACGCAAAAAGAGCAAGCAGGTGCTGCTGGTGGCCGGCGACGTGTATCGTCCCGCCGCTATCGACCAGTTGAAGGTTTTGGGTCAGCAGGTTGAGGTTGAGGTCTATAGTGAGGATGGCAACAAGAATCCCGTGGAGATCGCCCAGCACGCTATCGAGCACGCCAAGGCGCAGAACAAGAGCGTGGTGATCATCGATACCGCCGGTCGTTTGGCCGTTGACGAGGAGATGATGAACGAAATCGCCAAGATCAAGGAGACCGTGAAGCCGCATGAGACCCTCTTTGTGGTGGATGCCATGACGGGTCAGGATGCCGTCAACACAGCCAAGGCCTTCAACGACCGCCTTGACTTCGACGGCGTGGTGCTGACCAAGTTGGACGGCGACACCCGTGGCGGTGCAGCCTTGACCATCCGCACGGTGGTGGAAAAGCCCATCAAGTTCGTCGGTATCGGCGAAAAGATGGATGCTCTCGACGTGTTCTACCCGAAACGTATGGCCGACCGTATCCTCGGCATGGGCGATATCGTCAGCTTGGTGGAACGTGCCCAGGAACAGTTCGACGAGGAAGAAGCTCGCAAGCTGCAGCGCAAGCTGGCCAAGAACGAGTTCAACTACAACGACTTCCTGAAGCAGATCCAGCAGATCAAGAAGATGGGTAACATCAAGGATCTGGCTAGTATGATCCCAGGCATGGACAAGGCTTTGAAGGGCGAGGAGATCGATGACGACGCCTTCAAGAGCATCGAAGCCATCATCTATTCGATGACACCTCAGGAGCGTGAGAATCCGAGCATCCTCAACGGCACACGCCGCAAACGTATCGCCATGGGTAGCGGCACCTCCATCGTTGAAGTCAACCGTCTGGTGAAGCAGTTCGAGGAGACCGCCAAAATGATGCGCATGATGACTACTGGCGGTGGCAAGAAGATCATGCGGATGGCGAATGCCATGAGAAGAAGATAAAAGTTTAGAGATAAAAGATAAGAGTTATGGAAAATAAAATCATAGATGGAAAGCTGATTGCCGACCAAATCAAAAAAGAAATTGCAGCCGAAGTGGCTGACATGATCGATCATGGCAAACCTGCACCGCATTTGGCGGCTGTTATCGTTGGCGAGGACGGTGCCAGCAAGACCTACGTGGCCTCCAAGGAGAAAGCCTGCCATTCGGTGGGTATGACCTCTTCAGTGTATCGTCTGCCGGAACACACTACCGAAAAAGAAATGCTCGAAATGGTGGAGTTCCTCAACAACGATCCCGAGATCGACGGCTATATCATTCAACTGCCTCTGCCAAAACACATTGATGAGAACAAGGTCATCAATGCCATTAAGCCGGCGAAGGATGTGGATGGTTTCACCAGTGTCAACGCAGGCAGGATGCAGCTGGGACACCCTTGCTTTGTTCCTGCCACGCCTAACGGCATCATGGAACTGATCAAGCGTTCGGACATTGAAACCGAAGGCAAGGAAGTGGTGGTGCTGGGTCGCTCCAACATTGTGGGAACGCCGATGGCCATTCTGATGTCGCGTAAGGGCATCGACGCCACTGTGACGCTCTGCCACAGCCGCACCAAGAACCTGGCTGAAACCTGCCGTCGTGCCGACATCCTTGTAGCTGCCATCGGCAAACAGGGCTTTGTGACCGCCGACATGGTCAAGCCTGGTGCCGTGGTGATCGACGTGGGTATCCACCGCATCGACGATCCTACCAATCCCAAGGGTTATAAGATCATGGGTGACGTGGATTATGACGAGGTCTATAAGGTGGCTTCGAGAATCACCCCTGTCCCTGGTGGTGTGGGCCCGATGACCATTGTGTCGCTGCTTCAGAACACCTTGAAGGCTGCCAAGGGACAAATTTATCCTAAAGAATAAAAGATGTTTTGGCGTAACGTCATTGCGAGCGTAGCGAAGCAACCCGCTAGTTTTCGGAAGTGGGTTGCTTCGTTGCTTACGCTCCTCGCAATGACGTTTTTATTTACGCCATGTTTAAACGCCCAAGAGGAAGGTTATGCCGGTTACACCCCTCTGTTTGCTCCGGAATTCAAGGCGGAACTGCCCAAAGAGGTGAATGAGACTTCAGGACTCTTTTTCCATAACGGCCGACTGTGGACGCATAACGACAGCGGCGGTAAACCGATCCTCTATGGCTTGGATACCACTACCTTTGAAGTGGTGCAACGCATCACCCTGACCAACGCGAAGAACAAGGATTGGGAAGACGTTTGTACCGATGGCGAACGGGTGTATGTCGGGGATTTTGGCAACAACAAAGGCAAACGCAAAAACCTGAAGATTTACTCCTTCCCATTAAATGAGATTCCCGTTGAGGGCGATGCCTCGTTGAAGGTGGATTCCATCAGGTTCAGCTTTGGCGACCAAACGTCGTTCGACTATAATAAGCATGAGCATGACTTTGATTGCGAAGCCATGTTCGCCACTGACAAGTACCTCTATTTGTTTAGCAAAGGCTGGGCCACGGGAACCACACGCCTTTACCGTCTCTCCAAAAAGCCGGGAAAGCAAGTGGCAGAGGTGGTCAACGGCTTCGACTCCCAAGGATTGGTCACGGGAGCTGATTATGACCGCGAAAGCGGCATCTTGGTGGTGGTGGGTTATGTGAACAAGGTGTGGCTGCCGTTCCTTTATCTGATCTATGACTTCGACGATGCAGGCGTGAAGCTGTCCAACCGTCGATTTGAGCTGCACAACTATATCGGTACCCAAACCGAAGGCATTTGCTTTTATGCCAAAGGCAAGTGCTTCCTTACTGGAGAGACTTCGCCGGCGTTCTCTGCCAGAGTGTTTTCCATCGATTTTCGCAAACGTATTGCCAAGGACCTACGGTGCTTTTCGCAACATCCTAAGAAGGCCGTTAAGGCTTACCAAGCCGCACAGGCCGCTTTTGCGGTGCGGGACTACCAGAAGGCGATGGAACAATTGAAAAAAGCCCTTGACAAGGCTCCCGATTTCGCTGAGGCATGGCTGCTTCAAGGGGAGATCGGCATGGAGATGCACGATGACGACCATGCCATGGAAGGCTATGAGCAATCGCTTCAAGCCGACTCGACCTTATTCCCACCGGCGGCATTGACATTGGCAGGCCTATATGACAAGAAGATGCTCTATGCCGATGAAATAAAGCTGTTGGAATGGTTCCAAAAAGCTGCCCCAGGTAACCAGGCCAACGACGAAAAAGCGGCCTTGATGCTGGCCAACGCCCGTTTTCGTGAAGAGGCCGTCGCACATCCTGTGGGCTTTGATCCCATCAATCTCGGCAAAGGTGTCAATACCGTCAATGACGAATATGTCAATGCCATGGATTTGACTGGCACTGAGCTGCTGTTTACCAGGCGTTATGCCGTTGAAGGCGCCACTTTCCAGCAGGAGGGCTTGTTTGTGTCGCATGCCGCCGAAGGCCAATGGCTTCCAGCCAATCGTCTTCAACTCAATGGTGAAATTGACGATCATGTAGGAGCAGCCTTTCTTTCCTATGATGGGAACGAGCTGTATTTCACCGTGTGTGGCATCGACCGTCATCATCAAGGGTGCGATCTCTATGGGGCAAGACGTGATAACAAGAACTCGGTGTGGAACGATGTCCAGTCGTTGGGCGAAAACGTCAACGACCCAAGTTGGGACTCCCAACCTTGCTTGAGCCTTGACGGACAAGAGCTTTTCTTCGCTTCGCGACGCAATGGCAATGCCGATCTCTACCATTGCCATCGTGATGAAAATGGCCGTTGGACGGAACCTGTGAACCTTGGCCCAACCATCAATACCAAAGGCACTGAGATGGCACCTTTTTTACACCCCGATGGCAAGACACTTTATTTCTCGTCTGATACCCATACGGGCATGGGCGGTTACGACCTTTTTGTGAGTCGTCGCGACGAACAAGGGGAGTGGTCGGAGCCTGTCAACCTGGGATATCCCATCAATACGCCCGGCAATGAGATCAACTTTGTTGTGGCTGCTGATGGCCATACGGCATTGATTTCATCCATCAGGGAAGGCGGTTTTGGCGGCTATGACATCTATTCCTTCCAGCTTAAGGACGATGACCTGAAGCCGGAACGGGTCAACGTTTACGACATTCTGGCGGAAGACCTGAAACCTGGTACCGTGGTGCAACTGGTAAACATCCAGTTTGCCTTTAACAGTGCCGAGCTTACTGTTGATTCCAAAGAGGGTGTGGCCATGTTGGCCTCGTTTTTGGAAAACCATCCCGAGATCAACGTGGAGTTGGCTGGGCATACTGACGATGTGGGATCCGATGCCTATAACTTAAAGCTGTCGCTTGAACGCGCCGAGGTGGTACGGCAGGCGTTGATTGGCATGGGTATTGCTGAAAACCGACTGACGGCCAAAGGCTATGGATCGATAAAACCCATGTATCCTAACGACACGGATGAACACCGTGCCATGAATCGTAGAACTGAAATGACTTTGTTATGAAACGAATTGTGTTCCTAATGATGGTGCTGTCGGCCATCTTGTTGTCATCCTGCCAAAAGCCCCGTTTTTCGGTGTTGGGTGACAGTTATTCCACTTTCAAGGGGCATGTGCATCCTGAGTCCAACGATGTATGGCTCCATTATGACACGACGGGGGTTACTGAGTTGGAAAAAATGTGGTGGTTTCAGGTGGCAAAGGCAATGGACTGGGAGTTGGAGAAAAACAATTCTTTTTCAGGATCTTTGGTATGCAATATGGATTACGAAGAATACTATGGGCCACATTCATTCCTGCGTAGGATGGATGGCTTGGGCAATCCCGACGTGATCTTTGTATTTGGAGGGACCAACGATATGTGGGACGAAGCGCCTATGGGTGAATACGTCTATGAAAACTGGACCGAGGAGGATTCATGTATGTTCAAGCCTGCTTTGGCATGTCTTTTCAACGGGCTACAACGGCTTTATCCCAAGGCAAAGGTCTATTTCATGGCCGATTCGGCATTGGGCGAGGAGTTTATGGAATCAGTCCATGCGATTGCAGAGCACTATGGAATCGCTTGTATTGATTTGTCCGATATCAACAAGACATGGGGCCATCCCAATACTGAGGGCATGGCTTCCATCGCCGAGCAAGTGCTGGCAGTCTTGCGTCATGATGAAGTGGTTCAGCAATGATAACTCAATAGCATTGGAGATATGAAGGTTAGATTGTTTCTTTTGGCAACCCTGTCGGCAATTGCGTTGGCATCGTGTAACAAGGATTCCGAACAGATTCCTCAGGAAATATGTTTTTCGGTGTTGGGTGACAGCTATTCGGCAATGGAAGGCTATGTTGACCCCGAGGACAACGACTGCTGGGGAAACTATCCTGTTATCGGGGTGACAGATCCGACACAGATGTGGTGGTATCAGGTGGCAGAAGGAACGGGTTGGATCATGGATAAAAACAATTCGTTCTCAGGCTCTTTGGTCTGTAACATGGATGTGGAACACTACTATGGCGCACATTCCTTTATCCGACGTATGGACGATCTTGGCACTCCTGATGTGATTTTTGTTTTTGGAGCCACCAACGATGTTTTCAATAAGGTTCCCCTGGGTGAATGTATCTATTCGGACTGGACCGATGAACAGCTGTGTACCTTCCGTCCGGGTTTGGCGTATCTTTATGATAACCTTGGGAAGTTGTATCCCCAAGCCAAACTGTTTTTTCTGGTGGACTTGGATCTTTGCTCGGGCGGTGTTGCCGTGGAAATCCGCGATGAGTTCATTGATGCGATACACGAGGTTTCAGATCATTATCATGTCAAGTGCATTGATCTGGAAAAAATCCATAAAAAACGCTGGCATCCCGACCCGTATGGCCAGAAACAAATTGCCAAACAGGTGATCAAAGCGGTGAAGCCGTCGGTCAATGCCTAAAATGGTATTCTACCGTTAATTCCTCATTGGTCGGAGTGGGAACGTCCCAATAGGGCTTTTCGTTGGGGTCATCGTCACTCCCTTCGTTCTCGTCCTGGTCGTCGTCCCAATGATGTGTTTCTTTTTGCGGGCCTTTCTTTCGTAAGACGATGGCAAGCACCACCCCTATGATGGCACCACTGAGGTGGCCTTCCCAAGAAATGTTTTGCAGCTTGGCCAAGGTGGGTATCATGCCCCAGATGAAGCCCCCATATAGGAATACCATGATGAGCGAGATGACGATGAGCTGCCTGTTTCCCCTGATGAAGCCGCTTATGATAAGGAATAAGTTGATGCCATAGATCAAGGCACTGGCACCCACATGGATGGAGTTGGGACTGCCGATGCACCAGGTGAGTAGGCCACTGGTGAGCCAAGTGACCAGCATGACTGGGTTGGCAAGGGTGGGATAGCAGTAATACAAGGCAGTTCCTAATACCAGTACCGCCGGAATGTTGGTCAGCAGGTGTTCCCAGCTGCCATGGATAAATGGCATGGTGAGTATTCCCCACAGTCCTTTTGTGGTCTTGGGAATGAGTCCGTAGGAACTGAAATCCACAGAAAAAGCCATCTCGACCATTTTGACAACCAACATCAGGGCTGCCAACAAGGCCGGGATGGCTAAACTGCCGAAAAACTTTTTTCGGTCTGTGTTTTCGTTCATCAAGCCAGGAACGGCATCTTCACCACGATGGCCTTGATGAGTTTGTTGCGGATCTTGATGAAGATTTCAGTGTCCTTCTTGCTGAAGGCCTTCTTCACCAAGGCGGTGCCGATGTTCTTGCCGGTTGAGGGTGACGGGCTACCCGAGCGCACCATGCCGATGCAGTTGCCTTCGGCATCGCACACTTCGTAGCCGTTGCGCGGGATGCCACGGTCGATCATCTCGAAGCCGACGATCTTTTGGCTCACGCCATTGGCCTTCTGGGCGGCGAAGATTTCGCGGTTGAGGAAGTCGTTGCCATCCACGAACTTGGTGATCCAGCCGAGACCAGCCTCGATGGGGCTGATGGTGTCGTCGATTTCGTGGCCGTAGAGGCAGAAGCCCTTCTCCAAACGGAGGGTGTCGCGGCAACCCAGACCTGCGGGCATGATGCCGAATTCCTTGCCAGCCTCAAACACAGCGTCCCAAACCTGCTTGGCGTAAGCTACAGGGATGTAAATCTCGCAGCCGCCCGAGCCAGTGTAACCCGTGGTTGAGAAGATGATGTTGTCAACACCAGCAAAGTTGATGATTTGGAAGGTGTAGTATTCCATATCAACGACGTTGGCCTTGGTAAGCTTCTGCATGGCTTTCAGGGCGTTGGGGCCTTGTACGGCCAGCTGAGCCCATTCTTCGCTCTCGTTCTTGAAGTCCTCGCCGAGCTTCATGCCGAACTTCTCGGCAATCTGGCTCATCCAGTTCCAGTCCTTGTCGATGTTGGCGGCGTTGGGCACCATGAAGTAATGGTCGTCGGCGATACGATAGACGAGCATGTCATCGACAATGCCGCCCTTGCCGTTAGGAAGGCAGGTGTATTGCACCTTGCCGTCGCTCAGAGCAGCCACGTCGTTCACAGTGCAGTATTGCATGAACTGCTTGGCCATGGAGCCTTTGGCGCGGAACTCGCCCATGTGGCTCACGTCGAACACGCCGACGTTGTTGCGGACGTTGTTGTGCTCTTCGACCAAGCCTGTGTATTGGATTGGCATGTCGTAACCGGCAAATTCAGCCATCTTGGCTCCCAAATCATGATGGATCTGGTTGTAAGGGGTCTTTTTTAATTCTGTATTTTCCATAGTTTTATCTGAATTGGATTTTAACAGCGCAAAAGTAGGAAAATTTTGTTAATTGAACATTTCGTCAATCAGATTCTTGTATTTTTCGCCTACAACCTTGCGGCGCACCTTCAACGTTGGGGTAAGGATGCCATTGCCGGAGTTCCACTCGTCGGCGACCAGCGTGAAGCGCTTGATCTGCTCGGTCTCGCCGAAGAGCTTGTTGTATTTCTGGACTTCTTGGTTGATGCGGTCTTTGACTTCTTTAACATTGATGATCTCGGCGGGTGTGGTGTAGGCAATCTGTTGTTGCTTGCACCAATCCTTCAGGAAGGCGAAATCGGGGAGGATGACGGCGGCGGCATATTTCTGGCCTTCGCCGAATACCACCATGTTCTCGATGAATTCACTCTCAACGAACTTGTCCTCGATGACCTGTGGGTTCACATATTTACCCATGGAGGTCTTGAAGAGGCTCTTCAGACGGCCGGTGATGAACACCTGTCCGAATTCATTGATGTGGCCGAGGTCGCCGGTATGGAGCCAGCCTTCGGAGTCGATGATCTCTTTGGTGAGTTCAGGGTTTTTGTAATAGCCCATCATCACGTTGTGACCCCTGCAGCAAAGTTCGCCGTTGGGCATGATCTTGATCTCGACGCCTGGCAGTGCCTGGCCTACGGAGCCGACTTCGCGACCGTGAGGATGGTTGTTGCTCACCGCGATGACGGGTGAGGTCTCGGTCATGCCGTAGCCTTCATATACCGGCATCCCGATGGCGGAGAAGAACGATGCGACTTTTTGTGAGATGCTGGCGGCACCTGAAACGACGATGTCGAAATGCTCGGCACCGAGGTTGGCACGGATGGCGGAAAACACCAGTTTGTCAGCAACTCTCAACTTGCAGTTGTACCACCAAGTGCGCTTGTCGTCCTCAATTTTGTAGCGTTCGGCAAGATGTACGGCCCATCTGAAGATCTTTTTCTTGATGCCTTTCTGTTTCTCGCCGCCTTGAATCACCTTTTCGTGGACCTTTTCCAAAACCCTGGGCACAGCGGTCATCATGGAAGGATGGACGTCTTTCATGTCGGAACCGATGGTGGCAAGGCTTTCGGCATAATAAACAGACATGCCAAGGTATTGGTACATGTAAACCAGGAGCCGTTCATAGGCGTGGCAGATGGGGAGGTAGCTGAAAGCGGTCTTTGACCATGGTGCTGGAGTATCCTTGATGCCATAGATCTGGTGCATGATGTTGCTGTGCGACAGCATCACACCCTTGGGTGTCCCTGTTGTTCCTGAGGTATAGAGGATGGTGGCGCAGTGCTCGGGACGAACCGCATCCATGCGCTGTTTCAGCTCTTCCTCGTGGGGATGCTGCTCGCCCATCTCAACCAGCTGTGCGAAATAGGGATATTTCTGACGATCCTGGAAGGTATAGAGGAGCTGGAGCTTGGGGATGTCGGTGCGGACTTCCTCAACCTTGTTCATCACGGCCACGCCTTCAAGGATAACCATCTTGGCATCACAGTTGTCAAGGATGTAACGGTAATCTTCCTTGCTGATGGTGGGGTAAATCGGCACATCGATGGCGCCGATCATGGTGATGGCCATGTCGAGGATGTTCCACTCGGGACGGTTGCCGCTGATGATGGCTACCTTGTCCTTAGGCTCAATGCCCAACTCAATCAGTGCATATGCTACTTTGCGGGTCAACTCTTGATATTCCTGGGGGCTATATTTCCTCCATGATCCGTTTTCTTTTTTGGCCAAGGCAACTTTCTGTTCAGGCCACTTTTCGGTATAGACCGTGAGGATGTCAAAAATTCTTGTCTCTTTACACATACGTTTTGCGTTTTGAAAATTGATGCGCAAAGGTAAGTTGCTTTATATTTTTAAAATAATAAATGTTATTTGTCCCATGCGATTGTGACAAAAACAGGCTGTTTTGGGACAAAACAGCCTGTTTTTGGGATAAAATTCGCTTCAATTGGGACAAAAGTCAAAAAATCGGGGATAAAACCCTCGTCCCAAAACGGGGTTTTATTGAAGAATTACCCTCGTGTTGACGGTCTGGTTGCCATCCGTGATTTGGAGATTGTAAATGCCTTTGTCCAGGCTTTCGGTGTTGATGTGTTCTTCGAGGGTGTTGCCTTCAACGGATCCGACCTTGGTGACTACAACCCTTCCCAAAGCGTCGATCAGGCGAATCGATACTTGACCTGAGAGGTCGTTGGCTTTGATGTTGAGGATGCCATGGGCTGGATTGGGATAGACCGAAGTTGCCGAAATGCCGTCATGGCTGTCAACAGAGGCATAGAGGGTGAGTTCAATGTCCAATGGCTGGGATATCTCGCTCTCGCCACAATTGTTGCTGACCTGATAGTGCAGGGTGGCATCGCCAAGGTATTGGCTGTTCCAATGGATGGTGACAGCTTCGTTTTCAGGTTCAATGCTTCCTGCTTCCTCAGGTGTCAAGGTCCAAACATAATCGAAGCGTTGAGGCAGGTTGGCATGATAGATGGTTGTGGTAGTTGTCTCGGGGTTGACTTGCATTTCACCGGTTGGCATGGCAGGCGAGACATTGGTGAAGTCCTCGGTCACGTTGATGAGGATGTCTTTTGACTGCTGAACATTATTAATGCCTGTCGTAGCGGTCATGTTGAGGGTTACCTGTCCATTGTAAAGATCGTTTGGTCCGTAGGTGTAAGTTGGATTTTCTATGGTTGGGTCGTCAAAGGAACCGTCGCCATCGGTGGTCCAGGCAATGGTTTGGGCATTCAGGATATAGCCGTTGGGTGTATAGGGTTCGCTTGAACAGCGTTCCGCTTCGTCATCCAATTGTACAAAAAGCTCTGCTATCGGCGGGAAAAGCAGATGGTCGATCATGACGCGATCGTCGCCACCGCTGTTTTGAGCGTCTTTTCTAAAGGTAAATTTGATAAGATTGCTACCCTGTTTCAGGTCAAAGGTGGATTCCTCCCAATCGGAAATACCGCCCCAAGAGCCTACCTCCTGGCCGTTGACAACCAAATTCAAGACATCGTTTTCTTCGGTTGAGGTCTTGTGGCTGAAAGTGAAAGTCGAAGGAACGTCACAGGTGAATCCGACACTCAACTTAGCCGAGCTGTTGTCATTGAGCGTTGGTGAGCTTAGGCAATGGCCTTCGGTGGCTGTTTCGTCTTCAACGATGTGCCATTTTTTGGTTCCAGTTCCTAAACTCCACAAAATATAAACATTCAACTCATCGTCCTCAAAGTCTTCAGTGGTGTAACCTAATAGAGCTAAAGAGGAATATTGGCTGGTCCTGATACCGCTTTGGGTCGTCATGACATAGTTCAAGTAACTGCCTTTGGGAGCTTCGTCGAGGAGGTTGACCTGGAAAGTGGTTTGCCCGGTCTCTCCAGCCTCAATGCCATTGAGTGGCAAGGTGTCCTCGGAGATGTTAAGGAATGGTGCGTGGAAAGCCAGACTGTTGGTGATGTCAAGCGATCTGCTGTGTCCTGAATTGGAGATCTCAAAGGTCATTAACGTGGATTCACCGCTGAAAAGCCTGTCGGTCGGTTGGCCGTTGAGGTCGCTAAAGCTTACGTTTGTGCAGCTAAGCACAGGGGCGTTGACTATCAGGCGGATACTGTCATGGAAAACGAAATCGTTGTTTCCTAATTGAAGGAATAACCAGACGCTCTCTTGGTCATTGATGCCTTCACCAAGATGAATTGTAAAGGCATTGTTGACCATTGGGGTCTCACCTATATTGATAGTGCCGTAAACAGCTTCATTGTCAATAATTTGTACTTCGGGATGCGAGGTGGTGAGGTTGGCGTGCACGTTGTCGATAGTGGCAAAACCCACATTATGGATGCTGAGGTTGAAGTGACAGGTCTCGTTATAGTCGGGGAGTTGGTTGTTGTTGCCTTCTGCGTCGTTGATTTCCAAGGCGTTGAAAATCAGGTAAGGCTCAGTGCTTGAAATAGTTGCCAGCTCGTGTTCGTAACGATAATAGTTTTGTTTGGTGATGGTCAGTGTCACTCTGGTTCCTTCTTCTTGTGGAGTGACGGTGATGGTCTGGGTGCTGCCTGTGCCTTCACCGAAACCGATGATCTGGCTGTTGGCAGTGAGGCAGATGGTGGCGCCTTCGTCAACTTTGACTTGGTATTGGTCGCTGTTGGCCACCAGCACGGGAAGCATCTCTACGTCAAGCTGTTGGGGCATCTCGCTATAGAGGTTCATATAAGCATCGCCATGATGGTGGAATAGATAATAGGTGATTTCCTTTACGCTGCTATCGGTCCAGTTGGATTGTTGCAGGAAAAACTTACCGGCGGCATTGGCAAAGGCGGGAAGAATGAAATTGGACGCATGTTGGGTGCCATAGGAGGGCATGAAGTCGGGCCACATATTATCATAGGAACCCCAGACATAGACGTCGTTGACGAATGAATAGGAAACTTGGGTGGCGGCGATGAGTCCCAAAGCACCGTGTTGGTGACGATGGAACACTTCAGCGAAGCAACCTTCACCAGTCATTCCGGAATAGTTGAAACGACCGGTAAGACAGTTGTTTGACATGACGAAGGTCAAGTCGTTGTTGGTCAACCTTTTGATATTGCTGATGGAATACCTTGGCTCTCCCCACAGCTCTTCCGCTCCGTGGTCGCGGTGTTGCAACAGGAAAGCTCCCTCGTTGATGCATTGGTTGATCATATCGGCATTGCCATCCCAGTCGGTGAGATGTGACATGTTTTGAGGGATGTAGCCAAGACCATTGGGACCGAAGAAATTGACGATGGTATTGGTTTTTTGAGCTGAGGACCATTGGCTACCCGGTGTGCCTTGATAGATGGCATTGATACGTACAGGGTGCTTGCCGAGTCCATGTTCCCAAAAACCGTTGACCACTTCGGAGCAGAGCTGGAACCAACGCTCCAATTGGAACCCCATGGCCGTGATAGGACGGTCGTAGAAGCCGGGATTTGTTGGCGGGGTGCGTTCGTAATCCAGGTCTTTCTTGATCATGTGATACAACTCTTCATGGTTGCGTCCAGTGATGCGTCCGATGATGACGTTGGGCATATGGTCGTTACCCATGACGGCGTATTTGTGATCGGAGATATAAGGGTTGTAGCCGCTACCGGGGTGGTTGTTCATGGTATAGGAGACTACCCCTTGGGTGGCATCTGTGTCATGGTCGCCGAGGATCAATACGGCCGCTGGTGGCATGTCCCAGTTGTTGTATGCGTTGCGGATGAAATTTCGGATGCTGGTTTGGTTGTTTCCGCCGCATTGGGTCACAGTGAAGACCTCGGTGGGGATGCCTTGGTTGGTGCGGAACTTCTTGATGCTGTCGGCCAGTTGGACGAACTCCTCATTGTCAGGGGTGATGATGATGTACTCGCAGCCGGTCTCGCGGTTCTCGTAGTGTTTGCGAAGCTTGGCACCATAATCCACCTCGGGCAACACCTCCCTGTTAAGCAGGATGTCTTGAAGAATTTGGTCCCACTCGGGTGTGCGGTAGCGGATGTCGCCATAGGTGCCGTTGCCGCCTTCGGTGGTCAACTCAAGCTCAAGATCCTCATAAACGATGAGTTCCTTGGTGACAGGGTTGTATTGGAAAGGCATCACGCCAACCTGAACCATCTCCACACCGCGTACCGTCGTTACCTCTGACAATTTAAAAGGGCTTTCCGGGTATAAGGCATTGCGGCCATAAATGGTCATGTCTTTCTCGTAAACGGCGGGTGAATCGTCGTTCTCAAGCTGAGGCTTGGGGGCGGGGATGAGATCCACGTTCTCAATCACCTTGGTCTTGGCCGATACCAGTTGGATGGAAGGCTCTGCACCATTGGGGATGGCGACAAACGTACTGCTGCTGGGCAGGTTGGGTGCGCCAGCCTCATTGTTGATATGGATGCCTGAAAGGGTGACGAACTGGCCTTCCAAGCCATCGCGGTTGGATTCCTCCAAAGTAAAGGCATTGACGTTGTGGTCAATGTTGAGCTTGGTGCTTGACTTGCTGCCAATACTGAAACCGTTGGGTTTGGTGTTGAGACGGTATTCGTTTTGAGCGTTCAATGAGAGTCCTGAAAGCAGGATCACAGCGAGAATGAGTTGGTGTAGATGCTTCATTTTTTGATGATTAAGGATGCAAAGATAATAAAAAAAGGAGAAAACCCTTGCGGGACAGGAAAAAAACGATTTTTAGCTTTTTGTTATGTTGAAAATTATTATTTACCTAAATTTTCAACATAACAGGAGAATACATAAAAAATGGGTTCATTGGCTGATTTGGTTGATAAAAGCGAGAGGAAAATCATCTTGAAAAATAGGAAATCCGCTTTTGAGAAGATGATGGAAGAAGAATCGTATCAAATAAGGTGCGATGACATCATTATTATGAAAATAAATCTTTTCAAAAACCCTTGTGAGATGAAAAATTTTTGTATTTTTGAAGCGGTTTAAGCAACCACCGGGGGACTTAATCCAAAGTAGAGGGGCTATATGCCGCTGTGTCCCAAGTGTCGTGGCTGAGATGCCATGTGATGCGCAAGTATAAAGGGGTTCCCATTAAAGGAACCCCTTGGTCTTTCTAAGATATCCTTTGTTCCTAATGTCTTTGTATGTGATGAGACGGACTTTCCCGTATTTGTTTAAGAAGGATGTTTCCGTAGGGGATTTCATTGCGTACCAAGTAATCAATAGCCTCGTTAAATAAACCTGTATCAATGTGTTCAAGTTTGAGGATGACTGTTTCAGCTTGCTTGAAACCGTGCTCCAATTCACTGGCCAAGGTGCTGGTCTTTTTGGTGACGCAGTATTTGAAATCGGCCAATCTACAGTTTTTCCCAACTCGAATTAGGCTGTCGGCGCAGGTTCCGTTTTCAATTTCAGGGATGAAAGCTACATCAAAACCTGCTTCGTTCAGTTCGAAAGCCATCTGTTTTGTTTGGTTCCAAGTGTTCGTTTTTGGTCCTTTGTTACCATGGAACAAAATTGTTTTATAACCGTTCACTTCATTGAGAACTGTGGCGGTCGGGTCGCTCATGATGGATTCGAGAAAGGCGTTCTTGCCTTTTCGGTCCTTGATTTCGTTGAGTCGTTGTTCAATATATCTTGAGTTAGGTGAGATCAATAGTATTGGCAATTACATTTTTTTGCAAAGATAATACTATGATTCACTAAAAGTCAATAGATATTATTAATTAAATTTATTAATTATACATTTAGAATTTCTCGTTTTTAGAAATTGGCGCAAAAAAACTTTTAAAAAACTCTTACAGGATGAGAAAAGTTTTAATCGATCACAATCTTCTGTGTCCTCACCTTTTTGCCAACATTGTTGGTAATGACAAGGTCGGGATCAGCCCACGCTGTGGCGGAGGCCATAAATGTAAGCAGCAGCATGACAGCCGCCCTGGTTATGTTGTTTTTCATTCTTGGTAGAAGTTTCATTATCAATCTCTTAATAATTTTTATATTTTGAGGGCGCAAAAAAACAAAAAAAATTAATTGAAAATGAGATAGTTGCAAAAAAAATCCGCCAAGATTGCTTGGCGGATTTTTTATTGCTGCAAGTCTTGCAGAATATTACACAGTCCAGTTATTTTTTCCTAAATAAGGAAAGAATAAATAGGAATAGAACGGCACCGAGGGTGCCAACCAGCAGTTGTCCCCAGAATGTTCCGCTTCCACTTAGTCCGAGAAGACCGAATACCCAACTTCCCAGGAAACCGCCGATGACACCGACAATGATACAAACCAACAAGCCCATGCCTTTTTTCATGATCTTACCAGCAAGCCATCCGGCAAGGGCACCAATAATTAATGATACTAGAATACCAGTCATAGTTGGTTGAATTATTAGTTATTAATCTTTAGCTAAGAACGGATAGCCGTAAGCGGCAGCAGGAACAAATGTGTTCTTGATGGCGCGCGGGCTGGTCCAGCGGATGAGGTTCCACAGGCCACCGGCCTTGTCGTTGGTGCCGCTGGCGCGGGCGCCGCCGAAGGGCTGCATGCCGACCACGGCTCCCGTGGGCTTGTCGTTCACGTAGTAGTTGCCGGCTGCATGGCGCAGCTTGTCGTTGGCAATCTTCTGGGCTTTCATGCAGTTGCCGAAGAAGGCGCCGGTGAGGGCGTAAGGCGAGCTTTGGTCGCACACGTCCAGCATTTCCTCGAACTTGTTGTCGTCGTAAACGTAGATGGTGATGATGGGTCCGAAGATCTCCTGAACCATGCTCTCGTAATCCGGGACCTTGGCGAGGATGACGGTAGGCTCGACGAAGTAACCGACGATCTTGTCGCAGGTGCCGCCGAAGACGATCTCGGCGTCTTTGCTGGCTTTGGCGCGGTCGATGTAGCCCTTGCAGTTGTCGAACGAAGCCTCGTCGATGACAGCGTTGACATAGTTGGTGAAGTCTTTCACGTCACCCATCTTGATGGTGCTCATCATGTCGCCCACGCGGTTCTTCACGTCGTTCCACATCGAAGCGGGGATGTAAGCACGCGAAGCGGCGCTGCACTTCTGGCCTTGATATTCGAACGCGCCACGTACGATGGCCACGGCCACCTCTTGCGGGTCGGCGCTGTGGTGGACGAAGATGAAGTCCTTGCCGCCGGTCTCACCTACGAGGCGAGGATAGGCCTTGTACATGTCAAGGTTCTGGCCAGTGGTCTTCCACAGGCTCTTGAAGGTGGCGGTGCTGCCAGTGAAGTGGATGGCGTTGAAATTCTTGTCCTTCAGGGCCACGCTACTGATGACGCTGCCCTTGCCAGGAAGGAAGTTGACGACGCCGTTCGGAAGGCCGGCTTCCATGAAGATGCGCATATCGGTGTAGTTCGACAGCAGGGCGGTCGTCGAGGGCTTCCAGATGGTGGTGTTACCCATCAAGGCGGGAGTCATGTTCAGGTTGGAGGCGATGGAGGTAAAGTTAAATGGGGTGATAGCGAAGACGAAGCCTTCCAAGGGACGGTATTCCACGCGGTTCAGCTGGTCGTTGGCCGAAGCGGGCTGCTCGGCGTAGAGCTTGCTGGCGTAGTAGTTGTTGTAGC
>Ga0310690_10000806_pt1 | contig 62050 bp, 46 predicted proteins | sample AusTroGonzalo_MG_2_FD_207661 | JGI IMG/M metagenome (GOLD analysis project Ga0310690, IMG submission 207661) | Bovine rumen microbial communities from tropical cattle in Woodstock, Queensland, Australia - Gonzalo_04 (v2) (version 2) | ecosystem: Host-associated > Mammals > Digestive system >... | reverse complement strand
GTAGTGTGACTCCCTATACCTCTTATGTGGCTAGTCGGTCTGGTATTTCGGCTAGTCTTTATGGCGGTCTCGGTTGTTTCATTACTTATAATGGTCTGGGTATTGCTAGTGCGTATTTCGGTTCTCGGTTGCTCTACAAGGCCCCCAATGCAGCCAGTCTGAATATCGTCACAAGTGAAGCTACTTGGGCACTGCTCGAAAATAATTAACATATTACAAAGGTAGGGATGGGACTGATACTTCTTCCTATAAGGTAGTTGATTAGGCAGATTCTATTGCAGATATTTGGTACAGTACAAAACGACAACAGTAATGTGAATACCAATACCTCTAATGTGGCTAATCAGTCTAGTAATTCAGCTAATCTTAATGGCAGTCTCAGTTATTTCAATACTAATAATAGTCTGAGTAATACTAATACGAATATCGGTTCTCAGTTACTACTGTTTACTTAAGTAGTTTCATCTCTTTTGCTTCGGAATACAATAACTGTAACTCTTATCCCTACCCCACCTCTTGGTGAAAGACAAAGTATAGGTTAGTAAGTGTGTAGTCATACAGCTGGTCTAACTATCAGCTGTATGACAAGGCACACTAAAAGCCACTAGTAAACAGGACTATGAAGGTCTATAGACATCTGTTTGAAAAGATTTGTACCATTGAAAATTTCAGAATTGCCTATGCAAATGCCATCAAAGGAAAAGGTTTCTACAAGGAAGTAAAAGAAATCAACAAGGACCCTGAGACATACCTGCAAAATCTGCTTGAGGAGGTCAAGAGTGGTCAGTACAGAGTCTCCGATTATATCATCTTCACCAGATTCACTGGTGGCAAGGAGAGGGAGATTTACAAGCTCCCAATGAGGGACAGGATAGTACAACATGCTATCATGATATACCTCGAACCCATCTTCAGGGAGAACTTCATACTGGACACTTATGCTTCCATAAAGACAAGAGGTATCCATCTTGGGCTTACCAGAGTCAAGAGGGCACTCAAGGATGAAGGATACAAGTATGCAATGAAACTTGACATCCATAAGTGTTACCCTTCCCTTGACCAAGGGATACTCAAGATGAAGCTTCGGGAAAAGATTAAGGATGCTCCCCTGATTAAGTTGCTTGACATTATCATTGACAGCTGTGAGAGTGGTGTTCCAATTGGAAACTACACTTCCCAATACTTCAACAACTTCTACTTCAGTGCCTTTGACCACTGGATTAAGGAGAAGAAGAGAGTGAAATACTACTTTAGGTACTGTGATGACATGGTGCTCTTTGGTAGGACAAAGGAAGAGCTGTTCCAGCTGCTTAAGGAGATACAGGAGTACATGGCTTCCCTCCATGTTGAACTGAAGCCCAACTACCAGATATTTCCCATTGATGTCAGAGGAATTGACTTTCTGGGGTATGTGTCCCGCAGGAAATACATCAAGTCAAGGAAGCACATCAAGCTCAATTTCCAATCCAAGGTTGAGAAGATGAACTTTGAGAAGCTCAAGGACAGGGACATCAACATCTTAGGCTCCTATTGGGGTATCTTCGTACATGCTGATTGCAGACACCTCTGGCAAGTCTCCACAGGTTTCAAGGACTACAAGACCTTCAGACAGTTCCTAAAGGAAAAGAGAAAAGAACATAAAAACAAAATCAAAAACGATATGAAGTGGTATAAAGGAAATTCAGAAGCCTTTGAGCAGATTGTATCTGTTGGCAAGGGTGTTAGTGAGGTAAGGCTCTCTCTCAAGCACATTGACCCAGTGCCTGCTACTGAAACTGATGGGGGGGACCCCTCCGACCTTCTCTATGTGAAGGGCACCATCAAGGGTAACCTCAGTACTGCTGCCGTCAAGCAGCTGCTCTATGACCTCCAGAAGGAGTATGACAAGAGCATCTATGTGAACAGCTTCATCATTCGTGGCCAGAAGGCATGGCTGTCCAAGGCTGACAGGGTTGGCCTGACACATTCCCTTCAGGTCCAAAAGGATGCAGGATTGGAGCAGAGCACTCTCTGGCTCAATGGTAAGTCCTATTCTGTGAATATCGACTATCTCCTGTCCTTCCTCAAGGAGCTGGAGCTTTATGCCATCCAGTGCTACAACATCACACAAGAGCACCTGAGGGCAATCAACTCCATGAGTGGCAGGGCTGAGATACTTGCCCATGACATCACTGCTGGCTATCCTTCCCCTATCAGGTTTGATGACAGCAAAATTTCTTAGAGAAAAGCTTTGATTTCTTAAGGTTGTTGAGTATCTTTGCAGAAAATCTTTAAGAGTATGGCAAAATCAACAACCAAATCAAGTTCACCTAAGAAGAGTACTGGAAGACCTAAGCCACTTACCGCCAAGGCAGGAGTTACCAAAGACCCTAAAAGGAGGTATGGCTGTGGTGGGAAACTTAAGTAAATCCCTTTATAGGGCAGAACTCTTGTTCTTGAAGGTCATACCTATGCTTATGGCATTCGTCTGCCTCCTGAACACTGTTCTGTCCTATTATGATATAGATTGGCCCTTCCTGTCCTACTTGGGCAGTGTGTCCATCTTTACTTTGGCTTTCCTGTATCTGTCCTCTGTGGTATTCAGGTTTTGCATGTGGCACAGGATGTTCCTCCACTATGTGGCCTTCAATTGGGCACTCAACATTATAGACTACTACATAGGCATCCCTGTGAGTGACAGGGAACTCTTCATAATGTACTTGGCCATTACAGGTGTTTTCCTATTCATAATCCTATATCTGAAAATGTATGAACTTCCTATCAAAACTTGTATCAAGGGAGCTGAAGCTGGCTGCCAAGAGAATTGATGCTGGAACTTGTGAGGTGAGTGAGGATGAAGCTATTGATATATTAAAGGTAGTAGCTCATGAGCCTCTCAGCAAGGATGAAGCTATTGATATATTAAAGGTAGTAGCTCATGAGCCTCTCAGCAAGGATGAAGCTATTGATATATTAAAGGTAGTAGCTCATGAGCCTCTCAGCAAGGATGAAGCTATGAGCTTGCTGAACCTTGGAAGGAGCAGATTTGATGACCTTGTGAGGGAAGGCAAGATACCAAAAGGCAGGAAAAGGAGAGGCTTCAAGGAGCTTGTATGGTACAAGGATGAACTGCTTCTTATAAGTCGGTAATGAATTTATCCCCTAACTACTTGATGGTTAGGGGATTTTTGTATCCTGTCGGCATTGTTTCATAAGACTTTGTGGCCACCGTACCTTTGCACTGTAAGCTTACAGATGTATAACTAACAAACACAAAGTATTATGGACGAAAAGATTTACACAACTGAGTCCCCTCTTACTGGTGCTCTTCTTGGCTCCATGATTAACAAGGGTAGTGACAATGACTTTGCAACTCTCGCTGCCATGAATGGTGGTATGGGTGGTGCATGGAACAACCCCTTCGTTTATCTGGTGTGGATGATGTTCGCCAATAGGTACATGGGTGGAAACGGTGATTCCAACACTGGTACTCAGGCTCAGATTCAATCCCTGCAAGGGGTTGTACAGGACAACCACAACTCTGACCTCCTGATGGCAGCTGTCAATGGCTCTGCTGAGGCTACAAGGAGTCTCTCCGTAGCTCTCAATGCAAACTTTGACCAAGTGAGTGCTGCTATCTGTGGTGTGAGGAATGGCATCACTGAGGCCAATGGCAACATTCAGCTTGCAGCTGAGAGGATGCTCAATGACAATTCCAAGCAAACTGGTATCCTGAGCAGAGAGCTGTGTGAGGGCTTCTGCGGTATCAAGTCTGCCATCCTTGAGCAGGGTTATCAGAACCAGCTCAACAACGAGAGGCAGACCAACACCATCCAGAATGGCTTCACCAGCATCGGGTTCCAAGTTGAGAGGAATGCCTGCGACATCAAGGAGACAAGCCTTGCCAACACCCAGAGGATTATTGACACCCTCAATAACCACTGGCAGCTGGAGTCCCAGACTACCATCCAGCAACTGAGGGATGAAATCGGCAGATTGAACCAAACCCAAGCAATCATCGCTGCACTTGGCACGAGTACAGCTGCTAGGGCTACTGCCACAACCAGTGCATCCTAAACAATGTTGGGACTGAGGAGTGGGGCAACCTGCCCTTCAGTCCCTTTTTAATCTCTTACTGCTATGTTGTTTAAGGATGTAAAGCAAGGATGCCCCCTGTACATATTTGACAGGAACAGTGTATCTGTCAAGACGGGCAATATCACTGGAGTTACCTTCCCACATTTGAGCAACCAGCCCAATGGTGGTATGGTGGTAGATGTTACGGTCAATGTGGATGGCAATGCCCAGACCTATGAGATAAAGGATACCTCTGAGAGTGCCTATGTGGGTACTACTATGCTCACTCCCAATGTGGATAGTGTGCTTACTGAAATCCGTGCTCTCAAGACACAGAGTGAGGAAATAGTAAGGTCAGTGGACAAGCATGAGGGTATCATATCCAAGTGCAGTGCCCTTCTCACGGAGCTTGACCCTGTGTACAAGGAGAAGCAACTCAATGAGCAGAGGCTCTCCAGACTTGAGGAATCCATTGACAAACTTGCCCTGATTGTGGAAAAGATGAATACTAATAAAATGATTTGATATGACCCTGTTTGAACTTATTAAGAAGCATGGAGCCAACAAAGGCGAGGATGTCATGTGGAGGAGTGTTGACCTCCTTTCTCACATCCTTGAGGACCACCTTTCTGGAGAGGAGTACCATTCCGTGAAGAAGAAAATCTATTATGAAATGGTAGGTGGCCACTTTGACAAGGAATTTGCTGACGCACAGATAGCAAAGTTCTACTATGTTGACTCCGATGGAACAAAGCACTTTGCTCCCTACTGGGCAGAGAGTGATGTCAGGACTCTCTACAGCGGAGTTAAGGGCGACATTGGTGACTACAACTTCTATGACTTTGAGGTAGCTCTCAACATGATTAAGAGTGACTATTGTCCCCTTTTGAAGAGATGGTTCCCTGATGAGGACAAGGATGACCACCTTAAGAGGTTGGTCTCACTCACGGTGAATTGGCTCAATGATACAGACAACCCCTATGGCACTGAAAAGGTCTGGGGATATTTCAACAAGTAATGGCAATTGTAGGGGAGGGGCTTCGCGCCCCTCTTCTCGCTTATGGCGGCGATTTTGATATTTCGTTTATAAGTATTACCTTTGCAGTGTAAATCAGGTGATATGAAGAAGTATTTCTATCTCGCTATAGCTCTTTTGTTCATCGGTCTTGGGGTCTTCGCTTGGTATGAGACAATGGAGGCCAGAACCTACAAGGAGCTTTACGGTGTGTCTGCTGCCAATGAGAAGGCCTACAACGAGGCCCTCAGTGACAGCAAGGAGAAGGCTCGTGTATTTCAACTGACCATAGACAATCTCAAGTGTTCCAACGATTCCTTGGTTGCAAAACTCTTGGAGGTCCAGAAGGATAGAAAGATAAAGGACAGGCAAATCAAGTCCCTCTCCTATCAGCTGGCCACTGCATCCAAGAGGGACACTCTTGTGCTGAGGGACACCATCTTTGCTCCAGCTGTGGCTGTAGATACTACACTGGGAGACAAGTGGTATAATCTGAACCTCCACCTTGAGTACCCGTCCACTGTGGCAGTTGAGCCTACTTTCCAGAGTGAAAAGTATGTGCTTATCAGCTCCAAGAAAGAGACTGTTGACCCCCCTTCAAAATGCTTTTTTATAAGATGGTTTCAGAGGAAACATGAAGTCATCACAGTTGATGTGGAAGAGAAGAACCCATATATCCAAACTACACAACAGAAATTTATTGAGATTGTAAAATGATGGAAGAAACTGGAGTTCAGATTTGGAGTCAAGTTCTTATCGCTGGTGTGGGTATCATATCCACCATAGTCAGTGCGGTGGTCTCATGGATTTTAGCCCGCAGGAAATACAACAGCGAGGTTGACGGAAATGTCATCCACAATATGCAGGAGTCCTTGGACTTTTACATCAAGCTGTCGGATGATAACAAAGCTAGGCTCGACCTAGCTCTTCAAAAGAATGCTGACCTTGAGAAGGAAATGGGGGAGTTAAAAACGCAGATGATAAATCTTGTGACCAACATCTGCTATGACCTCCAATGCCAGTACAGACTTAGAAACAAAGTGATTACAAGAGATGAAGCTGAAGGTGGAAAGAACATTCAGGGGGCCTAATTACACTATAGGACACCTGTACATCAATGATGTTTACTTCTGTGATACCTTGGAAGACCCTGACAGGGGCTTGACAGACCAGATGTCTGTGTTTGAGATTCAGACCAAGAAGGTTAAGGGTGACACCTGTATCCCTTATGGTAAGTATGTGCTGAGTCTTGACATCGTTTCTCCCAAGTATAGCAACACACTCAAGTACCCTTATACTGCCATTGCAAACGGCAAGATGCCCAGAGTGCTGGGAGTCAAGGGCTTTGAGGGAATTCTTATCCACGCAGGGAACACCCAGAGGGATACAGAAGGTTGTCTGCTTGTTGGTCAGAACAAGGTTAAAGGACAGGTTATCAACAGCCAAGCTACATGGAAGAAGCTCTATGCCCTGCTTGCTGCTGCAAGGAGCAGAGGAGAGGCTTTTACCATTGAGTATGTGAAGAAGTAACAAGTGTTTTTGTTTGCTTTGCATAAGTGTTTTATTTATACTGTTGCTTAAAGCTAAAGCTTTCTATAACTTTGCACTTGTTTAATTTAATTGGAGAATAAAATGGAAGGATTAAATTTGGACTACATCACTGATGGGGATGAGCTGGACCTCTTTGGTGATGGCACAGAACAACAACCAGCTACTCCTGAGGAGCCAAGCACTCCTGAAGGTGAGAATAAGGAAAAGGACACTGCTGAGGAGATTGACACAGACAGTCTGTTTACTCCAGAGAGCGTAGGTAGTGGAAAAGATAACAAGGAAAAGGAAGATGATACCCCCTCCGGCGAGGGTGATGGTTCTTCTCCTGACAAAAACTTCTTCTCTTCCAATGCCAAAGCCTTAGCAGAAGAGGGTATCTTCCCTGACCTTGACGAAGATACAATAAATGGTATCAAGACTGCCGAAGACTTGAGGAAGGCAATTGAAGCCCAGATGCAAGCAGGTTTGTCTGAAGTACAGAAGAGAGTCAACGATGCTCTCACAGCTGGAGTTGAGCCTACGGCCATCAGACAGTATGAGAACACCTTGAACTACCTCAACAGTATTGATGACAAGCAGCTGGAAGCTGAGGGTGACAAGGCAGAAGACCTCAGAAAGAGGTTGATTATGCAGGATTTCCTCAACAGAGGTTTCGACAAGACCAGAGCAGAGAGGGAGGTCAACAAGGCACTTCAGAATGGTACTGATGTTGAAGATGCTAAAGAGGCATTGAAGAGCAACAGAGAGTACTTCAAGAAGTCTTATGAAGACCTTGTGCAGGAGGCTAAGGATGAGCAGGAAAGAGAGGTAGCTGAAAGACAGGCCAGAGCTGCCAGCATCAAGGACAAAATCCTTGATACCAAGAACAAGTTCTTTGGGGAACTTGAGCTTGACAAGGCAACAAGGCAGAAGGTCTTTGACAGTATCTCGAAGCCTATCTACAAGGACCCAGAATCTGGAGAGATGCTCACAGCAGTGCAGAAGTATGAAGCTGAGCATAAGGAAGATTTCCTTGTCAAGATTGGCCTTTTGTTCACTCTGACAGACAACTTCAAGTCTCTTGATGGTCTGGTCAAAGGTAAAGTAAACAAAGAGATGAAAAAGGGTTTTAATGCTCTTGAGAGCAAAATCAACAATACCGCTAGAGATAACGATGGTAATCTCAGGTTCACTAGCGGAGTCAGTGATTCTGAGGATTACCTCGGCAAGGGTATTAAGCTTGACATCTAATTTCATACATTAACAAAACTTTAAGTATTATGCCGAATTTACTGGGTAAATTTCAGACAAGGGAATTCAGCTACTGGAAGGGTCTGACTAAGGACAACCACCTTGGCTCCATTTTCCAGAGAGCACCACAGAAGGCAACGAATCTTATGGTGCAGCTGCTTGCTTTCCAGAGAGGAAAGACCCTTGACACTCTCCTCAACCAATTCCCTACAAGGGAGTTTGAGAATGACGAAGAGTACACATGGGATGTTGTCGGTAGCTCTAGGAGGAATATCCCTCTCTTGGAAGCAAGGGATGAGAATGGTACTCCTGTGACAAATGCAACTACTGGTAACATTGGTGCTGGCACTGCTCCATTTGAGCTGGTCTTCGCTGAAGATTGGTTTGCAGATGGTGAGTACATCGTTGGTAACCTGAACGAGGTCTATCAGTTCAGAATCCTCGGTGATGCCAGAATGGAGGGCACAAACGCCGTCTATAGAGTTGAGCTGGCTGGTGGCAACACCCAAGGTGTTCCTGCCGAGAGGCTCCAGCAAGGTGAGCTGTTCAGTGTTGAGGCTGCCTTCGTGGAGAGCGAGCTTTCCAGAAAGGTGGGTGATGCAAGGTTCTCTGCACCTGTTGCTATGAGGAATGAGTTCTCCACCATCAGAATCCAGCACAAGGTTCCGGGCAACAAGATTAACAGGAAACTGGCTGTCGGTGTGCCTGTTGTGGTTGACGGTAAGAAGACCACTATGAACATGTGGATGCACTATGTGGATTGGGCTGTTGAGCAGCAATTCTCTGACTACAAGAACAATGCTCTGGCATTTGGTAGGTCCAACAGGAACTCCAATGGTGAGTACCTCAACATTGGTAAGTCTGGTGTGGCTATCAAGACTGGTGCAGGTCTGTATGAGCAGATGGAGGTTGCAAACACCTACTACTACAGTGTTTTCACCCTGAAGCTGATTGAGGATGCCCTCTATGAGCTGTCTGCAAGCAAGCTTGACCTGAATGGCAATGACAGGTACTTCCTCATCAAGACTGGTGAGAAGGGTGCTATCCAATTCCACAAGGCTGTCCTCCAGACTGTCAGTGGTTGGACTCAGTTCACTGTCAATGGTGATGCTCTCAAGATGGTTGAGAGGACACAGAGCAATCTGCATGATGTGTCTCTGTCCGCTGGCTTCCAGTTTGTTGAGTACAAGGCCCCGAACAATGTGAGAGTCAAGATTGATGTTGACCCTTACTATGATGACCCTGTGAGGAACAAGATTCAGCACCCTCTTGGTGGCCCTGCTTTCTCGTACAGGTATGATATTATGGACATTGGTACTATGGACCAGCCTAATATCTTCAAGTGCAAGATTAAGGGTGACGAGGAGTACAGAGGTTATCAGTGGGGTATCAGGAACCCGTTCACTGGACAAAAGGGCAACCCTTACATGTCCTTTGATGAGGATGCCGCTGTCATCCACAGAATGGCTACTCTGGGTATCTGCGTACTTGACCCTACAAGGACACTCTCCCTCATTCCAGCTGTTCTCGCTGGCTAAGAGAGAAAAATCATAGCAAGGCAGGTTAAAACTGCCTGCCTTGCTTTTTTTTTTAAGTTTCAAATTGTTAAGGAGAAATCATTATGAAGGAAGAGAAACAAGTTGAACTAGACCTTGGAACTGAGCTTGAAATGACACCAGTCACTCCCCCAGCTCCAGCGGAAGCCCCTGTAAAAAGAACTGTGAGCAGGGTTTCTGACTTGGATGAGAAGAGGCTTATCAACTGCCTTAGGAATGAGAGAATCATCGTAAGGCACATCAATAAGCAGACTGGTATGGTTACTGACCCTAAGCATGTCCTCTATGGTGGACTCGCTGAGAATGCAAAGAGGGGCTATGTGGTCCCCTTGCTGAGGTCTGGTGGCTATGTCAATGTGCTCACTAAGGACGAGAAGAACTACCTTGAGTATGTCTTGGGACTGGAGCCAGATGCTCTCAATGTCTATAACAGGGTGAATAACTTCTGGGATGACAGCAATGAGAATGGCATTGGCAGGGTGGTTTTGGGCAAGCATGACACTTACCTTGACCTTTCCAATCCTATGGATTACATCAGGTACAAAATCCTTCTGGCATGGAAGGATAACATCGCTCCCTCTCTCCAAGCTCTTGAGGACCACCCGAAGGCCACTTATGAGTATGTACTCATTTCTGAGTCCGATGTCACCAAGAGTGCCAAGCTGAACATGACCTCCAAGATGGAGTCCTACAAGGAGTTTGGTAAGATTGAAGGTGATGCTGATGTACTGAGGCTGGTTATTGAGATTATGGATGGTCGCCCTGTGGCTTCCAACACCAAGCTGGAGGTTCTCCAGACCAAGGTAAATGACCTCATTCAGTCTAACTCCAAGATGTTCCTCAAGATTGTCAAGGATGAACTGCTGCCTACCAAGGTACTGATTAAGAAAGCAATTGAGGCTGGTATCATCTCCAAGAGGGGAGACTACCTGTACCTGAGACAGGACAACACTCCACTCTGTGAGAACAACCAAGAGCCTACATTCAATATAGCTGCCGCCTACTTGAGTGCACCTAAGCACCAAGAGCTGAAGTTCAGCATTGAGGCCAAGCTGAAGTAACAAGAAGCTTATGACCACAACAGAATTTTCAGACCAGTTTGATGTGTTGTACAACAACATCACAAGCAATCAAGCTCCGGGTTTGAATGAATATGAGAAGTCTGTGTTCCTTACCAAGGCACAGGAAGAGCTTGTAAAGAACTACTTTCTGCCACAAGCCAACCCACACCAAGAGGGGTTTGATGACAATCCCAAGAGGCAGGCTGACTTTGCCTCCCTTATCCAAGTTGCGACTTGCACTCTGGTGGCTTCCCCATCAAGCAAGTTTGACCAAAGGGCCAAGGTTTACACTTACCCAAGTAATGTGTTCCTTGTGCTTAATGAGCAGCTCTGGGATTCTACCAACAATATCCCTTACACTGTGGTCCCAATCTCCTATGAGGAGTATGGCAGGCTGATGGCAAAGCCTTACAAGTTCCCTCCCAAGTATCAGGCTTGGAGACTTATCACTGTGGGGAGCACTACTCCCACTGTGGAAATCATAGGGGTGTTCAAGGTTGCAAGCCCTACCTATAGTGTGAGGTTTGTGAAGAGGCCCCAACCTATCAGGCTGACCACCTTCACAAGTGACTATAATCTGGTCACCCTTGGTGGAGCAAGCACTGAGCAGGGTTGTGAATTGCCTGAGCATCTCCATGAGGAAATCCTTCAGAGGGCAGTGGAGCTTGCCAAGATTGCTTGGACGGGTGATGCAGCTTCTACTGTAACAACTGGTCAAAGAAGCGAATAATACTACAGAAGTTATGACAAACTCGGAATTTAGTGATACCTTTACAACTCTCCTGAACAGCTATAACACTGCTGCTCAGTTCGGGGAGCAGGCATCCAGAAGGGAGATTGTTCTTGATGAGTATGAGAAGTCTGTTCTGCTCACCCAAGCACAAGACCTTATTGTCAAGTCCTACTTCGATGGCTCCATGAATGCCCAAGGACAGGGCTTTGATGACAGCAATAGGAGACAGATGGACTTCAGCTCCCTTATCAAGGTTGCCACACTTACTCCAGCTGGGACTGGAAGCCCCTTTGATTCGAGAGGTATTGTGTATCAGCTGCCTAGAAAAGTTAACTCGCAGGGTAATGACATTGCCAATACCACCGATGTCCTCTTTATCCTGAATGAGAAGCTGACAAGGACTGTGAGTGGCTCCACCAAGGAATATGTCATTGTCCCTATCTCCTACAAGGAATATGACAGGGAAATGTCCAAGCCTTATGCACAGCCTTTGAAGAAGCAGGCATGGAGGTTGTTCCAGAACCAAGTCACTGGCTTTGACATTAACACCGAGCTTATCCCGAGGTTCAATGTCACCAACAGTGCCCAGACACCCTTCGTGTACAAGATTAGGTATGTGAAGAGACCAAGACCTATCATCTTGGAAGACCTTCCTAATGACCTTGAGATTGATGGTGAGAATACTGCTTCCAGCTGTGAGCTGAACCCCATCGTGCATATGGACATCCTCAACAAAGCTGTTGAACTGGCCATTGCCACTAGAGGGGGGGGGTCCTACAACCAAGCAATAAATAAGTAATCAACCAATATCATGACCCTTGAGGAATTTTCCAACGGATTTGATACTCTTGTCAGCAGCTACAGGAGATTCAAGGATTTCGACAAACAGGAGATGCTGGATAGCATTGAGTTTGATGAATATGAGAAGTCCCTTTGGCTGACTAAGGCCCAAGAAGAGCTTGTGGTGAACCTCTACAATGGTAAGAACCCTTATGGAGATTCCTTTGAAAGCACTGAAGAGATAAGGAGGTATCTTGACCCCCTTGTGAGGACAAAGACTTACTCTACAGAGGATGAGGAGGATGGTATTGGGGTGTCTGACAAGTCAAGGTTCTTTAGGCTGCCCGATGACATTGCGTTCATCACACTGGAGCAGATTGTCTATGGAGACGAGACCCTTGGATGTTACAACGGAAGTAGGGCTGATGTTTACCCTGTTACACAGGATGAATACAGCAGGATAAAAGATAACCCATTCAGAGGCCCAACCAAGTACAAGGCTGTCAGATTGGATGCAGGCGAGGGATTGGTAGAGATTATTTCCAAGTACGGGATAAGCAACTACCTTATCAAGTACCTCTCCAAGCCCAAGCCAATCATCCTTGAGGACCTGCCAAATGGATTGACCATTGGAGGTGTTGGTGCAGCAAGGAATTGTGAACTCAATGAACTCCTACACCAAACCATCTTGGAAAAGGCTGTTCAGATGGCCCTCAACTCAAAGGGAATTACTGTGAAAACCAACTAGTATATTGTTTAATTAAACATTAAAAACATGAACATTTTTTCTACAAACCAAGCAACCCACCTTTATGTGGCAACTGCTTTGAAGACAAGCACTGACCAGCCTGCTGTTGCAGGTGACCTCAAAGTGGTCTCCAAGGATGGTCAGATGTACTTCAAGTACTTCGGTGCTGGTGGCCCTATCAGGAGTGACTTGATTGACATCAAGAGCATCTCTCATCTGAAGGCAATCCCTGCTTCCAAGATGGCCAAGGCTCTCAAGAAGTACACAGTTACTCTGAAGTCCGCAGTCAATAGTGGCAACCCTGTTGCAGGTCAGGATTATCTCCTGAGGATGACCTTCACTGGCTATGTTGGCATCTCCCCTGATGATTCCAAGTATGAGAAGTATGGTATGGTTCACGCCACCACTGGCATGAGTGCCTCCAGCTTCTATCTGCACTTGGCCTCCAGCATTGCCAAGAACATGTCCAGAGAGGCTGTTCAGTTCATCAAGGTCTATGTCAAGGTCTCCGCTGGCACTGAGACTGAAATCACTGCCACATCTGACCCTGAGGATACCACGACCTACAGTGGCACCTATGATGGCGTTGTCATCAAGGAGCAAATGCCTGACTGGATTCTCGGCACAAAGCAAATCAAGGTGATGACCCCTGAGTTTGTCTGTGTCCCTATCACAGTGAGCAATGACTCCGTTATCTGGGGTAGTGTTGCTGCTGCCGACAGTGGAGTTTCCATTGGCAATGGTAAGCAAACTGCTGACTTCGAGTACTTTGCTGCTGGTGAGAAGGGTGACCAATACAGGATGGTCGGGTTCCCTGACTATGTTCCTACCAAGTATCTGGTTGACCCTGAGAAGGAGTATGACTACATCAACATTCACTATGCTTATGTAGGCTCCAACGAGTCTGTGCAGAAGTCTGAGAAGGACATCGTGATTGTTGCCCCTAGGGCAGGTACTGATTCCACTGCTTCCAGCCTTGGTGCTCTGGCTACCAGTATCCTTGAAGCTATCACTGCTGTTGCAAGTCCTACCTATGTGACAGTTCCTTCTACCTTCACATCTGGTGACCTCGCAGAGTTCACTGAGGATGGTCAGCTCGCTTCTTCTGGCAAGCAGGCAAGTGATATTTCTTAAACAAGAACAATTCAAAGGGAGGGGGAGGCTGGCAAACAGTCTCCCTCTTTTTAATTATAGACTATGGTACAATTCAATGAACTGCTGATAACTCCTGATGCTAAGACCCTCATTATAGATGTCAGCATCCCAAGTGAGAGCTACTATGACAAGGTGTATCTTGATAGTGTCCTCATAGACAACCAAGACACTTATGTGGGCACAGGGGTTAGTAGTACTCCAATTTACAGCTACACTGTTCCTACGGAGCAGCAGCTCAAATACAAGAAGGGTACTACAGAATACAAGACCAAGCACCTCAGACTGGTTGTCAAATCCACTGACCTGCCTGCTGGCTCCCTCAATGGCATTCTCTTCGTGTATGTCAGAACCAAGGGCACCTATGGGTTTGATACTCCCTGTGGTTGTGATGAGATTACCTCTTTGGCCTGTGTGGTGAATCTGAAGCCTTTCTATGACCTTGCTATGGCCAACATAAACCAGCTTGCTGCCAATTGTGCCATTCCCCAAGGTTTCATCAACCAGATACTTCAGCTGAAGGCTCTTGAGGTGAGTGTGAGGACAAGGAACTATCCAAAGGCCATCAAGCTCTGGAAGGAGTACAATGGCACTGTGGCTCAAGTAAGTACAGGAGGTTGTGGCTGCCATGCTTAAGGAGGTTGATGCTGCCCTTGACAGGTACTTCAAGGCACTTGAGCAGTTTGGCTACAAGAAGGACACTGATGTGTACAAGCTTCTTGTGCTTGTCTTCATAGAAGAAATGCTCAGTGGGGAACTCAGATACTTCATTACTGAGGAGGACTACAGGGTCATAGACAAGGCGTTGACCTGCCTCTATGGTACAAGTTGCCTTATCCCTTGGCCAGTCTATTCCTCAGGTGGTGGAGGCATTGCAGGTGCTATTGACAAGACCACTATGTTGAGGTACACCGAGGACACCCTTACCAGAGTAACTGAGAATGGGGTGCTCAGGTCTAAGGCCTCTGACAATTACGATTAGTGGAACATTACAAAAATAGTTAATCTCTTGCACTGATGACCTAAATAGCTTATCTTTGCAAGAGATTTTTATTTACACTGGTATGAGTACATACAGAGAATTAGCATTCCTTATCCTTGATGAGCTGAAGCTTGTCAGTGATGATTCCCACTTCACGCAGGAGCATGTCATCTTCCTGCTTGACAAGTATAGGTCCTTCATCATCAAGCAGAGGTACACTGACATCAAGAAGGAGATACCAGAGTCCAACTACCAGACAATCTGCGTTGACTTGGAGAGAGCCAATGCCATTACAGGAGAAGCCTGCGAAGGCCCTGACTACCTGAAGAGTGTCAAGGAGATTCCCTACCTCATGCAGATTGGTGTCCCAAGAATCTCCTCCCTTGACTATTTCCAAGGCAACTTTGCCTATGTGAATAGGGAGAGGTTCAAGTATGTTGGGCAGAACAAATACTTGAAGAACCAAATCTATGGAACCATTGCCCCTGACAGTCATTTGTATCTTAAGTCTAATAATCCTCAGCTCTACTACCTCAAGAAGGTTAAGGTTACAGGCATCTTCCAAGATAGTAGCAAGGCAGCCGAATTACAATGCCCTGATGCTGATGGCACTACTGCTTGCGATGTGCTGGATATGGAGTTTCCTATTGAGGAGGCTCTGATTCCCCCTATGGTTGAGCTGATTGTCAAGGAGCTTCTTGGCAAGGTTTATCAGCCTGCTGATGAGGGCAACAATGCAAGGGATGACTTGGACAATCTGGCTGCCTACATTGCGAGGCACCTTAAAGACAGGCTGGGCTAATGGGATTCAGGGATGAGACACTCAAGCTGAAAGGTAACAGAACCCATAAAGTAACCAACTCCTTAGGTAGTAAGAGTGTGTGGAGGTGGCTCAAGAAGAACCAATGGCTTGACATAGGGCAGCCTGTCACTGAAAAGCAGGTGGGCCTCATCATCAAGTCCATGAACCAAATCCTTCGGGACCAGCTTTTGGAAGGCAAAGATGTGATTCTGCCTCACAGGATGGGCAGGTTGGAGCTGAGGAAGTACAAGGCTTCTGTGAGAATGGAGGATGACAAGATTATCACAAACCTTCCTGTGGATTGGAACAAGACCCTCAAGCTCTGGGAAGAGGATGAAGAGGCAAGGGGAGCCAAGAAACTGGTCAGGAGAGAGCTTAGGGAGGTCTTCTTGGTAAGATATGGCAAGTTCCCTGCTACCTACAAGAACAAGGGATTCTATGAGTTCTTCCCTAGCAAAGAACTCAAAAGGGAATTAAGTGCAAGAATAACTAATGGGGAGGTAGATGCCTTCCTGATTGAAAAAGATGTCATACATTAGTATCAAACTCATTATGGACAGGATTACAAGGCATCCTCTTTTGCAGGATATTCCCTTTGAAACTGTCGTTGACTACTCTGTGGATTTCATGAGGATTGTAGGTGCACCTGCCTCTTTCATGGAAAAGACACAGGTCCTGAAGGTTGAAAGATACAGGGCTGTGCTTCCTTGTGACTTCTATGAAATGATACAGGTGAGGCTCATGGGACAAGAGGTCAAGCCTGCCTTCGGGTACTCCTCTGATTCCTTCCACATGAGTCCAAACAAGCCTCAGTTCTCTGACCTGACCTACAAGGTTCAGGGCAATGTCATCTTCACCTCCATTGAGAAGGGTGAGATAGAGGTGGCTTACAGGGCACTGCCTACTGATGAGGAAGGTTATCCAGTCCTCCCTGATAACAGCTCCTACACCAGAGCACTTCAGGCATACATCAAGAAAGAGTGGTTCACCATCCAATATGACCTTGGTAAGATAAATGTGCAGGTTATGAACAAGGCAGACCAAGATTATGCTTGGGCTGTAGGTCAAGCACAGACTGCCCTTATCAAGCCTACCATTGACCAGATGGAGACCATCAGCAATATGTGGAACAAACTCCTCCCTGACAGGACGAGAGACCATTCCACAGGTTTCCTCCATGAAGGAACCCAAGAACACATAAACATTCACTAATATGACACTGAAGCAAGATTTACATGTGTTCGCTGGTATGCAGAAAGACCTTGCGGTCTCCAAGCAGAAGGCAGAGTTCCTTTGGGATGCCCACAACATCAGGCTGACTGCAAGGGAGGGTAGCACCCTGCTGGCAATCACCAATGAGAGGGGCACTTCCCGTATTACTACAGGAACTCCCTTCGTTGGCACATACCTCGGGCACTGTGTCATGAACAACTACCTTGTGGTGTTCACCACCTCTGGTGCAGCTACCAATGGTGACTACATCTACAGGGTTGACAAGAATAACGGCTACTCCATAGACCTCCTGTATCAGGGAACTCTCAACTTTGATGTCAACTATCCCATTGAGACTCTTGGCATCTATGAAAATGAGATGGTCCAAAAGGTCTATTGGGTTGATGGTGTTAACCAGCCGAGAGTCATCAACATAGTTAGGGAGCAGCTGAAAGACCTGACTGTGGAAGGCATGAGAGCCTACTACACAGATTCCTCCTTTGACTTTGTGAGGGAGCTTGCCCTCAATGAGACAGTCTCTGTTACAAGGCAGGCTGCCTCTGGTGGCATGTTCCAGTCTGGTGTGATTCAGTATGCCATCACCTACTATGACAAGTATGGGCAGGAAAGTAACATTGCCTATGTGACCCCTCTGCAATACATTGCCTTTGACAATAGGGGTGGCAGTCCTGAGGAGAAGGTGTCTGTGGCCTTCAAGATTGACCTTGAGAACCTTGACTCCAACTTTGACTATGTGAGAATCTACTCCATCTACAGGTCCAGCCTTAATGGTGTTCCTGTGGTCAAGAGGCTTACGGATATTCCGATTGCTGCTTCCATTGTCTCTGCAACCACCCACCCTGTGTATATGAGGACTGACCAGATGATTATGGTCAAGACCTCCTCCACAGCAGCTGAGAGGCCTATCCAGAGTTTCCAGAACAGCAATGGTGCTTCCTACACAGGCGGTATGTCTGAGCATAAGCCCGGGTATATCAGGTTCCTCAAGTCTGCTTACCCCAACCTTGAGTTGCACATTGGCACAAGGGTAATTACCTATGGTACAGGTGCTACTGAACTTTGGATAAGCCCTACTAATGTAGCTGGCCCCGGTAACTCCTCCCAGAGGCTCATCCATGCTGATGGTCAGCCCCTGTCCACCTACATTGTGTACAGGCAAGGCACTACTGGTGGAGTCTCCTTCATTGACAATGGCACTGTAGGGGACAATGTTGACCCTACTTCCCTCCTCTACATTGGTGGTGAGGATGTCACTGCATCCACTATCACTCAGAAGGATGGCACTCTGTTCCTTGGTAACTTGAGGCTCAGGAGACCATCCGTCAACAACATGGACAACCTGCCCAGCAAGATTTCAAGCTACAGCAGCAGTCCTAGGACTGTCTATGTCAGTCCCAAAACCTCCCAGTACTACTCTCATAGTAGCCTGCTTGTGGCCACCAAATATGACAGGATTCACAGTGCCAACCCAACAGGCTTCAAGATTGGTGAGACCTACAGGTTTGGTATTCAGCTTCAATACAAGACTGGCAAATGGTCTGACCCTATTTGGTTGAGGGATGATACTATCACAAGGACTGGCAGTTATCCAGTGCTCAATGAGAGCACTGGTGCTTTAACCATTCCAAAGTACTCTATCACTATCAATCTTCAGGATGTCCCAGAGGGGTATAAGAAGGTAAGAGGTGTTGTGGTACTTCCCACCTTGGCAGACAGGACCATCGTGGCTCAGGGAGTGGCTACTCCTACTGTGTCCAACCTTGCTTCCAAGGCCAATGGTGTGCCTACTGCACAATCCTCTTGGTTCTTTAGGCCTACCCCATCTACTGCTCTCTCAGAGACTACCAATATTGGTAATGATGCTCTGTCAGGTTCTGTTGTTGAGTATAGGAATGGTCGTCTCCTTACTAGTCATGGTGACAGGGGTGCTGAGGTTCAGGGAGTTCCTGAGTTTGAGATTGGCACCAACTACAACACTGCTGTACAAGCTTATTTCCCAGACTTGAGAAAGGACAAGAGTGACAACCTTACTGTTCCTGTAGCTGATGGTACTTCCCTGTTTGCAGTCAATACTGACATCAGGACATTCCACTCACCAGACATTGAGTTTGATGATGCCATTGACTCCCTTGACCTCTCTGGTCTTAGTGTCCAGCAGGTGGGTAACATCACCTTCACTGCCAACATGGGAGACATCAGCATCCAGACCTCCACACCTCCTATCCACCCTGATAGTGCAGGGTTTGTGCACAGGTCCCTGAAGAATACTAGTGATGCCAGAATCCTTTGTGCTGGTTTGTTCTACTCTGACTATCTGGTTGATGAGTATAATGATGGTGCTAATTTCTGTGCCTACAGTGAAGAGGATAAGGACTGCCTGTTCATGGTATATCCTTGGCAGAAGTCTGGTTCCCTGAATAATGACATTGTGAGGCCTGTGAATGGCGGTACAAGAAGCTCCGTCCTTTCTCAGAAGAAGATTTCCAACTTGAGGTTTGCTGGCACAACTACTTGGGCAAATGCAAACTCTGTTGCCAGTATCCAAACAACGGACATTCAGCTATTCAGTAGTGACCAAGTTACTATGCTGAAGATTGGAGCAACTGATTCTTACTATGGTAATGTGGACACGGTTCTTGCTCCTGTCACTGACTACAGTGTAGTGTTCTGCAATGGTGACCAAGATGACCTGAGAAACAATGCTAAGCCTTCGTTCACAGCCAACAAGTACACCCTTCTGTTCTTCGCCAAAGACCCAGATGCTGGAAAGGGCACTGCTTGGCATAGGAAGACTGGGCAGACAAGGAGCTTTGCAACCAAGTATGAGGTGGCTGGCAGGAAGGCTGGCCATATTGGTGACAGTAATGGTGCCCTTGCTACAAGTAAGGAAGCTATCAGGATGAAATACAAGTCCACCAAACATGCGGTGCTTTCCCTTGGGTATGTCTCTGCTACTTACACTGGGCTTCCTATCTTTGAGTTGGTAAGGAGTGATAATGCCTCTACAATCTTCGGAGGTACATCTGAAGAGGCCAAAAGGTCCAATGTCTGGATTCCAGCAGGAGAGCCTGTGACAATCAGCAGGACAGCCAACACTATCATTCACTATGACTATGGGGACACTTGGTATCAGAGGTATGATTGCCTCAAGACCTATCCATTCACTCTTGAGGACGAGAACAGCATCACTGAGATTGGCTCTTTCCTCCTTGAGACAAGGGTCAACATTGATGGTAGATATGACAGAAACAGGGGTCAAGCCTCCAACCTTGTGACTACCCCGAGGAACTTCAATCTGATGAACATGGTCTATAGCCAGCCCAATAACTTCTTCAGTTACAGGATATTGGACAGTGACTACTACAAGTTGGACAACTACCAGAGTTCCCTCACTTGGTCTTTGAACAAGCAGGCTGCTTCTGTAGTTGACTCTTGGACAAAGATTACCCTCGCCAACATCCTTGACTGTGATGGTAACATGGGAGCCATTACAGCTCTGGCAACTGTAGGTGAGTCTATCTTCTGCTTCCAAGAGAGTGGTATCAGCCAGATTATGTTCAACAGCAGGGTGCAGATTCCTACTAGTGATGGTGTGCCTATTGAGATTTCCAACAACTACAAGGTTGATGGTAACAAGTATATCAGTGACCACATTGGTGCAAAGAACAAATGGGCTATGGCCAAATCCAATGATGGCCTCTACTTCATAGACAGCACCGAGGGTAACCTCTTCTACCTCACTGAGAAGGGCCTCACAAATGTGAGCACCACCAAGGGATTCAGCAGCTGGTTTGAACAGCTCACTGTTGATAAGTCTTGGACCCCGAGTGACTACACCCTCAAGTTGTTCTATGACAGGGGACACAGGGATACTTACATCTCTACACAGAACACCTGCCTGAACTACTCTGAGATACTGGGTCAGTTTGTGTCCTTCTTCAGCTATGAGAACATACCAGCCATGTTCAACATTGGAGCTGACTTCTATGCTCTCAAGCCTGTGAGTGGCAATCTCCAGCTGTGGAAACTCTTTGATGGTGACTACAATGAGTTCTTTGGGAGCTACCAGCCTTTTGATTTCACCTTTATCTCCAATAGTGAGAGTGCCTATGACAAGATATTCACCAATGTGGACATGAGGGCTGACTTCTACTCCACCTCCAATAATGTAGAGTCTCTAGCCTCTACTACCTGCTTTGACTATATCAGGGCATGGAATGAGTATCAGGACACTGGTGAAGTTCCTCTCACATGGAGAAATGCCAAGCCGTCCAATGCCAAGAAAAAGATGAGGGTATGGAGATTGGATATTCCAAGGGATGCCTCATCCAAGCTTGACAGGATTAGGAACACTTGGACTAAGATTTCACTCGGAGTGAAAAATAGTGCAAGCCTAAGTGGTAATAAGAGGGTAGAATTACACGATGTGTCAGTGCAATACTACATTTAAGGTAATGGGAGCATAAGTGAAACACTTGTGCTCCTTTACTTTTCTAATAGTCATCGTTGTGTAGTTAACGGATATTGTGTATCTTTGCATAACTAATTTAGTAATGACATGTCAAAGAAGAAAGTTTCTAGAACTTATACTCCTGTAATTCTCTTCGATGGTGGTGGTGCTGTAGCCACCTCTGGAGGAGGAGAAGCTGCTGGAGGAGGAGCTGCTACTGGTGGGGGCAATTTTGATTGGGCCACTTATGCTCAATTGGCTGCTTCCATGAATGGAGGAGGCAACCAACAGCAACCGCAGAAGAAGTCCTATGATGAGGAAAGAGCTTGGCTTGATAACAACTCAAGCTCTGGTATGCCTACCAGCATTGCTGGAGCTGCTTTCCAAGCAGTTGACCAGACAGGTCAGATGCTCTCTGCCCTTGATAGACTTTTCAGAAAAGAGAGGAGGCCAATGGGTAAGACCATTGGCTTATACTGCAAGGGTGGCCGCCTATTTGAGGGAGGTGGAGATATGGGTGCAGCTGCTGGAAATGCCAGTGGTGGAGGTGGAGATGCTGCCAGTGCTATGGCAGGCATGGCAGGTGGCATGGCCATCGGTAACACCGTCCTTACCCTTGTGGGTAATGCAGTTCAGCAGGCCAAAATCAAGGATACTGACGAAATCAAGGAAGGTATCCAGAATGCTCAGACCAAAGGTCAACAAAAGGGCGATACCTTCGACACACTTATGAGGGATTGGCAGAGCCAAGCCTCCCTCAATCATATAACTGCAAAGGACTTGAGGAACAAATCCATCCTCAGTGACTTTGCAGATGGCCTTTCTGCTTCTGCACAAGGTGCTTCCGCAGGTGCTATGATTGACCCTCTTTATGGCTCAATCATTGGTGGTATCATTGGTGGTGTCTCCTCCAACATTGGTTCCATCGTGGGTAGGGTGAAAGCTAGCAAGGAGGCCAAGAGAGTCAATCAACAGATTGACCAGACTAACTCTTTCAATGAGAGGTCTCTCAGTAACAGAGCTGAGAATCTTGCACAGAGACAAGGCATGGAAGCCCTTGCCAATTTCTCAGCCTTCGGAGGCCCGCTTGGATTTGGTGAATATCCTGTTATGGGAGCAATTGATTATGAACTTGCCCAGAGGAGGCTGCAACAGAAGGAAGTTGCTGCCCAAGGTGGAGGTGGAACTTCCACTCCTCAGATTTATGCCATTGGTGGCCCTCTCCACAGTCATGGTGGGGATTGGACAAATGGTGTGGTTATCATTGATGCAGGTGGAACCCACGAGCAGAACCCTCATGAGGGAGTTCAGATGGGTGTAAACCCTGAGGGCATCCCCAATCTTGTGGAAGAGGGCGAGGTGGTCTATAAGGATTATGTATTCAGCAACAGGATTGCAGTGCCTGAGGAAGTGATTGAGAAGTACAAGCTGAAGGGTGCAAAGGATATGACTTTCGCTGATGCTGTCAAGAGACTCCAAAAGGCCAGTGCTGAAAGGCCTAATGACCCTATTGAGAAGAGGGGTCTGGATGATATTCTGGGTAAGCTTGCCAATGAGCAGGAGAGAGTAAGACAGGAAGAGCAGATTGCTCAGGCCAAGAAGTTTGCCAAGGGTGGTAAGCTCGGTATCCTGTTCTCAGGCCCCGGGGGTATGGCTCAATACCTCTATGAAGAGGATGAGGAGGAGCCTGTATATGGCAAGAAGGGTCCTATCATCTTTGACATTGACAAAGATAATCCAAACCCTACCTATACAAAGAGTGGACAACTTGAATACACCTCTGCTCCTGTTGTTGAGGGAGTCCTCGGTAATGGCTCTGGTGATGGGACTGACACAGGTAATGGCTCTAAGGATAAGACCAATTGGATGACCTACCTCAGGTATGCTCCAGCTCTCGGTGCTGGCCTTGGTGTGTTCTCTGACCTTATGGGTTGGACCAATACTCCAGACTTCAGCAGCTCTGAGATGGTACTTGGTGCAGCTGATGGTTTGAGAGATGCTACTTATAAGCCAATCGGTGACTACCTTGCATATACACCACTGGACAGGCTCTTCTATGTCAATCAGCTTGCTGGTCAGGCAGGTGCAACCAGAAGGGCTATCCTGAACAACACTGGCTTGAACAGGGGTGTGGCTACTGCTGGTCTGCTTGCAGCTGACTACAATGCACAAGCTCAGCTTGGTAACCTCTTCAGGCAGGCTGAGGAATACAACCTCAACCAGAGGGAGAGGGTGGCTACCTTCAACAGGGCTACCAACATGTTCAACAGTGAGCAAGACCTCAAGGCACAACAGCTTAACCAAGGTGCTCAAGAAGCAAGGATTAGGGCTGCTTCTGAAGCTGCAAGGCTTAGGGATGCAGCCATTGCAAGGGCATCTGCTGGCAGGAGTGCCAATCTGACTAACCTCTTCAATAGTGTTGGTGACATTGGCAGGGAGGAGTTTGCCAGAGATATGGTGAACACAGACCCTTCCAAGTACTACACCATTGGCAGGGATGGTAAGGTTCATTACAAGACTGCTTACAATGACCTTCCTGAGGAAGAAAAGAAAGTTGTGCAGCAGAGAGCTGAGGCTGAGGCCAAGGCAGCCAGTAAAGGGAAGGCCAAAGGTGGTTACATTAACATAGGGAGGATTTAGTATGCCAAACTACAGTTTAGTGATAGATAGCAAGTTCAAGCCGTTTAGCTATGCTGAGCTGCTTGCACCTGTACAACAAGCTACTCAGGCACACCAAGAGGTGGAGAATGCTTATGCTGACCTTGCTGCCAAGGCAAATGTATGGGACCAGATGGCCAATGAGGAGACAGACCCTATTGCACATCAGACCTACAAGAGCTATGCTGAGGACTTGGAAGCAAAGGCAGACAGACTTGCAAGGTATGGTCTGGACATTACCTCAAGGAGGGCACTACTTGACATGAGGTCAAGGTATAGCAGGGAGATTGTTCCTATTGAACAAGCCTACCAAAAGAGGGCTGAGCAGGCTAAGCAGCAGGCTGAGATTCTTGCCAAAGACCCTACAAGGTTCTTTGCACAGAGGGCAGCTGAGACTTCCCTTGACAGATTCCTTGAGAATCCTGCCCTTGACACCATCAGCCAGAATTACAGCGGAGCACTGCTCACCAAGCAAGTCTCTGATGCAGCTTCTGCTTTGGCAAGGGATGCAAGGAATGACCCCAATGTCCAGACTGAGCTGAAGAAGCTCCTCCCATATCAATATGAGGCAATCAGGAGAACTGGTTTTGACCCTGAGGCAATCAGGCAGGCCATCCTCAATAGTCCTGATGCTGACAGGATTCTGACCAGCATTGTGGACACTGCCATGACAAACTCTGGAATGGGTGACTGGAATTATGCCTCCCCTCAAGAGAAGCAGAGAATCCTCAATCAAGCAAGGGAATATGCCAACCAAGGCTTGTGGGGTGCAGTTGGTCAGACCCAGTACCAGATGGTCACTGATGAGGCTGGTCTTGCTGCTTACAGGCAGAATCTACAGCTCAGGGCACAGCAGTCTCTCATGGCTCAGCAAGCTGCTGACAGGATGAAGATGTATGACATTGACCCTACCAGCTACTATAGTGATGATGAGATGGCTGAGGAGGGCAACAGGATTACAAGAGAACTTGATTCTTGGCAACAGAAGGGTTACTTTGATGCACAGGGCAACCTCACTTCCAAGGGTAAGGAAGCTCTCCACTTCACCAAGACTCAGGTGGGTACTTCCAGAATGAGAGACCCCAATGGTGAATATCAGGAGGTTCCGAGGTATGAGACTACTGGGGATGCAAAGTTCTACCAATGGGCAAAGGCTACTGGAAAGATTACTGATGCTCATATCAAGCAGGGTGCTTACACTGGCCTCCAAAACTACTTCAGGGATACAAGGTCTGCCCTTGCAGCTGGTGAGATTCCTACGGGTACAGCCAACTTCCAAGTGTACAGGCAGTTCCTTGGCTCAAGTGATGACAGGAACCATGTTGCTGACAAGATTCTTGGAGCACTTGCCAATGGAGTTCCCATTGTGGAGGCAGGCAAGCTCAACAAGGACCACTCCATTGCCACAGGCAAGAAGGTCAGCTTGGATGAGTTTATCAAGCAGCTTGGCAGGGATGAGAATGGTACTGGCACTTCCAGAATTGTGTATGTGACCAACTCCCCTACCACAGGTGCACAGGGTGAGCAGTTGATTGAGCTGTCCAATGGTAAGAAGTACATAATCCCCGCTGGAGTGCTGGGCAATGATGCTGCTGCCAACCTTGCAGCTGCCAACCTCAGAATTAGAGGTGCTGCAAGTCCAGCTGAGACTGCTACCAACCTCAACTTTGCAAATGCAACCCTTGCCTCCATACTTACTACTGTGGGAGGTACTGAGATAAAGCCTAATGATGGCACAGTCACTTGGGATATAAGTGGTTTTTAGGAGAAGAATATGGCAAAGAAATTAACTGTTCCAAAATTGGAAGACCAAGTTAAGGGAGGCATGATTGACCTCACCAAGACTGGCCCACTTACTTACAGAGAGTTACAAGGCCTAAATAATGGACTCCCAGAAGAGTCTGAACTCAGTCAGCAACTCCCCAATAGACCGGGGAGTGATGCTGTACTGGGTGCTGCTGGGCAAATTAACTATACAGGCAACCCCTATGAGACCTTTGGTGACAGCAAGTTTGATGACCCACTTGCAAACCAAGCTCAATATGAGGACTATGAGAACCTGAGAGGAGAGAGGCAACCTTGGTATGAGCAGCTTGGTGCTGGTCTTGCCAAGGGTGCTATCCTTGCAGGCACTACCTTCCTTGATGGCACCATTGGCCTTGTGGTAGGTGCTGGTACTGCCATCTCCGAGGGAAGGTGGTCCGGTCTGTGGGACAATGACTTCTCCAAGGCTATGCAGGCAGTCAACCAATGGTCTGAGGAGGCAATGCCTAATTACTACACACAGGAGGAGCTTGAATCCCCTTGGTACCATAACATCTTCACTGCCAACTTCTTGGGTGACAAGTTCATCAAGAACCTTGGCTTCAGTGTAGGTGCTATCTACTCTGGAGGTGTGTGGACAAAGCCCCTTGGTGGTGTAGCCAAGCTTGCTGGTATTGTAGCCAAGTCCTCTCAAGCCCCTGCAATTGTCAGTTCTGCTCTTGGTGCTACTATCTCTGCTGTCAACGAAGGCAGGATTGAGGCACTGAACAATAGTAATGACTGGTATGAACTCCAGAAGGCCCAACTTGATGACAGGTATCAACAAGTACTTACCAGCCTACAAGAGGCTTATGAAGCAGGGCCACATACCATGATTATGGATGTGGAATCTGGCAGGGGGTATAGTCCAGAAGCCAAGGCCTATGAGCAGTCCATTGCAGAGATGAAGAGCCAGTATGAGAATGACCTTGCCAAACTTAATGAGGACAGGGCCAAGATGGGTAATGCAGACCTTCTCATGAACCTGCCTATCCTCTTGGCTTCCAACATTGTGCAATTTGGTAAGTACTATGCCAATGGCTTCAAGACCAGCAGACATGCAAGGAACATTGTAGGTGATGTTGGCAAATATGCAGTTGACAGAAATAAGGCAGGTGCAGTCATGGCAGCTACAAAGGGTGCCCTCTCAGAAGGTTTGGAGGAGATTTCCCAGAGTGCAGCCAGCAGGATTGCAGGTGACTACTATGCTGACGATGTAACCAACTTCTACAGGTCCAAGATTGACCCAGATGCTGAGCAACAGACTGTCAATTGGATTAAGTCCTTTGCACAGGGAATCAATGAGACTGTGAATGATGGTAATGCTTGGGAGGAGTTCTTCATTGGCTCCCTCACAGGTGCTCTTGGTATCCCCAATATCAAGAGGAAGGCCAATGGGAAGCTTGGTCTTGGCATTGAGGGTGGTGCTGTCAACGAGATTAAGGACTACAATGCAGAGACTGCAAGGCAGCAGGAGATTGTTGACTATATGAATGAGAGGGCACAAGACCCCAAGTTCCTCAACTACTACCAAGGTCTCATCAGGCATAACAGGTATCAGGGCCTCATGAATGATGCTGCTGACAGGGGTGATGAGTTTGATTACAAGAATGCTGAACATGCCCAGATGGTGTCTGACATTATCATGTTTGACAATGCTGGCAGGCTTCAGGACTTGAAGGGACTTGTCTCTTCTGCTTTTGATGTGTCTGACGAGAATCTTGATGCCATTGTGAGGAATACCACTACTGTCACTGAGGACAAGCAGCTGGTAGGCCCTTATGCCCAATATGCACAGCTCAATGGTGATAAGGTTGAGGCAATCTTTGCCACTGACCAAGACAAGCAGGACATGATTTCCAAGCTCACTGCAAGCAGGGATGAAATGATGTCTGCCATTGACGGGTACAACAAAATCAAGAATGACATAGACATCAGGGTTGGTGAGAAGATTTCGGATGACCAGCTCAAGGAACTCACTTGGATGCACTCCCAGCTTGAGGATTGGTCCAAGAGAGCCACTTCTGTTGCAGGTGATGTGAAGGGTGCCATCGGCAATGTGGTTGGCAATATCACCCAGTGGAGGAACTTCAACATTGGTATCAGGGACTATGAGGGTACTCACAACTCTGGTCTGACTGAAGCCTACAAGAAGGCAGACAAGAATGTGAGGGATGCTGACAGGTTCATCAATGACCTCAGCACTCTCAAGGACCAAGATGATGCTGCCCTTGCTACAAGCCTTGCAACTCATGAGGACTATGTGAAGAAGGTCATTATTCCTTCCATTGAGGCCATCCCTGAAGATGTGATGGGCAAGGAATCCAAGGAGGATATTCTCCATAAGGTAGATGACATTCTGAGACTGGGCAATGCCCACAAGACATATAAGGCCAAGCTTGATGAATACTTCAGGCATCCTGAGAAGCAGATTGAGGATAATGCTGCTGCCCATGAGGATGTGAAGAAGCAAGCAGAAAGCAAGAAAACATCCACACTCAGGGAGGCTCTCTCCTCTGCTGCAAACATGCAACAGTTCAGGGAAGCCATCAACACTGCTGAAGATGTGGAGACAAGGGATAAAGTCCTCTCTGAAATGGAGGCCACAAGCCCTTTGGCCAAGCAATACAAGGACATTGAGAACTACAAGACTGAGGTAAGGAAGGCCCTCTCTCTGTTGAAGGAGGACTCCCTGACCACCTCAGATGCTCTTAAACTCCTTGAGGACCAGTACACGGGTTCTTCCTCTCTGGAAGAGATGGCCAACATGGACTCCATATTCCTTAGGGATGACCATGCCTTTGATGAAGCTGCTGCTTCTGTAGAGGAAAGTGCTTCCAGATTCATCAATGCACAATATGCTCTGCAAAGAGCTATGTTCAAGGTCAACTCTGACAACCAGTTCAAGGACAGGTTCACAGATGAGTACAGGAGGCCTGTAGAGAAGCCAGAAGCTTTTGATGCTACCAAGGGTGCAGACAAGAGTTCCACTGGCTCTGATGGCACTTCTACTGTCCCTCCTGTAAATGGTGGGGTAGTAAGACCTCAGGTGAATCCTGTGGGAGACCTGAGTGTGGAGGATATGGCTGCTGAGAATGTTTCCCTCAACAATGGGGTAGAAACTCCTCTTACCCTTGATGCAAAGCAGAAGGGCAGCAGGAAATACTATAGACCAGCTGTCCCCAAATATGATATTGAGGCCAGTAGGAAAGGTGATTTCAGAACTTTCAAGGAGGTCAAGGCTGCTGATAACCAAGACTTCAGTGCCATTTATGACTACCTTGAATCCAATGGTGCCTTTGACTATGTTGACAAGGGTGGTCTCAAGGCTGGTGATACAATCCAGTTCATGATTGACCCTGACTTTGAGAGTAAGGTTGAGGGCCAGCCTTGGCACATAGCTCCTACAGTGTTCATGGTTACCTCTGATGGTCAGGTGGTAGGTTCCCTTGATGAGGGTGCTTCCATCAAGAACTTCGAGGGTCTCCAAGGAGTGCTTGATAGAGTGAGAGGTGAGTACACTGCTGCAAAGACTGCTACTCCAGAAAGGACTGGCAGGTTTGTTGGGCAGGGCAGTACCAAGGTCTCCAAGGTCATGGCAGGAAAGGTTGCCTACGGCACAGAAGAGAGAAGCCTCTCCACTATCCCTATGGAAGGAGAGCCTATCCTCGGTATTGTCAAAAATGGTGTACTGACAACCAATGACAAATTGGCAGATAATGTCATCACGAAGCCTGTCAATATGGCACATGATGGCAGACTCTATATGCTTATCCCCAATGGGGCAGGTAAATACTCTCCTGTGGCTGTGAGGGTTAAGCACTTCAATGACAGGGAGTTCAATCTCGATGATGCAACTGTCAGCTCCACCCCTATGGGCAGGGAGATTATCTCTTCCATTGGTGAGTTGGCTGGTGCTACTTCCCAAGATGATGTGGCCAATGCCATGCAGAAGCTTGGCTCTGACCTCTATCTTGGTGATGTGATGGCCACATGGTATGAGGATAATACAGGTGCTGGTATCTTGTTTGGCAAGAAGCTCAGAAACCCTGATGGCTCCTATCAAATGTTTGATGCCCAGCATATTAGAGAGCAGAAAGTTAAAGTTCCTTTCCAGACCTACTCTCCTCTTGAGGTAGGGGGTATCACCACCACAGACCCTGCTGTTGCAAGAATGAGTGGCTATGAGCTTCCTACTGAGGTGAGACCTCAGGCTGATGTGGTTGCTGACCTTAGGAAGGCTCTTATGAGCTACAACCTCCCTCTGCAAGTGAGTGCTAAGTCCATCAATGCAGGTGGCTACAATGCAAGGCTTCTCAACTCTGGCATCTTGACATCCAATGTGACAGAGGCAAGAGTAAGGGGAGGATGGTTCACCACTGACTATTTTGACAATGAGGGTGTTCTCCAGAAAGCTGAGAACCCAGCTTCTGTCTCAGTCAACAATGGTGTTACAAACCCTGTAGGTGGCACTGAGAGTGCTCAAAAGGGTGTCAGGCTGAGGGTGAATGGCTCTGATGTCATTGTTGACCTCTCCACCAGCACCATAACTGAAAAGGGTGTGACAAGGGGTATGACCAACTCCAACCATGATGCTCTCCTTGCTGACTTGGCGTGGGCAGAGCAGTCCTTTGGTAAGGCTACTGAGAGTGCCATCATGACTGACAACAAGGTTATCACTGCTGAAGGTAGGGTCTTGGACAGGACTGCCCAGAAGTACCTCAGTGATGAAGAGGCAGCCAAGGTGAAGGACATCATCAGTGGCAGGCAGAGGAAGCAGGCTGAAAGGCAGGCTCTTGCCCAGAAGACCATTGCTGCAATCTACGAGAACCAAAAGCTTGTGGACAAGACAAGGACTGATGGTGAGAACTACTATGTCTTGGAGGAGGATGGCCAGTACCACCCTTACAGCAGGGTTCACACCGTGCTTGGAGGCAACTGGATACAGAGTGACTCCCAGACCAAGGCCCTGAAAGATATACAGGTGAGACTCTCCCAACAGGTTGATAATGAGGCAGGTTACAACAACTACCTGAAGTACCTCTCCAACCATTATAAGGTGGATTTGAGCAGCTTTGAGGGCAAGACTGACATCAAGAGCAGGGAGGCAGTCATCAATACCATTCGTGACAAGATGTCAGGCACTAACTCCCAGAGAGCTTTGGAGGCAGGTAGTGCAGTGGACTCTGTGATAAGGAGTTACTTCACCACTACAGATGTCTCCTCTATCACCAGACCTGACAATATGTCAGAGCAGGCTTTCTCTAACCTTATCTCAAGGCTTGAGGTTGTCAAGAGTGGCATAGAGGCAAGGGGTGAGAGATTCCTCACTGATAACATTGTCCTGTTCCACAAATATGCTGATGGTACAAGGGTGGCAGGTGAGGTTGACATTTTGGCAGTTGATGCTGATGGCAACTTCAAGATATATGATGTGAAGACCAGTAGGTACTCCTTTGGGGACTTCTATGACAATAGGGGCAATCTTGTGAATTACTTCAGCACGAAGTCAAGGACACAGAGGATGAGCACAAGGGACTATTACACCCTCCAGCTCAGTGCCTACAAGAATCTGTTTGAGTCCCAATATGGTAAGCCAGTTACCAAACTTGCAGTCATGCCATTTGTGCTTGACTACAATGGTGACATGGTTTCCAACATTACAGGTGAGGCTGGTATCCAAATAAAGTATAATCCATCTGTGATGGTTCCTCTGGAAGGTGCAGTCACTCCTGTACAGAAGGGGGGCACTGACCCCATCTTCATGGCCAAGCTTGGTGCACCCACTGACATTATGGAAGACCATACAGGACTTCCTCAGGACTCTGCCTATGCTACCTTCCTCAGGAATGGCAAGCTGGTTCAGGGCAAGGTGTCCAAGATTGGTGTGGTGGATGGAATCAATGTCTATATGCACAGGGAGCCTGTCCTCACCAAGGGATTTGGTACTGAGACCTATGTTGGCCAGTACAATTACTATGCAGTCTTCCCCAATGGCCAGTCTGTACAGACAGTCAAGAATGCCAACAAGGATGAGTCCTATGATAGTGTAGCCCAGAAGGTGCTCAGTGCACTGCAAGGCAATATCCAGAGAGTGCATGAGGAAGCCTCCAAGGGAACTCCAGTCCTGCTTAAGCCTGAGACCGTTGTTGAGACCTCTTCCAATATCCATCAGGGAAGTGAGGGGGGTACCCTCAACCAAGCATTTGCAAGGCTTCAGCAGCAGGATGGCAAGAGAAGAAGGCCAAAGCCAAGGCAGGTTGACAGGACAAGGGCTGCTTGGAATCAGGAGAAGGAGCTTCAGTGGCTTGACAAGGTTCTTCCCCAAGTGAGGAAAGAGGATAGGCTCAAGGTTACTGAAGGCCTCCTTAAAGTGGCTGAGAATGGCCCTGCTGCTTGGGGTTTGTACAGTGATGGTATTATCACCCTGAGCAATCTGGCTGCTGAAGGTACTACTTACCATGAAGCCTTCCATCTTGTCATGGACCTCATGACTACTGCTGAGGATAAAGCTGCCCTCTTTGCAGAGGCCAAGGACAGGTTTGGAGACAAGTCTGACTCTGACCTTGAGGAGGACATGGCTGAGGGCTTCAGGGAGTACATGCTCTCAAGAGACAAGAGGGGCTTGGGCAAGAGGATACTGAACTTCTTTGAGAACCTTTTCCACAAGGTGACCAATTGGAAATACCTCAAGCCTTCCCTGAACAGCTACTACAGGATGATTAGTGGTGGCAGGTTTGCTGACAATGCCCTGACAGGCTCCACACTCTACAAGGGTGAAACCAAGTACAGGATTGTCACAAGGGCTGACAGGCAGGAAGCTCTCAAGACAGTCAAGGACTTCTACTATGAGGCTGCTGTAAGTCATGCTGACAGAGTGCTCAGTGAGGCACAGAGGGTCAAGGACACTATCAAGGACAAAGAGATTATCAGGCATGTGGGTGACATCCAAGGCCATTACCAGAGAATAATCGCTGGCCAGATGATGGAGAGGATGAGAAGCCAGATTGGTGATGCCATTGAGAGCATCTATGCAATCCAGCTTACCAACAGCACCAAGATGAAAGTGCAGGTCAATCTCAAGTCCAGAGCCAAGATTGCAGAGGAATATCTCAAATCCATTGATTCTTGGTCTGACGAGCAGCTCATCTCTGAAATCCAAAGGCTGAAGTCTGATGAGGCTCATGACGACTACACTGAGGACATGACCACTTGGAATGACCTCTCCAAGGAGGACAAAGCAATGCTGGTCCAGAAAGGTTGGTCTGAGGAGCTGTATGATTCAGTCTCAGAGGAAGAGAGGGAGCAGGCACTGAGGTGTATGCACATGTAGTCAAAATAAACAAAAAAAAAGAGGAGAGTGAATGTTCACCCTCCTCTTTTTGTTTATGGAGCCTACTGCTTGAAGAAAGGAACACTCTCTTCTGGGTGCAGGCCCCTGTATATGGTCTTGTTCATTGGTATGGCAGGAGACTCAAAGAAGAGCCTATATGCCCTACTGTGCCCTTTGTACCTTCCTGACTTGAGCAGGGCATCCTCACCACCAAACACCTCATAGTTGAGGGGGTTGAGGAGGCCTACAAGGTCAAGCACACCTTCCATTGTCTTGATGCCAGCAGCAGGTGACTTGAGGATTGTGAAAGCTTCCTTGGACATCTGAGGCCCGGGGACAAGAGAACCAAGTTCAGTGTAGAGCCTCCTTGCTTGATACTCTGCCATAGCAACAGCCCAAGGCCTGTCCTTGTCTCCCCACTTGTCAAGGCCATCCATGAGGCCAAGGAACAGGGCCAGAATACCAAAGTGTGCTACCTCTGTGGTAGCTCTCCTGATGTTGGCCTTCTCAGTGTCAGTGAGCTGGCTCCAGCTTGAAGCAAGAGCAAGCTGACCTTCCCTCAGTTCCTTGATAAGCTGCCCGCAGAACCTGATTGCAGTCCTGTAGTAGCCCTCAGTCCAATCCTGAATATCATAGTTGTAGGCAACTGCATCAAACCTCCTGTTGATGGAAGGCTTAATCCACTTCCTGAACATGATAGCCATCCTACCAATGGACAGCCTCTGGATTGCACTCCTGTCAGCTTTGTTGTAGATACCGTGCATTCTCTGGTTGATGGCAGCTGACTTCCTGCTGAAAGCAATGATGTCATCATGGGTGAAGGCAGAGCCATCTTCCTTGGTGTAACCTTCCTTGAGCTGGAGCTTGGCTCCCTTGCTGTGGTCATTAGGGTCATTGTAAACCACTTCCATAGCATCCCAAAGGTTGGTCACCTTACCATCAGGCCCCTTCATCTTGTAGGCATTGGCCAGTGCAAGGGAGGTTCTGTTCTGCATCCAGTGCTCACCTGCATTGTTCATGAAGAACAGGGCAGAAGAGCCAAACATTCTGCTGAACCAAGTCTTCCTGTCATAGTTGGCTTCCCTGACATTTTGCTCATACTCCTGCATGACATTGAAGAGTTCATCCCAAAGGGCAATCTTGGAGGTCTTTACCCTGCTACCAAGTTCTGCAAGGTGCTTAGGCAGCTCACTTGCATAGGTCTTGTCAGCCTTCAGGGTGTCCTTCTCAGTGAAGAACTGTCCAGACATGGATTCTACTCTCATCATCACAGTGCCAGTAGCCACATTGGAGATGCCTGCAAGAAGGTTCATACCCAGCATGTTGAGAGAGGTAATCCTGTTGACGAAGTTGGCTGCTTTGCCCACATCTATCTTCTTGCCGATTGTACCCTCATCAGCCATATACCTTCCATAGACCTGCATCTCATAGAAGTCATTGAGCCTCTGGATAATCCTCCTGTTATCCTTACCCTTGGTGACCTTGGATTCCACCTGCCTGCCAATCTGGGTGAACTTCTCTGTCAGTGGCTTGCCACCTTCAGTCTTGGTAATCTCCAGTTGGTCCCTGAGAATGTCCCTACCAACCTCAAGTACATCAACAACCTTGTTCATCTCCTTGAAGTCATTGGCCATAGCTGCATAGGCAAGCATAGTGGAGGTGACATCAGTGGAGATGTCATCAGCACTCTCTCCCTCCTTCAGCTTGGTGTAATAGATAGGGAGCATCTGCACCTCATTGCCTTCAAAGTCCTTGATGGTTGCCTTTGTGCCAAGGTCAATGTCATCGGTCCTCCTGATGAAGCTATCCTTCAGGGCCTCCCAAATCTGGGTGGCACCAGATTTCACTCCATCAGATTGCTTGACCCTCTCCAGAAGGTCTTTCCTGATTTTCACTGCATTGGTGAGGGTGGTGTAATGGTCAGGGAGGTAGCTGTCAAGTTCAGCCTTCATAGCCATGATGGTGTCATAGTACTCCTTTTGGGCAGCACTCATTCCACTATACTGCTTGCTGGCATACTTGGACAGGACAGGCTTTCTCTGCTCATCAAGGTTTTCAAGGAACCACTTTCTCCTTTCCTCTGCAAACTTGTTGGCATCCTCTCCTGTGGGGTTGGCCCCATACTTCTCAACGAGTGTAGCCTGCATCTTGGCCTTCTCCTCATTGTATTTGGCCCAGTCTATCTCAGAGATATACTTGCCTGTCTTATGGCCTTGGCTGTCTTTCTCAAACATCCATTCTGTGTCCTTGATACCAGCCTTCTCAAGCTTGGACATGGCTGCTTCCAGCTTTGCCCTGTAGTTGATTGTGTCAAGCCTTGCAGTTTCTTTGCTCTTCTTGACTGCTTGGTCAATCACCCTGAGCAGAGGAGAAGCTGAGTCTGCCATGCTATCCAGATACCTGTCAAAGAAGGAGATGTCCTCATCAGCAATCTTGACCAACTCTTCAGCCCCAATGACTTTTCCCTTCCATTTGCCAAAGGGTACCGTAATGCCCTCACCAACAAATGGCCTGATGAAGTCCACAAAGATAGGAGTAGCTACCTTGTTGTACTTGATGAATAGGTCATTGAGCAGAGAGCTAGTACTGTCAAGGGTGTTCCTCACCCTGTCACCATACCTGTTATCTGCCAGAGTCTCTTCCTCAAGGAGTGCTTCCCTGATAGTGTCCAGCATCTGCTTATAGGAGAAGAGGTAGTTCCTCACATCTCTCAGCACTTTGGCAGTCCCCCTCACATCAGTTTGTGTTCCTTGAAGCGAGATAAGCCTGCTATTGACCTTACCCAGCTCCTCAAGGGTGTTCTGCACAAAGGCGTAAATACCTTCTACCTCATTATTTTCTACCAGCTTCTTCTCAAGCTCGTCAATAAGGAGTCTCTGATTGGCAGAGAATGGGGAGTCAGGGTTTCTCTTCTCATAGATTTTGAGCCTCTTCAGCTCATTGTCAATGATGTTTTGAAGCATCTTCCTGTCCCTTGCAACCCTGTCAGACAACTGATAGAGCTTGCCATCATCCTTGATGTTTCCAAGGTCAATTTCCCTGCTCAGGTTGCCTCCGAGAATATCCTTGGCAACCTTGCTGGCAGTCTGGTCTGCATCCATCATAGCCTTCTGGACCTGATTGCTGTCAAGTCTCCTGAAGAGGTTCTTGATAGCATCAATGACCCTTTGGAGGAGAGTCCTGTATGGAGCAGCTGGAATTTCAGCCTGTTTGAGAAGGTGGTCTGCAAGAAGTTTACCTGCTGCCTCTTCTGCAAGCTTGACTTCACTGTCAGCATATTGGGCTACATACTCATCATAGTTGTCACCGAGGATTTGCTTGGCAAGTCCATTGGTGGCAATGAGGTTCACCAGCCTTGTGGCCAACGGGTTATCCCCGAGAGCCTTGAGTGCAAAGTGTGCAAACTCCTCTGGAAGGGCCTGCTCACCTCTCTCACCTTGGGCAATCCTGATAAGCTCCACAAGCCCGTCTGCTGCATGTTTGGCCTGCTCAAAGTCCGTGACACCATTGATGCCCATCCTCTGTTCAAGGTCAGTGAGTGCCCCTACAGACACTCCATGAGCACTCAGGATATTCCTGAGCTGGGTATTCAGCTGATGGTTGTAGGTCATCTTTTGGGCATTAACAGCCCTCTCTGGGGTTTTCTTGTCCACTTGAATTTCAAGGTGGGCTTTGCCTGTCTCCCCATCAATGACCTTGGAAATGGAAGCCACATACTGGCCATTGAACTCAGGCCCATTGTTGAACTGGACTGCCCTCTGTGTAAGGGTGTCCACATTCTCTTGTGTGAGAGGCCAAGTAGCTACAGAGCCATCCTTCTTGAAATGGCCAATCTCCTGATTCAGCTTGCTCAGTACCTTGGTATCTGGGATATAGGTCTTGAGGTCTGTATGCTGAAGAAGGCTCCCAAGGGTTGGCTCACCAAGTTCATCCATAGTGAGCACGGGGTTCAGCTGTGAGATGAACTCCTGACTCTTGGTAATCTGGTAAAGTCTCTTGGCCTGTGCCCTGTTGTTGGAGGTAAAGGATAGCAAGTCCTTGAATAACTTGCTATCCTTGAGATTACCTTCTTTGTCCCTTACTTGGGGAATAATTGAGCAACTTCTTGTCATAACGAACATATTGTTTTGTCATCTGCATCCTTGTAGGACTCATTGGGCTGGATGGTTGTGAAACCTGCCTCTTGGTAGTCCTCTACAGGTGTGCCATACACCTGCTGATAAGCCTCCGAGTTGAGGTATTGAGCAACGGCATCTGCATCAAAGGCTGGAATATCTGGCATTGGAGCATCAATGTTGGAGTCACTCATGGCTGCAATATCATCCACATCAAGTGCCTTCTTGTCAACAATGACTGTCTGAATCTCCTCTGCACTCTTCCCATACTCATACTCAATGAAGCTGTTCCTGTAACCTAAAGGTTGGATTCTCTGGTACACAGCCACATTGCTTTCCCTTGTAGGGTCCTTGATGAGCCTGTAATAGATGTTCTCACCTTTCACCCACTTGCTGATATACTCAAAGAACTCATACTCATCCCCAAACATTTCTCTCACTACAGCCTTGTCAGCAAAGGTGCTGGCTGGGCCAATGGTGAACTGGACTTGGGAGGCCACATTCCCATTCTCATCCACAAACTTGGTGTCACCGCCATCAGGAACCTGAGGAACCAACCTTCTGTTGTCCAAGTGGTTATAGATGTACTGATGCACAAAGTCTGTGTAAGCTTTGGGGTCAGAAGACATCTGGAGCAGATTCCTTAGTGTGGAAATGTACTCTGGAACTGCCTGTCTGACTGCTATAGGAGCCAAGTGGATGAAGGAGTTAGGGCCAAAGGCAAAGCCATTCCTGTAGAAGCTGTACCTGAACAGGTTGAGTGCAAGCTGCTGTGCAGCAGGATTCTCACTGTTGAGGAGGGAGGCCCAGTCTCTCATGAACCTTTCCTTCAGGGTGTTGCTCAGCCTTCCGACATTCTTGAACACAATGGTATCCACTGGATTCCTGTCATTGGCCTTGATTACCCTCAGCCTCTTGATGAACTCAAGCTCAGCAATGTCCTCATTGTCAGACACAACCCTGTTGAAGTAGCTGGGGAAGTTGTTGATGAACTCTGCCCTCCTCTCAGCTGAAGTGATGGTCTGGCCATTGGAAGTGCCTGCACCAAAGAACTCAGTACCTGACATGATGTAGGCCACAAGGTCATTGTACACACTATTCATGGTCTTCACATCAAGCCTGCCATTCTTAGCCATCCCCTTGAGGGTGTCAATCACATCTTGGAAACCTTCAGTGAACTGGGGGAAGTAAGGCTTCAGGAGTTCCTGAGTCTGCTTTAGGCCAAGGGAGTAGAAGGCTTGGAGGAAAGGCAGCTTGCTGCCCATCATATCCTCCCTCACTTTAGCAAGGTCAGCCTCACCCTCATAGGAGAGGTCTTGGATGACATCCACGCCCACAAGAGGGAATCTCTTGCCCTTGGACTCCTCAAGGAAGTCTCCCAGCATAGCTACCTTATTTATAGTGTCCGCGATGGTAGGGCCAGCAGCACCATTCTGGGTATCAGCTCTTGTAGCCCTTACAAGCTTGGAAAGGGCATCAGCAGTCTTAAGGATTCTCTGGAAGAGGAAACCTACGGAGACCTGCTTGGCTGCAAAGGTGACTTTCCTATAGTCCGAAGAACTCCTTGGATTGTCCCCAACCTCCTTTCCTATAAGAATGTACTCTGCCAAGTCACTGGCAAGGAATTCATTGTTCCTGTAGTTCTCATAGGTGATGTCAGCCGTAAGGCCAGCCCTCTCTTTCCACCTGTTGATAACTTCGTTGAAAACTGCATCCTCGCTCTTACCAGACCTGCTCTCCCTGAAGTATGTTCTGGTCAGGTCAAGCACAATAGGCTGGTTCATGAGGAGGCCAATCTCCATAGGACTGTAACCAAGCCTTGACAGGAGCATGGAAGCATCAGCTGTAAAGGTATTCTGGTTCAGTGCAGCAAGCACAGGGTCTTTCACATTATCCACAGAAGCAGCCAAGAAGCCTGCATTGTTCCTTGAGATGAATTGCTTGGCCTCATTCATGACACCATGAAGGGAAGTCAGCACCTTTCCATTAAGGATGAAGGCACCATTTTTCTGGTCAAGTCCCAGCTCAGTGTGCTGCATCAGAGCATGGTTTGCATTGTGGTTGGCATAGATGCCAATCAGCTTTGCACCTGTCATGTTCTGCTGATGGAACATCACCTGTGTCCTTGGGGACAGGGGGTCAATCTTGCTCTTAAGCTTGTCAGCCAACTTGCTCAGGGTGAGCACATTGTCATTGTTAGACTTAAGTGGAAGTTGAAGTATGTAAGCTGCCACATTGTCTCCTGTCTTGAGGGTCACACCTGCTTCCTTGAGGGATTGGACAAGCTCACTCTCCTTGACAGTGCTGAGGATGGTCATAGCCCTTGCAGCTGCTTTCTGGTCATCAAAACCACCGGGGTTGACAATCTTGGAAGCAGTGTCAGGGTGTGTAAGTACACTCCACATCATGTCAATGAGCATGTTGTTCCTTGCCTCAAGGCTATTCTCCTTGGCAGACTTATTCATGTTGTATCTCACCTTGGAGATTCTCGGCTTCTCAAATGCAAGGCCATAGGGGTCTCCATTGGCAACAGATGCCTCAATCCAGTCCATGAGGGAAGCCTCATCCTCCTCACCAAAGATTGCGTCCATCAGCTTCTTCTCAGCAGACTGGTTCTCCTTGGAGTAGTAGTACTTGGCTTTCTGCATGTCATACTTCTGCACCCTGAATTCAGGGAGCATGATATACATCTTATCCACATCAAAGTCAGAACCTGACAGAGTGGTGATTTCAGCTGGCAGCATGATGGCAGAACCATTCTGCTGAGGAGTGAAACCCTTGATGTACAGAGGAGCCATAGAGTACTTGTCCTCAGTAGGAACCCTGTAGCCAATGAGCTTCCTCAGGTCATCAGGCAGCTTCTCCACATCAAGGTAGTAGTTGCCCTTGTCATCCTTGGTCATGAGAGGCTCATAGAACTCCCTGCTGTATGCGGGCATCATGCACTCAAGGTACTTGATGTGCTTCTGGTCCCCCTCACCTTCCCAAACAATGTTGAGGTCTTGGCTGAGGCCATAGGAAGATACTTGGATAAGAGCACCGCCCTTGATTTTCTGCTTGGTAATCCTGCTCTTGATGATGCTGTCCAGAAGGGTTTGAATCCTCTGGGACTGAATAGGGTCAAAGAGTGGAATGTTGAACTGACCATTCTCATCAAGAGTGCAGGCCCTGACCATCTCCTGACCATATCTCGGGTTGCCCCTCACTTCATCAAGTAGCACTGCCTCCAGCTCCTTGGGGTCACCAAAGAACCTCTGCACCTTGCCGAAGCTCTCAATGATGTTCTCAGTGATTACCTCATTGTAGAGGTTCAGCCACTGGTCCTTTGTAAGGGTCTTACCATTTATCTTGAACTCAACCCCGTCAGCAATGTCAGCCGTAATCAGTTTCCTGATTTGAGTGCCTACAAGCTGCTCATGGTCAATGCCATGCTCAGGGGTCTGGGTCTGGATACCATAGTCCTCATAGCTCACCTCATGCACAATGTCAGGGTTCACATCACCAGACTTGTAGCCCGTGACATTATCAAGGTAGGTAATGACATCTTCTTCATTCTCAATGGAGTTAATGTCCACCACTCCCTGCTTGCCAACCTTGACTGTGGACTCAAACTGAACCACATCAACACCCCTTGAAGTCATCCACTTGGCAATTGCCCTCATCTTGGAAGGGCCTCCAAGGGAACCTGCAATGAGGTCATACATGGCCAGCAGAGGGAACTCAGAGTTCTTGTGCTGCACAGGAACTTTCATCTTGAGTCCAGTACCTGTGTCCTCTGCTACCTGTGTATATACATAAGGCTTCTTGATTTGCCAGATGGTGTCAAAGTCCTTGGCACTCCACTGGCCTTCCTTGAAGTGTGTGTAAGCGTCCTCCATGTCCTGAGTCCATTCTCCAGACATGACCATCACAGTCCTGTAGGAGTCAAGACTCCTGTAAGCCTGTGCATCTGCTACATTCACCTCACTGAATGCCCTGAGGATTTCATCCCTCTTGGTAGCGGAGAGTTCTCCCTTGGATACCTTGGAGTTGAGTACCTCCTTGATGTCTTCAAGGGACTTAGACACAATCTCATGGTCTTTCAGGTAGATGGTTCTTTCCATCTGCTTGCCCACAGGCTCACCATTGAAGGTGGCTCTTGTGTTCATCCTGAGGGAAGGAGCATGAACCTCCTTGTACCTCTTCTGAAAGTCTTCCATGTTCTTATAGAAAGCCAAATCAGTGGTAGTAAGCTCAATGATTTGGGAAGTGGCATGTTTGCTGTTCCAGTAGTACTCCCTCAGGGCTTCCTTAGCATTGTTCTTCACAATAAGGTTCCTGCTGATGGCTTCTGCCCTCTGTGCATTGAGTTCACCAACAGTGACCTTGGCTGCAAGCTCTGCCTTGATGGACTCCATAATCTGGGTGGCAGCCTTGTCATTGACAGGTGTGCCATTCACATAGGAGGCAATCAGGGCCTCAGCACCCTCAGAGAAGCTGCCGAGTATCTCTTTGGCTTCCCTCAGGGACTTGAGAGTCCTTGCATCCTGTGTGGACTGGCCTTGGAATGGAAGATATTTGAACTTGCCATTAGGCAGTTCCTCCAAGAGACCCATGTCATACAGGTCTTTATAGTAGGCCTCGAACTGAGTGTCCAAGATGTTCTCAAGGGCACCAGAGATGAAGTTCCTCAGGTCATTCCCACTGGTCTGCCTAAGCTCGTTCATCACCTCAAGGAAGGACTTTCCACCTACCTTATAAGTATTAAGGACTGGCAGGAACTTGAATTCCGCACCACCCATACTCTTGATGGAGCCATCCTTCTTCCTGATGATGTCAAAGTTTGCAATGGGTTGGTGGGTTGCAGTTCCTGCGGAATACATAGCATCCCTTTGGATTACCAGATTGATTCTGTTGTACTCCTGCATCACAAGGTCAACCATATGTTTGAGGATGCTCTGCTTGTAGGTCATGGGGTTGCCCTCAGCATCAAGCTCAGAGCCATTCCTATACCTGACAAACCTGATGAACTCAGCAGATTGTGCATCTGACAGGATAGGCACATGATACCATGCCATTCCAGTGTCAGGCTTCTCTGCCCAGAATTCATTGAGGAGCACCAAGGTGTAGTCCAGATTGTCCCAATCCTGATACTCAACCTTGTCTGAGTTGAGCAGAACCTTGAAATCCAAGGCTTCCCTCATCTTGGGGTCTGTTGCAAGCCTCTCTACCCAATCAGAGAGCCATACACCATCCTTGTAGAACCAGTCATACTGTTTGAACTCATCTTGGATGAACTGTTCAAACCTTGCCTTATCTCCCCTGACATTCTTGAGAAGCTTCAGGAGCTTACCCATGTAGTTGGGGTTGGTATGGGAATAATAGGATTTGTCATTTTCCCTCACACTGCTTTCAGTGGCATCGTTTGTAACCTCTGCCATCATCCTTGCAATGCTGCTGTAGGCACCACCAAAGGTGTTGAGCAAATCACCTCTCTTGACACTGCCATCAACTCTTGTCTCAGCCTTCACCTGCCCTTTCTTCACACCACTGAATATGATGTCCAGCTGCGGAAGCATCAGCATGATAGGGTCTGTAATATTCACCCCGGGCACCTGCTGGATATTGGTCAAGGCGGTCTTCAAGGTTGAAGGATTGGCATCAATGCCTGCCATCTTAAGGACCTTCATGAGTTTGGTCCACACATCAGGATTGTCCAGCAGTGTCAATCTCTCATCTGTTGTGAGGTTTGCAAACTGGTTGTTAAGTTCCCTGACTATGGCCAATCCCTTGTCAGCATTGTCCTTCACAACCTCACCTGTCTTGGTGTAGAGGCTGTCCTCATCAAGGATGGTTCCAGTCTCATAGTTGTCTCTCCAAGATTCAAGCAGGTAGGCAATGCCCTCTGGCTTGTTCAAGGCCACAGTTTCCACCTTCCTTGTGCCATCTGGGGCAGTTCTTACCTTCTGAATCCAATAAGGGGTGTAGTCCTTCCTCAAGTCCCTGTAGAACTTAGAGAAAAGGGCTTCCTTCTCAAGCTTTACTTTAAGTGGATTCTCAGCTTCTGCATCCTCTGGCTGCTCAGTGAGGGTCTCAATGATTTGGGATACCCAAGGCTTTGTCTCAGCAAGCTTCTGGAGCAGAGGAATCATGTCAGTGGAGTCCACCATGTTCATGAGCTTGTCAAGGAGGACTGCATGGACATAATCAGCATCCATGTACCTTGTGAATCCCAAGTCATCCTCCTCAATATAGCCTTCGTAGTCAAGTCTTGGGGTATGCTCAATCACATACCTTACCTCTTGGGAAAGGCTCTCATAGACACTTGCCTGCCTGAACTTGCTCATCCAGCCATCCTTGTAGGACTCTTCCTTTGCAAAGGAGTTGTCCTCATCTTGGTTGGGGTTGCCATCCTCATCTCCCTCAGAGGTGTTCAGCTCTGCGGGGGCCATATAGTTAGGGTCAATTCTGATGTCCCTGAACATGGTGGAGGCTTCCTCAGCAAGTGGACGGAAGTATCTGAGGAGTTTCTTGAACTCTTGGTTTCTGTAAAGGTCTTCTGCACTTGCACCCTCCTCTTGGAAGGAATCCACAGCCTCTTGGAACATGGCCTTCACCCTGTTGAAGATGCCAGCAGGGGTGTAGATGGACATGACCTTGAACCTGTCGGTGGTATCCCTCTGTTGTTGGAGTTCCTGCCTTATTACGGCATTGGGTGCTGTCTCTATCCTCTCGTCAAGTGCCTTGAGATACTCAGCAGTAGCTGCATCCCACTGGTCGGTGAACAACCTTGCAAGGAGACTTGCCCTGTCTCTCCTTACCTGAGGGTCAAATACCCTGTCCACCTCATTCTGCTCTTGCACTGAGGATACCTTGGAACTGAATGCCTCAGAGATGACCACTTGCTCAGGGTGTCTCATCTTTGTCCTGAATTCATTCAGTGTCTTGGCATCAGGGTACTCGTCAATGGACTTCTGATTTTCCTGCTGCCAAAGCTCAACCAAGGTCTTGGTTGATTCTGGTGTTTCACCAGCTAATTTTCTCGCCAACTCTCTGATTTCAGGAGTGACTATCAAGCAATGACTCATACAACTCTGTATTTATTGAATGTAATAAGGTTTATAGTGCAAAGATAAGGAACTTATTTGGTTCCAGAAAGAATCTAATCATAAAAGTGCGTTAATGTAAACAAAAGACTTGGTGTAATATAACAGATAGTATGAAAAAGAAAAAGGGAAGCATTTCTGCCTCCCTTTATTTATTACTTTGAGGGTTCTTCCTCAAACTTGGATTGATGCTTGGAAACTGAATCCTGTATGCCAGCATTAGCAAGTTCCTTCCACATCTTTGCAGCCAGCCTTTCCATGTCTGGATGAGGCTTGCCTGTCTTGCCCCAGAGCCTAAGGTCGAAGAAGAACTTCCAATCTGAGGTGAAACCCGTCATGCAGATTTCAGTCTTCAGGCCTTTTGGCAGGAGTTGCCTTGCCTGCTGGGGCTTCCACCCCAAATCAAGCATTTTGAAGTACCCCTCCTCTGCATAGGCAAAGTAGGAGAACAGCTGATAGAGTTGCATATCAGGGGATTCCTCTGGTGGCCTGTCAGCGGCAACCCCAGTCTCTTCCACTGAATAGTTCTTGCAGTAGTCCTTGTATTGCTTCCTTGTAATCCAGCTTGGCAGGATGAAGGTCAGCTCCTTTCCAAACCTGTCCTTGCTGTAGTTGCAGTACCTTGTGGACTCCTGTGCAAAAGAAAACACCCTATGTCTCACAAGCTCATGGCTCACACCTGTGTCAGTGGTCAGCCTGAAGGTAATCCTCCTCTCGTGGAACTCCGTTGGCTCACAGAGGTACTTGAGGTCATCCTCCCAATGGTTCTCCACAATAACCCTGTAGTTAGTGGTAATAGCCAAATAGGGAGTATAGTGAGGGGCCTTTACATCAAGGTGAAGCTCAACACCATCAGAGGTGCAGAGTTCCCACACCACATTGACTCTGGTGTAAGGATTCTCAAAGTACTTGGAGCACAAGCCCGGGTGTAATAGTCTATGGATGAAGTTGTAGGGTATCTTGAGATACACAGTGCCATGCTCCAGCATAGCAGTATGGTGAGAGGCAATCATCCTTTCCACGAAGGGACGGGAGCTTTCTCCCTCAACCATCTGGTCACTGGTTTTGTAGCATGTCCTGCCACAAGCTTCTATCTGATGAAAAACTCCTTCAAGACCCGAAGGTTGTTGAAGGAGTTCAGCTTTTGATTCAATGATTTTCATTTACCAAGTGAAATTGTTGAAATAGGTGTTTTGGACGGTCAGACCTTGGTTGTCTTGACCCAAATCAGCGAGTGCAGAATTGACAGCCTTCACAATGTCAGCTCTCCAATTGGCTTTCTGGTCATTGTAGATGTCCTGTGAGTACACACTCAGGAAGTCATTGATGCCTGTGATGACCGTGTTGCCAGATTTCCTGAGCCAATAGTAGGCAGAGTTGTTGGTGGAATCAGCCTGTGCATCCTCAATCTGTGACAAGAGACTGCCTGTGGAACCCTTGATAGGCATTTCACCCAGAGTCCACTTGCTGGCCCTGTTCACAAAGCCCAAGATATTGGACATGCCTGTCTCCCTTGGTGTGCCACTGTAGGTGAGAAGCTCATCAATGCTTGCCACTCCACCACCTGCACCATTGACATCAAAGGTATCACCAGAAGGGTTGTCAATCTTGAGGGTTGCATTGTTCCTGTTGGTTGTGTTGGTGGCTGTCTGAGCCTTGAGGTCATCAATCTTGGTTCCAACAGTACTAATGTTAGTGTTCATGGTCTGCTGCTGGCTCTTGATGTTCTCAAGTTTGGTAGCCAGAGTGTCCATCTTGCCATTGTTGGCATTAGCATTGGTGTTCTGCTGGGTCTTGAGGTCATCCAGACTGACCTTGATATTGTACAGGAGTTTCTCAGAGTTGGTGAGTTCGCTGGTGTCAACATCAAGTGTGGAGGATGGAGTACCACCAGAAGCCACGATAGCTTTCCTTACATCAGCAGCAGCCTGCATCATACCATTGGCCCACCTGTAGGCAGCAGCACAAATCTGCATGATGCTGGCATCATCGAAGGTCTCTGGGTGGTCAAGCTTTGCCAAGAGAGCATTTAGTGTGTGCATGGCAAACTGGTCTCTTGGCTCAAGTGAAGAAATGGTGATTACATCTTCATACCCCTCATCAGCTTTGGTGAGTGGCTGGCTTGTTCCCACAGATTGGGAGATTTCTGCCGTGATGATGTAAAGGGTCTTGTTGACAAAGGTGGAGTTGGCACAAATCTTCACCACTCCAGAGCTGTTCACCCACATCGGGATACCTCCAATGGTAATCTTATAGGGGGTTCCAGTGTTACTGGTGTCCCTCACAAGTTTACCTGTGTAGTCAAGGTTGGCAGTGTCATGGCTGCCTCCATCAATGTCATTGTTCTTGAAACCCACCAGCATTCCTGCGAGGGCTGCATCAAGGTCAAATTCTGACCAAGTGTAAGTTGTTCTTTCTACAGACATAATTTAACAAACTACTTCAGTTTCGTCATTATGCCAATCATCGCAAGCTTCTATAATACTCTTCAGGTACTTGCCCTGAGAGGTGTGTTCCCCTACCTGACTGAATTTCTCCTGAGCCATTGACTTCAATTCCCCAAGCAGGTCCTGAAGAGTAAAGTGTTGCTCTTGGTAGATTCCAACCCAGTTGGTGTCTTGGGTGTTGGGGGTTACGCATTTGCAGTTCCCCAAGTCATCCCAATCTTCCTCCTCCACATAGTCTGAGGTCTTGACCTTCACAGTCTTGCTGAAAGTCTGGCTGATGGTCACCTCAAACTCAAGCTCAGGAGGTTCCTTCTGGTTGTAGGGGGCACGGGGGTCATTCCTTGCCCCTAATGGATAGTTGTCGCACATCTTTCTTAACCTTCTTTCTGTCTGTTTCAAGATTGTTCTCCTTGATGAGGCGGGCAGCTATGAACCAAGGAATCTTGAGTGGGATGCTGATGTGCCTTCCCTTGTCATTCACATAGATAGCATGGCTGCCGTTGTTTCTGGAGTAGAAGAAACCATTTCTCTCCACCATTCTACAGAACTCGTCATGTGCCCATTGCTGTCGTTTGTGCATTGTCGGCTTTCCTTTGCTCCAGCTCCTTGATTCTGTCATCAATGTACCATTTTGCTTTCTTGAGGTCTTCTATCTCCTTGTCAAGGTCTGTGAGGTCTGCATCCTTTTTGAGGCCAGCCCTCCACAGGTATTTGATAGCATTACCTATCGAAAAGCAATAATACCTTGCAATCTCTATGCACTCAATGCCAGAAGGATGGCTATTGTAATGTGCTGGATGATTGACATTATCCTTTGCCTGCAAAGATACGGAATTCTTTTTTGATTTCATAGTAGAAAAGAAAAAAGGTGTGTCTTCCACAAGGCACACCTTTATTGTTAATGAACCCAAAAATCAGCGTAGCCACCATCAGCAGGGAGTGGGAGCTTCTCACAGAAGAAGGAGCCAGCCCTCTCCATGCAGTCTTTGACTACATTGGTGAGTTCCTCTGCCATCTCTTCAGGCACCTCTATGTTCCACTCATCATGAGCAGGGACACAGAGCTTCACCTTGAAGAGCAGGTCATGCTCAAGCAGGTATTGCCAGAGGAATATGGAAGCAGTCTTGAACATCACAGCACCAGTGCCCTGACAAGGATAATTGATTGCCTGTTTCTCAGAAGCTGACTTTCTCTTGAAGTAGTACTTCACAGGATATATGTAGGCATCTGCGATGCTCACATAGACCTCCTTGTCCTCTTCCTTGTTGGCTTTCTTCACCTTGTAGTGATATGTGCCGGGGATACTTCCCATAGGCTCACCGTCTGCAAACCTCTTACAGATTTCAGCCCTTACTGCCTTGGGTATCTTGGGGTTCTCCTGATTCTTGTAGCCTCTGTAGTTGACCCAAAACTCCTCGGTGAACCTCTTCTTGCAGTTCATCAGTTGGGCATAGTCATAGATGTAAGCCTTGTGTTGGGAGAAAGGATTGAGGAGTATGACTCCCGTCCTCATCACATCTTTCTTCTGCCTGTCCTGATAGGCTGCAATCCCCGGAAAGCCCTTCATGTAGTTGTCATAGATTTTCCTTGACTCTTCAGGACTCTTTCCAGAGTGCTGCTGGATGGTATTCCAGTCCCCACCGTAGTTGATGGGGAATTCCACTTGGGACTTCACATCATTCCTGATGCCATGAAACTTCTTCTTGACTTCCTCCACAGGACATGTAACTATGTCAGGGAAGGACATCTTGGCCACAAGGCTGTGGACATCACCACAACCATGATTGAAGAGGTCAAGCATTGCCTTATCATTGGTGATGTCGGCAATAATCCTTGACTCCTGACCAGAGTAGTCGCAGGAAATCCATTTCATGCCCTTGCCTGCAATGAAACAGGCCCTTGTCTCAGCATCATTGGGGAAGTTCTGGAAATTGAGGTACTCAAGACTGTTGCTCTTGTCCTTACCCCCAGATGACAACCTCCCTGTATCTGTGCCAAGCTGGTTGAAGTTGGTGTGAAGTCTGTGGCTCACCACATTTATCTGGTCCAGCACATTCTGCCCATAGGTGGAAGTCACCTTGGTAGCTCCCTGATACTGGATGAAGAGATAGATGAGGGTGGAGAGGTTAGCTTGAGGAGCAAGAACTTTTTCCTCAATGCTGTCTTTCCACTCACCTGTCTCCTTGTCCTTGGCAAGGAGGTTGAGGCCCAGTGACTTGAACAGTGGGACACACTGCTTTGGACTCTTCCAGTTGATGTTACAGGTAGGAGGCAAGAACCCAAGGAACAGGTCTCCTTGCAGGTTTTCAGTGATGAAATCCTTGCTGACCTGATGTTCTATTGGGACCTTGTATGCCTCAGCATAGCCCCTCTTAGGTCCTTTGATGTCCTTCTCAGGGCACCTCTCACCTTTCATCTTCTTTCTGGCTTTAGCCAAGTCCTCCTCACTAAGTCCCTCAGTCTGAAGATAATGGTAGGCGAACTTCTCTCCTGAAGCAGACCTGACAATCCAATCATCAAGAGCATCCTTGAAGACCCTCTCAGTGAAGTTGTCCAACTCCATCTTCCATTGCCACTTGGGAACACTGAGGAGTACTCCACAATATTCTGTGTAGGCAACCCAAGGGACGGATTTCTGTTCATAGTCATTGGCTGTAAGCAACCCTCTCTTGTCAAGCTCAGGCTGCTGGGCATCCATGATTCTTTCCAGATACTTCACATCGTTGGCAGCATATTCTATGACTTCCTCAGTGAGGCCAGCCCACATGATTCTGCCACGCACTGTCTTGTCAAGCTCAACCCCAAGGTAGTTCTCCCCAGCTGATTTGAGACTCATGCTGTGAATACCAGAGGGATAGCCAAGCCACATCAGCTTCTCAGCTATGAATCCATCATAGACATCCTTCAGGACAATCCTGTGATGGAAGAGGAACTTCATGTCAAACTTGATATTCCAACCAATGAAGAGCCTGTCAGACTCAAGATAGTCCTTGAGCAAATGGACATCAACAGTGGTGCAGTCTATCACAATCTGAAAGTCATAGCATCCAAGCTGAAGCAGCAGGAGTTCTCTGGTGTATGGGTCGAATCCCATAGTTTCAGTATCCAACCCAACCTTCTTTAAGGGTTCCAGCATTGATAAAGCTCCCTCCAAGCTCATAAGCCTGTACTTGTCACTCGGAGGGAGTATCTGTGTTGTAACTACATAAATCATTTGAGTCGAATGATATAGCCAAACTCTGTTGTGAGCATGATGGACTCCACTATCTCAGTGTGGTCTGGGACATGGGTTCCTTCCATTATGACTGGACCACCCTCAGGCTGAATATACTTGAAGCCTGTTGGTGTCTTGCCATCAAGTAGGGTTGGGCTTGTTGTCTTAAGCTGGTAAACATCGGAGTCTTGTCCATCTTTCCTCAGCAGCTGGCGAAGCTCCACCACATGTTCCTTGTTGGGTAATGTGAGTGTTGCCATAGCCTTACTTTGCTGAGTAGGCAGTGAAATCCTCGAAGTTCAGCTCATACTTGTGTTTAGCAAAGAACATACTTCCGAGGACTCCATGCACTACGAGACCCGAGTTGCTGAATGCAGAGGCAAACTGCTCCTTGAGGTCATGGACTACAAAGGTCTCTTCAAATATGTGACCTCTGTAATCAATGTCAAGGGTGACCTTGCCACTGCTTTGGAATCCTGTGGAGCCAGTGCTCACCTTGATTGAGGAATCATCCTTGCCCTTGATTGCCAAGGAATCCAAGACATTGCTATCAATGTAGGAGTAGTCCCCTCCAGTGTCCAAAAGGAAATGAAGCTTTTGGCCATTGTTCACGAAGGTGACCACTGGAACATTGAGCAGGTCCATAGACTCCTTGAAAGGGATAGGAATCTTCCTCTCTTTCTTGCTGTGCCCTGACCACACCAGAAACGCGATAATGAGTAATAGGATTATGATAAGTATTGCAATCATCATATACCCTACCTCCTATCTTGTGCCTGAATGTCCAAATCCTCCCCTATCTGGGTTACTAAGTTCATCCACCAGCTTAATCTTGATTCCACTACAGAAGAGGTTGGACAACCTCTGCCAGAAGGTAGCCTTTTGGGAAAGCTGAATCCTGAACTGGCAAACCCTGTCACCTTTCTGGATTTGAGTGGCATTGAGAGCGACCACAGGCATCCTCCATTGGTCATTGGGACCACAGTAGGTCTGGTCAATGACACCTTGGGAATTGACTTGGATGATACTCCAATTCTTGAAGGTGCTGCTTCTTGGCACGACTACAGCTTCATAGCCAGCTGGCAGTTGCATAGCAACACCAAGAGGGATGAGAGCTGTGTCAAACTCAAGGGTTCTGAACTTCACGCTATTGTGTTTGTGGAGCTGGTTGGCAAACGGCGCATTGAGGTTCACCTCCTCAGCTGCCCTGAGGTCAATCCAGTCCCCATTGGCAGTGATTTCAGGAGCACAACCCTCCACTAAAACTTTTACCTTTATTGTTTTCTTCATCTTGTTACTTCTTTTGGAATCTAAAGGTGATGTCCTGTAGTTCATCGTCCACCACCTTGTAGAATCTTTGGTTTGTGTTTGGGCAATCAAGCCCACCCCTGTCCTGCATGTAAGGCCCCAATTTGATGTAGTCAAAAAAGTCGATGTAGTCTTTCACCACAGGAGGCAGCTGTTCAAACCCAGAGTACCAGCATACCTTTATATCCTTGCGATGAATACGCACCACACTTGCCAGAAAGACCACATATTCAGGGTCAGAGTCACCACCCATCAGGGCAACACAGCTAATCCCATCATGCTTGTCCATGAGTTCAAGGAGGGAGGGTTCTGTGAGTTCCTTACCCTCATCTTTCCATAGCCAAGGGGAGTGGCAACCCTCACACTTGTGAGGACAGTTTGAGATATTGATGGCCAAGGTAATCTCATCAGGAACCTCGGCCATCACTATTTGAGTGTCAATGTATTTCAACATCCTTTGCATAGTACCTTCTCTCAGCTTCTATCCTCCTCCCTCTTGAGAAACTCTTGATGGGTCTCAGATAGCCTATGATTCTGGTCCACCATGTGATATGCTGGCTCCCACACTTGGGGCAGGTCTTGAGTGGCCTTTTACTGATGTACCCGCAATCCTCACACTTTGAGTTGGGGATATTGAAGGTATAGTAATTGGTGCCATTCTTGACTGCATACCTCAGAAGTTTGAGGTACTGCTCCTCACTGAGATGTTCTTCCAGATTGCAATGAAGGGCAACCCCTCCATCCAAGGAGCCAGTGAACCTCCTGCCATGAAGCCTGAACTTCTCCAGCACATCAATGCTGGTATCTTCTGGCTTGTAGAAGTAGGAATTGTAGAGATTCCTATCCTCAGGAACCCAATACCCATCAGCCTTGTCCCAGTCATAATTCTTGATAGCCAAGTTCTCCGCTGGCACACACTCAGTATTGAACTTGAGTTGGTGCTTGGGGTTATAGGGGTTCTTCTCGGCAAGCCTGTTCTGGTTGCTGATGGTGGTCTCTATGGTCTGACAGAAATGCTCATACTCAGGGTTGTCACTACAGGTCAGGCCAAGGAATTCGGCAGCCTCATTGAGTCCATTGATACCAATGGTGAGGAACTGCTGATTCAGGTGGATATAGCCCTCATTGTAGGTGGGTAGCATGTTGTTGTCATACAGGTCCCAGAGAAGCTCATTGTAGGCAGAGTGATACATGTACACCCTTTTCAGGATAGCCTCCAAGTACTGGCTGAGGGAGTTTGCCATATTGGTATCCCTCCACTTCTCCTGAGCCTCTTCTCTGGTGAGGTTATGCTCCTTGCAGAAGTTCTGCACCAACCTGTTAAGGTTGAGAGTGATGACACTCTTGGAGCCTGTGGCCACACCTGTCAGGCCATTGGTGAAGCTGAACTCATTCTTGTCCAGCTTGTTCCTGAGCCTACAGCATGAGGAGAGGGCATCGGCATTGTCAGAAGTGTACACGAAGAAACTGTGACCTTCTGCCTGCATGTGAGCAGTGAACCTCTCATAGTCTGAGTCCATAATCTTCTCCCCATCAGAGAGAAGGGCCATAGTCTCCACAGGGAAGGTCAGCAGAGTCCTGCTCCTCTCCTTGTTGAACCACTGCATGAACTTTTTCTGAAGGTAGTCAATGCCTTCCCACTCTGGCTTTGTACCATCAGGGAACACAAACTCCCCAAACAGAGCCTGCCAATAGTTCTTGTCATAGTAGGAGATGTTGGTGAAGGGACTCTGGAAACTCCTGTTGCCAGCAGGCTGATTGATGGTGTAGATAATATTCTGGAAAGCCTGTTCAATGACCTCGGAAATCCTCTTCTTCACTGTGAGTGTCCACCTGTCTTTGCCAAGTAGCCAGTGAGTGAGTTTCTGCCACAGGGTCTTGGGCTTCATCAGCTCCACAGTAACCTGTGCCCAATGGTCTTCCTTTTCCCAGAACCTTGGTCCCCACTCCTTCACACAGTAGTAGTAGAACACATTGAAGAACTCTCCAAATGCCACTGCTCCTTGGAATTGGGAACTAAGCAGGAACACCAGATTGTTGAACTGACCTGTGAATGAGGTGAGATTCCTCGGGGCTTCGGTGTCCAGCTTGTCAAGTGTGGCAGTTCCCTTGTGGAGGAAGGGATACATGTTCACAGCCACACAATATGGTCTTGTTGCTGGAGCTGAGCCTTCATCATGCTTGTACATGACATGGGACTCAAGGTCAGCTATGTAGTCAGGGGCATTGGCCCCATACATTTCTTTCAGTTTCTTGGTGACCCTGTATCTGCTGACCTCCACATTGGTTGTCTTGTAGAGTTCAGCTTCGAGGGTAGCTACATTCTTGTTCTGCACATTGGCATTGGCATCTATCTCTGAAACAGAGGCAGCATTGTCCTTGCTGTGTGCATAGCTTTCGATGTAGTCGGCTTTCTGCTTGATGAACCTGAGTTCAGCGTGCTTCTGCCTGTAAAGGATGAATGCCTTTGCAACCTTGTGATTGTAGTTCATCAGGAGGTTCTCAACCTTATCCTGAATTTCCTCAACACTGATGGTGTCACCTCTTGAGAAAGCCTTGGCTACAGCATCCAGAAGCTTCTCACTGGGAGTGAAACCACATGATTGATAGGCACTTGTGACCGCAGAAATGACCTTCTGCAAGTCAAACTCTTCCTTTCTTCCGTCTCTCTTGATTACAATCATCTTCTCATCGTGTTTAACCAGTAATCCAAATCATTTTTCCCTACCTGCACAATCCCTATGGGGACAGGAGGCCTGTCCTCAAGATAACCCTTCAGGACCTGTGCAATCTCAAACGGGTCTTCCAATTTGATGGAGTTGTCTTCTCCATAAACCAGAGTGCCCATAGCTTGGGTATTCATGAATTCCCAAGCCAGCGGGGTGAGTGTCTTCCTGTTGACCACTACAAATGTGTAGTTGGCCAGCTTATAGTCCTTGAAGACAGGGGACTTGTCAAGGTTGTGGCGGATGATTCTCCAATAAAGCCTGCCTTGAATGTCATACCTCCACTGGACAAAGCTCAGGAAGAAATCCCACTCAGGGTGAGAGGATGTCTTGAGGTCAATGGGGTAGATGATTTTGTTTACATGGTCAACCAGAATGAGGTCAGCCATGCACCTGAAGTCAATGCCGTTGAGTGTGGCCTTGAACTTCAGCTGGTACTCCCTTACAACATTGTCATTGAAAGGGTTGTTGGGGGCAAAGAAGAACTTGGTGGACTCATTGTTCCTGAGAGCATCCACTGAGGCAAGCACCTCATTGTAGGTGCTCTGGTCAAGGATGGTCTTGGTCTGAGCTGCATAAAGCAGCCTGTAGTACTCTCCACCCTGCTCCTTGATAACCCTTGCCCGTGTCTCTGGCCTCCAGTTCTTCTGGTAGCTGAGTTCCTCGGACAGAGCTATGATGTCGGCATCTGGTATGTCAGCCAAATTCCTGTGGGTCATGAAGGAGTTATTAAATAAGGCTTTGACCATCGTCACTATGGAATCTGGGATGGCAGGGAAATCTGCTACCAAGAATCTGCTGTTGAACTCCTCCTCACTGCCTGTGATGAGAGCATCAACTGCACTTCCAAAGGTGAGACTTGGAGTCTCCACTCGGTCAAAGAGGGTATCCAGCTTGTTGAAGCCTTCCCTTACAAACTTTGAAAGGGTACTGTAGCTCAATGCTGGGTCTGCCCTGTATTCCTCCTCACTGACTTGCCAACTGATGTCAAAAAGTCTGGGGTTCATTGTCTAATTCTTTTAGGAGTTGTTGGAGGTCTCTGATTGAGTAAACGACTGCATACACAGCCCTTACATGGTTCTCACGGGTGTACTCCTCCAGCCAGTCCCTGAACAGCCTTGCCTTGTAGGGAGCCACATCATTCTTGAATCCTTTGGCTTCAAGGAACACCTTGATGCCCTTGTAGTCAAAGATGAAGTCTGGTGTGTAATGGACTGCTATTGGCTTTGATGTAACCCGCTTGAATACCTTCCCAACCCTGTCAAAATATGGGACAGAAAAACTCTGCCTGTCCCATATTTTGCATCTCTGTGGCTCATAGTCCACATCAAGTCCCATACTCTGCATGGCCTTGTAGAGCCTTGCTTCCAACTGGGACTTGAAGCTTATATCAGCCACTTGGGTTGTTGTGGCGTTCAGTATCTTCTTATTCTCTTTCATCCATCAAGACCTGAATGAAAGGAAGAAGGAAGTCAAAGGCTTTCTTTGCCCCTTCTTCAGTGGCAAACCTGACCACGCAGAGACCAGCTCCAGTCACAGGCTCAACAGCGAAGTTGTTGACAGGGTTCAGGAAGAATCCCTTAATCTCACCCATGTCATGTCCTTCGTTCTCATGTTCAGCTATGCACTCCAAGAGAACCTCAATGAAAGCTGCGAGGGAAACATGTCCCAGCTTGACCATAAGGTCAGCAGCGACAAGATGAGGCATCCCTGTCATCTTGACAAGGGTGTCCAAGCACTGGTCAACCTGCCTCAGGCCTGCCTCAGTATCAATGACATCCTTGGTCTCAAGGATACCCTCCTTGACAAGCCTCTCCAGATTTTCCTCACTGACTTGGACATTCACACGATACTCACCCTTTCCAAAGGGAGTCCGAGCACCTTCCTTGATAACGAGAATCTTGTCCCCGATGTTCACTGCTTTGTCAGTGCCTTTCAAAAAATACTTTGTCATTTTGTTTGTTGTTAAAGATGAATTAGTTGTACTCCTCATACCATTGTATGGGTGTGCCATACATTCCCACAAGGAGCTTGTTCAGGTCTGTGAACACACTGTAAGGCATCTTCTGCCCTGTCCTTGCGAAGTAGGCAGGGTGCTGCACCTTGAACACATACTGAGACTTGATGTAAGGCTCAAATGTGGCAGCTTGGGAGCCAAAGAGTACAAAGATGGTGGACCAGTCATACTTGCTGATGTTGTACACCAGCTTGGATATGAAGGGCCTCCATAGCATTGTGTGGCTTCCAATCCTGTTCATCTCACAGGTGAGTGCAGAGTTCAGCATCAGTATCCCTTGCCTCCCCCAAGACTCCAAGGTCTGGTCAAAGGTAATGGGATAGTTGTGCGGCCTCTCAAAGTTGATGCAGGCTTCCTTGATTACCTCAAGGGAAGGAGACAGCTCAGTGCCCTCCCTGTTGCCAAAGAGGACACCAGTTGCCACTCCCTTCTGAGGATAGGGGTCTTGCCCCAAGAAAACCACCTTGCAGTCATGCAAAGTACACAGGGTGAAAGCCTTGAAAATGTCCTCAAAGGCAGGAACCACCAGCTTTGTCTGGTATAGGTCATACACCTTTGAGACCACCTTGTCAAGCTCCTCCCTGTCAATCACCTTCAACCAGTCTCCGAAATACTCATCAATACTCATCGTACTTGTAGCAATCATTGATATGTGCTGCAATCAGGTCATTGAAGTGTTCGTTGTCTGCTGTTGATGGTGATGGCAGATGTGGCTTTGCCAAGAAGTGGTCGCAGTCATCAATGACCACTTCCATCTTCTTGTCCACAGAATACTGTGCGTGGTTCACCTGAACCATGCGTGGTCCCTGTTGGGAGCACAAAGGTATGAATTTTTTGTAAATGGTTTTCTCCACCATGCCTTCTTGATTGGCAAAGACCCTGTAGTGGATATGACATCTGCACCTATCATATACAAACTTGTTGAGTCTTTGGTCATAGTGGAAGACAGCCGTAGAGATGTAAAGGAGTTCGTGGTTTCTGTTGAGTATGAAGCCATCCCCTCCATAATACATCTCCCCGTTGTTATTCTTGACACACCTCATCCTTGCATTCCAAGTGGTATCCTGAAAGTCCCTGAGCATGTTGCCTACCAGTCTTCTGGTCCTGATGTAGCCAGACTCATTGGTGAAGAGTGGCAGACAAATCTCAGAGGGCTTTGGATTCATTCGGTAGATATACTCAAGGCATTCCTTCATGACAAGGGGTATCTCAAACTCCTTGTCATAGCTTATGTCAGCCCTCAGGTAATGTCCGAACATAGTGTTCTTGGACAAATTGAGAGGACTCTCATAAGCAAAGTTGAACCTGCTTGGGTAGTTGGTCCTGTTGTAACCTCCAAGGATGAAATCTTCTACCCTATCCATTACTTCTCACACTTTAGGAACATGGTGAGACCATCATAGGATGTGAAGAAGGGCACATCTCTCTCCTCCCAGCCTGATACTTCGTTTGCCACGAAGTTCACAAACAGGTTTACGATGAGAGAGCCAATGAGGTTGGCCATGTAAGTTGTTTGTTTGTAGGAGCACACAGTTGCATCAGCCTGCTCATCCGTGAAGAGGTACTTCTCCCTGTAGGTCTTAATAGCCCACTCATTGTCCCCTGTGATACAGAGGACTTGGAGTTCTTCGGCTGCAAGCCTGCCATCAATGAAGAGGCATTTCTTCTTGTCCTCGGCACTTCTGGTCTTGACAAGTCCCAGCCACTTCTCAAAGAAGAGTTTTCTGGCTGCCATATTGTCAAAGCCACAAATCATGATGTCAGAAGGCTCGGTGTTCTCCGTGAACCTCTGGCTGACTGCAAAGGCACTGTCATAGTTGGCATAGTTGCTGACCATCTGTGCAATGGCATCCACCTTGGTCATGCCCACATCAAGCTTGCTGTACAGCTGGCCTGACATATTGGCATATTCCACAAGGTCATCATCATAGAGGAACAGGGACTTGGGGTGCATCCTTGCCAACAGGTAAGCCACATAGCTTCCAATGCCACCAACACCTGCAAGGGTGATGACCTTCTGCTGAATGGCCTCATACCAGATGGCACTGCTGAACCTCGATGAGTCTTCCTTGACCTGAAGGCTGTCTGAGTTGCGTGGAATGACTGCGGAGTCAATGAGTCCCAGCCAGTAGTAATACCTGAGCCTCTTCACGCTGGTCTCCGAAGTGCTTTCCTGAAGAGTCTTGATGAGGGCATCAATGGTATCATCGGAATAGGAATCCCAACCCATTTCCCACCTGCCTAAGTCACTCTTCAGAGTTTCAAGGGTATGTACGGTGGCTATGGAGAGGATGAAGATTCTTGAGGCTCCCTCATAATCTATCTTCAGGATGGTGGGAGTCCACACATCTGAAGTGATGGGAGTTTGTAGATAATGGAACTGGATGGGCATGGTGGCAGCCTCAAAGCGGCGTCTCATCTCATTGACAATGAGGGAAACCACATATCTGTTCATGTGGTTCACATCATAGAAGTCAGGCTGGGATGAGAAGTGGTCTATGATGCTCACAAGCTCATTCTCAGTAAACTCGTCTGAAGGATGCTCCTCCAGATACTGATGTATGTATGCTGCCTGCTGCTCACTGTATCCTTGAAGCAGATTCTGTAAGGTCATCAATTCCATAAGGCAAATAGGTTTCTAATTCTTCGATTATCGCATTCTTGCAGTAGCTGTCAGGGAGTCCTGAGAGGTACAGGCCAATGTTATAGGCAAGAATCTGTCTGCTGATGTCAGGGTCTCCTGTCTCAAGTTGCCATTTCTCCTCAACCTCCTTCAAAAACTTCTCATCAAGAGGTTCATCAAGGATAATCTCAATGAAGTTGGTGAGCCAATGTGCCCATCTGTCTTCGTTGATTCCATCTGTGAAACTGCCAAACCTCTTCTCGATGGTCTCATCAAGATGCTGGACCCACTGAGAAGCATCTATCTTCTCGGGGTATGGCAGGAAGATGCTGCCCGTGAGCAGTTGGAGTGCAAGGCTCTCAACAAGCTTTGCATCCACTGGAGTAAGGATGTAACCCAGCTCTTCCATTTCCCCGAAGCCATGAAACAAGGTGGGTTCTTTGACTGGCTTCTCAGTAAGGTTCTGGGCTGGTGTAGTGACCCTTTTGTAGCCTTCGCTGGGATTAGGAGGAGTTGTGGGAGTGGTAGGAGGAGTGTATGTAGGCCTTTGATAGCCGCCATAGCCACCTCCATAGCTTCCGTAGGATGGATAGGAGGGAGTGGAAGGAGTGTACCTTCTGGTTTGTGCCTGCTTGATTTCACTGAGCCTTGTGTCAATCTCCTCAAAGGGAGTTGCAACCTCAGCTTTCTCTATCTCAAGGTTGAACCACTCAATGTATTCTTCCTTCTTGACCTGCTGGGTGTCTTTCTCAGACCTCAGGTTGGCTACAAGGGGAACCACAGCACCATTGTAGGTGGGGTACTTGACATCAGTGGTGAAGATGACATGGGCTTCTGCCTTGATTTCCTTGGAGATTCTTCTGGTCACACCAGCAGTGTACTTGCCTGCATTGTTGACAATCAGGGACACAAAATGAACTGTGTCAGTGCCCTCTGAGATGAGAGTGTTGGTGTCAGTGCCAGAGAAGAAGGTGGGCATGTTATTGTGGGAGTGGATGAGGCCCTGATAGATGCCATCCTGAAGAAGTTCAGGGTGTTCTACCATGTAACTCACCACATCAGCGGACTCATTGTACTGGGTAAAGCCCTGTGTGCCAATATCCATCGGGAATATGTCCACACAAGTTACCTTGAAGTCCTTGTTTTCCATTGAGCCTTCAGCTTTGTAGAAGAGGGTTCCAGACCACTCTACATCATGAACTCTGTTGCACAGGTGTCTGATTTTGGCTTCCACCTCCTCAGGTATGACCATCTTAAAAGATGAGGCTCCCTTGACCAAAGACAGCTTGGCCTGCTCCTGAGCTGGCGTTTTGCTCTGAGGCTGCTGCTTCTGGCCTTTGTTTTTGTTCTTTCCCATAATGATAATTAAGTATTGAAAGTGCTTTCGTGAGTATAAAGCTGCAAATGATAGGAGACACTAACAGTGTCTTGTTTTCACCCACTCCAGCAGAGGGGTTGCTTTCGATGTGAATCCTTTGTAACTCACCCTTGAATGACAGGACAGTCCTGCCCTCTATGTTGGAAGGAATCTCAGACTGAGGGGCATTGGCTTTGTAGGCTCTGCCGTCTGCTATGATGGCTTCCATCAGCAGATTGGTCTCCTTGAGAGTTTGCAGGGAATAGCCCAAGCGGGATGAGTTGTACCAGTCAATGAAGGAGTTACTGACTCTTACCCAGAAATCTATCAGGGGTTCGCCAAGGAGGTAACAGCCTTCCTTGTAGGAGAACTTCATTGACTTTTGGTTGAGGAAATAGTTGACAAACGGCAGTATGTGGGCTTCTTCTATCCTCCTGATGCCACCATTGGAGTAGCGGGTGAAGGAACCTATGTTATAGACTGGCTTCTCCAGCTCCCCTATAGGGTAGATGAGACCCTTTCCAACTGTCTCCATCCTGAAATAGGGAGTGCCTGCAATGGACTCCACAGTGACATACTTGGCAAGCTCAAGGGCATACAGGCCCCAGATGTCAAGGTCACACCTGTGATACAGGGTGTTTATGGTATCATTGATTGGGCCTGACCCAGTACATGGGGTGTCCCACCTCTCTGGATGCTCCTTGTTGATGGACGGGAGGTGTGAGTGGGAATAGCCTTCATACCATTGGATGAAACTATACTCAGTCCTCACCATCTGAAACCTTTGTGGGGTCTTTCCTTCAAGGGTTACAGGTATCCTGACAAACAGCTTGGTGATGTCAATGTACCTGTCAAACTCATTGGTGATTCTCACCTGAGGAAAATAGACATACAGATAGGGAGAGCCTGAGGAGGGGAGTGTGCCCCTTACCCATCGCTGAAGCACTGGGCTGAGGTAATCTATGATGCCCAAGTCAGGTATGTAGTCCAAGAACTTCTTGCCTCTGCCGTTCAGTTCATAGTCTTCTTTGTCTATGTGATATTGCTCTGTGTCCCATTGCTTGATACCCAAGCCTCCAAGGGTTTGGTCACCAAGCCAGTTGAGGAATTCCTCGAAGGTTGCACAGGACAAATCAACATACTGCTCCCCGAAGTAATCCACAAACACTTCATATATCTCTGGAATCCTTCCAAGGGCAGCATTGTAAACAGACTGAAGTTTGCTTCTTACTTCTTCGGTCATAGTATAATAAAAAAAAAGAGGGTAGGCAGGTATCAAATCCTACCCACCCTCTTGGTTTTGAACTTCGGTGTGTACTGCCTACTTGCAGAAGTCAAACATGGAGTTGATTTCAGCAGGGGAGTAAGGGTCCTTGTCACCCTCAGGGACAGGAGTGCCAAGCACATTGGACACAGCCTTGACATCATCAGAGGACAGCAGACCATGAGCAGCGAGAATGCTGGTCAGGGTGGCTACAGCCTCAGCAGCCTTGCAGGAGTGACCTGCGGGCTTGTTGTCTTTGTTCTCCTTGGCAGGAGCAGCTGGCTTCTCAGCCTTGGGAGCTGGAGCTGGCTTGGCGGCCTTCTTGTTGGCGGCAGCTACTGCTTCCTCAAGGGCAGCAGAGGAACACTGCGTAAAGTTCTTGCCATACTTGGCCTTGATGGAGTCGGCGATGCCGAGCTTCTTGATTTGCTCATAGAGTTCGCCTCTGGAGGCACCAGACCTGATGTTCTTCTCACTCTTGGTGAGCCTGAAGACCAGATTGTTGGTGGACTCGCCCTTGTAGGGCACATCATGAGGCAGACGGGAGTCGTTGCTCTTGAGTTCAGTCTTGGTAAGGCCCTCATAGATGGTCATGCCATTGGTGTTGATGCCTTGCCTACTGAGGTCAGCCTTCAGCTCAGCCACAGTCTCAGCAGTGGACATGAAGGTGAAAGTTCTTTGAGTGGAGGTGTCCACTACGGTAAGTTTTCTTGCTTCCATTGTTTTTTTTTTTTGGAGATGAACGATATTT
>Ga0310690_10000805_pt1 | contig 62058 bp, 49 predicted proteins | sample AusTroGonzalo_MG_2_FD_207661 | JGI IMG/M metagenome (GOLD analysis project Ga0310690, IMG submission 207661) | Bovine rumen microbial communities from tropical cattle in Woodstock, Queensland, Australia - Gonzalo_04 (v2) (version 2) | ecosystem: Host-associated > Mammals > Digestive system >... | reverse complement strand
CAACGAAGTATCAGAAGAGATTAACGAAAGCTTTGACGAGACCTCTGTTCCCGCCGAAACGTCTGCTGCGCTCTATGACGATGTTCCTCTTGAAGATCCTACCATGCAGGTCTTCTCTGATGAAGAGCCCACAGATATAGAGGAAGATGCGGATGTTTCTTCCGAAACCGAAACTACGGAAATTGAAGATGGACCTGAGTATCAGTCCATCTATCAGGAAACTTCAGGAAATGATACGGCTGTTCCGAACTACACCCCTGTAGTCAAGCCGAATGTATCCATAGCCGCTTCTGATCTTGAGCCGATTGAGCAGGTCTATAATAGCACGGCAGATCATTCCGCTAATGATGATACTGATGACACGGTCACACAGAATCATCTTCTCTTCGGCGACGAAGATGAAAATGTTTTTGCAGCGTCTATTGCTCAGAAGATCCGCGAAGAAAATCAGGCTAAGAAAGAACTCGAGAACGCACAGGTTTCTGATGATACACCGAAACAGAGACCTGGTTCCATGCATGCTAATACAGGCCGTGAATCCGCTGCTTCATCAAATAGTAACAGCGCTTCGCAACGTCCGGGAGCCCGTTCATCTGCCGAAACTCCTGCGCCAATGGCCAGACGCGCAGGAAACCGTCCGATCAGCACAAGTGCGCAAATCGTAAACACCCAGCATCTTAGATACAGTGCCGCTTCCCAGCGTGGAAGCACCATCACACCGGTTACCCAGCAGGAACATAACGAAAGAAAGAGTTCTATTGCAAAACCGATCATTCTGACGGCAATTGCATTAGCCTTCCTTGGTGGAATCGTTTTCTGCTGGAAGTACTTTGATCTTGGGAAGTCCTTCTCATCTACAAAGAATTCTTCCAGCACATACGCAACGACAAGTACGACAAATCCTTTCCTTACATCCGAGGAAACGACAACCACCACGGAAGCACCGACTACAACGACTACAGAAGCGCCAACAACGACAACTACGGAAGCAACAACTACAACTGAGGCGACCACCACTACCGAGGAACCGACAACGACCACCACTGAACAGACAACTACAACGGAAGCTACAACGACCACAGAAGCTCCGACTACGACGACTACAGAAGCAACAACAACAACCGAGGCAACCACCACTGCCGAGGCAACTTCTTCTACCACGTCTCCGATATCTTCAAGTTATCCTGTGACGACCTTCAAGACATCGATCAAGAACGCAAAAGCTTCCGGCACATCCTGTTCTTTTGACATCAAACTGGAAAACACCGGAAAGCAGACATCTACTCTGAATGCTTCGATCGAATACATTACGATCACTTACGAGACCGGAACAACGATCGAAGAAGTCACCAGTTCCTATTTCACAGTCGAAAAGAAGAAAGGAAGCAAGAATTCTTTCATTCTCTATCCGAATTGTGATCTGCCACTGGCCAAGGGTGAAACGATCTATGCAGATATCTCCGCTACCGGTGCTTCTAAGATCGGATCCTACAAGATCACAAACTTCTATGTTCAGTACAAGAAGTGATCTTCCGAATACAATTTGAATTTATAAGAGGGTGTCTCAAAAACGTGACACCCTCTTCTCTTTTTCCGAACGAGAAAAATGTGACGTAAATGTAATGAAATAAGGGATCTAAATGACAGCCTCGTCATTTCCCTCAAAGAGAACAAATGCTATAATCCAGACGTAAAGTTTGATGGTCAAACTAATCTTTGGAAGAAACGGCCAATCAAATTGTATGGAGGTAATATTATGAAGAAGAAAATTGCATCGATCTTAGTCTGTTCCATGATCATGGCAGTTACAGCCTGCGGTAAGGCGACAGAATCTACAACTACTCAAGCCGGTAGCAGTACAACAACAGAATCAACAATAGAAACCACAGAAGAATCCTCTGCAGCTTCGGAGAGCAAAGAAGAAACAACCACGACAACAGAGGCTTCGGAGACCGAGACGACCACTTCAGCTACTGAGGAAAACACAACTGAAGAAACTTCTTCTGAAGAGAGCACATCCCCTTCCGAAACCAACACCACTGTTAAAGATGTAAAGTACGACGCCTCGCTTACAAATCTCGCAACGAAAAAAGAGCGCAAGGCACTTGGCTACGCTGTCAAGAATCCTGCCAATGAGTATCCGGAAATCTTTTCCGTTAATGAAGATATCCTTTACTTCTCACTTACCGATCCCTCAAATTTGAAACTTAACGAAGCAGTCAATTTATTTTTTGATGAATGTATCAACACAGCCGACGAAGCATATAAGAAGGAATTGGAAAAGATGCTGTCCGATGTGAAGTCAGGCGAACCCGCGAATACTGAAAGTTTTTACCCGGAGGCACGTATCACAAGAGCCGACGATCAATTCTGCAGTTTCCTGGTCCGCTACGCAGGAAGTGATCATCTCAGATCCGCTAACTTCAAAACAAAGACCGGTGAAAAGATCAATTTCGAAGATGTGGTTTTGGACAAGGAAGCACTTGCGAAGTATGTTGAGGAAACCCTGAAGAATGATGAGCGCATCAGCTGCAAGGTCAGCGAGGATGTCGTTACCGAGATCAGAAACGGAAGCGCTTCTTTTGCATTGACTTATGATGGAATCTACATTCAGGGCCTTTATCATGCTATCAAGATTTCCGCCATCCATAATCCGGCATGGTTTAATATGGATATGTTCGGATCGACGCCGGAATATTACAGCATCGAATCGGACATCCGGGATGTGATCGATTGGGATATCAATGGCGACGGAAAAACAGACAGTATCACGATTGAGTGCACAAAAGGTCAATATAACGAATTTGAGAAGCTGACGATTAATGTCAACGGCACGGAGAATGTCCTGAAGACCGATATGGGTGAGAATTTCTACGGTTTTTACGAGAATACATACCTGATCAAGACCGATGGAGGTTTCTACCTGTGCATTACCACAACGGTAGAAGATGACGATTCTAACCAGACAGTATTCAAGATCAATGATGACGGCACACTCGAGTACAAATCAGGCTTCTATGGATTTATCACTCAGATCTATGATCCGAGCGCAATCATCATGCACGCCCGTACCGATATCGCCAGCACCTGCTATTACTTTGCCACGAAAACAATGATCGGCACAGATGGTAAGATCAAGGAAACAACCACAGACAGGCAGCGCATCAGCCACACACTGATTACCAAACAGGATATTACCGGCAAACTCGTAAGCAAAGACGGTAGCAGCGAGGATAAGGAGTTTACCATCCCGGCTGGCTCAGCCGTGCTTCTTACAGCCTACGATATCGATGGAATTATGATCGATATTACCGTGATGACAGAAAAAGGTGCCGGAAAAACCATCCGCGTTCCTTATGATGATAGCGATTATCCATGTAAAATCAATGGCAAGGAAGATAAGGAACTCTTCATGGGTATGACTTTTGCAGGCTGATTGGGAATTTCCAACTGCATCGTCTTCCATATCACCGCTTCTAAGCAAAAGAAAAAGCAAAAGGACGTCTCCTAAAGTGGTGACGTCCTTTTCTTTGTTCTGGAAAATATATGAATGAGATTACTTCTCCGCCACCATTCCGGAGAGGAAAGCATTAATGAATCCGTCAAGATTTCCGTTCATGACAGAATCAACATTTACTTCTTCATATCCGGTACGATGATCCTTAACAAGTGTATATGGACAGAATACATAAGATCTGATCTGACTTCCCCAGGCGATATCCATCTGCACGCCCTTCAAGTCTTCGATCTTCTCCATGTGAGCCGCCTGAGCCAGAGCAAACAACTTCGCTTCCAGCATCTTCATGGCCGTCTCTCTGTTCTGGATCTGAGAACGTTCAGCCTGACAGGCAACTACACATCCGGTCGGAATATGTGTAAGACGTACGGCTGAGTCGGTACGGTTTACGTGCTGACCACCTTTACCTGTTGCACGGTATGTGTCCACACGGACATCCGCCATATCGATCTTAATGTTGATCGTATCATCCAGCTCCGGCATAACCTCGCATGATGCAAAAGAAGTATGACGGCGGGCTGACGAGTCAAAAGGAGAAATACGTACAAGACGGTGTACACCAATTTCTGAGCGGAGAAAACCATAAGCATTCTCTCCGGTGATCATCATGGACACACTCTTGATTCCTGCTTCATCACCATCAAGGTATTCCAGTTCCTTGATCTCGAACTCGTGATCCTGAGCCCAGTGTGTATACATACGATAGAGCATGCTGACCCAGTCCTGTGCCTCCGTTCCGCCGGCACCTGCATGGAGGGTCAGGATCGCATTATTCTTATCGTATTCACCTGTAAGAAGTGTCTCCAGGCGCATCTTCTCATAATCGGCCGTGAACTTCTTCACACCTTCGGTCGCTTCGGCAAGAACATCCGTATCTTCGGCTTCATTCCCCAGTTCGCAAAGAACCAGAAGGTCTTCTCTGGATGCTGCCAGATCCTCAAACGTCTTGATACGCTTCTGCAAACGCTTCAGTTTCGTCTGTTCCGACTGTGCTCTCTCCACATCATTCCAGTAATCCGGTTCCTGAGAACGGGCTTCGAGCTCGGAAACCTGATCACTTACCTGCTTGATATGCAACGCGTCACGCAGAAGGTCGATCTTCTCTTCATAGCCTTCCAGTTCGAGGCGCAAATTATCAAACTCGAGCATTACTTTACACTCCCATCTTTCAATTCTTGCATAAATTCTTTCAAACGCTTCATGGCTTCCATGATATTTTCCATAGATGCCGCATAACTGATACGTACATGTCCTTCGCCGCATTCACCAAATGCATTACCCGGAACAATCGCTACCTTCTTTTCCATCAGGAATCGTTCGCAGAACTTTTCGGAAGAAAGTCCGGAGTTCGTGATGCTCGGGAATGCGTAGAATGCACCGGTAGGCGTAAAGCAGGAAAGACCTGCATCTTTCAGACCCTGTACGATCACTCTTCTTCTTCTATTGTACTCATCACGCATTTCTTCAACTTCTTTATCTCCGTTGCGACAAGCCTCGATAACCGCATACTGCGCGGTTGTCGGAGAACTCATGATGCAGTACTGATGTACTTTGTTCATCGCAGCCAGAAGCGGTGCCGGACCGGTCATATAGCCGATACGCCATCCGGTCATGGCAAAGGACTTGGAGAATCCGTTTACAACGATCGTACGGTCATAAAGTTCCGGGAAACTTGCAATAGATGCCGGACGCTCGCCGGTATAACTCAGTTCGGAATAAAGCTCATCCGAAACAACAAAGACATTCGGGTGACGAACCAGAACATCACGGATCTTAGCAAGATCGTCATGTGTCATCGTCGCGCCGGTAGGATTTCCCGGGTATCCGAGAATAATATACTTTGTCTTATCTGTAATTGCCGCCTCAAGAGCCTCTGGTGTGAGCTTATACTCATTTTCTTCCTTCGTCTCGATGACGACCGGAACACCTCGTGCCAGCGTAACAGTAGCACGATACGCAACAAAACATGGCTCAAGGATGATGACCTCATCTCCCGGATTGATCAACGCACGTGCAATAAGATCCAGTGCCTCACTACCGCCAACCGTGACCAGAAGCTGTGTTTTCGGATCGTATTTCAAAGAGAAACGTCTCTCGAGATACTCCGAGATGGCTTTACGGACTTCAATGTAGCCCTGATTCGGAGAATAGTGCGTGTAACCATCCTCCAAAGAAAAGATTCCCGCCTCGCGGATATTCCAAGGTGTAACGAAATCCGGTTCACCGATGGAAAGAGAGATCACTTCTCCCTTCATTTCATTGGCCAGATCGAAGAAACGTCGGATCGCCGACGGTTTGATCTCATTGACCACTGTAGATACTTTACTTAGATAATCGATATCCATTCAAAAACCTCCCAAATCCGTACCTGTTTCACCTTAAAGTACGATGGCTTCGCGGTTATCGATCTGCTTTTGTTCAAAAAGCGTACCATTGCTCTTATACTTTTTCAGAATAAAGTGGGTCGATGTAGAAATGACACCTTCGAGCGGTGCGATCTTATCGGAAACGAACTGTGCCACCTCGCGAAGGGTAGAATCTTCGATGATCAGCATAAGGTCAAATCCGCCGGACATCAGATAGCAGGAAGAAACCTGCTGATAACGGAAAAACTGACTTGCGATCTTATCAAAACCCTGATTACGTTGTGGCGTGATCCGAACCTCGATCATAGCTGTAACCGGTTCTCTCTCTGTCTTTTCCCAGTTGATCACTGTATTGTAACCCAGGATTACATTTTCTTTCTTACATGCTTCCAGTTCAGCGGCGACCTCTTCCTCCGACACATTGAGCATAACGGCTAATTCCGAATTAGAAAGCCGCGCATTACGTTCTATCAACTGTAACAATTCAACACGATTCAGCATAATCCCGCCTCCAAATAAAAATCACTTCTGCTATTCTACCACAAGACTTGCAAAATGTATGCAAATACGACGTCAAAAGCACTATCCGTTTAGTATACTTCTAAAAAACAAACAAAGAGATGGGTCGTTCATCACTGACCGACCCATCCCCTACGAATGATTAGCTTATTCAGATGCGTGCAACGCCGCTCTTTCTAGCTGCTTCAGCAACTGCAGCAGCAACAGCCTTACCAACGCGCGGATCGAAAGCATCTGGCAGGATGTACTCAGGATTGAGTTCTTCGTCAGAAACAACACCTGCGATAGCGTTAGCAGCAGCGATCTTCATCTCGTCGTTGATGTCGGAAGCACGGACATCAAGCGCACCACGGAAGATACCCGGGAAAGCGAGAACGTTGTTTACCTGGTTCGGGAAGTCAGAACGGCCGGTAGCCATAACAGCTACGCCAGCCTTCTTTGCCTCGTCCGGCAGGATCTCCGGAGTCGGGTTTGCGCAAGCAAATACGATCGGATCCTTCGCCATTGTAGCAACCATCTCTGCTGTGAGTACACCCGGAGCAGAAACACCGATGAATACGTCAGCGCCAACGATTACGTCCTTAAGGGAACCCTTCTTCATCTTCTGGTTTGTGATTGCTGCAATCTCTTCCTTAGCAGAGTTGAGCTTCTCACGGCCCTGGTAGATCGCACCGGTTCTGTCGCAGAGAACTACGTCCTTCAGGCCACGGGAGATCAGGAGCTTGGTGATTGCTGTAGCAGCAGCACCTGCACCATTTACAACAACGGAAATTTCTTCGATCTTCTTACCAACGATCTTCAGAGCGTTTGTAAGACCGGCAAGTGTAATAACAGCTGTACCGTGCTGGTCATCGTGGAAGATCGGGATATCGCATCTTTCCTTCAGCTTCTTCTCGATCTCGAAGCATCTCGGAGCAGAGATATCCTCGAGGTTTACGCCACCGAAAGAACCTGCCAGAAGAGCAACTGTGTTAACGATATCATCAACTTCCTTAGAACGGATGCAAAGCGGGAATGCGTCAACATCACCGAAAGCCTTAAACAGAGCGCACTTACCTTCCATAACCGGCATGCCTGCTTCCGGTCCGATATCACCGAGACCCAGAACAGCAGTTCCGTCTGTTACTACGGCAACAAGATTGTGACGACGTGTATATTTATATGAAAGATCAACATCCTTGGAGATCTCAAGGCAAGGCTCAGCAACACCAGGTGTGTAAGCAACAGACAGATCATGCTTAGATGCTACAGGAGCGCGTGTGATTACTTCGATCTTTCCCTTCCATTCAGCATGCTTCTGAATGGCTTCTTGTTTAATATCCATATTCGTGTCCTCCATATATATTTCATGAACATTACAATAATAGGCAAACATGCACAAAATTTCAATCGATGAAATCCACAAACTTAAGGAATAAAACAAATTCTTTCGCGTGATTTTGCCAAATGAAAGGAGCAAATGAAAATTGTTATTTTCTAAGCATGGTGATCATATGAAAGCGTGTACCCATATTTCTTGCAATCACCAAAGTAAAATATGCGGTTACAAAAGAACTTACCAACGCCAGTCCGATCGAACCGTCCTTCAATATAGCCGTAGTTCCGAGCATGATCATATAATAAATCGCCGTGATCACGACCAATTCCAGGAAAATCGACATTTTATGGCCGTAGGTGGCCACCACGCTTCCCGCCATTGCGGAAAAAGCATTCTTCTTCTCAAAGAAAATGATTCCGGCCATAGCATAACAGGCAGGAATAAAGATCAGATAAACGAAAGGCAGGAAATTCAGCATAAGCATCATCGGAACAAAAGCAACGATGGCAAACAGAATTACCCAGCCGATACGGGAAAAATAGATCTTCGGCGCACGGGAAACCGGGACCTCGCGGAGATCACAGACATACATAACAAAATAGAACAGCGCCGAAAGCACTAGGAAAAAGACATATGCCAGAAAACTCAGAACATAGATGACATTTCCAAAAGTGATCACTTTCGCCAATGGATTTGCCGTGATATATGTATATGAATCTTCTGCATTGACCGCTTCTTCATACCAGTACATGATCTGGGAAAAATCCGGATCTCCCGGCGGTGTCAGAAAAAACCAAAAAGAGACTCCCCAAACAAAAAGGAGGAGCAGGATCGCTGCCCACCTTTTTGAAAGAGAGTCAACCTGAAACGATCTAAACGGTTGGGAAATAATCATCTAGATCCCTACCGGTTTCTTAGAGCTGAGCTGTAGCAATGGTAAGATCATCACAAACCTGACCATTTACGATATGCTCAGCTACCATACGCTTCGCCTTGTTCGGATCCATCTTGATATATGTAACCTTAGATCCGTCAGCGTCGATAACCTCAACGATCGGCTCATACTTGCAAAGGCCGATGCAACCAGTCATCGTAACCGCAACATCCTCAATACCACGAGTCTTCAGTTCTTCAACGATCGCAGTCATGACCGGACGTGCACCTGCAGCAATACCGCAGGTAGCCATACCGACAACGATACGCTTACCGGCTTCGGATCTTGCAGACATGTCTGCCTTTGCCTTGTTCTTGATTGCTTCGAGTTCTGCTAATGATTTCATACTATAAACCTCCAAGTATTGATTCTTGTTGTTCGCGATAATAATCACACAAAAACAAATAGATCTCCGGCTCTTGCAGTGACATACCATCGAGTTTCTCCTTGATCTCGCGGGTATCGATCACCGCCTCTCCTTTCTTGTCATGACGGAAGATAACCACAAAATCACACGATTTCTCGTAAGTACCGGCCAGACCGGCAAGTGATTCTCCCACATCGCCCAACGGCAGACAATCAATGGAAGACGGAACCAATACTGCCTTGACCAAAGTTCCTTCACCAAGTTTAGAAGAAATCTGAAGGCTTCCGCCTGTCAGCTCACACAATTCCTTCAGCAAAGGAAGACCCAATCCCACTTTTCTTGTGTTTCGTGTAGTAGAAAACGGATCCGTAACCTTTGAAACAAATTCCTCGCTCATACCGCATCCATTATCTTCAAAAGATATGATCAAGCGGTCCTCTTCCGACTTCATTTCGATCGTCAGCGTAACCAGAGAAGCTCCGGCTCTCGTTGAGTTCGTCAGAATATCCAGAATATGAAGCGATAACTCTCTCAAAAATCTCTCCCGCTTTCCCCTAGTCCTCTGGAAAAGCACTTTCGTTCCATATTTGTTATTGTCAACCCGTACATTATATCACTTTCTCATCAAATCCCGCAACGCATTAACAAATGTTGCCGCGTCAAGATCCGGTGTTTTTTCTATCGGAAGTTTTAACGAGTATCCGGGATCGGCAATATCCACCAGCTGGTGGGCATCCGAGTCCACAATGTAGTGATGTGAAGCAAGTTCGGGATGGGCATCCCAGAATTCCGGGAGATTGCATCGCTTGCTGACTTCAAGAAGTTTTCCCTTCCATTCCGGCGGAACAGTACCGAGTGAAGCAACCATACTGTAGGAATCTTTATCGATATGAGCCGGGATGGCGGCAGCGCCCATAGAATCCAGTTTTTCGTACAGTTCGATCATGGAAACATCGGAGCCGGAGGAAAGGAGATCCCCGATCTCCTCGACGACTTCATCATCGTCATTCATAACATACTGGTTACCGAAAATCTCCACACGATTCTTGATCTTCGGCCTTCTGGCCGTCAGAAAAGCATCAAACTCCAGTGCTTTTTCACAGGAAGGAAAAAGACCGAGAACATGAAACCCCTCTGCAACTTCGATCTCCATACCCGGAATGACAAGCGGTGCACGGCCCTGCTCTGCCTTAAGCTGTTTTGCGCAGGATATCGCCGCTTCGCAATTCCGACTGCTGCAGTGATCCGTTATGGCAATTACTTCCAGCCCGTTCAGGAAAGCCATGGAAACCATATTCCCTGGCGTCATGTCATTTTCCGCGCAGGGCGACAAAGCCGAATGCATATGCAGATCACAAAGAAAAAGAGACATGTAAGTTAACCTCAGACTTCACCCGTTTCAAGGATACCGTTCAGAACAGCGCAGGCAGAATATGTGTCAAGTGCGGTGGAGCAAACGCATATCTCCTCGGACTTTGCCTTTTCAAGGACAGTTTCCTGAAGGATCACATCTTCAGTAAGAATGACCAGCGGACACTCGTTGAGCGACGCCACAGCAATCACATTCATGCTGTTGAGGATCGTAAACCAGCATTCACCTGTCTGAAGATGTGCCATAACATGACTCAGCATGTCACCTGCGTACCCCTTATCGATCATGGCATCCGGACGATATACATCCGTCAGCACTTTCAGATTCATGGCTTCGATAATATCGGAAACACTTCTACTCATAATCATTCTTCTTTCAGTTTTTTTCGTTTTGCACGAATAATGCAGTTATTGATGCTCGCACGTCCCTGAACGATATCTTCAGCCATCGCTGCGCAGGAAGGAGCGCCGCAGGCACCGCAATCCAGCTGGGGAAGTGTAGACAAAATCTCATCGATCTGTTCATATTTCGTCATGGCCTCACCGATATTCTCGGAAAGACGCATGGCATGGTTCTCCGGAAGAGGAAGTTCCCATACCTGCGGAATAATGTCATCTTCGTGCACGATCTGTTTCGGAAAAAGCTCTTTCTCCATAAAGAAATCATGAACATGATCCCGGAGTTTTGCACTGGCGGTAAAACGGTTCATGACCGTAAGCGGACCGCCGATACAGCCACCAAAACAGCAAGTCGCCTCAACATAAGCAATCTTCTTGATATTGTCACGATCGATCTCTTCGAGGATATCGATAATGTTCTCAATTCCATCCACAGAAAGATAATTCTCGATTCCCATACCGGAAGTTTCGCCTCCGATCGATGCACAACGAAGCCCGATCGGCTCAGAGATGTGGATCGCTCGTTCTTCTTCATGGGTCAGCGAGTCATGGTTCGTGACTTTGTCGAGAAGAGCGCGAAGCTGGGCATATACATCATGAATGCCTACACATGTCGAAATCAGAGACTTCTTCTTCCAAAGCGGATTGATCACCGCTGTCACCTTGGCCGGGCAAGGTGAAATGTAACAGATATAGATCAGAGTACGCGGTATCTGAAGTTTCAGGCAAAGATAATCTATGGCATGCTGAGCCGTCAGCTCCATTGGTGAATCAAGGGTAACCAGATGAGAGATCAGGGCACGATATTTCATCTGGATCAGTCGTACGACCACCGGGCAGGTTGTGGAGATCATGGGAAAGACCTCGCTGACCTCATCATCCGAGAGTCCCTGAACAGATTCATGTTTCTCCGCCAGCATCTGTCTTGCTGCTGAAACATATCCTGAATATCCGATCGACTCATCAAAAACATAGTCAAAACCCAGCTGCCGGACTGCTTTCAGAACATCAATACGGCTGACATTGCTCTCAAACTGGGTAAGCAGAGCCGGATTGACAATGGCAACCTTAACTTTTCCGCTTGCCGCAGCCAGTCTTTCTTCAAGAGTATCTGTCACGGCAATCTTCGCGTGATACGGACAGATACGGATACACTGGGCACAGTCGATACAACGGATATCATAGATCGTTGCCTTTCCGCCTCTTACCCGGATCGCCTGAGTCGGACACCCCTTGATACAGTTCGTGCACCCGACACAGAGTTCTCCTATTAATGACACACTGTGTAGTTTCTTCACTTTATTCCTCGCTACAACAAGTTGTTCTTCAAGTGAACTGAATAACCATCGTAACCTTGGTACCCTCTCCTACCTTGGAATCAATATTCAGTTCATCACAATTCTTCTTAATATTCGGCAGTCCCATACCGGCGCCGAAACCCATCTCGCGGGCTATATCCGGCGCAGTTGACCAGCCGGCTACCATGGCCTGATCCAGATCCGGAATACCGGGGCCATGATCTTCAATAATGATCACAACCTTCTCGGGGAACACCGTAACTTCAGCCATTCCTCCGTGTCCGTGGATCACGGCATTGATCTCTGCTTCATACATGGCAATGGAAGCACGCTTGATATCTTCCGCCCTGACTCCAAGACGGCTCAGTGACTTCTTCATTGAAGATGACGCTTCACCGGCATGTGTAAAGTCATTTGCCCGGATCTCATATTGACGTACTAACGGTTCTATAAGGCAGCCTCCTTCCCCCGAAGCCCGGCCTGATACAAAAGACCGCAACAGGTAAACATGGAAAGAGGTGTTGTCATAAGGCCGATTCCCTTCTCTTCAGCAAGTTTCTGCATGGTTTCATCCGGAACCTTTCCTCTGACGAAAATGATTACTTTGACATCCAGCATTTCTGCAGTACGGATCGTCTGTGGATTGACCAGCCCGGTGATCATGATCTGGCTTTCATCGCTGCTGAAAGCCATAACGTCACTCATCAGGTCGGATCCGCAGGCAATCTGAAGATCCGCTTCAAAATTCTCCGATTCTACTAAGATCTCAGCGTTAAGAAGATTTGCACAATCACAAACTTTCATAGATATCCTCCATCAAACCAATAGGGATATATCCCCTTCGATGTATTTATATGGTAATTATATTATTATATAAAAGATTCTGCCACAGATTTTAGTGGAATTTCTATAAAAGAGCAAACTGGTACTTTGAAAAATTAATGGTATAATGACACTGATTTTTATATACGAAAGGTGCAAACACTATGACAAACTTTCGAATCTATCCGAACCTGCTGTATCTGTTGCCACCCCAGACTCATAATGCGGAAGACCTGGAGAAGATCCTTGGTGAACATCCTGAGATCAAATTCGTCTCCTTTGTAGGCATCGACCTTGCCGGAAACGACACTGACGAGAAGATCCCGATCATCAACTTCATCGATAATCTCCAGGGATATCTGAATGGCTGCGTTGTACAGACAGACGGTTCGTCCGTTGAGCTTCCCGGCATAGCCACGCTGAATGACGGACGCGTAGACTTCGAACCTGATCTCAAGGTAATGTGGTTTGTCGACTATAACTACGAACATATCGATCCGGAGATCGATCTTCCGGTCTGCACACTTCGTATCCCCTCTTTCTTGATCCATAACGGTGATAAAGTCTGCTCACGATCGATCCTGAAGCGTTGTGCAGACCGTTTTGCTTCCGAGCTGGAAAGATACCTGCGTGAATATCCGGCACTTTGTGAAGAACTGGGTTTCAGCATTGATAATTTTGACCGGATCGAACTGACGACCGCCACCGAACTGGAATTCTGGGTCAGTTCCCCTGAGGAGAAGATCAGCACGCGCGTTCTCTCCACTTCACAGAGTCTGAAGGAACAATACTGGAAGCGTACCAAGGGCGTCGTCCGGACTGCTCTCGAGCAGACCGTACTCCTTCTTGAACTCTATGGTTTTGAACCGGAAATGGGTCATAAGGAAGTTGGCGGTGTCAAGGCGCATCTCTCTGACGCCGGCGATTTCCACAACATCATGGAACAGCTGGAAGTAGACTGGCATTATTCAAATGCTCTTCAGGCTGCAGACTATGAACTGATGGCCCGTATCTTCATCAAGGAGATCTTCCGTATGCACGGTCTCGAGGTAAGCTTCTGTGCTAAGCCGCTTGCCGGTGTTGCCGGTTCCGGTGAACATACACATGTCAATGCTGTCGCTTTCCTCAAAGACGGACACAAAGTTAACCTATTCAGCCCGAAGGATATGAAGACGGATTTCCTCGGCACGATCGGCTGGGGCGCGCTCATGGGTTTCATGAAGCATTATCCGCTCATCAACCCTTTCATTTCCGTAACAACAGATGCTTTCCTGCGTCTGCAGCCGGGTTTTGAGGCTCCGACTCATGCGGTAGCTTCCATCGGACGCGATCTTCATACGCCGTCCCGTAACCGTTCCGTACTTCTCGGACTGATCCGTAATTCCGACAGTTCGGTACAGACCCGTTTCGAGATCCGCTCCCCTAACCCGCATACCAACACTTACCTTTGCCTGTCTGCATCCTATCAGTGTATGCTGGACGGTATCGAATATGCCGTAACTTCCGGTCATACCACACAGGAGCTGGAGAAGGAATTCTGCAAGGGTTATGGTGAAGAAGCCGATTATCTTGAGAAAGATAAGATGTACCGCTGTGAAGATGATATCTTCTCTCATTATTCCAATGAGGAAAGAGACAGACTGTTCGGCACACCGCCGGCAACTGTTTATGACTCTCTGCGCTGTCTGCTGAAGGATGATGACATGATCCCGATCCTGTGCGCCGGCGGCGTATTCAGCGATAAGCTCATCTCTTCATATGCACATGCCATGCTTGACCGCTGGCAGATGGAACTGTCGGAGCGTATCATTCCGAATAACCTGTCCCAGATCAGAAACGTGGTTCCTTTCCACGATCCGATGAACAGTTATGACGTAGCGCTTTGGAAAGAGATCGATTCGATCCGCAACCACCTGGCCAAGGATACTTCCGAATATGTCTCCATCTTCAAGGAGATCCGTCTCGCTATTGATGCTAAGAATCTCAAGGAACTCAGCAAACTCCAGCAGAAGATGAATTCGCTCATGAATGAGATGATGACTCTGTACGCTGACTACGGAGCAAATCAGCTCTAAGTTTAAAACTTAAGTAAACAAGCACATAAAGAAGCACTCTGCGTGACGGCTATCACGCAGAGTGCTTTTTCATACGGATCAAACAACATGACCGGTTTCCGATTGGAATAACACGAAACAGTATCAGTTTACCTGTGAATCCTGGTCAACTTTCGCCGCTACCGCACCAATGTCGGTGTTGATGAAGTTCTGGATATCCTGGGAGTATCCGAAAATGATTCCCGGACGTACCGGAGCAATGAGCTCCCTCATTTTCGAAATGGCTTCTTCAGCCGGAGATTTCTTGGTAAAAGGGCCGGTCTGAGTCATTGTCACGATATGCATATCACCATAACGATCCCACACACGTACCTGATGCTGTTTTCCGGTCGGAATGAAATTCATGCTTTCCTTGACTACATATGCATATACCCAAAGGATATCGCGTACCGGAATCGTATGGAAGCACCCTTCACTGACATAACAGATCGCCGTCTTCGTATATACAGACTTTCTTTCGATGATCTCGGCAGAAGCAAATTCCTGGTTCATTTTCTGAAGATCTTCAGGAAAAAAACGGTTCCATTCTTCGATCGATTTCGCATAGCGCTTCTTGTTGAACGGTCCCTGTTTGATTTTACCCATCTTAGAAACCTTCTCGGCAATAGCAGGATACTGTGCAAGAAGTTCATTCATATCCATATACTTTCTCCCCCTTATTACATATTTTTCTTATATCAATTGTAACATAGTGAAGACAGAATAATCTGACAATTCCTAAATAAACAGGCTTACTTGAAAGAATATCAGAAGATACGCATCATACTGATCACTTCTTCAAGACCTTCCATACCGATAGCGAGCTGAGCTTCGTTCATGTCACCGTTTTTGCCGAGGATCACAGCCTTCTCACCTTCAGACGAGTAAACGCAGGGCTGGCAGGAGATCTCCGGGAAAGCCTCTTCGATCTTCTCGTCAGAGACTGAATCCGGAAGACGCAGAAGAACAGAGACAGTGTGCTCTTCGATCGGAGCAAGTACAGGTCTATCCGACTCGAACCACTCGGCAACATGCGCATTTCTCTCCGCATGCTCGGCTGCATCCATTACGTCTCCGACAACCGCCGAAGCTGTGGCCAGCTTACCGGCACCTTGTCCGTAGAACATGACATCACCAACTGCATTACCGGTAACCATAATGGCATTGAATACATCATTTGCACAGGCAAGCGGATGGCTCTTCGAAACAAGATGCGGTGCCACATAGGCAAAAGCACCATTCTCTTTATTCTCGAAAACAGCCAGAAGCTTGATGGAAGCATTCATTTCTTTTGCATATTCCATATCTTTTGTTGTAATTGCAGTAATGCCGACTGTAAAAAGACTTGTCGGATCCACATATGCACCGTCAAGAGCAATAGTACTAAGGATCGCGATCTTTCTCTGCGCATCAATACCATCTATATCCGCAGACGGATTCGCCTCGGCATAACCCTTACTCTGTGCTTCCTTCAGAGCCTGATCGAAATCCGCTCCGCTTTCAGCCATCTGAGTCAGGATGTAGTTTGTGGTTCCGTTTACAATGCCCGCGATCCTCTCGATCTTATTCGCCGCGAGACATCGATGCATCGGACGGATGATTGGAATACCGCCGCCGACAGCTGCTTCAAAAATATAATTACAATGATTCTCATGGGCGATCTTCATCAGTTCAACGCCGTGAGTAGAAACCAGTTCCTTATTGGAAGTTACAACAGTCTTTCCGGAAGAGAGTGCCATTTTTGTATACTCATAGGCAATTCTTGCTCCTCCGATAGTCTCCACTACGATGGAGATATCCGGATCATTGAAGACTTCTTCCTTATTCGTTGTTACCAGATCTGCAAAAGGACTCTCCGGAAACTCCCGGATATCCAGTATCTTCTTCACGACGAGTTCTTCGCCGAGTCTTTGCGCAATACGGTCATGATTCATAGCAATGACTTCCGCCACGCCACATCCGACAACACCAAATCCTAAAATCGCTATATTCTTCATACTATATCACTCCCTGGCCATGATTCTGCAGGATCGAACTCCCGGAATATTCTCGACTTCCTTGATCAAAACATCAATAGACTCCGTCATACGATCTGTCTCCATGGAGACAGAAACATCGGCAAGTCCATTGATCGGAATATTCTGGTTGATCGTAAGGATATTTCCCTTCACAAAGGCGATGCACTGGATAATGCCGGCCAGTATACCCGGGAAATTCTCGACCGCGACGATAAGCGTCACGATCTTGCCCTGACTGGTCTCATAAAACGGCATGACCGCATCTTTATACTTGTAATAGGCACTTCGGGAAAGCGAAACCATCTTCACTGCCTCATTAACAGAGAGCGCTTTTCCGGAATTCAGGAGACGCTTGGCCTCCATCACCTTTACAAATACCTCAGGCAAAACATCTGTTTTAACAAGTAAATAGTCGTTGTTTTCAGACATATACGGCCTCTTCAAAGAAAAAGATCCTGCGCCAAAGTGTCCACGGTACGTGTACACTTGTGCACGCAGGAAAGTATATCACTTTTCCTTTAAAATGGCAAGCATAGAACGGAGCGCCTTTCCTCTATGGCTGATGGCGTTCTTCTCCTCATCCGGAATCTCAGCGGTCGTCTTCCCGATCTCCGGCACAAAGAAGATCGGATCGTATCCGAAACCATTCTCTCCTCTCGGGCTGTCCAGAAGCACACCGTCACACTGCTCCTGTACGACAAAATGACTGCCATCCGGGCGGAAAACGCAGATCGCGCAGACAAAGTGGGCTGTCCATTCATCTTTCGGCACATCTTTCAGCATTTCCCAGATCTTCTCAAACTTCTCCTGATAGGTGGAGTCCTCTCCGCAAAAACGGGACGAATAGATCCCCGGAGCACCATCAAGGGCATCAATGCAAAGTCCGGAATCATCAGCCATAACATATCCGCCGGTCTGTTCATGAATCGCTTTTGCCTTAAGAAAAGCATTGCCCTGGAAGGAATCGGCATCTTCCACCACGTCCGTATGGATCCCGATATTCTCCATACCCACGATCTCAAAAGGGCACTCTGCCAGGATCTCCGAGATCTCATGGATCTTATCCTTATTCTTGCTCGCAACTAAAAAACGTTCCATAATCTCCTCCTTATACCAGCCGCCATGCCTTCGGATAGGCATTTTTCACGGTGTTTCCCAGTGTTTTTCCGAATCCCAGAGGAAGGTCCTCACAGGCAATTACAATATATTCGCCGTTATCAAGGTATTCCTGTTCTTCATCAGTCAGCATGATCGTCTCGCAACGAAGGTATCTCAATAACCTTTCATCGTCTCTTCCTAAAGAAAGGAAACGCGTGTCTTTGATCTGTGCTCTGGACAGTTCCAGTGCCAACGCCTGAGACGGCGTAAAGATCCGGCCTTTCGCGGTTTCCTTGATTTCTCCCGGAAAAGCCCCCATCTTCACGACTTTCAATCCGGAAAACAGCGATTCCGATACCGGAAGCATATGTACCTTGTCCTTATGCAGGACAAAATCCGTCTTGATGCGTGAAAGATATTCGTCCCGATACGAATCAGAAAGCAAGCCCTTCATAAATGCTTCGAAGCATTCTCTGGCTTTTACGAAAGTGAAATTGCTTGACGAAGGATTCTTCTCCGTTCTTCTTCTATCAGAGAGATCCGCCTCTCCCTTTTTATGCAGATGCACACAGAAATGCCCTTCACCACGCGTCCGGTGCGGCCAGATACGCATCATGCCCCTCTCATCATGGGAAACCTCTTTCAGGTCAGAATGCGGAATGATCTCATATTCCGGATGCTCTTCCATAAATGCCAGGATCTGCTTCTCATTTTCCTCTTCACAGAAAGTACAAGTCGAATAAACAATATGTCCGCCCGCACGAAGCATGGCATCAGCATAGCCGAGTATCTCCTTCTGAATCGGCACGCAGGAAGAAGGTCCGAACTTTTCCCAGCTCTTCGGAGCAAACGGATCTCTCCGGAACATGCCTTCACCTGAGCACGGTGCGTCGATAATGATACGGTCAAAGAAACTTTGGAAATTCTTCACCATGTTTTTCGGGTTCTCATTCAGAATGACCACATTGGAAGCTCCCGCCCTCTCCAGATTGCGAAGAAGCGCACGGGAACGCTCGGTGTTGATCTCATTGGCGACAAGAAGTCCCTTACCCTTAAGGTCTTCGGCAATCCTTGTCGCTTTTCCTCCCGGCGCCGCACACATATCCAGAACGAATTCACCGGGCATCGTACCAAGTACAGCACCAGGAAGCATTGCACTCGGTTCCTGAATATAGTACGCCCCGGCATGGTAATAGGGTTCTTTTCCAAGAGAAGCATCCGGTGCATAAAAACCACCGTCACACCATGTTACCGGCTCAAAAGGAATCTTCATGTTCTGCATCTTCGTCTCATACTCGTCAGAAGTGAGCTTCAGACGGTTCCAGCGGATACCATGAAAAGGTTCTTTTTCATACGAATCCCAGAAGGCTGCTTCCTCAGACTGAAGATTCCGCCCGGAAAAATATTCATGCATGCGTTTTTGAAAAGCTTCGGGTAATCTCATAGATTCAAGTAATCACAGACCTGATATGCAATCTTCTTCATCACATCAAGTGAAAACGGAGATTCAAGGCCGGCATCCTCCACCAGATCGATCAGTGTCTTCGTTCCACCCTCCGTACAAAGATGATCATAGATACTCATCGCTTTCTTGCGGTTTTTCCGGGAGATATCCCAGATCTGAAGGGCGCAGACCTGCGCCAGACAGTAATCGATATAGTAGAACGGAGAAGTAAAGATATGCTCCTTCTTCATCCAGGCACCGCCCTTCTCGTAGAACTCATCTCCATCGTAATCAATATCCGGCTGGTACTTCTTCTCCAGTTCTCTCCAGACAGCATGACGTTCTTCCGGTGTCATGTCCGGATCTTTATAGACGACATGCTGATACTCATCTACAAGGCATCCATAAGGAAGGAACAGGAGTGCCAGCGTCATATGCTGCTCACGATACGCATCGGCATGCTGCTTGAAGAACATCTCCATATAAGGATAGGACAGATACTCCATCGCGGTGGAATGGATCTCACAGGCTTCCAATGTCGGCGACAGGCACTCGATAAACTGGGACGAGTCGATACTGCGAAGTGCCGCATATGCGTGACCGGATTCATGAACCATTGTGGCCACGTCATCAGAGGTACTGTTAGCGTTCATCAGGACAAAGGGAATACCATAGTCCAGAAGTGACGCGCAATACCCGCCCGTGGACTTGTTCTGTCTGGAGAACAGATCCATAAAATCGTGTTCTCCCAACACCTGGAAAAAGCTCGGATCTTTATCGAACATCTGACTGAACATCTTCGATCCGGTCTCAAAATACTCGCTCTGCGGGATCACCGGAACCGGATTGCCATGTACGAACAGGCACGGCAGATCGTAATACAGGAGCTTTTCCACATCCAGTCTGTTCTTCTGGAGCCTTCTGATCTCCGAGGTGATCGGAACAATATACTTCACTACGTTATCCCGGAACTCCTTGACCATATCCTCGTTATAGTCATACCGTTCCATACGTTTATATCCGAGTTCCACAAAATTCTTGAAACCGAGCTTATGGGCGATCTCCGTACGGATCTTCACCATCTTGTCGTAGATCTCATCAAATGTAGGTTTCTGCTGCATGAAATAATCAGAAACCGCTTTATGTGCTTTCTTTCTCTCCTCACGATTCGTGGACTCCAGATACGGATTCATCGTGGAAAGTGTGTTATGACGTCCTTTGAAAAGGATATCTGCTTCGGAAAGGATCTGGCTGTATTCGTTTTCCAGCGAACTCTCCTCCGCCAGAAGATCCAAAACCTCGCTGCTAACGATATCTCTTTGATTCTGTGTTTTCCGGAAGATCATCTTCCCAAACTTTTCTTCAAGCTGCGGACGAATCTCCGAATGGAGAAGTGCCGTATACACGCCGGCAGAAAGGTCAGATACAACAGGATAGTTTTCATCAAAGAAATCCATCTCGTCATTGTAGAAACTATCAGACGTATCCAGATCATGGCGTATCATGCATACGGTATAAGCCGTGTCAAAAGCACTCATCTCTCGCTGAAACGTCATGATCGCAGCTTCGACCACCTCAGGATCTCTTGCCGTCATCAGTTTCAGTCTGGTGCTCATGGCGCATTCACGGAAATGCTCAACCGAAGGTCTCTTATACTCGATCTCCGAGAACTTCGGCATTTTCATGTTATCGTCTGACATGTTTTACCTCGGTCTTCCTTATCACATCTGATCGACTACTGAAATACCCAGCAGATATGTACCCAGTTCAATACAATCACAAACACTCTGACAGAGCGAAAGGCGGGCGATCTTTAATTCTTCATCGTCTCCGGAAAGGATCGAGCAGTTGTTATAAAAGCGGTTGAAGGCTCTTGCGATTCCACTCACGGCACGTGAGATCATGAACGGTTCATTGCTTCCTGCCGCTTTTCTGATCGCATCCGGAAGATCCGCAATCATCTTCACACAAGAGAATTCTTCATCGCCGGAAAGCTTCGTAAGCAGCTCACTGCCGGAAGGCGCCGGAGAAAGGCCATTGGCCAGTGCTTTTCGCAGGATGGACTTGGTTCTGGCGTAGGTATAAATGAGATACGGAGCCGTATCGCCCTCAAAGTCCAGCATGGTATCCCATGAGAACACGATATCTCTTTCTCTTCCCGCTTTGACGTATGTATAGATCACTGCACCGAGACCGACTTTTTCAGCAATCTCGCGAAGTTCCTCATCACTCATATCCGAATTTCTGGTTTCCGCATTCGTCTTAATGATCTCATACGTCTTGGCTACGCTCTCATTGAGAAGATCCTCCAGCGTAACGATATTTCCCTCACGCGTACTGAACTTCATATTCTGGAACTTCACCAGACCGAAGCCGACATGTTCACAGTTCTTAGCAAAAGGCATGCCCGCCTTCTCCAGTACCGCGAAAACCTGCTGGAAATGCAAAGCCTGCGGCAAACCTACCACATAGATGTTCTTGTCAAAGTGGTACTCGTCATAACGATACTTTGCCGCAGCAAGGTCACGCGAAGCATAGATCGTCGTTCCGTCCGACTTCAGGATGATGCACGGCGGAAGCTTCTTATCGTCGAGCATGACGACCTGTGCACCTTCACTTTCCACGAGAAGCCCCTTCTCACGAAGCATATCAACGATAGCCGGAATCTTGGAACTGTAGTAGCTCTCACCGTTATAGTTATCAAATGTTACGCCCATGCGGTCGTACAGAATCTGGAATTCCTTGAGGGAAAGATCCCTAAAACGCGTCCACAAGGCCACTTCTTCCTCGCAGCCGTCCTCGAGTTTCTTGAAGTTTTCGCGGGCTGATGTAGTCAGAGAAGGATCATTCTTCTCTTCTTCATGGAATTTTACGTATATTCTCAGGAGTTCATCGATCGCATTCTTTTCCAACGCCGCTTCGTCGCCCCAGAGACGGAAAGCCGTGATCAGCTTACCAAACTGCGTACCGTAATCGCCCAGATGATTCATCCGAACGACCTTATAACCGAGTTTCTCGTAAATACGGGATAAGGAATGACCAAGTATCGTCGTAAATGCATGTCCGACATGGAACGGCTTGGCAATATTCGGTGACGAAAACTCAACAACGACCGTTTTTCCGGCACCTTCATCCGAAGTACCATAGGTAAGGCCTTCCTTCAAAACTTCACTTAAGACTTCACGGACATATTCGCCACGATCCACAAAGAAATTCAAATACGGACCCTTTGCCTCTACTTTGGAAAGCCATGATGCCGATAATGCCTCACTGGAAGCAAGATCGGAAGCGATCATGTTCGGCGCCTTATGCATCGTTTTAGCAAGCGCAAAACAAGGGAAAGCGTAATCTCCCATATCCGCCTGCGGCGGAATCTCTACCAGGCGGTTTACCGTCTCGACATCCAGTCCGGTAAGTTCTGAAACCTTGATTGCCACTTCTTTTCTAAAATCCATGAAAAAGTCTCCTATCACTAGTGCATTTCTGTTAAAAGTAACCCGTCCGTATATTATACTATATTATTTTCAATTGTGTTATTATAGGTTTTGTTTGAAAAGAACTGTCACATTCCGGGGGTATTTAGTTTGTTTGCATATCTGTTTCCGTCGAAGTACTGGATTTTGATCGGGCCATTGTTCACACTGGTCATAACGTACATTTCGCTTGTAAGGCAAAACAGCAAGCTTCCGCATGACGGAGGAAGAGCTTTTGCCGTAGATGGAGCTTCCGCAAAGGGCAAACCTACCAGTGCCGGAATCATCTTTATCTGCTGCATGTTTTTCGGCCTCGGATTGTTTACCGAGATCACTTGGAAATATGCGGTTATGTATCTCTGTGCCCTATGCGCCGCAGTTTTCGGATATCTTGACGACAAGAACAGCTGGGGAGCCATGCGGAAAGCAATGACTGATATCTTTGTTGCTCTGGGCTCCGCCACATTGGCTGCATTTCTTTTTCCCAGAACGATCCATATCTTCACTTTAGGCGTCACATTTACCATTCCGCTTCCGCTTTATATCGTTCTCGCCGCCCTTCTCGTCTGGCTTTCCATCAATTTCACCAATGCCAGTGACGGTGTAGATGGTCTGAGCGGCGGGCTTTCTATGGTTTCAACCTTGACGTTCTACCTGATGACCATCATCTGTCATCAGGATTCCATGATGAACAATGTCATGCTGTACCTGATTGCAGTATTAGGTGTCTACCTGTGGTTCAACTGTCACCCCAGCACCATGCTGATGGGCGATTCCGGTTCCCAGGCTATCGGCGTTCTCCTGGCATTTTTCGCCATGGCAACGGCAAATCCCTTCGCGTACATCATCATATGCCTGCCATTGATCCTTGATGGAGGTTCTTCACTTTTCAAGCTGGCCGTGCTTCGTGCCACAAGAAAGAAGTTTGATCCTCTGAAGAATATTAGGACTCCGCTTCACGATCATTGCCGCAAAAACTGGGAATGGCCAAACCAGAAGGTCACGGAAAGATTTATCCTTCTGCATGTTGCAGTGGAAGCGATCTATCTGATCATGCTCGTCTTGCGCGTTTACTGAACTTTCCATCACATTATCAGATAACAAAAAACAGGCCGTTGAGCCTGTTTTTATTTGTTGATTTTAAGTTCGTCAGATCAAAAATCCAGAAAATCGTCGTCAACCGATTCAGAACTGTCATCGAGGAATCCCATCTCTTCCTGATAGTCATCCTCAAGAACGGTCTCATGGAACTCCTCTTTCTCGCGAGGCTCTCTCTGCTTCGGCTCAAAATTATCATCAAACGGATTCTCAGCCACTTCGGAAAGATCGTACTGTTTCTCTTCAACATCCTTGACCGGTGCTTCCGCGCTAACCGTTTCAACAGATTTCTCGGCTTCTTTTTTCTTCGCAGTAGTTCCGTCAGATGCCTTCATGGCCTCCTCTTCTGCCCGCTTCTGCGCCATCAACTCGCGCTCCCTGCACAAACGGCGCAATTCTTCAGCACGTGCCAGTTCCTTCTCCTTAGCACGCTGAAGTTCGGCATCGGCAACGGCAATACCGAGTTTCTGCAACTCCATCTGTTCCTTGGAAAGTTTAGCCTGTTTCGTGATATCACTGATATCTTTCTTACCGGGTTTCACATCCCCGAGAACAATCTTTTTATCGGTCGGCGCAGAAAAGTCTGAAGCCGCCTCAATGATCTCCTCAAGTTTCGGCAACTTAACAGACGATACAAAATTATATTTTCTCTGTTTAACGATCTCGCTCATACTGCCCCCAATTACAATTCTAAAATTGCCAGTACAACTAATGCTGTTAAGAAGAGACCGGTCATCACAAGAAAGGCCCACAAAGGCACAACCTTACGATCTTTCTGAACTTCAACCCCATCAGAACGCCGCTGTTCACGTTCCTCTCCCGAATCTGACCCGACCGGTTTGCCATTCCCTTCGGAATCACTTGAATCGGTATCGTTCTGTTCAGTCTTGACCTGATCTGCATCTGCCTTATGAATCGTCTCATCTGCAGATTCTTCTTCATCATCCCTATTACCTTCTAATGTACCACTATTGGAGGTGCTTTGGCAATTGATTTTCGAAAGAATTTCCTGAGCATGCTTCACTTGCGGGATCATTTCCATCTGAACTGCACGCATCGTATCATTAAAATCGCGCTCGAGTTTGGCCTTACTATCGGAAAGCTCTGAAAAATCAGGAGCTTCCGTCCCTGTCAGATACAGGATACCGACAGAAGCATCATCCGAATTCTGACTGGCATCAACAACAAACTCCTTGATCGTGGAAGCCAGTGCTTCTTCCGCTTGTTCTTTTCCCTTTGATGCCAGTTCCGCAAGACGTGCTACAACCGGACGGACCAGCTGATTGGAGGCGTCATATACCATATCCTCCACGCCATCCGACATCAGAACAAAAGCATGTGTATCATCTGTCGTGGTCTTGATAAGACGAAGATATTCCTGCGCATTGGGGAAAGTTATAAAGTAAGTGGAGGAAGCGTTTTCTCCGTTTGCCGGAAGTGTCAGCGGAGAAAGCCCATGTGAAGAAACCCTGCAGATCAAACCATCACCGATATGACCTGCCAGAACAAGATCCCCTTTGACCGCAACAAATAAAAGCGTACACGACAGTCTTTCCAGGCCGTCCAGTTCATGTTCCACAAGAAGATCCGCCATTTTCGAATGGATGGCAGTGACAAGTATGCTTCTGCACACACTCTCTCTGTTTTCAAAATAAAAAGCATCAAAATGGCTCGTCAGCAGTTCGGCTACACATTCTACCGCACATTTTGACCCAAAACGGGCATGTGTATATTTGGAACCACCTGCGCCATCCGAAATACAGACTACAGATACTCCGTTACGTGTAAGAGAACAGGAAGAGTCTTCACACGGGGTATTACGATTAAGATGCTTATTCCCTATCAGGGAAATATTGGCCAATACCGGCTCCGGACGCATATCACTGACTCTCCTCTATCGTGCGGAAGAAGTCTTCCATCGCGATCGAAGTACCTTCCGGTTCCTGATTCAGATTGTAGAGTGCATCGCTACCCATACTGTTGGATACGACCGAAGAACTACTGGAACCCAGGAATGCAAACAGTTTTCCGAACTGTGCCGTACTGATAGAGATCGGTTTGTCTCTCTTACCTGATAATTTCTGAAGCATCGGGAAATCGGCACTGTTGCCAACGCCGATATTGAAAACTACAAGTTTATCATTGTCCTCGAGTTCACGGACTGCTTCAATAGCTTTATTCATGTTTTCTACAGCATTTGCACCCTGTGGCGCACCATCCGTGATCACAACAAGCCACGGCTGATAATACTTGATTCCCATCTGCTTATATCCGATTTTTCTCGCATCAAGGAGTTCCAGCGCTGTCAGGATACCTTCACCGATAGGTGTCAGACTCGTCGTAGCCTGAAGTCTCGGAATCGTCTGTTCTTTGCTGGTCTTTCCGAACGGAAGAAAAATATCTACGGAACCACCGAATGTAATAATGGCAATATCTGCCGAAGATCTTGTCTCTTCATTCTCACGGATCGAAGAAAAGAAGCTCTGGAGACCATCGTTCAGCTGTTCGATCGGATATCCTGCCATCGAACCACTGATATCAAGGCAAAAACAAATCGGCAGGCGACGTCTGGTGCTACTGCCAAAATCTGATTTTGAAAAACCACCAATATCGTTACTCATATAGTCCTCCTCAATTAGTCAAATAGAAGATAAAAATAATCAAAGCTATACCCAGCAGGATCAGAAGAAGTGCTGCCATCTTACTCTTGGAAAATACAGACGAGGAATCACTTTTCTGGGGAACCTGTGTCGGGCGCGGCGATGAATAAGAAGACGGGGCAATATTCCCGCCATACGGTTTATCGACAGGCGTTCTTGCCGCAAATGGCGATGGATTATCTGATGCAGACGGCGTCGGACGCGGAGCCGGCTTAGGTTTCGGAACATAACCGGAAGTACTCCCGCTCATCTTAGGCGTATTCTGTATTCTTGGCTGCGGTCTGTGTTCTTCTTCCTTCGCACCCATCTGTTTCTCAAAAAGATCCGCGTTATCTGCCGTATTCCAATTGGAATTCATTACTGCTTCCCGAACGCTTACCTTTCCGCCGCTCTTCTTTTTGACCGGTTCTTCCGCTTCATCAACAAAGTAAGGGAACACATTATAATACTCTTCATCTTCGATCTCATGCTTTTCAAGAAGGTCACGATATGCAGTAAGGGCAACCGTCCACTCTACCGAATCAAAGAGTTCGCCTTTAGAAAAAGCACGAACAAACATATCCTTCAGAGTTGGTGTCAAAGCATCCCAAATCTTGTCATAACCACCGATCGGGATACGATCCACCTGGGAATCATCCACAGTATACGGGAAAGATCTCGCCTCCATCTCATCACGTAAAGTTTCAAGACCATTTCTCTGCGCGTAAGGGTGCTGACCGCAGAAAAGCATCGAGAACACGAGAATAGAGATGGAATAATCCTCATCCTGAGGTCTCCGTAGGAAAGAAACAAATGATTTGTTCCACAATTCCGGTCTGGTGAATTCTTCCGTTCCGACAGGACAAGGCAGATCCTGATACTGAACACTATCAATATCGATCAGATACACATGTTCTTCATCGTCGATCATGGCATTTTTCAACTGAATATCACCAACAAGAACACCATGAAGATGCAGATAATCCATAATGTGCAGGAACGAGAGAGCGGAATCCACCACATGCAAACGCATCCATGAAGGAAAATAGCTGTTCATCGCGTCAGGCCCGTCAAAGGCACGGCTGATCGTCACTCCTTCTGCTTTTCTCATAAGATAGCCGACCGGAACCTTCGAATTCGAAAACAGCAGCTTATAAGGCCAGCAGATATTCTGGGCCTGAATACCCAGATCACGCATCTTCATGAGTTTTGACCAGCGCAACGGAGTAATTCCTCCACGATGATACACTTTCGCGACAAATCCATCCATGTTGGTATTGAAAACGAGGCCCTCTGCTCCGGTACTGATCAGGGACTGAAGCCGAACCTGTTCATTTTCATCAGTATAGAGCACATCACCGACACTGAAATAGATATCTACAGCAATATAATCAGCATTCCCGGCTATCGGATTGACCGAATAAGCAGTTTCCTTCTCCATGCAGGCATTTACATCGGGGTAAAAACGGATATTACCATCATCTACAACAAACACGGAACACAGCCCGTTTGCATTAATATTGCGTAGGCGCATAAACGAAGTGCTGTTTCTGCCAATCAACAGGCACTCATCTTCATTCTTAAGATGCTCAAGAAAAAAATCAACAGTAGAGGCACTCTTACTGGCTCGCAGAAGCTTCGCTTCAACCAGACGGTGTATCGAATCTTTAGTAGCCGCAACCACTTCCGCCTCATTCGGACTTTGGGCACGGATAACACTTTCGTGAAAAGCCTTAAATGACTTACTGATAAAAACCGTCTTATTTTGATTTATGATCGTCGTTATCAAGGAATTCTGAACAACCGGATCAACTAGTTCAATCAAAGCAGAATAGTCAATTACAAGAGAACTAAAACCCTGCAAGACATCCGCAAAATTCGCCATAAGCACCCCCACGAAAATATGCCTAGTGAAATTATAATTCAAGGGGCGTAAGGTTACAAGACATTTATACAAATTTGTCTTGATATATAGACTTTTTCCTGTACAAACTGATCAAACTTCAAAATGACGGATAAGATCCTCAAAAGTATCCCTGCTGCGGATCAAAACATCCTCTCCGGAACTCTTGATCAGCACTTCTGCAGGACGAAGCCGGTTATTGTAGTTGGAACACATTGAAAAACCATAAGCACCTGCATCCAGGACAACAAGAACATCCTTTTCCTTCGGTGTCACGATCTCCCTGTCCTTCGCAACAATATCACCGCTCTCGCAGATATTACCTACGATGGTATACTCGCCTGTTTCCCCTTCGAGAACAGGCTTTCCGTCACGATAGATCTCGACATCATGCCAGGAATCATACATTGCAGGACGGATCAAAACGTTCATACCGACATCTGTACCGACATACTTATGACCATAATTCTCCTTGACCGCATGCACACGGCCCAGAATCACGCCACCCTCAGCAACGATATAACGGCCGGGTTCCATCTTGAAAAGCACATCTTTGCCGCTCTTCTCCTTCCATTCCCGGAGAAGCGCATCCAGTTCTTTCTTGAAAGATTCAATATCAAACTCGGCTTCGCCTTCAAGTTTGTGATACGGCGTACCATAACCGCCACCAAAATCCAAAAACTCGAGTTCATCGAAATCCTCGGCATAGTGAAGGAAGTTATGTACTGCCTCGAGATAGTTCTTATAATCCATAAAGAGAGAACCAATATGCTGATTCAGTCCAACGATATGCAGATCGTATTTCTTGGCTACTTCCTGGATCTTCGCGATATCCTGGGCAGCAACACCGAACTTGGTCTTTTTTCCTGCAGTGACGACCTTCTCATGGTGTCCGGCACCTACACCCGGATTTAATCGAACCGAGATGCGCCCGCCAGGACATAGCCTGCCGTACATTTCGATCTGGGAAAGACTGTCAAGACTGGTCATTACTCCTTCATTGATCGCATATTGCAGTTCATCTTCCGAAACGTTATTCGGAACATAGAAAATGCGATCACTCGGAAAACCGGCTTTTTTCAGAACATAGATCTCTCCAGGGCTCATTGCATCCGCATTCAGGCCCTCTTCCAAAGCCATTTTCAGAATCGTCAGATTCGAATTCGTTTTGATCGAGAAATTAGCAGTAAATCTATGGTTAGGAAGAACTCCGGCCACACGCTTCATTTGTCTTCTGAGAATATTTTCATTATAAACATACAAAGGCGTGCCATACTTCTCAGCCAGCGCCTCAGGATCTGTATTTCCAAAGAAGTTCATCTTTTCAGTATAAGAAATCATGCTTTTCCCTCTTTCTATTTTTGCAACCATTGTATCATTTTCTTGCATTTCTAAAAGATACCATTAATATACATCAATCGTCAATACCCACCAGTTTCATAAGGTATTTAGCATTCGTCTGAGTAGACATGCCATCTTTCAATTTGTAGTCAAAATGCAAGCCATCATCATCGTAATATTCAGAAAAATGATAATATACGAGATCGACCTCATTATTCTCATTCATCTTACACAGTTCATAGTCATGTGTAGACATCAACCCGATAATTGTCGGCTTATTCAGTTTTTTCAGCACGATCCAGGCACCGTCGGTCCTATCCTTGGAGTTCGTACCACGGAAGATCTCATCAATAAGATACAGAAGCGGTTTTTCATCCGAAGCAAGCTTGATGATCCTCTCGATCTTGATGAGTTCCGCATAAAAAGTCGAAACGCCTTCACCGAGATTATCTTCGATCCTCATGGAAGCTCCGAGATGCATTACGGAAAGCGTAAGATCACGAGTCGGGCAGACTGCTCCCGCATAGGCCAGCACCAGATTGGTTCCGACTGTTCGAAGCAGTGTGGTTTTTCCCGACATGTTTGAACCTGTTATGATCGCACATCCTTTGGTTAGCGAAAAATCATTTCTTACCACCTTATTCTCAGGAATAAGCGGATGCCCCATTTCTTTTGCCTCAAAGACAGGCGTAGCAGATTCCAATATCTTAGGTTTGCACCCATCCGGAAAAACGAAACTCAGGACGGAAAGACTCATGATCGCCTCCCACTGACCGATTGCTTTCAGTTTTTCCGGAATTCCTTTACCGGAAGTTTTCTTCCATTTTTCCAAAAGATGTATACACAGTTCATCAAAAGGAAAGATCAGATTCAGAAGGAAATACAGAAGCGGCTGCATACGTGCCTGGATAAGCAGGCAACACTTATATAACGAATGAAGCTGGTTCGAGGCTGACGCACTCTTCGAGCCTGAATCTTTACTCTGTTCTGAATAGAGGACCTCCTTGATCCTGACCAGAAAAGCCGACCTCACTTCCGTCTTCTCTATGGAAGTGAAAATATTCGAATAGGCTCGTAGTTCAGGAAAGAATTTCTCAACAAGAGTAAATATCGTACTATTTCTGCTATAAGAAAAAATCATCAGTAGAAGCTGCAACACAAAGAAAACAGCCGGAACAATATACGCCCACTTTCCAATAACCAGTGCAGTAGCAAAACTCGCCCACAAACCGATCGTGCAGATGATACGAAGGATGTTCATCTTCTTATCCACAAACGAAACATCCGAGTCAATATAGGCAAGCAAAGCTTGAGGCGAGCCCTGTTTGGATACATTCATCTTCGTATCTGCTTCCAATTCCTGCACTACATCCAAGCGCTCAGAAAACTCAGAAGCCGCTTCCTGCCGAAGCAGAATGCTCTCCATATCCGGAGATTCGGACGAAGCAACAAGAAGATAATCACGAAGCGCCATTCTTCCGAAAGTAGTATGCGCAACCGAAATCAACGAGAAAAGAGATTTCTCACCGAAAAGATCCAGATCGGAAGAAAACGGATGTTTCTCGATTTGAAGATCCGCACCACTGTCATGAAGCTTAGTAAAGTCGTGATTTGTTCTGGCGATATACTGCTCGTGGATCTCTTTTAACACGTTATATCGCTTGATCCTGGTCTTTAGTTTTCCATGCCGCACAGCAAAGATCACAAACAAAACAAAACATATTGCCGCGCCGCCAAGGAAAAGCATTTCTTTATCTCTGGTAAAGAAAAGCACTACCAAAACAGCAGTCGCTAAAAACAAAAAGCCCCGCAGATTCGCTAAACGATCTGCGGTGGTCTCCAATTCTTTATTAATCTCTGCGAGCGTGGAACTTCTTTTCTCAAATTCTGCATCACGCTGCTTGACTCTTTCACTCATATATCAACTCTTATTCTTTCTTCTTCGGTTTCGCTTTCGCCGTCGTCTTCTTCGTAGTCTTTTTTGCAGGAGCCGCTTTCTTCTTTCTCGGAATATACTTAGAAATAACTGTATCAAGTACATCACCGATACTGTCATGAATCGTCAGCATCGCCTGAAGATCGAGATACGTCGAACTCTTATTAATGATCACAACACGGTCACTCTTTAGGAACTGCGCAAAAGTTGCTGCAGGGTAAACCGTAAGTGACGTACCGCCAATGATCAGAAGATCTGCTCTCTTGATCGCCTTTACAGCATTATCGACATTTTCATGTTCAAGATGTTCCTCATAAAGCACCATATCAGGACGGACAATGCCCCCACATTTCGTACATCTCGGAATACCTTTTGCCTTAAGAACAAAATTCAGATCATATTTTTCCTTGCAATCAATGCAGTAGTTTCTAAAAACCGAACCATGAAGTTCGATCGTCGTCGTACTTCCCGCCATCTGATGCAGATTATCGATATTCTGGGTGATCGTAGCCTTCAGTTTGCCCTGTTTTTCAAGCCGGACAAGAGCACGGTGCGCCTTATTCGGACGCGCCTTCGGATAGCAAAGCTTTCTTCTATAGAAATCGTAAAACTCTTCAGGATGCGCTTCAAAGAAAGAGTGGCTGATAATATCAACAGGACGGTAAGACAAACCGCTCTCCTGATTAAAGATCCCTTCACCGCTCCGGAAATCCGGGATACCACTCTCCGTAGAGACACCGGCACCACCGAGGAAAACGATATACTTCGATTCCTTGATCAGTTGCTTCAATTGTGCCAGCTTCTTCTCTCTTGCGCCTTCGTATCGATCCAGTCTAGTTTCCACTACGCATCCCCTTTATTTGTCGTCGGTCACCATAACAGTCTCAGTCTACTACGCCGGCATCGTGAGCAATCATGCCGTCATTTGCCGTACCAAACATTTCTTTACCAAGAACGCGCTTCTCATCACGTTCCTTCTCGGCAATGGCACTAAGGGCGTCACGTGTACGATCCGGATTAGAAATATTCTCGAGATAGATGATCGGTGTGGACTTATCTGCCGTGGACAATTCGATCGTACCGACACGGAAAAGTCTCTGCCAGAATGTTCTCTGCAATCTCACGTCGAGAATACGGTACATAAGGAGTTCATCCTTCACAACCTTGAAAAAACCGCGTTGAACGAAAAGACGGTTTTCGCTGAAAGAATACTTGGTAAAAGAGATCGGCATACCGAGAATTCTCTTTTTATCTGACCATATAATCTTCTCTTCAACTATAAAATCACTCAGCTTATCAATCTTTGCCATATGGAACCTCCCATAGTAAACCTAATAGTATTATAGTTTTTTAGACTTTTCTCGTCTAGACAAAACCATAAAATATACAAATTCGTAATACAAATTCAACTTTATGTACTATAATCCGCGTAACATTGGCCAAAAAGTGTCGACCACTGATGTGTCTGTCTGATCGTCAGATCACTCTTGAGATAGTACTCATAACGTACCATTCCGGAGACATCCGGTATCGGATCATCCCAGGTCACATCCACATGATACCAGAGATGACTGATCTTCACCTTACACCAGGCATGCCCCTTCTCTCCAAAGCCGAAGGAAGACTCGCCGGAAATGATCCTGGCTTCAACACCGGAAAGAAGGCACAAGGCAACGAACAATTCCGAATACGCCTGGCACTGCCCCATTCCCTGCTCAAAAAGCACTTGCGTCTGGGCATAATCATTCACGTCTCCGCCGACAGCATACTGGTACTTGCTGATAATATAGTCATGGATCGCACGAACGATCTCTTCCTCAGTCATTCCCGGTTTGATCAGTTCATTCTTTATTTCAAGGAGCTTTTCACCCACAGCACGTGCCTGATCGTCTTTATAATCGTTAACGGTCTTGGCATAAAGATACCGCATCGCTTCTCCGCAGGGATTAAGTGTCATAACAAGCTGCACTTCACACCCGTCATTGGTCTCTTTATACCGCACCTGATAAAACTTTTCCCGAAAAACCGTATGAAGAACATTCTGTCTGTTCAATTCATCCCAGAGCGTCCTGAAAGTAGAATAAGAATTAGTCTTGACGTAAATCGTATCATCAAAAGAATATATGCCGTCATCCACGACCTGAAAGAGTTCCTCGGTGGTAGACACAGGTATATACGTATGTTTTGCTTTTCCCAATTCCGACAGATCAATACATCCAACCAGGCTCATCGTAATGATCATAACAACCAGCGCACAGGCAATCAGAGCATTAACGTGATTTTTTTCTATTCTCATCGTACACCTCATCCACATCAAAAAGCCTAGAATAGTCAACACTACGCAATGTATCACCGTTAAGCATACATCTGTCAAAATACAGATAATTATCTCCATATGTAAAATACGGAGAAGGACCTACACCGAAGAACAAGCGGAATCCCTGATCCTTCAGATACTTACACCTTGTATCTGAACCGCGGATAAAGTCGCCATTCGGGTAGACCAGAATATCCACATGACCGACAAGGGATCCGACCTGGGCGATCCACTTCTCGGTATCATTTGTGATCGTGTCCAATTGACAATGATTGGCATTTATAAATCCGTATGTTGATGACCCGAAGATCCATCCGCTGTCTTTTAATTTTTCTATGATTGCCAGCACAGTCTCCTTATTCTCTTCGATATCCTTGTCTGTGGGCGATATGGCTGACAGCCCGGCAGTAGTGAGGGCACTGTTTCTGTCATCCACCTGGTCCATGTCCGTAACATAACCGAATACCGACTGATAGCCTGTCAAGGAAATAACGCCCTTCACTCCGTTATATGAAAAATCAGGATGTTCCTCAACAAAAGAATCCAGGATCCCGACAGCCTCACCGTTTCTGCTCACTACAGTCTGCCCCGAGGCGCTGATGTACTCTCCACAAACCTGTCCCATATCGTTCAGAACAAGTCTCTGACACATTCCGATCGTGCTTCTCGAAGCGGTGTAAGAAAAATCCTCCAGGATAATAACCAATGGTTTCTTACCTTCCGGAAGCATGATCTCTTTCTGATTCATAAACGTCGTATTACTGAGATCTGCCATTGAACAAGGATCGATCAGACAGTAGTTTTTGGCATAAAGACTCTCAAGTATCTTCCGGAACTCCCTGGTCGTAAGATAATATGATTCCGTAGAAGCCAGATAATTCATCTCAAATGCAACTTTAGAATCCGAGATGAGCGGTTTCACGCAGATCACCTCGACCTGTCCGCTGTACTTTTCAACATGACTCGTATTGGACGTCGCAAGATACAGATTGGACTGGATCACCTGATCCTCCGGGAATATCCTGGCCAGATCGGAAAGAAGTTCTTCCGCCGAGTAATACTGGAAATTCGCCAGCATATGGTCCGCCTTTTCCATCATAGGCTGATACATGACGACCTTGCACTCCTCCAGCCGTTTCTTCGCAAAATCATTTACAAAACCGGAAGAAGTCTCAATAACATACTCATAATACTTTACGGCACCGATATAGTCGGCATCACCGAACATCTTCTCAGCTGTCTGCACATCTCCCTTGGACAGTTCGATCTGATCGACTTCAGTACGCAGCGGGCGGGCCGCAGCGGAAAGGTTGCTCAGATCTTCGATTTGCTGGAAAATAAACGTCAGCGTCGGTTTTTCGATAGAGCCGAGAAGAAACTCCTCGCAAAGGCCTGTCAGCCATATCGTCATTCTGGCGCCGGTCAGCTCCGCGAGACCTTCAAGGAAAGCAATATCATCTTTGGAAGGAGTGTACCGTTCATAACGGATCTTATTCTCGATCTCGGTCACGCGCTCATTTACTTTGGCTTCCATCTGACGCAGGATCTCATACTCATCGGACGTATCTGTCTTATCTCCGGGATCACGATTGATGATTATATCGTTGATATCCCGATACATTGACAGAGCCAGTGCATAATCACGTTTTTCCAGTGCCGAATCAAATTTCGGCATGATCCTGGCAATACGCTCATTACTATTGGAAACAAATATCATCATGCCGAGCAGGACAGCAATACTGAACACGCCAAGCAGGATCAGCACCCAGGTTCCGATCGGGCGTGGCTTTTCCATGCGCACAGTATTTCCACCAAACTCCATCATGCGTTATAAGTCTCCTAATGTGATCTGCCGATCCTCTATCGTATCTTCCTTAAGATAATAACCGATTGCCGGAATACGTCTTACACGGTAATACTCAGGGTCAGTAAATCCCGTCTCCTCCAATCTCTTTACATCATTCATCACGCTTCCGCGCTTCGAAGTAAGTACTTGCACCCCCTGCGACGAACGCGTTGTCTTGAGCGGAATCAGTGAAGTATCGAAAACGATCGCCTTCCTAAGGTTCGAGAAAGCCGCCATAGTGATATCTTCCGTCAGATAATGAATGCTGACTATCGGCGAAAGATCACTATAAGCATGGATAAGTTTCTTTCTGTTCTGTTTTGTCTCATATGCGGACATCGGGATCTTCGAGATCTTTCCGTTTTCAAAGGCAAACAGGACATTTCCCTTGTAATCATCGGTAATATGCATGAAGACGATCCGCTCTTCCTCTTCCATCTGCAGGATATTCGGCAGGTATCCGCCATATTCGGAAGGCTTGGTGTCCGGGAGCTCATGTGCCCGGATCTTATAGCAATTTGCCTTATCGGAGAAGAAAAGGATCTCCGACTTGTTCGTGCCTTCCAGTTCCATTAAGATCGCATCATCTTCCTTGATCTTCAGATCACCGGCATTACGAAGAGACGTAAGTGCAATCTTCTTGATATAGCCGTGCTCGGAAAGGAAAAGCTTCAGACGGTAATCTTCGATCATGTTCTGATCATTGAAAGTCACTGCCTCTTCCGCCTTCAGAAGTTCGGAACGTCTTTCCTGGCCGTACTTCTTCGCAACATTCTCTAATGACTTGATGATACGCGCATCGATCCTGGCAGGACTCTTGATCGTATCTTCGAGGTCCTTGATCTCCTTGATCAGATCCTCCCTGTCAGCCGTGCGCTTCAAAATGTATTCACGGTTGATATTTCGGAGTTTGATCTCCGCGACATACTCCGCCTGGATACTGTCGATATCGAAACCTTTCATGAGGTTTGGTACAACATCTTCTTCCAGTTCCGTGTTACGGATGATCGCAATCGCTTTATCAATGTCCAGAAGGATCTTTGCCAAACCATCTAACAGATGAAGCTTATCTTTCTTCTTATCCAGTTCATAAACCAGCTCTCTCTTCTGGCAGGCTCTTCTCCAGACGATCCACTCTGCCAGAAGCGAAGTTACACCCAGTACTCTCGGGTAACCGTTGATCAGCACATTGAAATTACAGGAGAACGTATCTTCCAATCTGGTAAAGCGGAACAGTTTTGTCACTAGAGCATCCAGATCCGTACCACGTTTACACTCGATACAGATCTTCAAGCCATCGAGATCCGTCTCATCTCGGACATCGTTGATCTCCTTGACCTTGCCGCTCTTTACAAGTTCAGTGATCTCATCAATGACCGCTTCCGCCGTCGTCGTATAAGGAATCTCCGTCACCTCGATAAGATTGTTGGACTTATCGGCAAAATACTTTGACCGGATACGCACCGGGCCACGACCGCTTTCGTAGATCGTACGCATCGCCGCTTCATCATAAAGAATGATACCTCCGCCCGGGAAATCCGGAGCCGGCATAATCTCAAGAATATCGGTGGTCGGGTCTCTCATATAAGCAATCGTTGCTTCACAAACTTCACGGATATTGAAAGAACAGATATTTGACGCCATACCGGCGGCAATACCCTGATTGTTATTTACAAGGATCGACGGATAGGAAGCAGGCAGAAGTACCGGCTCCTTCATGGTGCCGTCGTAATTGTCAACAAAATCGACCGCATTCTTATCCAGCCCACGGAAAAGCTCTTCACAGAGTTTCTCCAGACGCACCTCGGTATATCTCGGTGCCGCGTACTGCATATCACGGGAATACTGTTTACCGAAATTACCCTTGGAATCCACATACGGATGCAGGAGAGAACCGTTTCCTCTCGCCAGACGGACCATGGTTTCATAGATCGCCATATCGCCGTGGGGATTAAGTTTCATGGTCTGACCGACAACGTTACTGGACTTGGTCCGGTTTCCGGTAAGAAGCCCCATCTTATACATCGTATACAGGAGTTTTCTGTGTGAAGGTTTGAAGCCGTCGATCTCCGGAATCGCACGGGAAACGATGATACTCATGGCATACGGCATGAAGTTCGTCTCCAAAGTATCATTAATATCCTGAAGCGTCGGTGGCGCCGGCGGCAATCCCGAAGACTCATCCTTCAGGGAGTTTCTCTCCGGCATCTCACTTACATCTTTTTTAGAACTCTTTCTAGCCATTTCTCGTTCTCTTTTCTGATTCAATCTTATTCATCATCATTCCGGTCAAACCTGATCAGTCGACATCCAGCATCTCCAGATACAGATGTCCGTCCCGCTCAATATGTTCCTTACGGCCTGCCAGGTTATCGCCCAGAAGCAGTTCAAATGTTTCCATTGTCTGCTGCTCATCGCCAGGTACCACCTTGATCAGACGCCTTGTTGCCGGATTCATGGTCGTCTCCCACATCATCTCCGGCTCGTTCTCACCAAGTCCCTTCGATCTTTGGAGAGTACACTTATCACTCGGATACTTCTGCAGAATCTCCGCTTTCTCTTTTTCGTTATACGCAAAGAGCGTTTTTTCCTCGCCCTTGTTCCGATATGTGATCTCAAACAGCGGTGATTCGGCAATAAAGACCTTGCCCTCCCGGATCAGTGACGGCATCAGACGGAAGATCATCGCAAGTATCAGTGTCCGGATATGGAATCCGTCAACATCGGCATCGGTACAGATAATGACCTTGTTCCAGCGAAGAAGCGACATATCAAAAGACGAAAGATCCTTGTTATGTTTGGTCTGGATCTCCACACCGCATCCCAGTACCTTCACCAGATCCGTAATGATCTCACTTTTAAAGATCATGGAATACTCGGCCTTCAGACAGTTCAGGATCTTACCTCTTACCGGCATGATCGCCTGGAACTCCGCATCACGTCCCATCTTACAGGAACCGAGAGCGGAATCACCCTCTACGATGTAGAGCTCTCTCTGCTCAACATCCTTAGTACGGCAATCCACGAATTTCTTCACGCGGTTATTGATATCGATGCTGCCCATGAGCTTCTTCTTAACGTTCAGCCTCGTTTTTTCCGCATTTTCACGGGAGCGCTTATTGATCAGGATCTGCTCGACAACGCGGTCGCCCTCAGGCTTATTCTCAATAAACCAGACTTCCAGTTTCTGACGGATCAGGTCCGCCATAAAGTCCTGGATGAACTTATTCGTTATGGCCTTCTTGGTCTGGTTCTCGTAACTCGTCTGTGTGGAGAAAGAACTCGTCACCAGGATCAGGCTGTCGGCCACATCCTGGAAAACGATCTTGCTTTCATTGGCCTTATACTTGTCTCTGGCACGGATCTGTTTATCGATCTCAGCAGTAAAAGCACTTCTCACGGCTTTATCCGGCGCACCGCCATGCTCGAGGAAACTGGAATTATGGTAATACTCGAGAATATTGGTCTCGTTATTAAAACAGAACGCAACCTGACACTTGACCTTGTACTCCGGCTTGTCTGCACGGTCTTTACCACGGCCCATACCGTCAAAAGAAGCCGGTGAAGAAAGTCCCTTTCCTCCGTCAAACTCGGCCACATATCCTTCAATTCCGGAAGGATAGCAGAAAGTATACTCTTCTCCGCTCTCCTCATCCTTAAAAAGGAAAGTCACGCCACTGTTTACCACTGCCTGACGCTTCAGGATCTGAAGGAACGAATCCAGCGGAATGTTGATATCAGTAAAGACCTCACGGTCCGGCTTCCATTTCTGGATCGTTCCGGTACGCTTAAAACGTGTTGGTTCCTTCAAGAGGCCGCCGACATTTTCACCTTTTTCAAAATGAAGACTGTATTTGAATCCGTCACGGAAAACAGTAACATCGAAATACTCGGAAGAATACTGAGTCGCACAAGCGCCCAATCCGTTCAGACCCAAACTGAACTCATAACTCTCACCGGTATCGTTATTGTACTTACCACCGGCATAAAGCTCACAATAAACCAGTTCCCAGTTAAAACGCTGCTCCTTGGTATTGAAGTCAAGAGGAATGCCTCGGCCGAAATCCTCCACAGAGATCGATCCGTCCTTATAACGGACGACTTCGATCTTATCACCATATCCTTCACGTGCTTCATCAATAGAGTTACTCAGGATCTCGAAGAACGAATGCTCGCAGCCCTCCAGTCCATCCGAACCGAAGATAACTCCCGGACGTTTACGGACACGGTCTGCACCCTTCAAAGATGTAATGGTGTCATTACCATAATTGGACTTACCTGACATACCTCAAAACCTCTCCATTCTATAATCCTATAGATTATACCACAACATACTGTGGTGGCACGGTGCTTTTTCCACAAAATTTGCCAGTTTTGTCGTTTTTTTAGCAAAAAGCACCAAAATGTCAAACCGAACCACCCACAAAATGAAAAACCACTCTTCCGTAAACCGGAAAAGTGGCTGTTCTTGGTGAGCCCAGGGGGATTCGAACCTCCGGCCCACAGCTTAGAAGGCTGTTGCTCTATCCAGCTGAGCTATGGACCCACGTTGTAAGAATGACGATCACAAGGATCGTCATTCATGGAGCGGGTGATGGGAATCGAACCCACGTGATCAGCTTGGAAGGCTGGAGTTCTACCATTGAACTACACCCGCATATCACTTTCGTGCAGTCTCAAAACTTGCCTAGATATAATACTACACGAAAGCAGGCTTGTCTATATCAAATTTCAAAAAAGCGATAAACGCTGAAATTACGGTGTCAGGCTGATATAATCACCGGAAACATAGTATCCGTCTTCAAGTTTATACCAGTTCGTATTGGTCTTTGCGACAACGATGACTTCCATACCCGCTGTCAGCGAACCAACCTGATCATACTGCGTGTCCGGTCCCTTACGGACTTTCAGATAACCGCTCGTAATCTTTACATACATGACCTTGGGTTCCATCGTATCTTCCTGCCATGTGACCTGAATATCATTCGGCGCAAGCGATCCGCCGTAATCCAGCAGAGTCGTTGCCTCAGTTGTGGTAGTAGCAGATTCGATCGGAGTTGTTTCCGATGTGATCTCGATCGAACTTGGAGCCGTTGTTGTGGTCTCTTCCTTCTTACCACAACCGTAAGATGAACCTGCCATCGCGCAAACCAGCGCTACTCCAAGGATCTTTGTATATATTGAAGATCGTTTCATAATACACGCTCCTCCGTTTCAGTACACTTATACTCTAACTTATAGTACACCATTCTTTTCCGATATTTGCAAATAGTTTTTTTGTAATGCCTGTATTTTTCTACTCCACTTCCGGATTCAGCAAAACATACATGACATGATCCTTATATGATCCATCGATCTCCATATACCGGAGATTATAACCCATTTTTGAAAAACCGGCCTTCTCCACCACGTGAAGAGAACGCTCGTTTCCGGGCATCACATCGGCCTGAATACGATGCAGCCTGTAATACTTAAACATAAAATCACATCCGGCAAGAAGGGCTTCCGTCATATATCCCTGTCCCTGACATTTTTCGTCCAGATGATACCCCACAAAACTGGTCATCATGGCTCCACCTATAATGGAATAAAAGGATATCCTCCCGACGATCACATCCGGTTCCCCGATCTTCGTGATCCAGAAACCCACCTGCGAATTGTGCCGGTACTGGTAAAGATCGGATTTCAGGTAAGCCTTCTGCTCACTCACGGTAAAATACCGGTCCGAATGCTTCTGGGTAAAAGGTTTATGAAAAGCACGGTTTCTTACGAGATAATCCGTGATGCGTGGGGCAGCCGTAGGTTTATATATGGACAAAACCAGCCTCTTTGTCTGTACAGAAAGACAGCATTCCGGTAAAGGACGGATGATTTCAAACCTTGCCATGATATGATTCCCCTCTTAAAGCAAACAACATCTATCCATCATTATCGCACCACCCGTCAAAAGTGCAAGAATAATTTATCCTCCATAAAACACCGGCTAGAAAAAAGAAAACAAAAAAACTGCCTCATATGAGGCAGCTTTTCCCATTCGTATGGTGGCTCACTGGAGGCTCGAACTCCAGACCCCTTGATTAAAAGTCAAGTGCTCTACCGACTGAGCTAGTGAACCATATGGCTGGGGTAGCAGGATTCGGACCTACGAATGCGGGAGTCAAAGTCCCGTGCCTTACCGCTTGGCTATACCCCAATAAAAAATCCTTCCAGGATTAGAAATGGGGTGGGATATGGGGGTCGAACCCATGACCTCTAGTGCCACAAACTAGCGCTCTAACCAACTGAGCTAATCCCACCAAGTTTCTCCCAAAAGGCACTACGAAATTATAATGTTTTCCATGCCGATATGTCAAGCACTTCTTTTTGATTTCTACCACTTGTATAGAAAATCTTTTTCATAATGGTGTATAATGCTTCTACATTATCGTAAAGAGGTGCTTTTACATGGAAATCACAAATGCATATATTACTCTCCCTAAGGGATTCATCGCCAATGGTGTACATGCAGGTCTGAAGCCAAACGGCAATCCGGATCTTGCATTTATCGGGTCCGAAAAACCGGCCAATGTTGCCGGCGTATATACTTCCAATCTCGTAAAAGGGCATTCGCTGACACGTTCGATCTCGATCATCCGATCTCAGGAACAGGTACGCGGCATCATCATCAACAGTGGAAACGCCAATGCCTGCGTCGGAGAAGACGGTGAAAAGGATGCCGAAACTATGGCTTCCTCCGTAGCTTCCCTGATCGGCACAGAGCCGAACATGATCCTCACCGCTTCTACCGGGGTCATCGGTTCACGTCTTCCGCTCGATAAGATCACGGAAGCGATCCCGGGTCTCGTTAATAACGCTTCCTCTTCTGAGGAATGCGGTCATCTTGCCGAGCGAGCGATCATGACGACCGACACCCAGCCGAAGGAAGTCGCCGCCACAGTCAGCCTCTTTGGTCAGGAACTGACCATCGCGGCCATTGCCAAAGGTTCCGGCATGATCCATCCAAACCTGGCAACCATGATCAGCGTTTTTACTACCGATGCCAACATCAGTCAGAAGACACTGCAGTCCATGATCAGCAGCAACGTGAAAGATACATACAACCGCGTTTCTGTTGATGGAGACACTTCCGTCTGCGATATGGTAGTCATCCTGGCCAACGGCGCTTCGGAAACACCTGAGATCAAAGAAGGCACAGAAGAATACGAAGTCTTTAAAGAAGCCTTCCACTCTCTCTGTTTTGATCTTGCCAAGATGATCGCTTCCGACGGTGAAGGCGCTTCCAAGCTTGTCGAAGTGGTAGTCAACGGTGCAAAGACCCCGAACGATGCCTACCTCTGCGTACTGGCGATCTGCCGTTCCCCGCTCTGCAAAACCGCGATCTTCGGTCAGGACGCAAACTGCGGACGTTTTATTACCGCCCTCGGCTATTCCGGCGCCGACATCGACCCGAACAAGATCAGCATGTCCCTTTCCGGACTTCCTGTCTATGAGAACGGTGTTGCTCTCCCCTTCGACGAAGATGTAGCTAAAGAAAAGCTCTCCGAACACGATATTCTCATTCAGATCGAACTGAACGACGGTGAATACAGTGATCGTATGTGGACCTGCGACTTTACATATGATTACGTAAAGATCAACGCCAGCTATCGTTCCTAAAAAAGGACTACATAACAAAGCAAAAAGATCCGTCTTCGAAGACGGATCTTTTCTTTTTCAAAAGCACTTGGTATCAGACGATCTTTCCGCCTACACTGGCTCCGGTATTAAAACCGAAGAGTATGCAGCAGATAATGTCCGTGATAAACAATGCCGCAAGTACACCGGCAACAATAAACTGTGTCTTTCTCTTAAACCGGTCGACAAAACGGCTGATTGCGGGTCCGGCAATATACACACCAAACAATCCGCCGATACCAAAGGCCATCAGGCCGGCAAGGCAGATACGGCCGTTGACATTCATGAACATCTCCTTATAATCCCAGTACGAGGAATTAAACATAAACTCCAAAGCAAAACTTCCGATATACTCCAGTATCGCACAGATCAGCATTGTCATCAGGAAAAGCTTGATCTTATTTTCCTTAAACTGGCTCAAAAGCAGAACAATAGCCAAACCGCCAAAACCATAGATGGGAACCCAAGGACCATACATGGTACCGCGGTTAACCAGCATACCGGTATCGACAAACTCATAACATACTTCCCAGACCCATCCGACAAAACAGAAACTAAAGAACATGAAGATAATATCAAAAGGGCTGTAGTCGAACCGGAACAATCCCTTTTTATGTGCGGTCTTCGTATTGACATCCTTCAGTACATATTCCGGTGTAGTGATCTGGATATTCGGATCATTCTTTTTCTCCTGCATCCTCTTCACATAAGGTGCCCCGGAAAACGCCGTTTCCGGAAGATTTGTATGGTCGATCCCCGCACGGTTACGAAGCGTAAAGTAATACTCGGCATCAAGCTGCAGGCTGAGCGGTACCGATACCAGAAGACCTGCGATCGGGATCAGGTGCAGGATCCAGATATAGATATAGGAAAGATCCGTGACGAACATCTTCCACTTATACCCTTTGGTCATCGACTTGGTAAGTTTGACTGCATCTTTCCACTTTATCTTCGGATTCTCCGCAATAATGAACGGAATCATGGAGAACTGATACATCTTATAGATACCCGGAATAATAAAGAGCATGTACCACTTGATCAGAACCAGACTGTATCGGAACATAAGCCAGATCACATGAGGTATCATCTTCAGGTGAAATGGTGCAAACAATCTGCGGAAGCGTACTTTTTCCTGCTGCCGGTTTTCCATGACATATCTGTATAATCCGATTTCCGAAGCATCGAGAATAAAAAACTTCACGACAAACATGATCAGGCCGATGATCAGGATATTGGCAATAACTTCACCAGGGTTTCTTTCAAAGTACGCCGCATTGTGTGCCAGAACACGTATTACCCAGGAATTACTTGCTGCAATAGAATCAAGCGAATTCACGGCCAGCTCGCCGAGTTCCTTCGGCATGGATTTCACGACAGCCGTCCCCGCCGCATACTCCTTCAGATAGCCGACATTTGCCTCATAATTTACATCCTTATAACCCAGCCACTGATCGATATAATCAAGGCCTTCCGCCTGCAGGGCGTGCTGGGCGCCGATCATGGAAAAGAGAAAACATACGGCGACTAGCAGAAGCCAAGGTTTCCATCCCTTTTTGAAAACCGTATCCCAGCTCGTCTTCCGTATCCTTTTATACTCCCACTTCATACCCGCTGAATCTGATCTCCAAATAGGAAATCAAGCCTTCTCCTTCTTCTTTTTCAGATGGAAAGCAAACTCGTCATTCTTATAATCGATGGAAACCGCCTCCGCCTTATCCAGTTTCCCGGAAAGGAACATATCCGCAAGCGGATCTTCCAGACGACGCTGGATCGTCTTTCTCAGCGGACGGGCACCATATTTCACATCGTACCCCTCTACAGCCAGCTGATCTTTCGCCGCATCAGACACTTTCAGCGCAATGCCCTTCTCTCCAAGCTGGGAAGAAAGTTCCTTCAGCATCAGATCCACGATCTGACGGATCTCTTCCTTCGTCAGTTCCTGGAATACCACGATTTCATCGATACGGTTCAGGAACTCCGGACGGAACATCTCTTTCAATACAGTATGGACCCTGTTTTCGAGCGCAATATGTCCTTCTGCTCCGAACCCGAAACCATTTGCCTTCAATGACGTACCGGCATTAGACGTCATGATCAGGATCGTATGCTCGAAGTTTACAAGCCGTCCATGGCTGTCGGTCAGACGGCCGTCGTCCAGGATCTGAAGCAGCATATTGAACACATCCGGATGTGCCTTCTCGATCTCATCAAAAAGCACTACCGAATATGGTTTTCTTCTTACACGCTCCGTCAGTTGTCCGCCATCATCGTATCCGACATAGCCCGGCGGCGAACCAATGAGCTTACTTACAGTATGTGCTTCCATATATTCGGACATATCGATACGGATCAAGGCATCTTCTCTGGCAAACATTGCTTCGGCAAGAGCCTTGACCAGTTCTGTCTTACCAACACCGGTCGGTCCGACAAAGATAAACGATGACGGTTTATGAGGTTTCCCGAATCCGGAACGGTTTCTACGGATTGCACGCGCCAGTGCGCTGACGGCCTTCTCCTGACCGATCACACGTTCATGCAGACGCTCTTCCAGTTTCAGGAGCTGTTCAGACTCTGTTTCCGAGATACGTTTTACCGGAATACCGGTCCACATCTCGATGACACGGGAAATATCTTCATTTGTGATAACAGTCGGAACAAGATCATCTTCAAGCGAAGCAATCTCCTTTTCCAAACGCAGTACACGTGACTTCTTTTCAGCCTGCTGTTCATACAGGTGCTCTTTCTCGATCTCTTCCGGTGTCGCCGAAGACTCGATACGGGACTCCAGTGCCCGCACTTCAGCATCCAGTTTTTTAAATTCCTTCTTCATGGAAGCGAGATTCACAAGACGCACTTCTTTCAGGTTCGCCTGAGAACCGGCTTCATCAAGAAGATCGATCGCCTTGTCCGGAAGATAACGATCCATAATATAACGTGAAGAAGCATGCACCGCATACTCGATCACATCATCCGGATACTGGACAAAATGATGTTTCTCATAGTAATCCCGGATACCTTTCAGGATCTCGATAGATTCGTCAACGGACGGCTCTTCGACAATAACCTTCTGGAAACGTCTTTCCAGCGCCGAATCTTTCTCGATATGGCGTCTGTATTCATCCAGCGTTGTGGAACCGATCACACGGATCTGCCCCTTTGCAAGTGCAGGCTTTAGGATATTCGCCGCATTCATGGCACCTTCCGCATCTCCGGCACCCATTATGTTATGCATCTCATCAATAACAAGGATCACATTCTGATACCGTGTCGCTTCATCCACAACGCCCTTCATACGGCTTTCAAACTGACCGCGGAACTGGGTTCCAGCCACAAGCGCCATCATATCCAGAAGATACACTTTCATATCCAGAAGTTTCTGCGGCACATCGCCATTGGCGATACGGACCGCCAAACCTTCAGCTATTGCAGTCTTACCGACACCCGGATTACCGATCAGGGCAGGATTATTCTTCGAACGACGGTTCAGGATCTGAATCACGCGTGAAATCTCCTTATCACGGCCGACAAGACGGTCGATCTGCCCGTCTCTGGCTTTCTGGGTCAGATTTGTACCATATACTTCGAGATACTTGGACTTTGTATCTTCTTTCTTCTTAGACTTATTCTTCGGCCTGGAACCGTCTTTTCCCGAGTTACCCAGGAAGAACTCCCGGAAATTCGAAATTGATTCCCGATCAGGACGCTCAGGCTCCATTTCCGGATCCTCAAGAGGCTCGTCAAAATCCGCGTCCGATAAGGAATCCGGATCAAGCGCATCTTCCTCATCTTCCCCATCCATTTCAGGTAATTCAAACTCCACCGGAAAAGGCATCTCCTGATCGCTATCCACAAGCATCTTCAAAAGCTGCTCCGGATTCGAAGAATCGATACCGGACATCATCCGATTCATCTTCTCTGTGACATTATCAATATTATCCTCATTGATTCCGGCCGCAGAAAACATTTCCTCGATCCCGCCGATACCGGTCTCATACGCACACTTAATGCAAAGACCCTCGTTGATACGGCGGTTATTCTCAAACCGGGTCGTAAAGACCACTGCCACGTTTTTCTTACATAAAGTACATAAACTCATTTATTATTCCTACTCTTCTAACGGCTTACGCTTCCGCCTCGGCTTAGGTCCGACAGCAATCTCAAGCGCATCCCTTTCCAATCTCTTTTTTTGTTCTTTATCCACTTCTGGGATATGATCACCCATCAGCTTCATGGTCTTTTCCAGGACGGGCTTGAGGAACTGACCTGTATATGACTCCTTTATCTCACAGATCTCCTCCGGCGAACCTTCAGCAATGATCGTTCCGCCTTTGTCTCCACCCTCAGGACCAAGGTCAATGATATGATCTGCCGTCTTGATAACGTCAAGATTATGCTCAATGACCAGAACAGTATTACCATTTTCGGCCAGGCGGTTCAAAATGTCAACAAGCTTATGCACATCCGCGATATGCAGTCCCGTCGTAGGCTCGTCCAGAATATAGAACGTACGGCCCGTACTCCGCTTCGAAAGCTCTGTAGCCAGCTTCACACGTTGTGCCTCCCCTCCGGAAAGCTGGGTAGCCGGCTGCCCGAGCCGGATATAGCCAAGTCCCACTTCCGAAAGCGTCTGAAGCTTATTCTTGATCCTGGGAACATTCTGAAAGAACTCCAGTGCCTCATCCACCGTCATTCCCAGTACATCCGCGATATTCTTCCCTTTATATTTGACCTGCAAAGTCTCACGGTTATATCTTCTTCCCTTACAGACATCACACTTGACATACACATCCGGCAGGAAATGCATCTCAATACGGTTCACACCGTCACCGGAACAGGCCTCACATCGCCCGCCCTTGATATTAAAACTGAAACGGCCGTTCTTATAACCTCTCGCCTTCGCATCCGGTGTATTCGCAAAAAGCTCACGGATCAGATCAAAACATCCGGTATACGTAGCCGGGTTCGATCGAGGACTTCTTCCGATCGGCGACTGATCGATTGAAATGACCTTATCAAGGTGTCCGACACCAAGGATCTTATCGCACAAGCCCTTGGAACGTCTCGCTCCGTTCAGATCAGTGGCAAGTTTTCGAAGAATGATACCATTCACCAGAGAACTCTTTCCTGATCCGGAAACACCCGTAATACAGGTAAACAGTCCGATCGGGATCTTCACATCGATATTCTTCAGGTTATTCTCCCTTGCTCCGCATACCGTCAGATATCTTCCGTCCGGTTTTCTTCTCTTCAAAGGAACCGGAATAAACTTCTTGCCGGACAGATACTGCCCTGTTATGGATTCAGGGATCTTCATGATCTCCTCTGCTGTACCTACGCCGACCACGAAACCGCCATGTTCTCCTGCTCCCGGTCCCATATCCACGATCAGGTCAGCTTCACGCATCGTATCCTCATCATGTTCCACAACAAGTACCGTGTTACCCAGCCTCTTCAGTTTCTGAAGCGTGGCCAGAAGACGGTTGTTATCTCTCTGATGAAGACCGATGGAAGGTTCATCCAGAATATAGAGCACACCGGTAAGACTTGATCCGATCTGTGTGGCAAGACGGATACGCTGTGCCTCACCGCCGGATAATGTCGCCGCAGCACGTGAAAGAGTCAGATAATCCAGTCCGACATCGATCATAAAACCAAGGCGTGCCAGAATCTCCTTGAGGATCGGTTCAGCGATCTTCTTCTCCCTGACCTTAAGATTCAGATTCTGAAGATGCCTGATACACTTTCTGATTGGCATAGCTGTGATCTCAAAGATATTCTTGCCACCGACAGTCACCGCAAGAGCCATCGGATTAAGACGTGCACCATGACATGAATCACAATCCCGGATCGTCATATACTGGGCATAGTGTTCCTTCATTTCTTCGGAAGAAGCTTCACGGCTTCTTCTTTCCACACTCGGAACCACACCTTCCCAGGAATTCATGTAGATCCCTTCCCTGCGGTAAATACTGTTCGATGTATCGATCACAAGCTTTTCACCGTTATTTCCGAAAAGAATAATATCCTGCACTCTCTTAGGCAGTTTATTCCACGGGGTATCCAGAGAGAACCCGTATCTGGCAGACAGTGCCTCGATGAAAGCTCTGCCCCAGCTCTTCGGATCATCAAATTTCCATCCTGCCGTGGTAATTGCCCCTTCATTAATGGAAAGATCCGGATACTGCACGCAGAGTTCCGGGTCCACATTCGTATGAAAGCCCAGTCCTGAGCACTCCGGACAGGCACCGAAAGGATTGTTGAACGAAAACATTCTCGGCGAGAGCTCCTCTACGCTGATACCACAATCCGGGCAGGACAGTTTCTGTGAGAAAAGAACTTCGCTTTCATCAAATACGCGTTCTCCGCTCTCATCCGTCCGCGGGATCTGTACCTGTACCAGAAGCAACCCGTCAGCAAGCTTCAGAGCAGTCTCACAGGAATCATTCAGCCGGGAACGCGACTCTTCACGAACAACAAGACGATCCACCACCACTTCCAGATTATGCTTCTTGTTCTTCTCAATAGCGATGTCTTCATCAAGTTCATACATGACTCCATCGAGCCGTACTCTCGCATATCCGCTCTTCCGGTAATCTTCCAGGAGTTTTGAAAACTCACCTTTCTTAGCACGTACGACCGGTGCCAGGAGGATCAGTCTTGTCCCTTCCTGATAGCCCATCAGCTGTTCGAGGATCTGATCGATGGATTGTGATTCGATCACTTTTCCGCAATGCGGGCAATGAGGAACACCGATACGCGCATATAAAAGACGGAAATAATCGTACACTTCCGTTACAGTACCAACGGTAGACCTCGGATTTCGGCTGGTCGTCTTCTGATCGATGGCAATAGATGGAGAAAGACCATCAATACTGTCAAAATCCGGTTTTTCCAGCTGACCCAGGAACTGTCTGGCATAAGACGACAAAGACTCTACATAACGTCTTTGCCCCTCTGCATATATGGTATCAAAAGCAAGCGAAGACTTACCCGACCCGGAAAGACCGGTGATCACGACAAGTTCATCCCGCTTAATGTCAACATTGATATTCTGTAGATTATGCTCTCGCGCGCCACGTACGCGAATATACTGATTCATGCACATCCCTCATTTCGAAAATATGTTCTCTTACAGTATAACCCAATAGATTTATAAAGTATATATAGATTCACGCTTTCTGAAAAGTCTTTTTCAAAAATTGAAAAAGAACTTGCGCAGGTTGTTTTCTTATGTTATTATCTTCATGCACTTAAGCAGTGGTGACTTGGCCCTATGGTCAAGCGGTTAAGACGGCGCCCTCTCAAGGCGCAATCAGGAGTTCGATTCTCCTTAGGGTCACCACTTAAGAGGATGTCAGAAAGACATCCTCTTTTTTTTCGGAAACAAAGCATAATAAAGAGGATGCTCTTTCGGGCATCCTCTTCGTATTTACCGGATTAATACCATGATCAGAGATCATCCAGATTATCGATATCACTCTCCAGATCATCTTCAATATCGATCTTCTGATCCTTCGGCTTCGCTTCGATCTTCTTGGCTGCTTTTGCCGGACGGAAAGCCTGTGCATCACCAACAGAAGGTTTCTGCAGATAGCCGTTCTTCACTATGGTCTTATTCTCTTCTTCTTCCTGAGTTCCCTTCTTCTTCTTGAACCACTCCTTGATAAAATCAGGAACCGGAATGAAATTCTTACAAATCTCGACAAAATCCATACGCTTCTTGGAAAGAGAATTATATCGCAGATAAATAATGATGATCAGCGCAAAGATGATCGCGAACCAGATGAAGAATGTATACGGATTCTCTTTCTTCTTAACGACATTCGTAGGAAGCAGCGATGTTGTCGGCGTTACGAATTTCGTAGTTGACTTGGTACTTTCTTCAGATGATTCAGAAGGAGAACTATCCGCGCTCGTATCATCCGAAGGTGCAGAAGTTTCAGAAGAATCTACAATACCTGCTCCGCCAGAAGAAGTCTCAGATGCGGACTCCGTTGTTGTCTCAGACGACGATTCTGAACTCTCGGAAGTCTCTGTAACGGCCGGTGTCGGTGTTTCAGTCGGGACCGGAGTATCCGTCGGCTTTGTAGTCGGAGTCGGAGTATCCGTCGGCTTCGGAGTCGGCGTATCTGTCGGTTTCGGGGTAGGTGTATTCGTCGGAGCAGTGGTAGGTGTAGCTGTACCTGCGCCGGTCGGAGTCGGGGTTCTTGTCGGCTTCGGTGTGGAAGTCGGTGTATTTGTCGGCACCGGAGTCGGAGTATCCGTCGGAACCGGAGTCGGTGTATCCGTCGGAGCCGGGGTTGGTGTATCTGTCGGAACCGGAGTTGGCGTATTAGGATTGATCTTGTTATAAATGATCTTATCCAGATAAAGCGATGCACCGTCCGAAACATCAGCAGTAACCGTTATCGTTGCCGGCTGGATCGGTGAACCGTCTTTCGTTTTAATGTGAACATTGATTGAATCGGATTCACAGGACGTACCAACGCTCAGGCTCTGTGAAGAACTGGCCGATGCTTTTGCCGAGTTTACTGTCGCGCCGTCACCGGCTACCCGAAGAATAATATACGCCTCATTCTTCTCACCGCCGCCATCGATATCAACTGTACAAGTCGTTGATGCCGCGAATACCTGTGGTGCCAATACACCGAAAGTGCCAATCAAACAGATGACGATACTGAGAAAAAGACTAAAGACCTTATTGTTTCGTGTCACTTTCATACTCACACTCCTAATTATCACCAATAAATTAGAAATACCCTACTCTCAATAATATCAGAATAGCCGACTGATTTCAATCAATCGGCTATTTAAATGACATTATTCTGTTATAGATTCGGTCTTTTTCAGCAGGAAGAAAAAGCACTTTACTTGTCCGTATCTTTTCCTTTTGTCTCGTCTGTTTTTCTCACCGTTGATTTGATCGGACGGTAAACCTGACCGACACTGGCCGTTTTCTGCGGCTCTACAGCTGCCATATTATCCGCTTTCCCGGATTTCTCCTCATCTTTATTCTTTCTAAAGAAAGCCGGAAGCGGGATAAAATTCCTGCATATCTCAGCAAAAGCCATATCCTTCTTGGCAAGTGAACTGTATCGCAGATAAATCATGATCACCAGTACAAAAATGATGGCAAACCAAAGGAAGAAACTACTATGATCTTCCTGCTTATAAGAGGCCGCAGCAGATACGAGTTCTGAAGCCCTCGTTGTGAACGCAGGCTGTGATTCATCTGATTCCGATCCAGCCGCATTATCCCCATTACCGGAAGGATCGGTCTCCGTCGGTCCGGCACCAAGGATCATGCCTGTTCCGTCAGAAACGCCTTCGCTTGATTCAGCTGCACTCTCCGGCACTGTCTCTGTCTCATCCGGAAGCGCTGTCGTTTCTTCTGGAGGCAGTGTCGTCGTTTCAGAAGCGTTATCCTGTTTGGGTGTCGGTGTTGCCGTAGGCTCTGCTGTCGGTTCAGCTGTAATGACCGGTGTCGGAGTCTGAACAGTTCCTGATCCGGGCTCTGTTGGTTTTGGAGCCGCAGTCGGAGTTGCAGCCTTCGTCGGAACAGAAGTCGGCTCACCTTGCTTTGTCGGCACAGGCGTGGCGGACTTTGTCGGAGCAGGTGTAGCCTGCTTCGTAGGAGTAGGAGTCAGTGCTTTTGCCGGCGTCGGTGTAGGACTTGCTTTTTTAGTTGGAACCGGCGTACCCGTCGGGCTCTTACTCGGAACAGGCGTAGCCGTAGGTGCAGTCGTAGGCGTTGCGCGCTTGACCGGTGTAGGAGTCGGCGTCATCGTCGGAGTAGGTGTAGCCGCCTTAGTCGGCGTTGGCGTTGCTGCCTTTGTAGGAGTGGGTGTATTAGTTGGCACCGGTGTGTTCGTCGGTGTTGGCGTCGGCGTGTTTGTGGGCGTCGGCGTATTTGTCGGAGTCGGTGTCGGCGTCTGTTTGTCCGGAGGAACCGGCGGTCCGCCCGGCGGACCCTTAGGCGGTTCTTTTGACGGATCCGGTGTCGGCTCGATCTTATCGTAGGAAACACCACTCAAAACGAGTCTGGCATCCGTCTCAACCGTTACCCACACATGGATCTTTTCCTTTTTCATCGGTTTCAGATCATTGGTTACAACAGTGACACTTACTTTTCCATCCGCATAACTGCACGAGCAGGTTACCGGCCCCTCGCTCCAGGCACCTTGTGCATATACCTGTCCGCCATACTTGGAATCCGAGTCCTTTTCAAGAAGCTGAAGAGTAATGTTTGCCTTGTTGTTCCCCTTACCTTCAACGTCGACAACATAAGTGACATTCGTGCTCGCAAGTAATACTCTTGAGGTTAGAGCTGAAAAGCAGCATAACAAAAATACGGAACTCAAAAACATGCAGAGAAATCTCTGCCTTCGACCAACATACATATAAAATCCCCCTAACCGTATGCAATCGTATGATTAAAATGTATCCCCTCAGACATAATGATAACAGAAAAGCCGTCCGAATTCAAATCAGGCGGCTTTTACAAGGCATTATTGTAAAATACTAGAAAAATGTCAAATAAGATAATACTTTATTCTTCCTCAAGTTTCCGCATCTCCTCATTGAGTTTACGGACTTCTTCATTCAACTGACGCAACTGCTCTTCTCTTTTTAACTCGCCGGGAGACACATATTCCTTGCGCGTGGTAGATCTTACCGGGCGATAGCTCTGAGCGACACTTCCAGGCCTGGCTGCTACAGGAGTCAAAGAAGGAGTTTCCTGCTTGTTTTCAGAAGAACGATCCTTTTTCAATAATGCGGGGATCGGAATAAAATACTTACAGATATCAACAAAAGCCATATCTTTCTTGGACAGAGAATTATAGCGCAGATAGATCATGATCACCAACACAAATATGATGGCAAAACGGATAAAGAATCCGCTATGGTTCTCCTGCTTATAACCACTTGCCGCGGATAACACTTCCGTACTCCTGGTAGGTACAGCGGATATAGAAGCCCCACTTCCCCCACCTTCGGATGGATCAACATCGTCGTCATTGCTCAAAATGCCCAGAGCACCGATCTCATCCGAAGACTTTTCCTGAACGGCAGTTGTCTCGGATACTTCTGTAATTGAACCGGCTTCTGTCTCTAGCGGAGCAGATACTGTCGTGTCTTCCGTAATTTCAGACACCTCCGGTGTCGGAGACGGAGATGGAGTCGGCGTAGACGTAACTTCCGGGGACACGGTCGGTGCCGGTGTTTCCGTAAGCGGGAGCGGAACAACGACTGTCGGAACCGGAGTAGCAGACGGACCCAAGGTCGGAACTGGTGTCATCGTAGCCTTCTTTGTAGGGGCAGGAGACACTTTCGGTTTCTTTGTCGGGGTCGGCGTAATAGTCACCTTCTTCAACGGAACCGGGGTATTGGTCGGTCTCTTAGTCGGCTTAGGAGTGTTTGTCGGTTTCTTTGTCGGAACCGGAGTATTGGTCGGTTTCTTAGTCGGCCCAGGGGTATTTGTCGGCTTATTTGTCGGAATCGGAGTATAGGTCGGTTTCTTAGTTGGCGTAGGAGTATTCGTCGTTTTCTTTGTCGGGAACGGTGTATTCGTTGGAGTTGGTCTATTCGTAGGTGTAGGTGTATTGGTCGGAGTCGGCGAATTCGTAGGAGTAGGCGTATTCGTTGGCGTCGGTGTATTTGTCGGCGTAGGTGTGTTCGTCGGTGTCGGCGTATTCGTAGGAGTTGGCGTGTTCGTCGGTGTAGGTGTCGGTGTCGGATCCGGATAGACGAAATTCACTTCCGCACTACTAATATAGGCCTCTTTGCAAAGAGTCATCTTTACTTTGATTTTTCCGTGTCCGTCCAGCACACCTCGATCCGTCGTATTGATGGAAACAGTATTTCCGTTTACAGAATATGCACTACTGTTCGGGCTCACATGAGACGGGTGAAGATAGTAGCCGTTACGTCCACCACTCACATAAGGAATACAATCCTCTTCACTAAGCGTGACAATCATGTTCGCTTCATTGAAATCCCTGCAGCCTTCCAATTTGATTTCAAATTCGAAATTTCCACCCCAGAAACGCTGACTCTCGATCTTAACTGATGTCCCCGTCACAGATTGAACTGCAATCGTATCCGGAGAATCGGCATTCAACGTCGCAGAATAATTCTTGAGCAGATTTGTGAATGGCAACAGAAAAGCCAGCACGATAAGAGCACCGATCAGCGAGCGTGTACGTCGCTTGAACATATCATTGATCCTCCCGAAAACTATTCACAAACCCACAAAACACACAACATCTATGCCCAAATAATAGCAGATGAGTCGGCTGTTTTCAATTCAACCGGCTCACTTTCATGTGCTTATTCAGTTATTTACCGGAATCACTCGATTTCCTTCATGACACTTTTATATGCCGGACGGATGATCTTATTCATTCCAACAAGTTCCTCGATACGATGGGCGCTCCAGCCCACGATCCTTGCCGTTGCAAACAAAGGAGTATAGAGCTCCGGTGGTATATTGAGCATCTTGTATACCAGCCCACTGTAGAAATCGACATTCGGACTGACACCCTTGAAGATCTTTCTGGTCTCTGCGATAGCCTCCGGAGCAAGTTCTTCCACATTCTTATATAAAATGTAATCCCGCTCCATATCCTTCTCTTTGGCCAGTGCCTCAACATACGAATTGAGCACTTCTTCACGAGGATCACTCATCGAATAAACCGCATGTCCCATGCCATAAATCAATCCACTGTTATCGAAAGCCTGCTTACTCAAGATTTTCATCAGATAGTCTTTTATCGCAGCCCGGTCTTCCCAATTTGAAACATGTTCACGGATATCGTCCATCATCTGCACGACTTTGATATTCGCACCACCATGTTTCGGACCTTTCAGTGAAGACATAGCAGCAGCCATGGCAGAATATGTATCTGATCCGGATGAAGTTACTACTCGCGTAGTAAAGGTTGAGTTATTTCCACCGCCATGCTCCATATGAAGCATCAGTGCCACATCCAGAACCTTTGCCTCCAATTCGGAATACTTCTGATCCGGGCGAAGCATAAGCAGGAAATTCTCCGCAGCAGACTTTCCTCTTCTCGGCCGATGAATATACATACTTTCGTCATTATCGTAATGATTATAGGCGTGGTAGCTGTAAACAGCGAGCATCGGATACTGTGCGATCAGCTGGATACACTGTCTAAGGCTGTTCTCCACAGACGATGTCGTAGACTCGTCATCGTAGGAAGCAAGAGTCAGTACACTTCTTGTGATAGAGTTCATGATATCATGGCTCGGCGCCTTCATAATGACATCACGCGTAAAATTCGTCGGCAGGCAACGGCACTCATCCAGTACATCCTGGAATTCATGAAGCTGGCTCTCTGTTGGCTTTTCACCGAAAAGCAACAAGTACGCCGTCTTTTCAAACCCGAATTCCCGTTCACCAAGTTCCTTGATCAACGTTTTAATGTTGTATCCGCGATACCAGAGTTCACCCGGGCACGGCACAGGTTTTCCTTCAGGTCCTGAGGTAAAAGAAACGATCTTCGATATTCTGGTAAGGCCGGTCAATACGCCTTTTCCGTTAATATCGCGCAAACCACGATTCACGCCGTACTTTTCAAAAAGCGCGTCTTCGATCGTGTCGTTCTGAATAATGAGCGGCTGCTTATTCGAAGAGAATTTCGCAATCATTTCTATATCCATTTCTTCGCCTCCTGACTTTTGAAAGATTTGTTTATTATATCATAAAATATGTCAAAAACAAAATTTCAAAATGCCAGGACAGTCACTGCTATCTCTCGAGCGCCTTATATTTCCACTTTCCGCCCCGGTAACGGACAACACATACTATAGCGGTAAAGCCCCAGGTCAGTCCGGTCGTGATCCATATTCCCCAGTATCCGAGGATCGGAATACGTGTAAGAATATTAGAAAACAGGATACGGCATACCACCTCGGTCAAACCGTTGATCATAGCAAATCCCGTATCACCACAGCCGTTAAGAACAGCACGGGGAACATAGATCATTCCTAATGCGAAGTAAAAAGGACTGGTGATCCGAAGTGCGCGGGCACCAAGTGAAAGAATGACCTCTGCCGCCGCCTCTTCTTCTTTAATAAAGATGCCACAAATGTATCTTCCGAAGAAAAAGAACAAAGGAAGCATGATCATACTGAAGACCAACACGATCAGCGTAGCCTTTCGGAATCCCTGCACCACGCGTTCCTGTTTTTTGGCACCGATATTCTGACCGGAATACGATGTCAGCGCCATACCGAGAGAACCATAAGGTTGCTGTACCAATTGCTCGATCCTACCCGTGATGGTATATGCGGATGCAATATCCGGACCGAAAGTATTGACCACAGCCTGAAGTGAGATGCAGGAAACCGCGATCATGGAATTCTGGATCGCCACCGGTGCGCCAAGCCGGAAAGAATCGCGGATCATGGAAAGATCAGGACGAAGATCCTTGATCTTCAATTTGAAATAGCTGACTTTGTTGTAAGCGTAGATAATGGAAACAATTGCCGATATGGCCTGAGCAATGATCGTAGCCAGTGCCACACCGACCACACCAAGCCCAAAACAGATAACAAATACAAGATCCAAAGAGACATTTATAATGCTGCTCAGGATCAGAAAATAAAGCGGTGTTTTCGAATCCCCGACTGCCCGAAGCAGTGCCGCTATACCGTTATAGAATGCCACTCCGATGATACCGAGGCAGGTCACCCGGAAATAACTGATAGAATCAGCAATATATTCCTGCGGTGTCTGAAGAAGGCGCAGGATCGGTCCTGCAAAAATGAAGCCGATCAAGGTAACCAGCAAAGCCGACGAAGAAAGCACGTATATAGAGTTTGCGATCGTTTTCTTCAGCTGTTTCTCATCATTGGCACCGAAGTATTGTGAAGCAATCACACCAATACCGACCGCAAGACCGGAACTCAGAGAAAAGAAAAGGAAATTCAGAGATCCGCACGCACCCACAGCTGCCAGTGCATGAGGACTGACATAGCGTCCCACAACGATCGAGTCCACCATGTTATAGAGCTGCTGAAAAAGATTACCGATCAGAAGCGGCAATGTAAATTTCAATATGTGACGGGTAGGATTCCCGACCGTCATATCCGTAACATTTTTATTTCCCATATGTCTTCACCTATCTGCTGTCTATGAGCATTATACGGAAGAAAACACGAAAAAGTACTCCGCGGTGCCTCTATTTTTTTATCAAAGTATTCCCTCTTGCTTCAGATATTTTATGAAACCTTCACAACCTTGAACACATTCATCATATACCTCTGCAAAAAGGCCCGTATACCATGGATCGCTGACATCCTTATCGGACCCGATGAACTCCAATAGTTTCCAGATCTTCCCGTCCCCTCTTCTATGCCCGGTCATTCTTTCGATATTACGCATATTCATAGAATCCATGCCAATCAGGAAGTCATACTCATCGTATTCAGATGCCCTCAACTGCCGGGCTCTTTTATGGGAAAAGTCAGTAAATGGAGTCTTACCGATTCCACGTCTCTTCAATTCTTCTCTTGCCGGCGGATATACAGGACTGCCTATCCCATTCCAGATTTCCTCTGTACTGGTAGCACGCGATTCAATATGAAACCTGTCCGCGATCCCCAGTTTCTCCACCATATCCTTCAGAATAAACTCACCCATCGGCGATCTACAGATATTGCCGTGGCAGATAAATAATACTCTTATCATAATTCCTTTCCTATCAAACACTTCAGATAATCACTGATCAATTCTTCCGGGCTCTGTTTAAGCCCATGTGCTATCCACCATTTAACGGTCGCAATGAAGCTTCCGATCACAAACTGTTTCTTGAACTCATCGGATACTTCCATTTTCATTTGACTGATCATCCTGCCGAATGCTTTTTCAAGATACTCGCTGAAATACTTGGTGAAGAGTTTTTCAGATTCCCCGTTCATGATCGAACGGATATTATCCTTATGATCTTTTATGTGATACAGGATATGTTCCAGAAGCGCCCGCAAATCTTCATGTCTTCCGGAAAAATCATGACTTCCTTCCGGAAAGAGAGAATCCGAGAATACATGCGAGAACATTTCATGGCACATTTCTTCCAGGAGCTGATCCTTCGTTTCAAAATGCGAATAGAAAGTACTTCTTCCGATATTCGCTTCATCGATGATCTGCTGCACCGTAATATCTTCAAAGCGATACTTCCGTAGAAGTTTCGTCAATGCATCGTATATGGCAGATCTTGTCTTTTGCATTCTTCTGTCCAAGATTTAATCACTTCCCGTACATTTTCGCGATTTTGTCCAGTATCGGACAATACGCGTTTTCTGATTATTGTTTCGCTCACATCACAGATTATATCATTTTATCGAACAAAGTGTTCAGAAAGTTGAGATTATGAATAATAAAACCGCCATCCGATATGCCATACTTGCCGCTCTGCTTTATGCCATCAGTACGCCTTTTTCAAAGCTTCTGATGGAAAAGCTCCCGCCGGCTATTATCGCAGGACTTCTATATCTGGGCGCCGGGATCGGAATGTCTGTCGTACAGTGCTTTTCGAAAAGAACGAAAAAGGATACAGCAGGTTTTTCACACAGCGATTTTCCGTTCTTGGCAGGAATGGTCGTGCTGGATATTGCGGCACCGATCCTTCTGATGGTTGCGATAAAGAACTCCTCGGCAGAGTCCGTATCTCTCCTTAATAACTTCGAGATCGTTGCCACGTCTATCATTGCTCTTCTATTCTTCAAGGAAAAGATCTCCCCTCGACTTTGGTGTGGTATCGTATTCATCACACTGGCGAGCATCCTGTTATCACTCGATGATATCTCATCATTTTCAATATCGGCCTATTCCCTTTACGCTGTTCTTGCCTGCATATGCTGGGGTCTCGAAAACAACTGTACCCGCAAGTTTTCTCATAATGATCCGGCAAAGATAGTCATTATCAAGGGATTCGGCTCGGGTACGGGATCGCTCCTCGTAGCAATACTGATCGGCAATAGAATCACTTTTACACCATATATCTTGTGGTCACTGCTACTGGGCTTCGTTGCTTATGGCCTGAGCATATATTTCTACGTATATGCGCAAAGATATATAGGTGCGGCGAAAACATCAGCATTCTATGCCCTGGCTCCATTCATCGGAGCAATCCTGTCCATTTGCATATTCCCGAAGATTCCTTCGCTACTTCTAGTAATCGCATTTTCTGTAATGGCAGCAGGTGCTTTTCTCGCATCACATGAAAGAGAGGATAATAAAAATGAACAAACGTGATTTTAAATTCGACAAACGTGCTGATAAGTACGACGATCACTTCGAGGGCAAACTTTCCAGAAAGTTCTATGAGCTTCTGTACAGATACACTGAACTGTCGCCTGGTGATAAGCTCCTTGACGTCGGATGCGGCACTGGAACAATACTGAAGACCTTCAGTGAATTTGAGAAGATTGAAGGTCACGGGATCGATGTGGAACCGAATATGCTGAAAGTAGCCTATCAGAAGTGTCCTGACATGGATATCCGGGAATGCTCATGCGAAGAAACTCCTTACGACGATGAGTATTTCGACTCTCTCACCGCATGCATGGCGTACCACCATTTCCCGGATAAAGATGCTTTTGAGAAAGAAGCTCTGCGCGTCTTAAAGCCCGGCGGCAAGGTCTATATAGCCGATCCGAACTTTCCTCATCCCATACGAAAGCTTCTTAACTTCTTATGCCGCAATATCAACGGTGAATTCTTCTCATCAACCGAAATAAAAGAACGCTTTGAGAAACAAGGGTTCAGGTATATTGGCACTCAGAAAGACAAATACGCGCAATTGGTAATACTGCAGAAAAGCGAGTAGTCATCGAACAAAAGCAGCCCAGAGTTTTTCTGGACTGCTTTCATACGTTTATCTCTTGATTTGGTGCCAATCAGGTGTCAAATTGATTTTTCAGATGCCCGCAACGCCTGCAATACGGGCATTCTCACAAAATTATATGTATACTGCCGTGGCAGATAAAAAGCACCTTAATCACACTAAACACCTCGTTGTTTTCAGGCATTTTCGCACACTTACTCCGGATAGTCAACTAATGTTTGGAACGATAAATTCAAGATTTTATGTTCCAACAATCATCCCGACAAACGAGAATCTGTTAAATTGCTATCCACCAGCACACACCGTATTTATCAATAACGGTGGCACAACATTTACTCCACGGAAGTTCTCCGATAGGTTCGATAACTACACCCCCAGCGCTCAAAACCTG